>OEIU01000041.1_pt1 | contig 113591 bp, 96 predicted proteins | sample 1539221 | NCBI WGS metagenome assembly OEIU01 (sample SAMN03792071, study PRJEB22550) | activated sludge metagenome | feature: wastewater treatment plant; material: activated sludge; isolation source: Wastewater treatment plant of a petroleum refinery complex | place: Argentina: Zarate | collected... | reverse complement strand
CACCAACCCAAAGGAGCACGACCATGACGAAGCGCACCCCCAAGACCACCAAGCCTGAACCCACCGCCGCCGAGACCTACGCCGCACGCCGCAACGACATCGCCCGCCTGATGGACGTGCTGCAGATGGAACTCGACAAGCACGCGGAGGGGGCAAAGGCCGACCCGCGCAACTGGGGCTTCGCGGGAAGCCTCGGGAAGGTCCGCAGCGACCTGATCGACCTGGTCGGGTTCCTCAGCAACATGGACCCCGAACGCGTCGAGGCATTTCTGAACGACGCCGAGTGACCAGAACCACCAACCGCAAGGAGCACCGCCATGAACATTAGGACGATTGTGATCGAAGGCCACGAGCGGGACGTCAAGATCAGCCGCACCGAGCGCGGCGCGGAAGTGACCATCGAGCAGAACACGCGCCACGCGGGCAGGCAGGACATCTGCATCGCCCACATCGCCCGCGACGAGGACCGAGAAGGCCGCTACGCGAAAGCCGTCGAGGTCGCCAAGGTTGTCTACGGCACCGACCGCCGGGGCCGGGCCGCCGCCACCAACTCGATGGTCCACGACGTGCTCAACGAGATGGAGCGCGTCGCGGGCTGCTGACAGACCCCACGCGGCGTCGCGGGAAACCGCTACGGCCACGTTTCCCCGCCGCAATGTGCGACGGGATTCCGCACCACGAGTCTGGAGATCATCATGAGTACGAAGACCAAGAAGCCCGCGAAGACCCGCACACCGAAGATGTCCAAGAGTGCCGCCCGCGCCGAGGGAGCCGCCAAGACGGACCGCCTCCGCAAGGCGGCGCTCGCCGAGATCAAGGACCGGCTCGACGGCACCGCCAGCGAGGCCGACCCTGCCAAGGCGAAAGATCAGAAGGCCCCCAAGACGCCGAAGGCCCCGAAGCCCGCCAAAGAGAAGAAGCCCAAGCGCGTCAGCGCCCTCGACGCCGCCGCGCAGGTGCTCGCCGCGAGCGATGTCCCGATGCGGGCCAAGGAGATGATCGCCGCGATGGAGGCGAAGGGTCTGTGGACGAGCCCCGGCGGGAAGACGCCGGAGGCCACGCTCTACGCTGCCATCATCCGCGAGATCGCCGCCAAGGGCACCGCCGCTCGCTTCAAGAAGCACGAGCGCGGCGTCTTTGTCGCGGTGAAGGGAGCCTGAGCCATGCAGGCCACGCACGCTCAACTCGAGGCCGTCCTTGCCGCCGCTAACCACTTGCTCGGCGCGCGCCGAGACCAGATGGTAACGGTCGAGGAGTGGGCTGATCTCGCCCGGGCGGTCGCAGCCTGCTCGGGGCGCAAGACGGCAGACCTGCTCATCGAACGCGATCTCGAAGACGCGGCCGAGTACGGGCTCGCATGGGATGAAGCGACGGACGGCGCGCTGCCCACGCTCGACGACGAGTGAGGCGTTCATCACGCCTTGCTCCCAGCCGCGACGCGCGTCGCGGCTTTCTCTTCGGCCGCGATCGGTCAAGCCACTTTGGCGTGCGCCAGCCGCAGGCTGTTGAGCACCACGCTCACGCTGCTAAAGGCCATCGCCGCGCTGGCGATGATCGGCGACAGCAGCCAGCCGGTGAACGGGAACAGCACGCCCGCGGCGATCGGGATGCCCACGACGTTGTAGATGAACGCCCAGAACAGGTTCTGCTTGATGGTCCGCATGGTCGCGTGCGAGAGCGAAATCGCGTCGGGCACCGTCCGCAGGTCGCCGCGGATCAGCGTGATGTCCGAGGACTCGATCGCTACATCCGTGCCGGTCCCGATGGCCATGCCCACGTCGGCCTGGGCGAGAGCCGGCGCGTCGTTGATGCCGTCGCCAACCATGCCGACGATGTATCCCTCGGCCTGGAGCGACTTGACCTTCTCCGCCTTGTCCTTGGGCAGCACCTCCGCGAAGACCTGGTCCACGCCGACCTGCGCGGACACGGCCTCGGCGGTCCGGCGGTTGTCGCCGGTCACCATGACCACCCGGAGGCCCATCGCGTGCATCCGCTCGATGGCCGCTTTGGATTCCGGTTTCACACGGTCGGCGACCGCGACCAGACCCGCCTCCCGCCCGTCGATCGCCACGAACATCGGCGTCCGCCCCAGCGCCGCGAGCGTGGCCGCCCGACCTTCCAGTGACACCGCGATGCCTCGCTGGGCGAGCAGGGCCGCCTTGCCGATGAGCACCCGGCGCCCCTCGATCGTCGCTTCGACGCCGTGACCGACGACCGCGCCGAACACGGTCGGCTCCGCGAGCGAGAGGCCGCGCTCGCTCGCCCCCCTCACGATCGCCGCCGCGAGCGGGTGCTCGCTGTTCTTTTCGGCGGAGGCCGCCAGGCGCAGCAACTCCTCCTCCGAGTAGCCGCCGCCCGGCGCCGGCACCACATCCGTCAGGGCCGGCTTGCCCTCGGTGATCGTGCCGGTCTTGTCCAGCACGATGGCGGTAAGCTTGTGCGCCGTCTCCAGCGCCTCACCGCCCTTGATGAGGATGCCCCGCTCGGCCCCCCGGCCCGTGCCAACCATGATCGCCGTCGGCGTGGCCAGGCCCAGGGCGCACGGGCAGGCGATGATGAGCACCGATACCGCCGTCACGAGCGCCATGCTCAGGCGCGTCTCCACCGGGGAGGCGAACCACCAGACCATGAACGTGACCGCCGCGATGGCGATAACGATGGGCACGAAGATGCCGCTGATCCGGTCGGCCAAACGCGCGATCGGGGCCTTGCTCCCTTGGGCCTCCTGCACCAGTCGCACGATCTGCTGGAGCGCCGTGTCCTGACCGACCTTGGTCGCGGTGAACCGCAGCGCCCCGGTGGTGTTCATCGTCGCGCCGAAGACGCTGTCGCCCGGCTTCTTCTCCACGGGAAGGCTCTCGCCCGTGAGCATCGCCTCGTCCACGGCGGATGCGCCGCTCTCGACGCGACCGTCCACGGGGATCTTCTCGCCGGGCCGAACGACGACGATGTCACCCACCACCACGCTCTCGACGGGCACATCCTGCTCGACGCCGCCTCGCACCACCCGCGCCGTCTTGGCCTGCATCCCGATCAGCCGCTTGATCGCGGCGCTGGTCCGTCCGGTGGCGCGGGCCTCGAAGTACTTGCCCAGCAGGATCAGCACGATGATCACCGCCGCGGCCTCGTAGTACACGGGGACCATCGTCATACCGCCCATCGCGCCCTCACCGTGCGCGGCGTTCGCAGCCGCCCCCCCGACTCCTGCGAAGAACCCCGGCCAGATCGTCGCCGCGAGCGAATACAGGTACGCCGCGCCCGTGCCCATCGCCACCAGCGTGTCCATGTTGGCGCTGAAGTGCCGCAACCCCTTCCATGCCGAGCGGAAGAACTGCCAGCCGCACCAGAAGAGCACGGGTGTCGTCAGCGCAAGCTGAGGCCAGTTGATCCACGGGACGTTGAACACCGCGATCTTCCCGTGCGACATGGCGATGACCAGTACCGGCAGCGAGAGCACGGCCCCGACGATCGTCTTGGTCAGCAGCCGCCGGGCCTCCGCCTCGCCCACATTCATGTGAGCCGAATGGTCCTCTCCCGCCACACCACCACTCATCGCGTGCCCCGCGTGCGGGCCTTCCCCCTGCGCCGCGAGCATCGCCGCGTGGTCGTGGCCAGCGTGACCATGCGCTGGATTGGCCGCGCCAAGTCTCAACGGAGGCACGACGGCCTTGTACCCAATGTCGTCCACGGCTTTGGCGAGTTGCTCAGGCCCGGTCGCCGCCGCGTCGTACTTCACCGTCGCCACCTTGGTGGCGAAGTTCACGCTCGCGGACTCAACGCCCGGCTGCTTGCCCAGCCGCTTCTCAATCCGGTTCGCGCACGAAGCACAGGTCATCCCTTCGATGGGCAGGTCGGCCCGCTCGATGGTCCTTGCGGCCGCCGCATCCGTGGGTTCGGCGGCGCCGTCGGGGTGGTGTTCGTGTGCGCTCGTCATGGTGGTCCTTGCTCTTCGAAACCGATCTCAGGGCCTGGCCACGGTTGTGGTTCGCCCGGTCGCCGAGCCGCCCGCCGCCTTTCCGGCGTCGTCCTTCTTGAGCAGCGATCCGGCGATGAACGCAGCGATCACTACCACACCCAAGATCAGGGGCACGTACTTCCGCCAGCCGGTCGCCGGGGGCTTGTCGTCATGGCATCCGCAGTTACAACTCATGGTTCACCTCGCCTTCGCTCTCGCTCACACCAGCACGCGGCTGACGGCCTCCACCGCCTTGAGCCCCGTACCGAACCGGGCCATCGACTCTCGGTTCTTCTCCAGTTCGCCGTAGGGCAGGAAACGCACGCTCAGGTCGGCGACGCGCCGGAACGCGGGCCGTGCCAGTTGCTGGCGCACATCGTCTTCCCGCGCATCGGGCGCGACCAGGAAGAGTTTCACACCCGCGTGGTCGGGCACTCCCAGGGCAAGGTCCAGCATCCGCACGATACCCGAGTAGATGCTCGTGGTGTGCTCGACCTCGAACGCGGCGACGACGCGAACCATCGGCGTGCCGTTGCTCCCAGCCCGTTCCAGCCAGAGCACGTCGATCAGACGGATCGCCTCCGCGCCCGTCGAAGCCTCCACGGTCGCCGGGAGGGCGTCGATGCACCCATCGCACAAGCGGCCACCCACGACGGCGCGGTTGCGGTCGTTGGCCGCGACCCAGACGTCAAAGCCCAGTGACCGGCCCAGGTCGCGGAGCCAGCCCTGCACCTGCGCGTGCGAGCGGTCCTCCTGCTCGGCGGCTTTCTGCGTCTTGACGGCCGCGGCGGATTCGTCGCGGACTTTCTTGAGGCCCGCTTCCCACGCCGCCAGCGCCCCTGCGTCGTCCTGACACGGTGGGGCTTGATAGCGACCGCTCCCCACGTCGAACAGCAACCCCGCGATCGCCCCAAGGTCGTTGCTCAGCACCGCCCGATGCTCGGCGTTGATCCGCAGCACACCCTCTCGCATCGCCAAATACTCTTCCCACGACCCGAGTTTCACCTTCGAGCCGGTGAGCGCGTTGTACCCCTTGACGATCGCCGTGTTGAAGGGCGGCACGAGCGTGGGGTGGAGGAAGTAGAGCATGTTGGCCGCGGCGGGGCCGAGGCCCTTGATGCCGCGCTCCGCGAGCTGGCGGATCGCCCGCACCACGGCATCCTCGGTGTCGCAGCACGAGCAGGCGTGAAGGAATCGCCCGAAGGCCCGCTGGTTCTCCGCGCTCTCGTAGATGTCGGGGATGCGGAGTTTGGGCTTCCAGAGGAACGCATGGTCGGCCCCCTTGAAGACCTGCCGCTGCTCGGCGATCGAGTGCACCACCGTCTCCAGCGAAGACCCCTTGTAGACGTTGCCGAACGTGCCCGCATCGATCTCGCGCACGACCTCCGCGATCCCGGCCCGGATGGAGCGGAAGTTCTTGATCCGCTGCTCCCACAGGAACCACGAGCGGTAGGTCCCGCCGGCGTCGTCCTTCCATCGGGCGATGAGTTGTGCGAGTGCGTCGTTCATGCCGTCCTTATTCCAGACCGTCAACAGGCTGGCTCACCGCGCCACCCTGCCGACCAACTCCAGGAGTTCCTCGATCATGTCGTCCCGCTTGTCCCCATCCTCGCTCATGGCGGAGACCGCGCAGTGCGTGAGGTGGTTGCGGAGCAGGTTTTTGGCGACCGAACGGAGCGATTCCTGCACCGCCGCGGCCTGCTGGATGATGTCGGAGCAGTAACGGTCCTCCTCGATCATCTGGGCGATGCCGCGGACCTGCCCCTCGATCCGCCGCAGGTGCTTGAGGTTCGCGGCCTTGAGCGCGGCATCGACCCCCGCCGCGTGGGCCCCCGGCCCCACGCCCTCGCGGGCCTGACCGACCACGGAACCCTCGCCGGGCCTGCACCCGCACGCCGCGCCGTGGAGCGCGGGCCGCGCCGCACGCTCGGAGACGCCCTTGCTCGACTTGCCCTTGGCCATCGACATCACTCCTTGGCTCGATGCTTCACCGCACACTCACCGGCAGCAACCGCCGGAGGACTTCGCTCCGAGTCCGTCACCCGGCATCGCGTTCTTCGATCCCCCGCAGCACCCGCCACCGCCCTTTGCCTGCGTTGGCGAAACCGGATCCGCGGCATCGGACACCGCCTTCGCCGGATACCCGGCCTCCTCCAGCGCGGCCACCGCCTTGCCCGCGGCCCAACCATCGGCGGCCTCGATCACCGCCGATCCGACCGCCACCGACCGCACGGTGACCCCCGGCACGGCCGCAAGGGCCTTGGACACGGCCTGCACGCAGTGCCCGCAGGTCATGCCGTCGATGGTGAGTGTGACTGTCCCGATTCTGTTCGTCGTCATGCAAAACTCCTTGTCGGAACTATACTCCCCCGGAGTATCTATATCCACCGGGGCCGCACATCTCAACACGGCTTCGCCGAGCGGAGAGCCTTCCATGTCGGCCTGCACGAAGCATCCTCCGGACTCCCACAATGGAGGGCTCATCGGTCGTTGGCGTGGCTCAGCGATGTCCATCCCTTCCCGGTCCCATCGGCCCGCCCATCCCCCGTCGGTGTTCGCCCATCTCCGTCCATATCTGACTGTGCATGCGACCGCCGGACCAGCAGTTCGTCCACGGGAAGTCCTGGCGTGTGCCCTGGCCGCCGCAGCAACGGAGCCACCCGGTCTTGATCGATCCGCCACGCATCCAGTCGGCCTGGCCGTAGAAACGACTGCACTTGCCCGGCGGGTCGGAGGCGAGCGGGTGGGGCATCAACTCCAAGGAGCTGTCTCCGCTGCCGAGGGTCATCGGCTGACTGTCAATGGGCATGGGGTTTCGGAGCCCCTGGTCCCAGGTGTGGACAATGACCTCGCCCGTGTCGGCGTTGGTGACGACCTCGGCCTTGGTTGTGCCGTTCTGAATCGGAACGATGTCGCCGCCGGTCGGGCCCGCAGCGGCCTTGGTCTCGGAGCACGACGAGAGCATCGCGATGGACACGACCGCGCTGATGGCGACCGCAATAGTCAGGAACAATTTCATGGATGATCCTCCTTTGATTGGACAGCGAACCCGTAGTGTCGCGTGCAGGGCCGGTCACTTCGCGGCGCTGTCGGGAGGAGCGCACTTATCCCACGCGGCGCCTTCCTTGGCGCATCCGCCGCACTTGACCATGTGCGTGCCGTTCTGAATGTAAACGGACATCTCGGTCTTGCAACAGGGGCATTGGTAGGTGCGGAGCGTTTGGATGCGGCTCGTGGCTGAGGCCGGATGGTCGCGGTGGGCCGCGGTTACCGCGTCGTAGCATTCCTGGCAAACAACAGTCTTGCCGGTAGCGGCATCGGTCATCGTGTGCGTGTTGCTTTGGCAAGCGCACAGGGTCAGGCTGCACGCCGCTAGCGCGGCGAACGGACTGAAATCGTGGATTCGAGAGTTCATGCGATGCTCCTCGTTAGGGGCCGGCTGAGCCGGCCGGGTGATTTGGCTATCAGACTCGGGCCGATGGTGCGGGCGCTGTTGGACTCCGTGGGTGTCGTTCCGGACGATCGGCAACGGACAACGCCATGCCCTCGGTGCTTGGCTGCAATACGGCCGGGCGGGTTGACGCTGATCGAGTTGGGTAGGCCGTCGCCTTCACTGCCCGCACCACTAGGATGATGTCCAGGTAGGCGCTCTGGACATCCGTGATGCGGAACCCCGCGGCCCTGGTGTTGGCGAGCGTGTCGCGGTTCATTTCCGTCCCGGTGCGGCGAGTCCACAAGGTCATCAGATCCAGAGTCCATCCCAGCAGGAACTGGCGGCTGCGGACGTGCTCGAACATGAGCAGCCGGCCCCTCTCCAGCCCCTCCTCCCCCTTCCCCTCCGGCCGCAGCACCCGGTGCAACTCGCGCAGGGCCCGCACTGGGTCAGGGACCGAGCACATGGTGCAGGAAGTGACCACCGTGTCGAACGAACTGTCCGGGAAGGGGAGGGCCAGGGCATCGGCCTTGAGCAGGCGCAGGGTTCCGTTGTAGGCCCGCGCCCGTTTGGCCGCGCGGCGAAGCATCTCGTCGCTGATATCGATCGCGGTGATGTCCATGCCCGGCGGGAACGCGGCAAAGTCCGTGCCAGTGCCGGCGGCTACGAAGAGCACCTTGCCTCGCATGTCGGCGAACAGTGCGGCCTTGGCCGGGCCGCGCCGGAAGCACGAGGCCTCGCGGAAGTCGTAAAGCCGCACGCGCCAATCCCAAGCGGTAGTCATGGGTGTGCCCTTCCAGAAGTGGTGCCTCCCGCCGTGCGGGCCCAGCGCCGACACGACGCGCCGTACACAGCGAGAAGGGAAAAAGCGAAAACACCAGAGGCCGCGCCGATCAGAAGCGCTCCTGACCAGGTGAGTACGCATCCGCTGCCGTGCAGGAGGCAGATCGCCATCGGTGCAATCGTGGCCACGAGCATCGACGGCACCATCGTTTCAATGGAACCGAGCAGCGGAGCGGCCAGCCACGCCAGGATGATCTGCACGAGCATCGCGACCGCCATGCCGATCGCCACCTCCACAGCAAATCCCCATTCGGTCATGTGCGCCATGTGCATCGCCGTCATTGAGACTGCCCCAACCAGGGCGAGGAAAAGGACATCGCCCGCGACAATGCCGATCCGTCGGAGTGTGCCATGCGGTTTTGCGGGCCCGTTTCCCCCCGCGGTTGCACTCGGACACGATTGATGCTGTCTTTGAATACCTTGTCGCGCTTTTTGCTCCATGGTTATGCTCTCATTTGAGGAATCCGCGGACATAGGTGTCCTTCTCTGCTTCACTGAGACGGTCCCAACCGCCGCGGTAGCCGGTGCTGTGGGGACAACAGAAGGCGACGACATAGCCCTTGTACGGAATGGTCGGCGAGGACGCCGTGATCGGCTTGCCGGTGAACCGATCAAGAGGATTCACAGGCACGCGCGTCGACGGACCGGGGGGCGGTAGTCCTGCCATGACGGGTGAGTCGAACAGCGGCAACGGAGGTGGAGTACGCTCGGGACGCGTGTTCGTTTGGGGCACCCAAGCCGGCATGGTCAGCACGAGGGCGGCAGAGGTGACGACGACCACCAACGCCATCGCGGCTGCGATCACGAGCCGCAACGGCGGGGTGCGACCGGACGCCTCGCGGTGCCTTCGATCGCCGGTGAAGTGCCTTCCCGCATCTCGAATCTGCGCCTTTCTTGAAACCCCATGACTCATGGCGTGCCTTCTTTCGGACGAGACTCCTGACGATGTGGTCCGCCCTTTCGTCGGCAGGTCCCCCATCGGTATCAATGGTGCTTGTACCAGCCCACACCCCTGATGTCGTTCCATGCGTTGGTCTGGTGGCAGAGGAAGCACTGCGACACATCCGCGTGCTCCACGCGGGCCACGGTCATGGAGACCATCTGGAAGTGCTCCATGTAATGGCTCGGCGGGGCCTGGTGGCACTGGTTGCAGTCGGTCGAGAGGGGCGAAGGGTGGCGGAACTCGGGGATGGTCCAGCCGCCCTGAGCGATGCTCGCGGCGTGGCAGGAGGCGCAGTCGATCCCGAAGAGCGTGCGGTGCGGGTCCTGGTTCGCGTGGCAGGCGTTGCAGTCGAGGGCGGTTTCCTCGGGCCGGATGCGCGGGTGGGCGATGGGGAGGGACGCGAGCGAGACGCCGGGCGGGAGCGGGTGGGTCTTCACACCGATCGCGGCCAGAACCGTGTGGTCCATCGTGGTCGGCCGGGCGGCCACGCCCTGGTGCTCGACGTGGCAGCCGCGGCAATCACCGCCCCCCCCGCCCAAGTCCGCGTGGAACGCCGTCGTCTGCTTGGAGAGGAGCGGTTGGTTGTTGGCATGGCAGGCGATGCACTTGTCGGCCGTCGGGCCCTGGTGCGGCGTGTGGCAGGACTCGCAATCGAAGGGGGGGGCGGCGAGGAACTGGTGCTTGGCGGAGAGATCGCCCGGGTTGACCATCTGTTGCCAGCCGGGCACGGACCTTGAGCCCCGCTCGTGCGTGAGGTAGGGGACAGCGACCGCCACGCCGAGCGCGGCCACCGTCACGACTCCGTAGATGACTTCGATGAGTTTCATGCGAGCCACCGGATTCCGAAGTACCACACCGACCACACGTGCACCGCCAGCAGCGCGTACAGGACGATCGCGATGACGATGTGGCACGCGAGCCACCGGCCGAACGCGGCCTTGGCCACCTCGCGGGTCTTGATCGCGTATTCCAAGTCCGCCATCGACTCGGAAAGCCGCAGGGCGCGGACTGCCGCAGGAGGAATGCCCGTCGGCCCGGACCTGTCTCTCACGAAGAATGGAGCGGCAAGCCGTGTGAAGAAGCCCGCGAGGGGTCGCAGTGTTGCGGCCTGGTTGGGGCTCTGCACCAGGTCATCGGCGACGCGGTCGTACTCGCGGCGTAGGCCGCTGAGCAGTTGCTGTTGGTCGCGGGCGCCCGCCGTGATCTGGGCCATGAGGTAGCGACCGACGAAGCCGCTGAGCGCCACGATGACCATCATCGTGGTCAGCGCGATCCCCAGCGGGCTCTGGAACTTGTGGCCGCTGTGCAGGATGCCCAGGATCGGGGCGAGCACGCCCGCGTAGATGTGGATCGCCAGCAGCGTGCGCATCGACACCGCGGGCGTGATGACGCGTTTCAGGGGTGGGATGCGCTTGATGATGAGGTAGACCAGCGGCACGAGCATCAGCGCCGCGGCTGAGATCCCCAGCACCCCGCCCGTCAGACTTCCGGGGAATCGCGGGTCGCGGTGGATGTAGAACCCCAGCGTCAGCACCACTAGGAGCAAGACGAGGCCGGTCACGATGGGGCGTTCGCGTTCCTGCATTGGCTATGCCTCCACCTCGATGTTCGCGGTGGCCTTGGCTTGGCACGCGAGGATGATCCCGCGGGCCTTCTCGTCGGCCGCGAGCGAGTCCTCGACGGCCATCGTGACCGAGCCCTTCAGGAGCCTGACCTTGCAGGTGCCGCACGTGCCGGCGCGGCAGGAGGCGTCAATCGAGACGCCGACGTGCTCGGCGGCTTCGAGCACGGTCGTGCCCGAGGGGAGCGGCGCGGACTTGCCCGAAATCGTGAACGCGACCTGCGGAGAAGGCGAGGCGGCGGATGGGGCCTCGGCCATCGCCGCCTGCACCGCGGCCTGCCGCTCGTGCGGCTTCTCCGCGGGACCGAACGCCTCGGTTCGAATCCGGTCGCTCGGGACGCCCAACTCCAGAAGAATCGCACGTGCCGAGTCCATCATGGCGGCGGGGCCGCAGACATGGACGCGCCGCTTGGTCACGTCGGGAACGCTCTGGGTGATGAACTCCTTGCTCAACCGTCCCTTGGCCCCTGTCCATGCCACCCCACCCGTCCCCCCCGCGCCGTCCGCACGGCTCATGGTGGGCGACACGTGCAGGTTGGGATGACGTCGCTGGAGGTACTCGAGTTCTTCGCGGAAGAGGTACTCCTCGGGCGTGCGGAACGAGAGCACGAAGTAGATCGGCTTGGCCCAGCCGCGGTCGGTCAAGAAGCGGACCACGCTCATGAGCGGTGTGGCACCGACGCCGGCACCGATGAGAACGATGCTGTCGGCCTCGGTGCCTGTGAAGGTGAAGACGCCCTGCGGCGCGGAGACCTGAAGCAGCGCACCCTCTTTGACCTCGTCGCAGAGGTACCGGGAGACGACCCCCTGGTCCTCGCGTTTGACGGTGATCTCGACGTAGTCGCGCTGCGCCGGAGACGAGGCGATGGTGTAGGAGCGCTTGACGGTTCGCCCGTCCTTGGCCATCGTCAGCGTGAGGAACTGTCCGGCGAGGAACGTGAAGGGGATTGGGCCGCCAGCGGGATCGACGAGCCGGAAAGTCTTGATCACCGGCGTCTCAGCGAAGACCCGGGTGACCCGCAGCGAGCCACCCCAAGAGCGCGGCGGCGCGGTCGCGAGCTGTTGCAGGAGCCTCGCGGCCCGTTGCATCTTGAAGAAGTACATCACGATCATCGCCGCCGCGAAGGCGATCAGGAGCGCCATCCCGACCAGGTGCTCCCACGACATGCCCCACAGGCCGTGCGAGGCCGCCGCAGCCGGCGGACCGGGCAGGTTCATCTGACCCTTGAACCACTGCATCGCCAACGCCCGCGGGTCCTTGCCTTCGGCGATCGCCCGGTGCGCCGCCAAGCCGCTGTCGAATCGTGCCAGACCTTCGCGGAGCTTGGCGACCGCCTCCTGCATCGCCGCGTAGTCGGTCGTGGGCGCGGCCTTGACAAGCTGGTCCAGCCCCAGTGCCAAGAGGTCCGTGCCGCTCTTCATCCGCTCGTGGGCGGCGCGTTGTACTTCCTCACGCTTCTCGGGCGGAAGGTCGGGCAGGTCCATCAACGATGGGTAGAGCGCCTTGGGCGTGGGCGCGCCCATGTTCTTCATCATCTCCCCCATGCCCTCCATCATCCCGCCCGCCCCTGGGCCTGGCTGCGACGGCTGCTGCCCAGCGGGCTGGCCACCGGCGGGGGCGGCACCCGGGTGGTGCCTGGCGTGCTCCTCCGGGCTGACCTGCCCATACGCGGAAATGGGGAGCATCAGCGCCGTCACTGCGGCAAACATGACTGCGCGGCATGGTCGGATCATTTGTCTTTGACTCCCAACGATGCCTGGTATGAACGTCGAATCACCTCATCGCGCTGCCATTTGCGGAAGTTGGCGGTCTTGACGAGGTTCCCGGCTGAGATGCCGACGACGAAGTACACGCCGATCATCGCGTACTGGTCCGGATTCGCCATCGGGGAGTGTCGCCACGACCAGAGGATGTGAGCCAGGTAGAGAACACTGACCGCCGCGGCGGCTATTACGCCGCCGCGCAGCTCGAGCGCTACCGCTGCTTTCAAGACTGGCACCAGGAACAGCCCAGCCAGCAGGATGTGCAGTCCGTGGACGGCGTGCGTGTTCGTCCCAAGCAGGAAGTGGGCGGCGGCGATCACCGCCGCCCATACCAACGCGCTGCGCACCTGATATGACTGTTCCGGGTCCATGCGGCTTTCTCAGATGAGTTGGCGTGCTCGATCCCTGCGCTCCGCGAGGTCTTCGACAACGAGCACGCGGTTCATTGTTCCGAACTGGTTGGCCACACAGCCCGGGCAGTCGTGGTAGGCCTCGTCGCACCCCTGCTCGCAGCACCACTGGCCGTCGATGACGAACTTGTACTCGTACCGCCCCGGGGGCAGGTCCAGCATCAAGACCCAGTGACCATCCCCGGTGCGCTTGAGCGGGTGAGTGGACGGACTCCAGTCGTTGAACGTGCCGGCAACAAAGACGCGCTTGGCCTTGGGCGCATTGGTTGACACGACCAATCCGCCAGGCTTGCAGTTCCGATCTCGAGTTGTCATGGCGATTCTCCTTTAATGACGTGCGTGCGTTGAAAACGCGAGGGACTCACATGTCCGGCATCCCGGGTGCCGCCGGCGCAGCAGGGGCCATCGGCGTCGGTGCGGGCGGGAGCATCCCGGTGAGTTCCTTCCGCTGGTCGTCCGTCAGCGCCTTGGCCGCTTCGCCGACAGCGCGGATGAAGGCCACCCTCTGGTCGCCCTGGAGTTTGGCGATCTCCTGCACCTTCTTGTCGATCGCCATCGCGTCAGGCTGATCGGCCGCGGTCAGCACCCACAACTCCTGCTCGGCCTGCGCGGTCTTCCGTTGGAACTCCGCCTGCTGGAGCAATGCCTGCTCCTTCTTCTGGCTCAGCACGTTCTGCTGCTCGACCGTCAGGGTGATGTGTTCAGGGTGATCAAGGAAAAACCCGGTCGCGCCGACGTGGTAGATGTGCGAGGCACCGGGGAACCCAGGCAGCGCCGAAGGCATGGCCATCGCCGCGGGGCTACCCGCGCCGCCCATCGGCATGTTGCCCATGCCCATCATCTTCATCATGCCGTCCATGCCCATCCCGCCACCCCCACCCGCGCTACCGGACATCCCGCCCATGCCCCCGCCCGAGGCACCGCCGCCCATTCCACCCATCATCATCTGGTCCATGCCCATGCCGGCGCCACCAGGCTGAGCACCACCTCCCGACATGCCTGCCATGCCGCCCGCCCCCGGCATGGGCTGAGCCGGCATCGACGGCATGGGCTGCATCCGGCCGCCGCCCATGGGCCCTTGCATCCTGCCCCTCCCTCCCATCCCCATGCCACCGCCCGTGTTGGCCGAAGGCTGCGCGGCGTGTCCCTGCATGAGCGCTGCCCGAAGCTTGGCGACTTCGGCACGCAGGGCCGCGACCTGATTGACCAGGTCGGCGTTCGCGTCACCCGCCGCTCCTGGCTGTGCGTCGGCGGCCTGCTTGAGGTGTGCCGCGTGTGTCGCCGGGTCCACGCCCGCGGGTGGTGTGGCGGGGTGGGCGGCCGGAGGAGTCGCGGGTTGCGGCTGGGCGATCGAGTGCCCCGCAAAGGCCAGGAGAGTCATCGCGGCCGCGGCGGTGATGAGCGTGTTCGATGTGCGTTTCATGATGTGTTCCTTTCAGAGAGGCGTGCATCTGATGCGGTCCGACGCGGAACGACCGCGTTGGCCGGGATCGGACAGTTGGATTCATCTCCCGGGTGAGACTGTTGTGGACCCACTGCCGGGTGGAGGAATGGCGAAGGACATCGTGGCACCGGGTGAAAGCTCGAAGGTCTCGACATGACCAGCCGCGGTGCCGTCGCCGGTTACGAAGTGGACGTGCAGGTCGCTGTCGCCGGGCGTGAAGACACCCCGGTGCTGGGTGGAGTAGAACCCGATCATGCGGACGGGCACACCGGCGACGCTGGCATGCACCTTCGACTTCTCATGGGCCTCAAAGGTTGCGGGCGCATCATCGGGCCGGTTGAGGACGTGATAGGCCAAGGATTCGGCCCTGCCCTCGATGCGGAAAGCGAACGGCGCCTCGATGTGCACCCCGGCGGCCTTCGCGGCGTCAGGGAGGTATGTCTCCAGGTCCGCGACCGTGCGCACGCTGCCGGGCAGCGGCGCGGTCTTCCACGTGGCGGCGTGTGTGTACACCAGAAACGCCGCGCCGTGGTCGAGGCTGGAAACGGTTTGGATTGCGCCACCCTCGCCGGTCGCAATGGCGGCCTGGCCGTCGATGACCGTGATCTCGCCCTTGAGTCCCGCCAGCGGCCCAATGGCGAACAGGTGGGGCTGCTTGGCCAAGTCCGCGAGCCGCACCTTGGCACCGAAGTCGCCGTCATGCACGGCCTTATGCTGCTCGCCGACCCAGAGCACCTTGGCGTCATCGGAGGTCGCCGATACCGGGCCCGCCCCTTCGGATTCCATCGGGGGCGCTTCCAGCCGTCCCCCAACGGCGTACTCCAACTCAATACGGGCCAGCGCCGCGTCGAGCCGCAGGTCGTTGAGCGTCTGCATCGCCGACTGCCGCTCGCGCAGCACGTCCAGCCAGTCGATGAGCGTGATCTCGCCCGCCTGGAACGCGGCCCCGGCGTTCTGCTCATTGAAGTGAAGGCGCTGCGATAGGTCCTCGCGGCCTCCCAGCGTGCTGTGCCGGAACTCGTCCGCGGCGATGGCGGCCTCGGTCGCGTCGATGTACGCCGTTCTCGCCTCGCGGATTCCCTTCTGCAAGATCGCTTCGTGGGTGGCCAGTGCCGCCCTCGCGAGCGATCCGGCCTTGGCGATCTGCGCCTGGTTGCTGTCGAAGATCGGGATCGGCACATCGAGCGTGGGCCCGATGGTCTTCTTGCCGTCCACATCCCGCTCGAAGTCCACTCCCAGCCCAAGGTCCTTGAGCCGATTCCGTTCTTCGATGCTCAGGTCCGCCGCGCTGGCCTCAACCAGCGCGCGACTGGCGGCTACGTCAAGGCGCTGTGTGGCTACGAGGCGGACCACCACATCCTCGGTGATCGTGGGCGGGGGCGAAGGCTCGTGGTCCGATGCTTCTTCGGCGGTCGCATCCGCGGCGCTCCATCCATCCGCCGCGGAGGCAAAGCCCATGAACTCCAGGAGTCGCCTCCGCTCTTTGGCTAGCTCCCGGCGCTGCCGCCGCAGTTCCTCTTCGAGCGTGATGACCTGTTGACGAGCGCGGTTGACCGCGAGCTGCGTCGCCGCCCCCGCCTCGCGTTGCTTCTCGATCTTCTCGACGAGTTGCGTGGCGGCGTGGATGGACGTCTCGGTGATCGTGACGCCGCGTTGTCCGTACAGAATCTTCGCGTGCGACCCCTTGACGTCCGCGACCAGCCGGAGGGCCTTGTCGGAGACATCGAGCACGGTCGAGTTGAGCCGGGCGTCGGCGGCCTTGATCTTGCCGTCGCGGAGCCACAGGGCCGTCAGCGTCTGGACCGCCTGCGCACCGACAAACGAGCCCCCGCTCACCGGATCGAACGGGAAGCGCAGCGTCAGCGAGACCACGGGATTGGGGAGCAGCCCCGCCTGCACCAGGTCGGCTCGGCCCGCCGCGATCGACTCGACATCGGCCCTGATGCGGCGGTTGTTCTTGAGCGCCGTCACGATCGCCTGGTCGGCCGCGAGCGGCGCAGCCCCGTCCCACGCCTCGAACCGGTCCGACCACGGCGCGGTCCAATCGGCCGCGTACCCGGAGCGCTCCCGCACGGTCGCAGCGGCGCGGTCGATGTCCGGCTTGGGGTTGAGCGAGGCGCAGCCACCGGCGGCCAGGAAGATCGCGGCGGTCAGTGGGGCGAGTGCGTGGGTGAGTCGTCGTGGCATGGGCGTCATCTCCGATCGGGAGTCTGCCCGCCCCGCGTCGGCGGGGCAGGGCGGTCATTGCGATCACTTGCGTTCGTGGCTGGCGCCCGTGCCGGGCTTCGCCTCGGGCGTCGTCGGCGCGGCCGGATCGATCTTCTTCTCCGCCCGGCTCGACCAGTGCAGGTGCGCAATTCTCGGCGTGCCGCCGTCATCCACCACCACGTAGGTGATGGCTGCGAGATACTTGCGGGGCGCATCGGGGTGGTTCGGGTCGGGCACGGTGAACGAGCCGATCTGCCGCACGATCGAGGTCGTGCCGAACGTCTGCACATCCTCCTTGGTCACGGTCATCACGAAGCCGGGCATCTCCTTGAGTTCTGGCAGCAGGTGGTGGTCCCGGTACGTCTCCCACGTCCCCTCGTCGCCCGCGTTCTCGCTCACCGTTGCGCGGCCCTTATCCAGGAAGAGGGCGTCGAGGGCCGCCGCGTCCGCCTTGGCGCACGCTTCGAGATAGCCGCGGGCGACCTTCACCGTCGGGTTGGCGGCGAGCCCGGCCGCGTCAGGCTGGCCAGACTTCGCCTCCGACATGGCGGTGGACTTGGCCGCGGTTTCGATCGCCGTCACCGCCTCGGGCGCGTTCTTGGCGAGCAGGGCCATCTTCTCGTCGTCGGTCTTCTTGTCCCACTTACCCTCGCAGCCGGGGCAGCAGAAGCCGATCGTCACACCCTTGAAGGGCCGCGTGGGCGAGTCGGCGTCGACCTCACCGCCCTTGATGGGACACATCTTGTTCACGGATTGGGCGCGGGAGGTCGTGACCAATGCGGAGCGCGCGGCCGGCGCGGCGGGAGCGCCGCCGTGCCCGGCGTGGCCGCCGGTCGTGGCGGATGATGGCCCGGCGGGCTTGGGCATACCGCCGCACTGGCCGAGCGCGGCGGGCGCGAGCGCCCCGGCGATGAGGAGCGAGGTCGAAGCGATGAGGATGGCTGAGCGGTTCATCGAGAGTCTCCAAAGAAAGGGGTTCTGTTCAGCAGACGAACAGGATCACTTGGCGCCCTCCTTGGGCACGCACCGGTCGCAGTCCACGCCCTCGGGGGCGCAGGTCGGGCAGCGGACCTTCATCACGCCGTCCTTCACGTAAATGGTCATCTCGTTCTTGCAGTCCTCGCACATGTGCGTGGTGATGGTGCGTGTGACCGATGGACCGAAGCGGCGGCCCTGCCGGTCCTGGACGGTCCTGATCTGGTCGTAGCACTTGGTGCAGACCGAGACCTGCCCGGCCTCGGCCTTGACCATGTCGTGCTTGTCGGTGGCGCAGCCACCGGCGAGCAGCGCCGAGGCGGCCGCGAGCAGAAACAGCGAGTGGATGGTGTTCATGGTTGAATCTCCGGGAACGGCCCGCGCTCCCCCCGCCGAACGCTTCGGCGGAGTGGGGAGCGCTCAATCGGCCCGCGCCGCTCTCGCGGGGCGGGACGGGTATGGCTCTTACTTGCCGTGCTCGTGCGGCTTGGCGGGCGCGGCCGAATCGCCCTGCTTGACCTCGAACGTGAAGGGCGCGGTCAGGATCTTCTCGCTGTCCTTGGTGCCCACGTTGAACTGGCCCCAGCCCTTGTAGATGCCGGGCTTCATGAACATGGCCTCGAAGTCCACTTTGGGACCGGTCGCGGCCGTCGCGTGTTCGGCGCCCTCCTCGTGCGGGTGGCTGTGCACGAACTCGGCGCGGTCCTCGCTGATGACCACCAGGTGGCCCATCGCGCCCAGGTACGGGGCCAGCGTCGTCACCGGCTTGCCGTCCTTGGTGATGGTGAACGCCAGGTGCGTCTCGCCGCCGGTCTTGACCGGCCCGCCCGTATCGAGCGACACGGTGTACCCCTCGATGGTCTTGGGGGCCTTGTCATCGACGGTGAGTTTCACCGCCGCGGGGGCCGTGCCCTCGACGGTCAGCGGCACCTGCACGACCTGCTGGCCCACGTTGGGAGGCGTGAAGTCGTGGTACAGGATGTACTCGCCCCCCTGCGGGAACGTGAAGCCCAGCGTGAACGTGCCGTCCTTCTGGACCACGGGGTGCTCGTGGCGGAACCACGAGAGGTCCTTGGAGACGATGAGCAGGTGCAGCAACTTCTCGTGGACGGTCTCGACCTTGGTCACGGGCGCGCCCGTGGGGTCCTTGAGCGTGAACGTGAGCGAAGCGGGCTTTCCCGCCTCGACCTTTCCACCCGCGGGCTTGACGGCGACGCTGAACTTGTCGGTGGTCGCCTTCTTGAGGTTCATGCCGCACTTGGGGCACTTGCCCGGCGCGTCGTAGGTCTTGGCCCCCTCGCAGTGCATGGGGCAGTAGTACGAGTCGTGGGCGTGCTCGCCCGCCGCGCCGCCAGCGGGGGCGTACTTCTTAAGAGTCGCCTGGAGCGCGACCATCTCGTTGTAGACCTTGACGGTGCCCGCGGCATCGCCCGCATCCCCCGCCTTGTCGATGGCGTCGAACTTGCCCGCGAGTTCCTTGGCGGTCTTGTTGATGTCCTTGACGTTCTCCTTGGCGACGCCCGAGCCGGGTTTGAGGGCGAGGGCCGCGAGCGTGTTGGCGACATCGACGATCACCTGGGCCTCGGGGTGGACATCGTCGAGTTTCTTGGTCTTGATGAGCTTGTCGATGTTCTCCAGCCGCTCGTCGATCTCGGCGACGGCCGAGGCGTAGGTGTCGGGCGCCTCGTGCTTCTGGCCCGCGCCGTGGCCATGCTCACCCTTCTCGGGCTGCTTGGCGTCGTGCCCTCCCCCCGCGTCGTGCTGGGCGAGCGCGGCGGGCGACGCGAAGGCCAGCGCGGCCCCGGCGGTGATGAGTGCAAACAGGATGGAACGCGTGCGATGCTTCATTTCAGGACTCCTTGCGATGATGAGTGGAACAGTCGGTCCGGGAAAGCCCGCGGCGGTCGACACGACCGAGCGGGCGGGGGTCAAGCCGCGAAGACCGCGGTCCTTTGGTCAGGGGCTGTGCGGCGTGCGGTCCTCCTTCTCCGCCCTGTGCGGGATGCAGGCGAGCGCCGGGGCGACGGCGAACTCGGCCGCGCACGCGGCGCCGGCGGATCGTCCCGGGGCCGAGCAGACGGCCGATGGCGGCGCGGCGTGCGTCAGGTCCTCGAAGATGTCATGCACGCCCCGGAAGGCGTCGCTGGCGACGGCGACGATCAGGTCGCACTCGGCGGGCGAGAGCGCGAGCGCGTCGAGCGAGGTCTTGAAGAGGAACCAGCGGTCGCGCTGCCGCTCGGCGTGCGGGTCGAGATACTCGGTGCCGGACGTGATGCCCGTGCTCTCGAACAGGCCCAGGGCCCGCCGCACCGCCGGGGCGATGTAGCGCCCGCCGTTGGTCGAGCCCTCCAGCACGTAGAGCGTGCCTAGGAGCCCCACGGGCGCATCGGCGGCCAGCCCGTCGATCCGCTCGCGGAAGAGCCCGGTGGCCGGGAGGGGCGGGTGCTTCGTGAGGCATTGCCCGAGCGCTTCCAGGTCGGCCAGCAGGTCCGGCGTCCGCATGTGATGCTCGCGGACGACCGGCCCGAACACGCGGTGCTCGGCCGCGAGGCGGCACAACTGCGTCTCCAGCGCCAGGTGCACGTTCAGGAGTTGCCCGAGATAGCGGGCGTACCCGGTGCGGTCGATGCGGCCCGAGACCATCGCGGCCATGAGGGGGTGCTTCTCGGCGCGGAAGTGGTCGGCGCGGGTCTCCTCCCTGAGACGCTCGGAGAGGGGCTTGGGCGGGCGGTCGGGGGAGGACGATGTTCGATACTCAAGCATGGCGGGCTCTCCTTTGCGCGATGGGTTTGGTGAACAGGGCGCAGCGGTGCGCGCTGCGACCGTGTGGGGTGTGTGGACGGTCGTCCCATTGAGCGGGACGGCCGTCCGGGTGAACGGGACGACCGTGCGTGCGGCTTGTGCGGGCGTGCGTGCAAATCGGACGGGCACGCCAGTGAAGCGGCCGGTCGTTCCGGTCGATGGAACGGGCGTCCGACCTTTTCGCACGGGCGTGCGGGCGGCGCGGACGGTCCCGGAGACCCTCCCCATGCCCGAGCAGCGCATCCCCCGAGCCGACGGCGACTTTGCTTCCTACGCGAACCACTACTACGAGGCCGTCAAGAAGTGGTGGGACGCCCAGGGCCTGGACCCCACCGACCTCAAGCCGCTGGAGACGGCCCTGGCCGAGTGGAACAAGGACTACCCCGCGCACGTCGCCGCGCAGAACGCTGCGGAAGCGGCACGCCAGAGCAAGGACGCCGCCAAGCGCGAACTCGAACGGCAGATCAGGCCCATCTCCGCCTTCGTACAGAGTTACCCCAAGACCACGGATGCCGACCGCGCCGCGATCGGAATCACGGTGAAGGACACCAGCGCGACCCCCACGCCGCCCCCCGCGTCGCGCCCGCTCCTGCTCATCGACGCCGCGAGCCGCCTCACGCACCGCCTGCGCCTTGTGGACGAGTCCACCCCGACCCGCAGCGCCCGCCCGCGCGGCACGCTCGGGGCCGAGGTCTACGTCGCGCTCGTCGCCGCGCGTGAAACCCCGCCCGCGGACCTCGCGTCGTACAAGTTCGTCCGCACCGTCACCCGCGGCAGCGCCGAAGTCGCCTTCCCAGGCGAGCAGGGCGGCAAAACCGCCGCGTACCTGGTCCGCTGGGTCAGCGCCACCGGCGAGCCGGGTCCGTGGGGCGAGACCGTCACGGCGACGGTCGCGGCGTAGAGCCCGCTCGCTCGCTCCGGCATAGAGTGGTGCATGTTCAAGCCCTATCGCACGTCCGCTGTCGCCGCCGCCGCCGCGCTCGGGATGCTCGCCGGGTGCGCCGCGACGCCCGGCCAGCCCGGGAGGCCCGCCGCCATGAACGCCGCTCAACCCACCATCGAACTCCTCGGCTTCCCTGGCTGCCCCAACACACCCGCGATGCGCGACAACCTCCAGGCCGCGCTCGCATCCATCGGCAAGGGCTGGACGTTCGCGGACACCAACCAGGAGAAGCTGCCCGCGAGCGACCTGCGGCGCGGCTGGCCCACGCCCACGGTCCTCGTCGATGGCCGCGACCTCTTCGGGATGCCCGCGCCCGCTGCGCCGAGCATGGGGTGCCGGATGTACCCCGGCGGCGTGCCCAGCGCCGCCGACATCACCGACAAACTGAGGACGGCGCCGGGCAAGTAGCCACCCGAGCACGCCGCCGACGGCGGCGAGAACGCGGCCGATTTCGTGTGCGGGGCCTCCGCCACCGGCGAGCCGGGGCCGTGGGGAGAGCCCGTCACGGCGACGGTCGCGGCGTGATTCGTCGCGCGGGTTCTGGCTCGGGATGATGTCGTTCGCGGTCATAGGTGGTGCGTGCTTGAAGTTCCTGCGCGCGTCGACTAACCTCCGAGTAGTTGCGACGCAGTCTCAACTACTTCCGATGGGCCTCCGGGTTTCGACGTTGGAAGGGCGGTTTGTTCGGGCGACAGACGGTCTTTGCGCCGTTCCCGTCCGCCTCCGCTGCGATCGAGCCCGCCCGTGACACCCCAAGGACCGGTTCAACATCCGGCCCGCCTTGGAGGAACATCCATGCGTCCATCGCTCCCCGCCGCGCTCGCGGCCGCGCCCTTGGTCTTGCCCCTGCTCGTGCCCGCCGTCGCCCGCGCCGACGAACGCCGCTTCACGTTCACGCAGGAGGCCCCGACGGCTCCCAAGGGCGCGGTCGAGTTCGAGAACTGGTTCACGTACAAGAAGGCCACGCCCGACGACTCGTCGTTCAACCGCTTCGAGTTCAGGCACGAACTGGAGTTCGGGCTGACCGACCACGTGCAGCTCGCGTTCTATATCGCCGACTGGAGCATCACCAGCGGGCGCTCGGTCGAGCGGGACCAGGCCAAGTACGACGACTCGGCGCTCGAACTCAAGATCAACTTCATGGACCCCGCCAAGGACGGCTTCGGCCTCACGTCCTACCACGAGGTCCGGCTCGGGGACGCGGTGTTCGAGCTGGAGAACAAGCTCATCCTCCAGAAGAACTTCGGTCCGCTCGTCGCTGCGTACAACCTCAGCCTCGAAGCCGTGTGGCAGGAGCACGGCTACCGCGAGCGGGAGGGGGAACTGAGCCAGTCGCTGGGCCTGTCCTACGAGATCACACCCAAGTTTCTGGTCGGGATGGAAGCCCTGCACGAACTGCCGCTCCCGGACTGGAAGACCGGCGCCAACCAGAACTTCTTCATCGGCCCGGTCGCGTCCTACCGATTCGGGGGCGACCATGACTGGTGGGTCACGGCGACAGCGCTCAAGCAGACCACGCACAACGAGGGCGAGGCCGAGTGGCAGTTCCGCGTCATCGTGGGGTTCTCGTTCTAATGGCTTGCAACTGTGGGCACTCGGACTGCGGTGGAGGAGGCGGCCTGCCCAACCGGGCTCGCTGGCTGATCGTGGCAGGATTGGTCGGCCTGATCGCGCTGGCGCTGGCGGCGTGCGCGGGCGGTCCCCGCTCGTGGGGACAGGCCCCGGACCTGACTCCCGCTCTGATCGAACGCGGAAGCACCCGTGGGTTCCCGGAAGACTCACTGCGGCGGGGACGCGAGGTGTTCGTTGCCAAATGCGCTGAGTGCCACGCCCTGCCAAACCCGGACGGGTACACGGAAAGGGAGTGGGAGAGAATCCTGCCCCGCATGGCTCGCAGGGCACGGCTGGACGATTCGGAAGCACGGGCCGTGCGGGCATTCGTGCTGGCGGTCCTGAGCGAGCGGAACGGCGCGGCTCATTGACGCGTGCCGCGCTCCCGACAATGCCGAGTGGTCTGTTCATGGCGTGCCCTCCGGCTTCTTCCCGTCGGCTTGGCCATCCGTTGAAGTCGGCGGTGTGACTGCGGGCGCGGGGTTCTGAGCGGTCGGGATCGGCGGAGCGATCGCTGCGGGCGCAGGTTCGCCCGCCTGCCCATCGCCCTGGACCAACTCCTGCTTCTTCTCCGTGCCCTCGGTGTTCTCCGTGGTGAAACGCCTTGGCTCCGCGCCGCCGTCCGCGAGCGGGTCGGTCTTGGCCTGCTTGTGCTCGCGCGCGAGGCGCTCCGCCGCGTGGCGGCCGAACTTCAAGAACACCGTCGGGGTCACGAAGAAGTCCAGGAGCGTGCTGGTGATGAGGCCGCCCAGGATCACCACGGCCACGGGGTAGAGGATCTCCTTGCCCGGCTCGCCGCGCGAGAGCACCAGCGGGACCAGGCCCAGCCCGGCGGTGAGCGCCGTCATGAGGACCGGCGCGACCCGCTCCTGGCTCCCCTTGATGACCATCTCCCTGCCGAAGGGCAGGCCCTCGTGCGTCATCAGGTGGATGTAGTGGCTGACCATCAGCACGCCGTTGCGCGTGGCGATGCCCGTGAGCGAGATGAAGCCCACCAGCGAGGCGACGCTGAAGGTCTCGCGGGTGATGACCAGGGCCGCCACGCTGCCGATGAAGGCGAAGGGGACGTTGAGCATGATCTGGGTGGCGACCTGCGCGCTCTTGTAGTGCGTGTAGAGCAGCACGAAGATGGCGATGAGGCTGCACGTCCCGAGGATCAGGAGCAGCCGCGTGGACTGCTGCTGGGCCTCGTAGACGCCGCCGAACTCGAACGTGTACCCCTGCGGGAGTTTCACGTCCTGGCGGATGCTCGCCTGGAGCTCCTGCACCGTCGAGCCCAGGTCGCGGCCGCGGACGTTGCACTGCACCACGATGCGGCGGCGGATGTTCTCCCGCTGGACTTGGTTGGGGCCGAGCCGCTCGGTGATGTCGGCCACATCGCGCACCAACACCACCGCGCCCGTGGGCGAGATCAGCCGCACATCGCCGAGCCGGGCCGGGTCGTTGCGGTACTCGTCGTCGAGGGTCAGGACCATCTCGAAGGAGCGCAAGCCGTCGAGCACCTGGCCGACGACCTTGCCCTTGGTGGCCGTCTCCATCGCGTCGGTCAAGGCCGCGGGCGTGAAGCCCAGGCGGGCCGCGGCGGCCCGCTTGACGGCGATGTGCAGTTGCGGCACGAGCACCTGCTGTTCGACTTGCAAGTCCGCCACGCCCTCGATGCCGTTCATCGCGGCCTTGGTCTGGTCCGCCAGCGAGCGGAGCGTGTTCAGGTCGTCGCCGAAGATCTTGACGGCCACCTGGGCGCGGACGCCCGAGAGCAGGTGCTCGATGCGGTGGCTGATGGGCTGGCCGACACTGACGGAGACGCCCGGGAAGACCTTGAGTTTCTCTTCGATCTCGGCGAAGACGACCTCGCGCGAGCGGATCGCCGCGGGGGCCGGGGGCGTGCGGCCGCTGGTCAGGATGTGTTTCTCGGGGTGCTTGGCCTCGTCCTTGGTCCAGAAGTCCACATCCATCTCGCTGTAGTGGACGCCCTCGGCGTGCTCATCCTGTTCCGCCCGGCCCGTGCGGCGGCCCGTGCTCTTGACCTCGGGGATCGACAACATGATCTCCTCGGCCTTGCGGCCGATCCGGTCGGACTCGGCCAGCGAGACGCCCGGTTGCAGGATCACATTGACCGTCGCGGTGCCCTCGTTGAACGGAGGCAGGAACTCCGAGCCCAGCCGCGTGACCACGAAGAGCGCGATGAGGAAGACGGCCACGCCCGAGCCGATGACCTTCCAGGGATGGGGAAGGGCGACGGCGTAGGACTTGCGGGCCACGGCCTTGCACCAGCGCAGGACCGGGCCGTCCTTCTCCTCCTTCATCTTCTTCATGTTGGGCAGGAGGTAGTACGACAGGACCGGCGTGACGGTCAGGGCAACCAGCAGCGAGGCGAAGATGCTGATGATGTACGCCTGGGCCAGCGGCCAGAAGAGCCGGCCCTCGATCCCCGGCAGGAACATCGTGGGAAGGAACACGAGGCACACGATCACCGTGCCCATGATGATCGGATTGCGCACCTCGCTGGAGGCGTCGAAGACCACGCGCATCGCGGGGAGAGGCGAAACGGCGTGGCGATTCTCGCGAAGTCGGCGGAAAACGTTCTCCACATCGACCACCGCGTCGTCCACCAGTTCGCCGATCGCCACCGCAAGGCCGCCGAGCGTCATGGTGTTGACGCTCATCCCGAACCAGTGGAAGACCAGGAAGGTCATGATGATCGAGAGCGGCAGGGCCGTGAGCGTGATGAGCGTGGTCCGCACGTTCATCAGGAAGAGGATGAGGATGATCATGACAAGCACGGCGCCGTCGCGCAGAGCGTCGAGCACGTTGTGGATGGCCGACTCAATGAAGTGCTTCTGCCGGAAGACGTCGGGGTTGATCTCCAACCCCGGCGGAAACGTGGGCTTCATCTGCTCCAACGTTTTGTCGATCGCGGCGGTGAGCACGATAGTGTCCGCCGTCGGCTGCTTCTGGATCGCCATGATGACGGCGGGCTTGGCGTTGGCCGAGCCTTCGCCGCGCTTGATCGTGGTGCCCGCTTCGACTACGCGGGCCACGTCCTTGACAAGGATGGCGCGTGGTGGGTCGTCGTGGTCGCCGGGACGTGTGACGACGAGCGAGTCGGCGATGTCCTGGGCGTTCTGCACGCGGCCGAGGTTGCGCACCACCAGTTCCTGCGCCCCGGTGATGACGAATCCGCCGCCGGTGTTCTGGTTGGAGGCCGAGAGGGCTTTCTCCAGGTCCTCCATCGTCAGGTCGTAAAGGCGCAACTTGTCGGGGTCGGCCTCGACGCGGAACTGCTTGAGTTCGCCGCCCATGACCGTGACCTGCGCGATGCCCGGGATGGAGAGAATGGTGGGGCGAAGCATGAACTCGGCCAGCGTTCTCACCTCCAGCGGCGAGAGCGTGTCGCTCCGCACGCTCATGAGCACGATCTCGCCCATGATGCTGGCGATCGGGGCCATCGCCGGGACCACGCCCGGCGGGAGCTTCTCGGTGATCGACGCGAGCCGCTCCTGCACGATCTGGCGGTTGTAGCGGATGTCGGTGTCCCACTGGAACTCGACGTAGACCACCGAGAGCCCCAGGGCGCTGGTGCTGCGCACGCGGTCTACGCCGGGAGCGCCGTTGACGGCGGTCTCGATGTAGTACGTGACCTGGGCCTCGACCTCTTCTGGGGCCAGACCCGAGGCCTCGGTCATGATCGTGACTACGGGGCGGTTGAGGTCAGGGAGCACATCGGTCTTGGTGTGCAGCGCGACATAGAGCCCGTACACGGACACCAGGAGCGCGGCCATCAGGACCAGCACGCGGTTGTGGAGCGAAGCTTTGATGATCCAGTTCAGCACGTGGAGTTCCTCGCTCGGTTAGCCGTGGGTGTGGTCAGCACCGTCCGAGGACGGTTTGGGCTCTTGCTTGGCAGGGCCCGTGTCGGGGGTCTTGGCGGGCTCGGACGTCGCGCCGGGCGAGACGCCCCGGAGCTGTGACAGGCTGAACGCGCCCTGCACCGCGATCACGTCGCCGGGTGCTACGCCCAACTTGATCTCGACGATCTGGTCGTCGCGCGTGCCCGTCGCCACGTCGTGCTTCTTGAAGAACTCCTTCTCCTTCACGAACACGTATTGGAGAGGACCCTCCTTGACGATCGCCGAAGCGGGGACCACCACGGCGGAGTCGGTCTGCCGGAGAATCACGGCGAGCTCGACGAACATGCCCTGTCGCAGCACGCCGCCCGGGTTGTCGGCGTCGATGATGACGTGGGCGGTGCGCTTGCTCGCATCGATCACGGGGCTGATGAACCGCACCGTGCCGGTGGTCACCAACGCTCCGTCGTTGGATCGGCGCACGCGGACGCTCGGCGTTCCGGCAGCAACCAGCGCATCCACGAGACTCTCGGGCACCTCTCCTTCGATCTGCACGGTGGCAAAGTCTCCGATCGTGAGCACCTTGGCCCCGGCATCGACTCCCTGGCCTACCACGGCGGCCCGGGTGACCACCACGCCGTCGATGGGGGCGAGAAATCGGACCAGGCCCGGATGAGCCGCATCGACCGAGACCTCGCTGCCCTCAGCGGCCTGGGCTGGAGGGATCAACGCTCTGAGGGCCTCGACGGAGCGCAGCGTGGATGCGCTCTGGGTGCGGAGCGACTGGACATCGGTCTTGGCCTGTTCCAGAGCAACGGCTTTAAGCGCCGCGTCGGCTCGGAGCTTGATCGCCTCCGTCCTGCGCTGGACGAGCAGGTTCGCCGACACTGCCTCTCCGCTGGCGGACAGCCGCGCAGCCTCGGCCTCTGCGAGGTCGGCGGATGCGTTTGTCGCGGGCACCTCGATCTCCAGCGACCGTACCAGCGACTCCGACTTCTTCGCGTCGGAGAGCAGCCGCTCGTAGTCGGCCTCCAGCCGCCGCAGTTCATAGATGTTCTTGGCGAGCTCCTGCGACTCGATCTCGGCGACCGCATCGCCCTTCTTCACGGAGTCGCCCGGCTGCACTGTGATCGCTCGCACGATGCCCGCGGTGCGAGGTGATACGGCCACCAGTCGATCGGGCCGCGCTCGCACGGACCCGGTGAGTTTCATCACCTCTTCCACCTGACCGAAATCAACCTCGGCGGTCTTCAGTCCAATGGCCAGCGCCGTCTCAGGCGAGACTTTCTTGGGCGCATTTGGGTCCCAGGACGCGGATTCGGTCTTGCCGTGTCCTTCGTGAGCGAAGGCCGGGATGAGGACAGCGGCGGTAACGACCGCGATCGCGCTGAAGGCCGTGGCCTTTCGACGGTTCATGAGGAACCTCCTGACAGGAGCTCGGTTGTGAAAAAGGAGTCGGGGTGCGACGACCGCAAGCGAACAGCGATGCGACAATCGGCGTGTGTGGCGTGCCCCAATGTGGGCAGGCGGTCACTCACGCGAGGGGTCGCGGCGCGGCGGTGCTACACGATGAGCGCGCAGTGCTGGCGCAGAAGTGAGGTCGGCGGCCTCGCGATGGCCAAACTGCCCCGATACTGGACTCGGATCGCGGCAGGCGGAAGCATGTCCGCCGCCATGGACCAGTCCAGAATGGCCACAACGACCGGCATTGGAAGTTCGACGGTCGACTTCTGGACCGTCAGCATCTTGCCGTCGTTCTTCTCGCAGTTGCAGTGATGCTTCTCATCACCGGGCCCACACGGAACCGACGATTGCCCATCCTCATGCTGCTTGTGCCCGGTGGCGTGCTGATGAGGCGCGGCGAGGTCATGGTCCGAATCGTGCGAACGGTCATGTGACGCTTCGGGCTCGTCCGCTACCGGCGCGGCTTGACAAGACGAGCAGGTGCTCAGCAAGGAGCGGAAGTTGCAGCAGCAGAATGGCACGGCGACCACCAGCAGGAGGGTCACCAGAAGCCGAAATGGACTGCCGCGATGGAGCATACCTATGGGGAGTATACAGGCCTACACCGGATACGTCTCGATCCGACACGAAGTTCGCTGAGATTTTCAGAGGCGCCTACTGCACAAAGCACAAGATCTGCCCTCCGATTGCGCACAACAACACCGCGTCCGGCACACGCGGATTGGCAGAGCCTGCGGAGAATGGGCATCAGCGAGTTTGTCTCTTAGTGGTTGGAGAGCTCCTTCCGGTGCTGCCACCGCTTGGCGAGGTAGAACACGACCGGGTACACGACCAGTTCCATCATGAAGCTGATCAGCAGGCCACCGATCAGCGGGGCGGCGATGCGGCGCATGGTGTCGGCGCCGGTGCCGTGTGACCAAAGGAGTGGGACCAAGCCGATCATCGCCGCAGCCACAGTCATGGCCTTGGGACGGATCCGCTTTACGGCCCCGTCATGCACGGCCGCGTAGAGGTCGGTGAGTGAATTCATGCGGCCTTGTTCTTTGAAACGGTCGAAGCTGTTGTCGAGATAGAGGAGCATCACCATGCCCGTTTCGGCGTCGAGCCCGGCGAGCGCGATGATCCCGATCACGACCGCGAGCGAGAGATTGAAGTCCAGCGCGTGCATGAACCAGAATGCCCCGACGAGGCTGAATGGCACCGCCAGCAACACCACGCCAACGCGGAGCCACGAGCGGCTGCTCACATACAGCAGAAAGATGATGGCGACCAAGGCCATGACGCTCGCGGCAATGAGCCGCGGCAACGTCTTCTCCCAGAACTCGAACTGGCCAGAGAACACCAGCGTGTAGCCCGGAGGCAGGTCGACCTGTTGTGCGACCGTCTTGCGGGCCTCGGCGATGTAGCCACCGAGATCGCGTCCCGCGATGTCCACGAAGATCCACGCCGTACGCTGCGCATTCTCGGAACGGATCATCGGAGCGCCGGGGGTGAGGTGAATCTTCGCGAGTTGGCCGAGCGGTACCTGGACTCGCTCGCCCTTGGGCCCGGGCATCGGGGCCGTCACCAGCACCTGTTCGAGCGCGGGCAGGTCATCGCGGTAGTCGCGAAGGTACCGTACGTTGAGCGGGTAACGCTCCAGCCCCTCGACAGTGGTGGTGATGTTCATGCCGCCGACCGCAGACTGGATCACGTCCTGCACGTCCCCGGTGGTCAGGCCGTAGCGGGCCGCGGCGGCGCGGTCGATGTCGAAGTCGACGTAGTACCCGCCAAGCGTGCGCTCGGGGTACGCCGAGACCGTCCCCGAAATGCCACGGACCGCGCTGGCGGCGCGCTCCGCGAGGTCGCCGAGTACCTTGAGGTCAGGGCCGAGGATCTTGATGCCAACAGGGGTCTTGATGCCCGTGGCGAGCATGTTGATGCGGTTCTCGATCGGGAATGGCCAGGCGTTGGCCATGCCGGGAAACGCGACAACGGAGTTGAGTCCCGCGTGCATCGTCCCGTCGGGATCGGACCAGCCGAACTTGAGCTCCTCGGTCGTGATGGGCCGCTCGGCGGGCCAGAACGCGCCGTGGAACGGTTTCTGGAGCCACTCCGGCCATGAACTGAAGAAGTACTCGGGGCGGCGCGTCCGCCACTTCGACCGGTCGGGATTGAGCTGTGCGACCGTTTCGATCATCGATAGCGGCGCGGGGTCGGTAGCCGTCGCGGCTCGCCCGATCTTCCCGTGGACGCTCAGCACCTCGGGGAACGTCTTGATGAGCTTGTCGGTCTGCTGCAGGAGCTGCTTGCTCTTGGTGATGCTGATGGAGGGGTCGGTCGTCGGCATGTAGAGCAGGTCGCCCTCGTCCAGGGGCGGCATGAACTCGGTGCCCATGCGCGTCATCGGGTAGTAGGTCGATGCCAGCGCGATAGCGGCGAGCAGCAGCAGTCGCCAGGGGTGCGCCATGGAAAGACGGAACGCCGGCTCATAGATCCGCTGGAGCACCCGGCTGATCGGGCTGTGTTGCTCGTGGATGATCTTCTGCGGCAGGAGCAGCATCGCCATCAGCACGGCCCAGCCGCCGGCGATCCACCAGCGGAAGTGTTCCAGGTGCGGCATCCCCGAGGCGATGATGAACAGCGCGGTCGCGGGCAGGAACATGGCGCCCAGCGTGATGACGGTGTTGCGCCAGAATCCCCAGCTCTTGGGGAGCACCCGCCCGGTGATGAAGTAGTACATCAGGACCGGGATGATGGTGATGGAGAGGAATGCGGCCGCCGTCATCGCGAAGGTCTTGGTGAAGGCGAGCGGCTTGAAGAGCCGTCCGGCCTCGCCGCCCAGCACGAACACCGGGAGGAACGAGACGGTGATGATGAGCAGGGAGAAGAAGAGCTGCGGCCCAACCTCCTTGGCCGCCGCCATCATGATTTCCGCCCGCGGCGTCGGTGGATGCCCGGCATGGACGCGGTCCTCCTCCCGGTCTAGATGTTTGTGCCCGTTCTCGACCATGATGACGGCCGAGTCCACGACCACGCCGATGGAGATCGCGATCCCGCCCAGGGACATGATGTTGGCGTTGATCCCCAGCAGGTGCATCACCAGCAGGGCGGCGATAACGCTCGACGGCACGACGAAGACCGCGACCAGTTCGCTGCGCATGTGGAGCAGGAACAGGATGCACACCAGCCCGACGACGATGATCTCCTCGACGAGCGTGTCCCGGAGCGTGGAGATGGAGCGGTTGATCAGGTTCGAGCGGTCGTAGGTGGTCTTGATGAAGACGCCGGGCGGGAGGCCATCTTCCAACGCAACCAGCTTGGCCTTCACATCGGCGATGACCTTGTACGCGTTGGCCCCGAACCGCGCCACAACCACGCCGCCCACGGCCTCGCCCTCGCCGTCGAGGTCGCCGACGCCCCGGCGCATGTCGCCGCCGACCTGGAGGGTCGCGATGTCCCCGAGCATGACCGGCGTGCCCTTCTCGCCCAGACCCACGGGCACCTGGGCCAGGTCCTCAAGGCCCTTGAGGTAGGCCCGGCTGCGGACCATGTACTCGTTCTCGGCCAACTCGATGACGGACCCGCCCACGTCGTTGTTGGAGCGCTGGATCGCCATCATCACGTCGCGGAGCGGCAGGCCGTACGCCCGCAGCTTGAGCGGGTCGAGGATGACCTGGTACTGCCGGACGTACCCGCCGATGGAGGCGACCTCGGAGACATCCTCCACCGAGGTCAAGGGGTAGCGCATGTACCAGTCCTGCAGGCTGCGGAGCTGGGCGAGGTCCTGGTTGGAGGGCAGCAGCGGCGTGTTGGTGATCGGATCGTTACCAGGCTTCTCGAACGCGCGGACCTTCACCAGTTTCTCGCGCCGCTCCTTGGGCGCCTCATCGGGCGAGGCGTACCAGCGCTCGCCCTCGGGATCGTGCCAGAACCCCTTGGGGTGGTCGGGGCTGTAATAGCCGGGGTACAGCACGTACTGGTACACCCAGCCCACGCCGGTCGCGTCCGGGCCGAGCTTGGGCTCGACTCCCTTGGGCAGTCGGTCGCGGGCGAAGTTCAGGTACTCCAGCACACGGCTGCGGGCCCAGTAGATGTCCGTGCCATCCTCGAAAAGCACGTACACGAACGACTGCTCGAACATGCTGTACCCGCGGACCACGGTGGACCCGGGCACGGCGAGCATCGCGCTCGCCAGCGGGTAGGTCACCTGCTTGTCCACGACCTCGGGGTTCTGCCCGGCGTACTCGGTCTGGACGATGACCTGCACATCCGACAGGTCGGGGATGGCGTCCAGGCGGATGTTGAAGATGCTCCACACGCCCGCGCCGACCATCATCGCGGTCAGCAGGAGGACCATGAAGCGGTTCTTAATCGAGAGTTCGATGATGCGGGCGATCATGCGTCACCTCGCTCCCTTCGCACCGCCGACCGGGCGCACCAGCGAGCCGCACTCCTTCATGTCGTCGGCGTAGTACGGGTTGGCCACGTCGGCCTTGCGCTGCAGCCAGTCGGCCTTGGCCATCGGGCAGTGGAGCACGAAGAGCGAATCGGCCACCTTCGGCGAGGGCGGCATCGCGTCGATCAGCGCGATGACCGCGGCGCTCACGCGCTTGAACGCCTCGCGCTGCTGGTCGATCGGCTTGCTCGTCAGCGACTCGGCGGCGGCCGCCGCCTCCGAGACCAGCCGCTTCCCCTCCGGCCCCGAGACCTCGCCGTGCAGGGCGTGGACCGCCGCGACCAGGCCGTCGGGCTTGAGCGGCGTGGCGTCCTTCTGCACCGCCCCCAGCGATTCGGCGAGCACGAGGTACGCGCTCACGATCGCATCCACGCGCTCCTGCGCGGCGGGCGAGAGCGCGATCGGGGCGGCGGGGGGCGGTGGCTTGGCCGCGGGCGCGGCCGCCGCCCCGCCCGAAGACTTCTCCGCCAGGAACTTGGCGATCGCCTCGCGCAGGCGGCTTTCCGAGTCGATCAGGAACTGCCCGCTGGAGACCACCGACTCTCCGACCTTCAGGCCCGAGCGCACCTGCACCAGTCCCTGCTCGCCGGAGAGCCCGATGGCGACGTTCCGCGGCTCGAAGCGGCCCTTGCCCGTGCTCACGAAGACGAGCTGCTTCTCGCCGGTGTCGATCACCGCCTCGCGCGGGATGAGCGTGACGGGGTCCGCCGAGCCGACGTCGATGTCGGCGATCGCGTACATCGCCGATCGGAGCACGCCGTCGGGGTTGGGCATCGCCATGCGGACCAGCGCGGTCCGCGTCATCTCGTCCAAGTGGGGATGCACGAAGACGACCTCGCCCTCGAAGGTCCGCTCGGGCAGTGCGTTCACGCGGGCCACGGCCCGCTGGCCCACCCGGACCCGCCCGATCGAGCCCTCGGGCACGCGGGCCTCGAACCACATCGTCGAGCGGTCGGCCAGACGGAGCACCAGTTGCCCGGCCATCACCGCCGAGCCGTTGTAGACGCTGGCCTTTTCGACCACGTGCCCGTCGATCGGGGAGAAGAACGTCACCACGGCCGGGGCATGCTCCATCCCGCCCAGCTCCGCGATCTGCTCGGCGGTCAGGCCGAGCGTCTGTAGGCGGAGTTCCGCCGCGGCGATCAGCGCCGCGCTGGTCTGGCCCAGCGAGCCGCCGGCGTCCTGGCCGGTGCGATCGGCGGACTTCCGCGCCGTGATGAGTTCCTCGATGGCCAGCCGCAGGTCCGGGCTGTAGAGGTCGAACAGCGGGTCGCCCTTCTTGACCGCCATGCCGTCGGTGTTGGCGTACAGCGTCTGGATCCAGCCGGACACGCGAAGGTTGATGTCGCGGCGGCCCGGCTCGGGCTCGGCAAGGATCGCGGTGGCCCGTACGGTCTCCTGGAGCGGCCCCTCGGTCACGACCGCGGTGCGGACGCCCATGTTCTGCACCACCGCGGGGTCAATGACCACAGTGCCTAGTGCGCCCCCTCCCGCTGGTTCACCAGCATCGTTCGCGGTCACCAGCGGCGTGAGCTTCATGTGACAGATCGGGCAGTCGCCCGGATGGTCCTGGATGACTTGCGGGTGCATGCCGCAGGTCCAGAGCTGCTTCTTGCCGTCGGCGGCTTTGCCGGATTCCTTGGCGGGGGCGGCCGGGGGGGTGTCCCCGGGGGGGGGGGGCATCAGCCATCGCTCGAAGGTTGTGTGCCAGCGCATCCCCGCGTAGATCCCGCCCGCCGTGAACAGCAGCAGGAGCACGAGGGAAGCGGAACGGCCGCGGCGGGCGGCGGGTGCCAGAGAAGCGGTATTGGTTGTCGGAGTCTCAGTGGTCATGGCGTTCTTTCTGGTGACCGGCGTTCATCGAGCCGGGAGCGTGTTGCTTGCGGAGGGGGACGCGACGACGGCTGCGCTGGGAACGACGGTTTCAATGTCCGTACCCATGAGCGCTTCGAGTTCAGCAAGCCGCTTTTCGCGCGAGGCGCGGGCCTCGACGATCATGAGCCGGGTGTCCAGGAGCATGTTCTGCGCCTCGATCAGGTCGAGGTACATCGCGGCTCCGGAGGCGTAGGACTGTCGCATGTTGGTGAGCACCCGCTCGGCAAGCGGGAGGAGCGTGGTCTCGAAGAGGGCCGCCTGCCGCTCGTTGTTGCGGAGCGCCACGAGCGTGGCCACGAGCGTCGCGGCCCGGTCGCTGCGGGTCTGCCGCAGCATCGCGTCGCCAGAGCGGAGCATCGCCTCGGCCTCGCGGATACCGCCCTTGATTTCGGCAATGGTCGTCGGGAGCATGATGGTCGCGCCCACTGCCTGCGACACGCTTCCGGTGAACATGAACGAGGGGTTGATGTCGGGGATCCACTGCATCCGCGCCAACTCCAACGCATCCGTGCGGCCTTGAACTTGATGGGCCAAGGCCGCGATCTCGGGGTTGCGCTCGACCGCAACGGCGAGGATCTGGTCATCGGTCGCCGCGATCTCCCGCACGTCAGCGGCCGCGGCCGCCAACGGAGCGTTCGGATCCCGGGCGAGCATCCCGTTGAGCATGGCCCGCATCGCCGTGAGCTCGGCCTCCGTGTTCTGGACGTTGTTCTCCAGCGTGCGGAGGCTGGCCTCGGCGCGGAGCAGGTCTCGCTGCACCCCGCCGGCCTGAGCTCTCGCCCGGGTCGCGTCAATCGTCAGGTGACTTAGGGCCAACTGTTCCTGCTGGATGCGTCTCTTCTGCTCCAGCATCTGCAGGTCGGCCCACGACGAGAGAACGCGGCGTTGCAGGTCGAACTTTGCCGTGCGGAATCGCTCGGCGGTGGTCCGGGCCTCGTCGAGCGCGACCCGGCCCTTCTGCTGGACCTTGGTCGGGAACGAGAGGTTCATCGACGGGTCGAAGCCGAACGCAAACGTCTGGCGGTCGAAGGACTTCATGCGCTCGGAGGAGAACATGTACGAGTAACCGAACTGGAGGTTGGAGTTCGGGTATGCGGATGCCATCTCGATCCGCTGGACCGCCGCCTTCCACTCGAAGTACGACGCTTCAAGGTCGCCGTTGGCGAGGAATGCGCGCTGAAGTACGTCTTGCCACGAAGGTGACGCCGGGAGTTCAGGTAGCGCTCGTTGTTCGAACGGCTCTTCGTACGGCTTGCCCGCCTCGTGCATGCGGGCTTGCTCCTCCTTCGTGCCCGAGGGCGTCAAGGCGCAGCCAGAGAGCCCTGCAAGCGCGAGCGAACAGATGACCAAAACGGTCGAACCACGATGTGAGCGGATCGCGGCGGGGCGGTTCCCCGCGCGGAACGCACCTTCGGTGCGGTCGATAGACATGACGCAGACTCCTAGTTGTGGGGGATGGGGCCGTGGTGCCAAGCAACAGATGCTGGGGAACGGCCCGGAACCGTGGGACGGCGGAAACCTCAGCGCGCAATGCGGCTAAGGCACCGAGTACCTAAACGACCCACACACACAGGAGCGACTGAATGGAATCTGCGGACTGCTTCGGCGACCCAGACGAATTGGTCCACCGCTGTGCGAGCACGACGGGCGCCGGAGGAAGGACCGCGAGTAGCATGGGGGGCAGTGCGACGAACTGATGCGTCTGCTCGGCCTTTGGATTGGAAGGCGGGGTGCGAGGTTCTTCAGGTTGGGACATTCCGCAACGGCAAGCGACGAACTTGTCGCCCGTCGGGCAGGATGCGGTCATTGCTCCAACGCCGCCTCGGCAACAAGAGCATCTCGAACCGCCAGCGTTTGTTGGGGCGGCAGTTCCTGGCATCATCTCCGCGCAGTTCAACGTGGTCAGTCCGGGGAGGGACTGCACCAGAATTGAAAGGACGAGGATGATCCGAGAAATGATCGCCATATGGCTACCAACCCTACCCACGAACCGCACGATCGGTTCACCAGAGCATATCTGTCAGTTGGTGTGCAGGCTTCTTCAACCCTAACAAACGACGCATCGAAGACTGCGGGTACCTGGCTGCGCTAATTCACTGTTTGTCGGGCAACACCAGAACATCTCCCGCGACGCCGCTGGCCCGGCTTGGAGTATTTGTACCCCGCTGGCGGCCCTGAAAACGCGGTTTCCGCCGATTCCCGTTAACGCCCCGTGTCGATCGCACACCCATCGGGCCACCCCGAGAGTGGTCCGCCAACCCTCCGAAACGGTCTTGTACAGGGAGCTTTAAGGGCCGCGGCCAAGTGCCGCGGCCCTGTTCGTTTACGGCTCGGGTCGGGACGGCCCCAACGGCACCGTGCCAAATCCACGCGGGAATCCGCGAGGTCTTACGGAATGAGCCGGATCGGGCCGCGCTCTCGGTTCGTCGCGTTCGCGTAGGCCGCATCGCGGAAGGCGGCTTCAGGCCCCTTTGGGCACGCCAAACTCTCGGCTCCGGACAGAGAGCGGCCGGGTTGGTTGACAGGAGGGTTGCCGAAAGGGGCCGGTACGCGAAGTGGTTCGCAACCCCTTCCAACCGAGCGAGTGGAAATCCTTCGGGGGCTCCGAATAGGCTCGCGTGGGCAAGCGAGCCAATGATGCTGGGGAGTGATGATGGACCAACATACAGCGGAACAACTGGCAGTGATCGTGGGCGGAGAAGCGTGGCAGAGCGGTGGCGGTATCTACCTGGTCACGGTTACGCGCGACGATGGTTCACTCGTCGTGTTCTCCGGCGACGCGGTCTGCGAATACGAGAGCGATGAGGCGTTTGATGCTGGCAGAGCCGCGAAGACGATTCTCCTGAACATCCCGGAGTCCGAAGACCTTTACGTCATCGTGGACCTCGAGGGTAACGTCTTCTATCAGCACGACGCGATGGAGCGCGGGTGGCGATATCAGGAGGAGGCCGAGCGCGAGGCTCGGGGGCTTGAGTCCCGCGGCGAGGGGCGGTTCACAGTTGTTCGGCAAAGCGAACTTCCCGCGTAGCCGCGATCCCGCCGGCCTCACGAATCCGAACCTACTCGCTCAGCCGTCTACCACTTCTGGGATTCCGCACGACTTGAGGAACTCCGCCGTGCGATCCAGGCGGTCTGGATCGCGAGTCGGGTCCGACGGATCTCCTTTCGGCACCCAGACAATCATGCCGCGTCGTGCCCGGGTGAGCAGGACTCGGTACTTGTTCAGGAGGAGTTGTCGAGCTGACGGATCACCAACCACGGTCCATCTGTTCCCCACGAGCCTTCGAGTCTGCCACCCGCCACCGCCCTGGTCAGGAACAAGATCGTCGCCCCAGCAAACACCGATCCAGTCGAGCTCCAGTCCTTGGCATTCGAACTCCGTCGCGGCCACCTCGAGCCGACTCGATGCTCGAATGTCGCGGTTGCTTGCCAGAAACCACTCTTCAAACGGGTACCCGCGACGAAATCCCGACGACAGTTCAAGTCCATGCGCGCGATGTCGAAGCGCCCCAGAACTCGCCACCAGGCCCATGGCACCAGCACACGTCTCACTCCCGCCGTGGGCGGACAACCAACTCCGCGCAGATGAAAGGTGTCTGGTCATCGCGATTGGAAACTCGGCCATGTACGACAAGAGACTCCGCGCCCGAGCTGAATCGCCCTCCAACACCGAATTGACCCACTGCCCCACGACTTGGGCGCGAAAGCTCCGAACGTTCGTGCGCAGGTGCAGGTGCTTGCTCGTCGTAACTTGAATTGCCGGCCCAATCGCCGCTTCAAACAACCGTTGCCCCGCCAGGCTTGGCCCACCAGACATTGCCTCGGGCGATGCGACGACTTCCCACTGGGCCGATCGTTCTGCAATGGCTTTGCCCCATTCGGAGAGCCCCCCTTCACCGGTGTGGATCTCCTGCCCGCCGCCCACAACTGCCACAACCACACTCCAGCCCGGGCATCGTTCCATCACGTTCAGCATCATGGCGGGTTCGGACGTGGCCACTCCCTTCTTCCGGTCCATCTGTTGTGCACTCCATGCCCTCTGGGCTTCGTCAAACACAACGACGTGCTCTGGCGGGGCACGATCTGGATGCTTGACGCCGTACTCCCCAAGAAACTGATGGACATTTTGCACAAAGGTGGATACCTGCCGCGCGGCTTCCTTCCTCCTCCCATGAAGGCGCGCGACATCCCTGGCGAGCGCTGTTCGAACGACTCTGACCAGGGGCCCATTGCCCGATAGGAACACCGCAGCGGCACTTCCATCTGGGCGACGGAGTTCGGGATGGTGAACAGCGGTTAGCCCAGCCAAGGTCTTGCCGGCACCAGGTATGCCCGTAACGACGCAGAGCAGCCGTTTACGTTCAAGCCTGGCGAGGCAAGCAACTCGGACGATCTCTGACGTTGTTGCTGCCAGGTCGTCTGCAGCCGAGTGTGCAAGCTCTCGTACCTGATGTCCGGCAAAGACGGCGGTGGCGGCTTCGACGATGCTCAAGGCTGGCAGGTAGGGGGACTGGTCCCACTCATCGCCATCGAGGACAGGAATCGCGGCCCCGTCCGCAGCCTTGACGGCAGCCACGACGGCGGCGGCACTCTGTGTAGGTGCAATCTTCTGCACCGGGCTCACAACCGGCTTCCCGAGAGAGCGACAGCGAAGTGATCCTTCGCTGGCTCGGGCTGCGCGGATTCCTCCAAGACCGTGGAAAGGCGATCGATGGGCTCACTCGCGCACTTGTGGCAGCGTCTTGAGACTGCGCCTTCGGACGCCGTGCCGCGGCAGGAATGGCGGGCCATCTGCGGGGACGACTTCGCCTGCGTCGAAGGCCTGCTCGAGGCCAATGGCCGCCGCGCTTCGGTAGTCGCGTCGCCCCTGGGCCGCTGACGCACTCCACTTCTTGCACTTTGCGCTGATTGCTGTAAGTGCAAATCGCACGGCGGTTGTCATTTGGTCCCGTGTTTTCAGGCCTCCGGTGATGACGGTCAAGTTTTCTGCGCGCTGATCTGCAAGCCCCACCGGCTGGTGAACACGCCGCGACGTGCGGCGCGAACCACTCACCAGCACGGAAGCCATCCATGCTCGCAGAAGCCATCGTCTCCCCGATCGTCACCACTCTCAACTCTGTCCCTCGGGCCCCGACGCCGCCGGAACTTCCGGAGCTCACCCTCCGGCAGATGAGGTTCCGAACCGAGCGGCTCGGACGCCTCTACTCGCTTGCCACTGATCAGGTCGCGGATCTGTGGCAGGAGCTGGCAGCCGAGATTGTTCGAGCGCTCCGTCGGTTCGATCCGACGATCGCCTCGCGGACGACGTTCATGAAGGGCGTCATGAACCTCTGGTACCGGCAGAAGTGCAAGCAGCTCCGCCGCGACGCGGCGGTGCGCGATCGTCTCGTGCCTTTGCCGCCCCTTGGCACTGAAGGCATGGATTTCGCTGACCGCCACCCCGGTGGCGTGGGCGAAGTGGACGCACGCCTCGACCTCGCCGACCGGATCGCGGACCTGCCGCAGGACCTGTTCGCGCTCGCCCGCGATCTGCTCGCGGGTAAGTCGGTCCCGGAGATCGCCGCCGAGCGCGGCGTCCACCGGGGGACGGTGAATCGCTTGGTCCTGCAACTGCGCGTCCACCTGGCCGACCTTGATCCGTCCGCCAACTAGCGCGCGACAAGTGGCGGGCGCGGGCAGAGGGGTATTGGCGTGCCCCCTGCCCGCAGCCCGCGCACGGAATCGCCAGGCCCCGCCGACGAGAGCCTGCCGCTCGTCCGGTTGGGGCAGGGCGACTTCACCCGCGACCTGTGTGCCGAGAACCTCGATCCCCATCACCCCAAGAACGGAGCCACCATGCCCTTGCTCGATTCGGTGATCACGACCACGACGCCCTCGCCGCCCAAGATCCTCGTCTACGGCACCCCGGGCGTCGGCAAGACCACGTTCGCCGCCAGCGCGGGGGCGCTACTGCTCGACTGCGAGAACGGCGCCGGCGCGGTGCCCGGGCTCACGCGGACCCCGTTCCTCAAGAGCTGGCCCGAGGTGCAGGCCTGGCTCGCGGAAATCGAGGCGCAGCCACCCGAGGGGCTCGGGGCCGTGGCGATCGACACCCTCGACTGGCTCGTGCAGCGCATCGTCGAGTACGTCGTGATGGACCTGGACAAGAAGAGCAAGGGCGAGGTCACGAACACGCTCTCTTCGGCCCACGGCGGCTACTTCAAGGCCCGCGAGATCGTCAACAACATCGTCAGCCGCGACCTGCTCCCACTGCTCAACGCGATCACCGACCGGGGCATCGCCGTGATCCTGCTGGCGCACGCGGCCAACACCAAGATCACTACGCCCGAGGGGTACGACGTGCGGCTCGCCGCGCCCGACATCCCGCAGTGGATCGCCCCGACGTTCGTCGAGTGGGCCGACGCCGTGCTCTACGCCTCGCGCGAGACCACGGGCGAGCGCGTGCTCACGACCGAGGGCACCAGCAACGTCACCGCCAAGAACCGCTACGGCCTGCCGTCGAAAGTGGGCCTGTCGTGGAAGGACCTGTCGGACGCGATCCAGCAGGGGCTGGAGCGCCAGTCGGCCGGTCGCTGAACCCGATCCCCATCACCGCACCACCCATTCGCTCATAAGGAGTCCGCTCAATGGCAAGCCTGAACAACTTCGATGCCAACCAGGTCGATCCGTCCGTCGCTCTCGACCCGCTCCCCGCGGGCAAGTACATCGCGGTCGTCTCGGAGTCCGAGCTCAAGCCGACGAAGGCCGGCGGGGGCAAGTACCTGCAGCTCACGTTCCAGATCATCGAGGGCGAGCACAAGGGCCGCCTGGTGTGGGCCCGCCTCAACCTCGAGAACAAGAGCGAGATGACGGTCAAGATCGCCCGCGGCGAACTCTCCGCGGTCTGCCGTGCCGTCGGGGTGATGCAGCCGCGCGACTCGGTCGAACTGCACAACGTGCCGCTGGAAATCAATGTCGGGCTGAAGAAGCGCGACGACAACGGCGAGTTCACCAACGTCATCAAGGGCTACGCCAAGAAGGGCGGCAACGGCGCGGCGGGGCCGGCCCCGCGTCCCGCCGCGGGCGCGGGCCCGGGGAGCACGCCGCCCTGGAAACGCTGACTCCATCCGGTCGGCTCCTCGAGCTCCCGTACCCGCCGAGTGTCAATCACATCTGGCGGCGCGTGGGCGCGAGAACCATCATCAGCCGCGAGGGCCGGCGCTACCGCAGGGACGTGTGCGCCGCCCTCGCGGCGATGCGAGTGGCGCGGATGAACGGGCGCTTGGCGGTGCGTGTCACGGTCTGCCCGCCCGATCATCGCCGGCGCGACATCGACAACGTGCAGAAGGCGCTGCTGGACGCGCTCGCCAAGGGCGGCGCGTACCGCGACGACTCGCAGATCGATCGGCTGGAAGTTGAACGCGGCCCGGTGACGCCGGGAGGCAAGGTGCTGGTGGAGATCACGGAGATCAATGCGTGATGCGGATTGCCACAGACCGGTTGAGATCAGCGAGCAGTGGCTATCCGCAGTCGCGCAGTGATCGCGTCTTCGTTGGGCAGTCCGCCCTCATACATTCGGCAGCCCATGCTCGGCGTCGTTGGAACAGGAAGCCCAAACAGGTCTCGTCCGTTCGCCAGCGCCGTCGGCGTTGGGTATCCGCGACGGACGTCATGCTCGGGCAGTGCTTCCTGATCGACGTACACAACTCGCGCGCCGTCCACACGAGTGGCCGCCATCTGCACGCGCCGGAGAAACTCTGGGGTGTTCGGACAGTCACCGAAACCCAGAACCTCAACTTGAATCATGGCCGCTCCCGTCTCCAGTACGTCGGGCGTCGAACGGCACGCCGAAAGCGAGGCTGCCGCGAGCGTCAGGATCAATACGGTGACTCGCATCAGGTGATTGTAGAGAGCGGCGTTCACGAAGTGGGAGTCCCCTGATGGAGCTTCGTCCCTACCAATCCGATGCCATCGCCGCGGTGTACGAGCACCTGCGGGCACGCGATGACAACCCGTGCGTGGTGATCCCCACGGGCGGCGGTAAGACGCCGGTGATCGCCACCATGTGCCGCGACGCGGTGTCTCAATGGAGCGGCCGCGTAGTCATCCTGGCCCACGTCAAGGAACTCCTCGAGCAGGCCGCCGACAAGTTGCAGGTGATTGCGCCCGATGTGCCCATGGGCATTTACTCGGCAGGTCTTAAGCGCAAGGACCTCGGCTACGCCGTCACGATCGCCGGCATCCAGAGCATCTGGAAGAAGGCGTGCGACCTGGGCCCGGTGGACCTGATCATCGTAGACGAGGCGCACATGGTCCCCGCCGAGGACGACGGGATGTACCGCCAGTTCATCGCCGACGCCAAGGTCGTCAATCCTCACGTCCGCATCATCGGGCTAACGGCCACGCCCTACCGGCTCAAGTCCGGCCCGATCTGCGCCGCCGAGAACATTCTCAACCACATTTGCTTCGAGGTCGGGGTCCGCGAGCTGATCGTGCAGGGTTTCCTGTCGCCCCTGAGGACGAAGGCGGGACTCCAGAAAATCTCCACCGACGACCTGCACGTCCGCGCCGGAGAGTTCGTCGCCAGCGAGGTCGAGGACCTCATGGACAAGGACGGCCTGGTCGAGGGCGCCTGCGCCGAACTCGTTGAGCACACGAAGGACCGCAACGCCACGCTGATGTTCGCGTCGGGCATCCGGCATGGACAGCACATCGTCGAGGTGCTGAGGTCCAAGCACGGAGTTGAGTGCGGGTTCGTCTCGGGCGAGACGCCCTCGGGAGTGCGCAGCGCGATCCTCGATCGTTTCCGCGCTGGGGCGCTCAAGTACCTGTGCAACATGAACGTGCTCACCACGGGGTTTGACGCCCCGCACATCGACTGCGTCGCGCTGGTGCGGCCGACGATGTCGCCCGGGCTGTACTACCAGATGGTGGGCCGGGGTTTCCGCCTGCACCCGGGTAAGGCCGACTGCCTCGTGCTCGACTTCGGCGGCAATGTCCTGCGGCACGGGCCCGTGGACGCCGTGCGGGTGGAGACGTTCGACCGCGGGGAGGGCGAGGCGCCGGCGAAGGAATGTCCGCAATGCCAGGCGTTGATCGCCGCCGGGTACCAGACCTGCCCGCAGTGCGGGCACCAGTTCCCGGAGCCGAGCAAGCAGAAGCACGAGGCGCAGGCCAGCACCGAGGGCATCCTCTCCGGACAGGCCACCCGCGAGGAGCACCACGTCAGCGAGACGACGTACCACGTCCACATGAAGCGGAGCGACCCATCCCCGTCTATCAGTTCTCCGAGACGCACTACTTCACCAACGACCAGGTGACACCTTCGTACAAGGGCACGCTCTTCTCGCTCACCGGCAAGGTGAACACCGGCGCGTTCAAGGGGTTCCAGCCGGGCGAGGTCCTGTTCCTCGGGGCCTCGGGATCGCGGCGCGGCACCGATCCCGACGACGACTGGGAGATCACGTTCCGGTTCGCCGCCAGTCCGAACGCCAGCGGGATCTCGGTGGGCAGCATCAGCGGCATCAGCAAGAAGGGGTGGGAGTACCTCTGGGTGCGGTACGCCGATCAGGAGGACACGGGATCGCACGCGATCGTGAAGCGTCCGGTCGCGGCGTATGTCGAGCGCGTGTATGACGAGGGCAACTTCGCTGGGCTGGGAATCTGAACGATGGGTGACATGTTCCGCAAAGTCCGGTCGGGCTCACCGCTCCGCATCCCCGCGGCGGCGTACAACGCCTTCGTCGATGCAGCGGTCGATCTGCGCCGGCGGGAGCGGACCGCCAACGCCGGCCCGGCGCTCGAACCCGCGCAGCGCGGCATCGTGCTCGTCCGCAACGACTCCGACGATGAGATCGAACCGTACCACGCGCTGGCGATCACGGGCGTGCTCGTCCAGCCCGACAGTGAGGACCAGGAACGGACGTTCCACAGTCGAACGCCACTGACGGCCGAGGTCGCCACGGAGGACTCGCCGTCGCTCTCGTTCGTCCTGGCACTGCAGCCGATCAAGCCGGGCGACCTTGGGCGGTGCGTGCTCACGGGCGTCACGCCCGCGCGGGTCTTCATTACCAACGAAACGGACACGACCTGCGAGCTCGCCCCCGAGGAGACCGTGCTGGCAAGCACGCCCATGGGTGGCATCCCGATCCTGTGGAAGGAGGAAGGCGTCGGCGAGAAGTGGGCGGTCATCGAGATGGGCCAGCCGTCGCCGGGGCGCGTCACCGCGATCCTCGGCGCGGCGCAGCCGATCCCCACCGAGAACAACCGCTGGCGCTACCCGTGGGTTGAGGCCAGGATTGACGGCGATCCCGGCAGCGACACCTACCTCCGGTACGTGCCCGTGCCGGAAGGTCTGACCTCGCAGCTGCCCGGTGGCGGCGAGGACCCGACGCGGCTGGCGATCAACCGCTTCGAAGCCCACCACATGAACAACTTCGACGCCGGGTCCGGCTTCGGTGGGCTGCTGGGTCTCGGGCCGGTGTGCGAGTTGCCGGGCGTGCTCCCCAAGTGCCCGCCTGCGCGGTCGCTCAAGCCAAAGCTCGTGCCCATCCCCGAAGGTGTCTGCGTGCAGCTCACCTGCGAGCGCAACAGCAAGGGCAGGCCGGTGTGGGTGTTCGAGGCCATGAGCCTGATCGAGATCGCCGACCCAGCGGACGAGGACCGCAAGTTCAACATCTACATCGAGGGGGGCGCATGACCACGGCTCCCGTCACTGCAACCGCACCGACTCTGGATGCCCGCCGCGAGCACGAGCGGAAGAAGTACGTCGCGCTGGCGTCGCGGCCCGCCGCGTCCGGCGGCGGGGCGGGGTACGGCTCGACCAACCACGGTGCGGCGGCGCTCCCGATGGTGCAACGACTAAAGCCACGCTTCGTGGTGGATTTCGGGTGCGGGCGGAACAACTTCATCGGTGCTCTGCGGCGCGTCGGCATCGATGGCCTCGGCATCGACTTCGCCTTCCCCGAAGCGGACATCCCGCGGGCGATGCACAAGACCGGCCTCCTAGACGGCGTGGCCGACGTGGTGACGAGCTTCGACGCTCTGGAGCATCTGCTCCCGGAGGATGTGGACGTGGTGCTCGCGGAGATGCGGCGCGTCGCACGCCCACGGGCACACTTCGTGTTCTCAATCTGCACGCGCCCGAGCCGGATGACGGTCGCCGGCGAAGGACTGCACCCAACGGTGAGGCCGCTTCCGTGGTGGCTGGAGCGCATTGGTCAGGTTGGCACGGTGACGGCACCGAAGGCCGAGGGTCGGTACATCGTCGGACGCTTCGCTGCCAAGGAGGGCTGCGGCTGTGCGTGAGAACCAGTCGGACATCGCGGCGCTCCAGGCGGGGCTGAAGGCGCGGAAGCCCGCGCGCGATGGCCTGCGCCTCTACACCGCCGACTTCGACTCGGTCTCCCTGGCCGGGTTCTACCGCGGGCGATCAGCGTTCTTGATTCTCTCGGGACCATCGCTCACCCAGGTGGACCTCACGCAGCTCAACAAGCGCGGCATCGTCACGATGGCCGTGAACAACGCGTGGTCGGTGCATCGGCCAACGCTCTGGACGTGTGTGGACGATCCGGGCCGCTTCATCGACACGGGCTGGAAGGACCCGGGCATCCTGAAGTTCGTGCCGACGTGCGCTTGGGACAAGCGTCTCCGCATACAGAACCCCGACGGCACCATGCGTAACAGCGCGTTCCGCGTCCGGCAGATGCCGAGTGTGCTGTTCTTCCGCCGCGCGGACCACTTTGACCATGAACGGTTCCTGACCGGAGATTCGGTCCCGTGGGGGAACGATGCCAAGCACGCGGACTCGCTCGGCATCACAGGCAAGCGAAGCGTAATGCTCGTGGCGCTGCGTCTGCTGCACCACCTTGGGTTCGGCACGGTGTACCTGCTCGGGTGCGACTTCAAGATGGCGGCCGATCGGAAATACGCCTTCGACGAGCACCGTGCCCCGAACGCCATCCGGCACAACAACGTCTTGTACGACTCGCTGGCCCGCCGATTCGAGGCCCTGCGGCCGCATTTCGATCGGCACCGCTTCCGCGTGATCAACTGCTCCCCCGGCAGCGAACTCCTGGCGTTCGAGCGCATGGAGTTCGATGCGGCCGTCAAGGCCGCCTCCGCGGAGTGCGGCAAGCCCATCAGCACGCAGGGCTGGTACGAACCCAATCCGAAGCCGACACCACAGGAGGCCGCCCGATGAGCGACGGCCCGACCCGGTACTACTTATACATCCCCGTGTGGGCGACGGGCCGGCCGCCCACGGGTGGCGGGTCGAGCAACTACTCGACACCCTCCGGCACAGACACGCCGGACAGCTCGTATGTCACACCCACGAGCACCCCCAGCATGCCCGCGAGCTACTCGACCACGGGCGATGTGATCTACACGACCGGTCCGGGCGGAACGCCGACGCTGACGTTCTACACCACCGGTGCCTTCACGAGCAACACGCCGGGCACGACGCACACCCCCTCAAGCAGCGGCACCACCGACACCATGCCCTCGGGCTCCTCGGGTTCGAGCAGCGGAATGCCGAGTTCCTCAAGGTCGATGTCCTCGGGCGGATCGTCCTCGTCCGGGTCGCCTTCAAGCGGGTCATCGAGCAGCGGGTCCGGGTCCTCGAGTGCTTCGGGCTCCTCTGGTTCGGGCAGCAGCGGGATGTCGAGCGGCGCGTCATCTGGCGCGAGCAGCGGCACGAGTTCCGGAGCCTCGTCCGGCCCATCGTCCGGCGGCTCATCTGGCGGCGGATCGTCGGGTGGCGGATCTTCCGGTGGTGGTTCCAGCGGGGGCGGTTCTGGGCCGGGCGGCAGCGGCCCCGGTGGAAGCGGCCCGGGTGGGTCCGGACCCGGTGGCTCAGGCCCCGGAGGCAGCGGCCCTGGTAGCAACTGCCTCCTGTTCGGCACGCTCGTGCGGCTCGAGGATGGCCGCCTCACGCCGATCGAGAACCTCAAGCCCGGCGACCGCGTGGCATCCATCCAGGTGCCCGGGCTCGAGGTCGATGTCCCGTACCGGGCCCAGTACAACTGGCTCTCGCATCACGGCCTGCACGGCGCGAAGCCGGTCGCGGCCCGCGTTGCCAGCATCCGCCTCGGGGAACACCACGGCTTCATGGTCATCAACCGCCGCCTGAAGGCGACGCCCGAACACCCGTTCATGATCCGCCGCGGCGATGAATGGGGCTTCGCATCCGCCGAGTTCATCCAGCCCGGCGACTTCCTGATCGACGAGCACATGAACGAGGAAGAGGTCGATTCGGTCGTCCGGATCGACGCGCCGACACGCACCGTGGCCATCCACATCCCCGGAACGAACACGCTTCTGGCCGAGGGAGTCTGGGTCCACAACGACATGCCCGCCACGGCCCACAGCGGTTCGAGCGCCTCGTCGTCCGGATCGGCCTCGGGTTCCGGCTCGGGATCGGGGTCAGGGTCAGGCTCGACGTCTGGATCGACCAGCGGCTCTTCCAGCAGCGGATCGTCGGGCAGCAAGTCCAGTGGGTCGTCCTCGTTCTCGACCTCCGGATCGTCCTCCGGCAGCGGCTCAGGCAGCGTGAGCGGGTCAAGCTCTGGTGGAACCGGTTCGGGGTCGGTTGTGGAGCAGTAGGGTGGGCCGTTTCGGCACTTCTCAACCAGGGGTTCGTGTCGGCCCGATGCGGCCGACCAGAGATCCCGGCTGCCGGCTCCATGAGGCCCGCATGCACGCCAGATGGGGGATGCGGCACTCTCGGCAGCCCAGCGTCGCCGTATGTGCCGTCGTTGGTCGGAGCGAGCTATTGGCGCCTCCTGGCGGCATCGGTTGCCCGTGCCGTCGGAGACAGCGTACAGTTGACCCTGACGAATGCGACGCAATGGACTCAATCTCGCCCTTTCTTGGCTCTGCCTAATCTGGTTCGGGCTGACCAGTACGCTGCTCAACGGCGGGTTGGTTGTCTGCAGTGATGGTGATGGCGGGGCTCGGATCGAATGGGGGTGCGTTCGTGGCGCCGACGGCGAGTGCGCCACGAGTTGCCGAGCGGACGCCGGTGAATCCGACGACCGTGATAACCGGCCCGAGCCTTGTAGGGATACGCCCATACAAGGCGACCTTCAAATCGCGAAAGCGCCCCCGCGAACGACAAGCGATGCGCCGGTCCTCGCGCCGGTGATATTCGCGGTGGTCGCCATGCTCATGGATGTGCCGCCCCCGGCCCAAATTGCATGGGACCGCGTGCGACCGCAGCGACCGCCGGACACGCTTCAGCGCCTGCGATCCGTAATTCTCGTTGTCTAGACAACGTGTGCCTCGCTGCGCCTCCCGTTGGGAAGCGTCTGAGGTATGGTCGCGCCCGTGTACTGGTCGCGGACCGTGGTGGCCCTTGGCCATCCATTCTCTGAAACTCGCTCGAACACCCACCGATCCTTCCAAGGAAATTCGATGCACACACGCGCCATCCAAGCCGCGCTTGCGGGCCAACCGCTCGCTCAATGCGCCGTGATCCTGGCCTTGATCAACCTCAGCGGCTGTGCCGGTAGCCGGCCCGATCCCATGACCGAAGCGGCTGTCTCAGCAGCGGTCGGCCTGGGCCAACCCATTGAGTTCCGCACGGAGGCTGGTCTATTGGACGAGCCTTCTCAAGCACGAGATGATCTGACGCTGGTCGACGCCGTGCGCCGCGCCGCGACCACCAGCCCGGGGCTCCAAGCGGCGCTCGCCCGCGTGCGCATCGCGATGGCCGAGGCCGACCAGGCACGGCTCCTTCCCAATCCTGTGCTCGACTTCGTCCTGCGCTGGGGGCCCGGCAAGCCGCAAATCGAGGTCTCGCTCGCGCAAGACCTGATTCAGATGTTCAAGATCCCGCGCCAGGCGGGCGCGGCAGATAATCGGCTCCGGCAGGCCGCATCCGATGCGGTCACTGTGGCCCTTGACACTGTGGCAGAGGTCCAGGAGCGGTACGTCGCGGTTCAAACCTTGGAATCGCTGGTGCCTGTGCTCGCGGAGCGCCGGGGTCTGCTCGACAAGCTCGTGGCCACCGCCCGTGCGAGACTGGAAGCGCAGGAGGGCACTCGAAGCGACCTGACCACGCTCGAAGCACAGCGAGTGGAACTCGACGTTGACATCGCGGAGGCAAAGAGGCAACTCACCGAGGAACGTCTTCGTCTGGCGCGATTGATCGGCGAACCTTCCGGTTCAGCTTCCTGGCGCGTCGATTCTTGGACCGCGCCTGCCCTTGCCTCCAGCCTGGAATCGCATTGGGTCGAGGCCGCGCTGCAGCATCGGCCCGAGGTGCAATCCGTGGCTTGGATGCTGGCGGCGCTCGGTGACGACGAAGCCCTCGCGCGGCTCCTGCCGTGGGAGGGGCTTGGCGTTGGTGTCGATGCTCAGCGCGATCCCGACTGGACCGTGGGTCCGTCGGTTTCGACGCCAATACCCATCTTCGACATGGGTCAGGCCGGACGCGCTCGCGTGACGGCCGAGCAGATCGAGGCTCGCCACAACCTGACTCTGGCCAAGCGCAAGGTCGTGGAGGAGGTTCGAGTTGCGTTCCAGTCGCTAGACGCCAGCGCCGACAATCTGAAGCGCATCCAGTCAGAGCTGATCCCTCTCCAGCAGCAGCGCAGGCAGCAGGCCGAGGATGCCTATCGGGCGGGACAGACCGACGTGACGGCCTTGTTCCTCGCGGAGCAGGACCTCCGCGCCGCCCGCGCCAAAGCCATCGAAGTGGAACAGCAGATGTCAATCTCGCTGATCCGCCTGCAACGGGCGGTTGGCGGCCCGGGCGTGGCCGCGTCGGTCGGTGAGTCCCCGGCCACCACCGAGCACAACACGCCAGTCTCCGTCAGCCCCCTCGCCATCACACCGATCAACTTGCATGTATCGAACCACTGAACGCGGCCGTCCGCGATCCGCCCGGAGAACTTAGTCATGAACCACAAGAAAATGAGCCGCCGCACACTCTCTCCATGTCTCAAGTCCATGGGCGTGTTCCTGCTCGTCGTCGGCCTCGTCGTGCCCCTGGAATCCTGCAAGAAGCACGAGGACGGAGACGGACACGATCATGCCGCACCCGCCGCCAAGGATCAGCATGCCAAGAGCGACGGCCATAACCACGGTGCAGGAGAAGAGCACGTTGACGAGGTCAAACTCACGGGTGAGGCTGTCGAACGCTACGGCGTGAGGGTTGGCGAGGCGCAGATGTGGGCTCTCAAGCCCACATTCGTGGCCCCGGCTCGCGTGGGGTTCAACACCGAGGCGATGGCGCATGTGGGATCGTTCGTGCGTGGTCGGGTCGTTGAGATCCGCGTGCGGCTCGGTGATCAGGTCAAGAAGGGCGATCCACTCCTGGTGGTCGAGAGCCCCGAACTCGGACAGGCACAGTCGGACTTCCTTCTCAAACGATCAACCGCAGAAACGGCGGTTCCGCAGGCGGACCTGGCAAAGGCAGCGTGGGACCGAGCCAAGGGTCTGCTCGATCAGTCACAGGGGATCTCGCTCACCGAGGTGCAGAAGCGAGAGGCCGAGTACAAAGCTGCCGTGGCGAACGTCAAGTCTGCTCAGGCTTCGGCTCTCGCTGCCGAGAACGGCCTGCATCTGCTGGGGATGGATCAGGAGGCCGTGAACAACCTCGTATCGACCGGCGAGATCGCCCCGAAGTACACCATTCGCGCCGCGATCGACGGTCAGGTCGTGCAGCGCGAGATCACGCTTGGGGAGTTGGTCAATCCCGACCGAGAGTCCTTGATGGTGCTGGCGGATACCAGAGTCCTTTGGGTTCTGGCGGATGTACCGGAGGCCAGACTGCCCTCGACCTCACAAGGGGCACAGGCCTGGATCACGGTCGGATCAAACATGAACAACAAGTACGAAGGGACAGTCGCGTTCATCGCGCCGGTGGTGGACCCTACCACCCGAACCGCCCAGGTCCGCATCGAGGTCCCGCGCGCTGCACTCGGGAATGGCGCGATGAAACCCGGCATGTTCGCCCAGGTCGAAATCGTCGCGGCCGAGCCGGGCGGCGCGGAACCCGTGCCGCAAGTCGCGGTCCCGCAGGAGGCGGTCCAGACGGTCGAAGGAGGCCCCGCGGTCTTCGTGCCGGTGGCGGGCGAGCCCAACACATTCCAAAAGCGGGCGCTTTCCGTCGGGCCGGCGGTGGGCGGTCTCGTACCGGTCCTGGCAGGTCTGGTCGAGGGCGAGAGGTTCGTCGAGGCCGGGTCGTTCATTCTGAAGGCCGAGCTCGGGAAAGGCTCGGCCGCCCACGAGCACTAATCCACTCCGCCACCCCTCGCCCCCCGAACGACTCGCTGCAACCCACAGAGGCCCCCCATGCTTGAAGCCGTGCTGCACTTCTCCATCAAGAACCGCTGGTTCATTGTCATCCTGACGGCGCTCGTGGCCGCGGTGGGCGCCTACTCGCTCAAGAAGCTCCCCATCGATGCTGTGCCCGACATCACCAACAACCAGGTCCAGATCAACGCTGTCGCCCCATCGCTCTCGCCCGTCGAGGTCGAGAAGCAGGTGACGTTCACCATCGAATACGCCCTGGCGGGCATCCCGGGACTGCAGTCGACGCGATCGCTCTCGCGCAACGGGTTCGCCCAAGTCACGGCAGTCTTCGAGGACAACGTCGACATCTACTTCGCCCGCCAGCAGGTGGGCGAGCGTCTCGGCGAGGCGAAGGAATCCCTGCCGCCGGGTGTGGACCCCATCATGGGCCCGATTGCCACCGGACTCGGCGAGGTCTACATGTACACGGTCGAGTACGAGCACCCGCATGGAAAAGGCGCGAAGATCCAGGACGGCATGGCCGGGTGGCAGTCCGACGGTTCGTACCTCTCCGCCGAGGGGCGGCGCCTGAAAACCGATGTCGAACTCGCGTCCTATCTCCGCGAGGTGCAAGACTGGATCATCCGTCCGCAGCTCAAGGGGGTGAAGGACGTCGCGGGCGTGGACGCCATCGGAGGGTACGTCAAGCAGTACCACGTCGAGCCCGACCCCATGAAACTCGTCTCGTACGGGCTCACCTTCTCCGCGGTGATAGATGCCATCGAGAAGAACAATGTCTCCACGGGCGCCGGCTACGTCGAGCACAAGGGCGAGTCGTACCTGGTTCGGGCCACCGGGCGAATCGAGAACATCGACCAACTCTCCACGATCGTGGTTGGCACGCGCAACGGGATTCCAATCTACATCCGGGACATCGTGGTGCCGGGCGGTGTCGGTGTCGGGAGAGAGTTGCGGACCGGGTCGGCCAGCGAGAACGGAGAGGAGGTCGTGGTCGGCACCGCCATCATGCTCATCGGGGCCAACAGCCGCACCGTTGCGGCCTCGGTGGACAGGAAGATGGCGGAGATTCAGAAGAGCCTTCCGTCTGGAATCCGGGCGAAGACTGTCCTCAACCGGACGAAGCTCGTAGACGCCACGGTAAGAACAATTCAGAAGAACCTGCTCGAGGGTGCGGTCTTGGTGATCGTCGTCCTGCTCCTGCTGCTGGGCAACATCCGCGCGGCGCTCATCTGCGCCGCGGCGATCCCGCTGTCCATGCTTATGACCGCCACGGGCATGGTTCAGAACAAGGTGAGCGGCAACCTGATGTCGTTGGGAGCGATCGACTTCGGGCTGATCGTGGATGGTGCGGTCATCATCGTCGAGAACTGCCTGCGGCGCCTAGCCGAAGCCCAGCATCACAAAGGCCGGGTGCTGAGTCTCCAGGAACGGTTGCACGAAGTCATGGTCGCGGCCAAGGAGATGATCCAACCATCGGTCTATGGCCAGGCGATCATCATCACGGTGTACTTTCCTATCCTCGCGCTCACCGGCGTCGAGGGCAAGATGTTCCACCCGATGGCGATGACGGTCATCTTCGCCCTCATCGGCGCATTCATCCTGTCGCTGACCTTTGTGCCAGCGATGGTGGCGATACTGATCCGCGGCAAGGTCACGGAGAAGGAGATGTTCCTGGTCCGTTGGGCCAAGGTCGCGTACGAGCCCGCCGTCCGCTTTTCGGTGCGCTTCCGCTGGATGATCGTGGCGGCAGCGTTCGTCGCATTCCTCGGGTCGGCTGTGCTGTTCACGCGGCTGGGCCAAGAGTTTGTCCCCACGCTCGATGAAAAGGACCTGGCACTCCAGGCCCTGCGCATGCCCAGCACCTCGCTTACGACTTCACAAGACATGCAGTTCGACCTGGAGCGAGCGCTCTCGCAGTTCCCCGAGGTGGCGTTCGTCTTCTCCAAAACCGGCACGGCGGAACTCGCGGCGGATCCCATGCCGCCCAATATCTCCGACACCTTCGTCATCTTCAAGTCCCCGGACCAGTGGCGGAGCGAGGCGGAGTTGGACAGCCTCATTGTGGAGGAGGAGAAAGCGATCGCCAAGCTGTCCGAAGGTCATGCCGAGGAAGGGCACGAGGAGGGCGAGGAAGGGCCCAAGCTCGACGGCCACAAGGGCAAACTCATCAAGCTCATCGAGCTGACCGTACGGGCTCTTCCCGGTCAGAACTACGAGTTCACCCAACCGATCCAGATGCGGTTCAATGAACTCATCTCCGGCGTGCGCGGCGATGTCGCCGTGAAGGTGTACGGCGACGACTTTGACTCGATGACTCGTACAGCGCAGGAGGTGTTGTCAGCAATCCAGTCGGTGCCCGGCGCGGCCGATGCCAAGATGGAACAGGTCGAGGGCCTCCCTGTCATGACCGTTGACATCGACCGAGCCGCCATCGCCCGCTATGGACTCAATATCCATGAGATTCAGCAGGTCGTCGCCGCCGCGATGGGCGGGGCCGAAGCGGGACTGGTCTTCGAGGGGGACCGCCGTTTTGATCTCGTGGTGCGGTTGCCCGAAGAGATCCGCGGCAGGATCGATGCTCTGGAGCGGCTGCCGATCCCGCTGCCCGGAGGTGAGGAGCACGGTGTGATCGGCGCACTCGCCAGCGCCGCGGACAGCGGAGGGCTGGCAGGATTGGTTCAGACGCGGGAGATGGGCTTCATCCCCTTGAGCGATGTGGCGAGGATCGAAGTTGCTGAGGGGCGCAACCAAGTCAGCCGCGAAAACGGCAAGCGCCGGATCGTCGTACAGTGCAATGTGCGTGGCCGCGACCTGGGCTCGTTCGTACGCGACGCCGAGAAGGCGGTGGAGTCGATCTCGCTTCCCGCCGGGCAGTGGTTGGTATGGGGCGGGCAGTACGAGAACCTCGTAGCGGCCAAGGAACGCCTTACCATTGTTGTTCCGATCTGCTTCTTCCTGATCTTCCTGCTGCTCTTCTCGACATTCAAGAGCGTCAAGTACGCGTTGCTCGTGTTTAGCGCCGTGCCCTTGGGACTGACCGGCGGAATCGTCGCGCTCTGGCTTCGGAGCATGCCCTTCTCGATATCCGCGGCGGTCGGATTCATCGCGCTTTCGGGAGTGGCCGTGCTCAACGGCCTGGTCATGGTCTCGTTTATCAACCAGTTGCGGCGCGAGGGGATGGGCCGTGACGATGCGATCATTCGGGGTTCGCTCGTGCGGCTTCGCCCCGTGCTCATGACGGCCCTTGTGGCATCACTGGGATTCGTGCCGATGGCCCTCGCTACAGGCACCGGGGCCGAGGTGCAGAAGCCCCTCGCGACGGTGGTCATCGGCGGACTCATCTCCAGCACGCTCCTGACGCTCGTGGTGTTGCCCGCCCTCTACCGCATCTTTACGGGATGGGACCCGAGTGGCCAACCGATGCCCCTGGCTCAAGAGTGGGAGAGACCGGAAACCGGCCCGCTGGGGGTTCATGACAGCGTGCCGGCGACAGCGGCTTCCGGAGCTGTCGCCTCCGCGAACCCCGCTCGCACTCCGTCCAGTTCCAATTCACCATCGCCGCCTTCGCCCGCGCGTACGTCGCACGGGGGCGAGGACGGCGAGTCACCCAAGGGCTCGGCCTGAGCCCCTGTTCCCAAGGAGTCGACAATGCAGACCAACCGCATGAACGTGATGCTCGGGGTAGTCGCCGGTATCGGGCTCACCGCCCTCGCCGGCATCCTGATGGGTCAGGGCGCATCCCAGCCCGTTAAGTCCGAGACCCAGTACTTCGTCACCGCCGATGGCGAGGGCGCGCACCTGTGGGTCCGGGAGGGCACCAACCTCCGCGTAATCGGGCACGGCGAGTGCAAAGAGTGCAAGGCCAAGGGGCACGACGACCACGACCACAAGGAAGGCGACGGGCACGATCATGGGAAGGAATCGCCCAAGAAGTAGGCGGGTACGCAGGAGGCGGGGCGGGCTTCGGCCCGCCCGGCCGTCCGGCTCCAGTTCATCGGAACTGAAGGCCGAGGCGCATGTGGTGACTGTCTCCGGATCGATCACCGCCGCCGGTCTGGTCGCACTCGTGTGGACAGCCGTCTCGCACTATCGCGAGTACGGGCACATCGCAATCAACATGTACGCCGCGGTCGTTGCAGTGACCGGCGGTACGATTTGCTTCTTTTCGGCCCGGAACCGGTGGCGTGAACTCAGGAAGCACAGGAAATGAACACCGATCGGAACGGATAAGTGTCGGGTCGTCCCAATCGCACCACCATCGAAGTCCGCGAACTCGACTGCGCAGCCGAGGAGGAAGTTCTGCGCAGAGCACTCGGTCGGATGAAGGGCGTTGCGGGCGTTGAGTTCGACGTGATGAATCGGCGGATGACAATCGAGCATGACGCTCGGGCGTCCCGAGACGCAATTCTCGCCAAGATCAAGTCCGTGGGGATGACGCCGACGATTCAAGCCCAGGGCGAGCGGTCCCATTCGAGTGATCCGGACGGATCGGACGTGGAAGCACGGACCCGACTCCCCGTCGCCGCGGTCGCGTCCGGAGGCGAGCTCGTGCAGCTGGGGTCGTCCGGCGTGCTGGCCTTCGCCGCGGAAGTGCTCGCGTGGTCGTCCAAGGCCGAACACTCGTGGCCGATTCTCGTGATGAGCGCGGCGGCGGTGCTGCTCGGAGGAGTGCCCACGCTGCGCAAGGGCCTCATTGCCCTGAGAACGCTCACGCTCAACATCAACTTCCTGATGACCGTCGCCGTCGTGGGCGCGTTCGCCGTGGGCGAGTATCCCGAGGCCGCGATGGTCGTGTTCCTTTTCGCGGTCGCGGAGTTGATCGAGAAGTACTCTCTGGAACGGGCCAGGAACGCTGTGCGGGGCCTGATGGAGATGGCGCCCGAGACGGCGTTCGTCAAGCATCCGGACGCGTCTGGAGGAGCATGGAAGGAAGTGCCTGCGGGCGACGTGGCCCTCGACTCAGTCGTGCGAGTGCGCCCGGGGGAGAGGGTCCCACTGGATGGCACGGTGGTCGCCGGTGCTTCCGCGGTGAATCAAGCACCGATCACCGGCGAGAGCGTTCCGGTGGACAAGGCCGAAGGAGACCAGGTCTTCGCCGGCACGATCAACGAGAGCGGCGTGCTCGAGTTCCAGGTCACGGGGGGCAAGGACCAGACGACGCTCGCCCGGATCATCCGTACAGTCCAGGAAGCCCAGTCGGCCAGAGCGCCGACGCAACGATTCGTGGATCGCTTCGCCCGCGTGTACACCCCCACGGTGGTGGTCATGGCGATTCTCGTCGCCTTGGTTCCGCCGCTCGTGTTCCAGCAGCCCTGGATGCGGTGGGTCTACGAGGCGCTCGTTCTGTTGGTCATCGCGTGCCCGTGCGCCCTGGTCATCTCAACGCCGGTGACGGTGGTGAGCGGGCTCGCAGCGGCGGCGCGCCGGGGCATCCTGATCAAGGGCGGGATCTACCTGGAAGAAGGCCGCCGGCTTCGCGTGATCGCGGTGGACAAGACCGGGACGATCACCGAGGGCAGGCCCCGCGTTCAGGATGTCCGGCCCCTGAACTCGCTGGCCTCGGACTCGATCCTGAGGCTCGCGGCGAGCATCGATGCCGGCTCCGATCATCCCGTTGCGCGCGCCGTCACCGCCGCGTGGACACAGCAGAAGACCGAGGCGGTTGGAGCACTGTTCCCCGTTCAGCATTTCACCTCGGTCACAGGCAAGGGTGTCACGGGGATAATCGATGGCGCGCCGTACTTCCTCGGGAACCATCGCTTTGCGCACGAGCGAGGCGTTTGTACGCCCGCCGTCGAGGCGGTCCTTGGAGAACTAGAAGCCAAGGGCCAGACAGCGATCGTCCTCACCGATGATCGTTCCGCCTTGGGAGTGATCGCTGTGGCAGATGCGCCACGGGAATCCAGCAGGGAGGCTGTTCGTCAGTTGCATGCCCTGGGACTCTGCACGGTGATGCTCAGCGGAGACAATCAACGCACGGCGGAAGCAGTCGCCCAGGGCGTGGGCATCGACGACGCCCGGGGCGAGCTTCTCCCGGAAGACAAGGTCGCGTCGGTGACTCAACTGACGGATCGGTGGGGTCACGTCGGCATGGTGGGCGACGGTGTGAACGACGCCCCCGCGCTCGCCCAGGCTTCGATCGGGTTTGCGATGGGAGCGGCGGGAACGGATACCGCCCTGGAAGTGGCTGATGTGGCCCTGATGCAGGACGACCTCGGGGGCGTGCCAGCGTTCATTCAGCTCAGCCGGCAGACGGCACGAGTGCTTCGGCAGAACATCACCCTCGCACTGGGGATCAAGGTGGTGTTCTTCGCTCTGGCCATCACGGGGGTCGCGACCCTATGGATGGCCGTGGTCGCGGACATGGGGGCCAGCCTGCTGGTCGTCGGCAACGGGCTTCGGCTGCTCCGACCAGCGGGAGTGACGTCCAGCACGCCGCACGGCGACGCTGCATAGGGGCGGAGGGATTCCCGCACATCGCCGCTACATACCGCCTTCCGATGGTGTCTCGCGGGGGGCGTCCTTGCCATCCGCGTTGGGCTTGCGGGCCGCGTCGATCACCGCGATGTACTTGGCCGGTTCTTTGAGAACATCCTTCACACAGCCAGCGCAACAAAGCCGGATGAGACGGCCCGCGATGACAAGGTCCCTGGTCTCGCTCATATCGCCGAGCTTGTCCTTGCTGACCGGACAGGTGGTTAGCGGATAGTCCGTACCTTGTTTTTCGACTACCGATCTGTCGAGGGAGGCCATGTACTTCTTCGGGTCCTTGAGAAACTCGGCCTTCTCCGTCTCGTCGGTGAGACGCACGAGACGGTTGTTGTAGACCCAGTCGATGGGCTTCTCGGGGAGCTTCTTGCCCGAGACGACAGAAGACTGAATCGGGTAGAGCGGGGCCTGATCCTTCACGATCGCACTGTCGAGCTTGTCGAGATTCTTGGTGAGGTCCTTCTCGAACTTGGGTGGGCACGACCCGCAGCAGAAGCGAACCTCGCGACCCTCATAGAGCTTCACGACGGGCTCGCCCATGGACCCGAGCTTGCCGGTCGAGACCGGGCACGTGGATAGCGGGTAGGGATCGCCGATGCGCTTCGCGATGGCCTCCTCCCGGGGTGCCGGTTGAGTTGACGGATCAGTAGACCTGCCCGCTTGGCCCAGCGCGGGCGCGGCGGCGCCGGCGAAGAGAAGTACGAGGCTCATGACCGACGACTTGCACAACTTCAACATGACCGAACTCCTTTGCCTGAATGAATCAAGGAACAACTGCGAGGCCCACTTACACGGTGAACGTCGCCACGATCAGGATCGCACGATCGACTTGCGGTGCTGCCACCGCTTGATGAGGTAGAACACGACGGGGTAGATGAGCAGTTCCATGACAAAGCTGATGAGCAGACCGCCGATCATCGGGGCGGCGATGCGGCGCATGGTGTCGGCACCGGTTCCGTGCGCCCACAGAAGAGGAACGAGCCCGATGAATGTGGCGGCGACGGTCATCGCCTTGGGACGGATGCGCATGACCGCCCCGTCATGGACCGCATCCCACAGGTTGTGCGTGGTGCGCATGCGGCCTTGCTCCCTGAACCGGTCGAAGCTGTTTTCGAGGTAGAGCAGCATCACCATGCCGGTCTCGGCATCGAGACCCGCGAGCGCGATAATGCCGATGACAACGGCGAGCGACAGGTTGTAGTCCAGGGCGTGCATGAACCAGAACGCTCCGACCAGGCTGAACGGGACCGCCATAAGCACAATGCCCACCCGCACCCACGAGCGGCTGCTGACGTAGAGCAGGAAGACGATGGCGAAGAAGGCCAGCGCACTCGCGGCGATCAGCCGTGGGATGGTCTTTTCCCAGAACTCGAACTGACCGGAGAACACCAGCGTGTATCCAGCCGGCAGTTCCACCTCTTGGGCCACGACGCGGCGTGCCTCGGCGATGTATCCGCCGAGGTCGCGCCCCGCGATGTCCACGTAGATCCACGCCGTCCGCATGGCATTCTCTGAACGAATCATGGGGGCGCCGGGATTGATCTTGATCGTCGCGAGCTGTCCCAGCGGCACCTGGAGTTTGTTGCCTCGCCCGTCGGACATCGGGGCGGTGACGAGGACGTTTTCCAGCGCCGGCAGGTCGTCCCGGAAGTCGCGGAGGTAGCGCACGTTGAGGGGATAGCGCTCGGGGCCCTCTACCGTTGTGGTGACATTCATCCCGCCGACGGCGGATTGGATCACGTCCTGCACGTCACCGACCGTGAGCCCGTACCGGGCCGCCGCCTCACGGTTCACGTCGACGTCGAGGTAGTAGCCCCCAAAGGTGCGTTCGGCGTAGGCCGAGACGGTGCCTGGAATGGTGCGCACGGCATTGGACGCTCGCTCGGCAAGATCACTCAGGACCTTCAGATCGGGTCCCATGATCTTGATCCCGACCGGGGTCTTGATCCCCGTCGCCAGCATGTTGATCCGGTTCTCGATTGGGTACGGCCATGCGTTGGCAACTCCGGGGAGCATCACCACGGTGTTGAGCCCGTGATGCATCGTGCCGTCGGGGTCCTGCCAGCCGAACTTGAGCTCCTCCGTGGTGATGGGCCGCGATTCGGGCCAGAAGGTTGCGGTGAAGGGCCTCTTGAGCCATCCGGGCCAACCGCTGAACCAATAGGCCACCGGTCGTGCGCGCCACTGAGATCGATCCGGATTTAGCTGCGCCACTGTCTCGATCATCGAAAGCGGCGCCGGATCGGTCGCCGTGTCCGCCCGCCCGATCTTCCCGTGGACGCTGATGACTTCGGGAAACGTCGCGATGAGCTTGTCGGTCTGCTGAAGCAGCTCCTTGCTCTTGGTGATGCTGATCGAGGGGTCGGTCGTGGGCATGTAGAGCAGGTCACCCTCGTCCAGAGGGGGCATGAACTCGGTGCCCATGCGGGTGATCGGGTAATATGTGGACGCCAGGACCAGAACCGCGGCGAGCAGCGTGATCCACGGGTGCGCCATGACCGCCCGGAAGAATGGGGCGTACATCCATTGGAGAACCCGGCTGATCGGGCTGTGCTTCTCGTGAATGATCTTCTGCGGCAGGAGCAGCATCGCCGTAAGCACGGCCCATCCGCCGGCGAACCACCAGCGGTAGGGGGACAGGTGGGGCATGTTGCTCGCGACGGCATAGAGAGCCGCGGCGGGAAGGAACATCGACGCCAGCGTGATAAGGGTGTTGCGGGGGACACCCCACGCTTTGGGGAGGACCCGGCTGGTGATGAAGTAGTACATCAGCACGGGGATGATGGTGATCGACAGCAGCGCCGCCGCGGCCATCGCGAATGTCTTCGTGAAGGCCAGCGGCTTGAACAGTCGGCCGGCCTCGCCCCCGAGCACGAAGACCGGTAGGAACGAGACGGTGATGATGAGGAGTGAGAAGAAGAGCTGCGGCCCCACCTCCTGAGCAGCCTCCAGCATGATCCGGTGCCGCGGCGTCGGCGTCGCCTGGGGATCGGCGTGAAGCCGCTCCTCCTCGCGGTCCAGGTGCTTGTGGGCGTTCTCGACCATGATGATCGCCGAGTCCACCACCACACCGATGGAAATGGCGATCCCGCCCAGGGACATGATGTTGGCGTTGATCCCCAGAAGGTTCATCACCAGAAGCGACGCCACCACACTCGAGGGGACGACGAAGACCGCGACTAGCTCGCTCCGCAGGTGGAGCAAGAACAGGATGCAGACCAGCCCGACGACGATGATCTCTTCGACGAGTGTGTTGCGCAGCGTGTGGACCGATCGGCTGATGAGCTCGGAACGGTCGTAGGTGGGCTTGATAAACACACCCGGCGGCAGCCCCTCTTCGAGGGCTGCGAGCTTGACCTTCACGTCGCGGATGACTTTGTACGCGTTGGCCCCGAATCGGGCGATCACGACGCCTCCGACGGCCTCACCCTTCCCGTCGAGCTCGCCGACGCCGCGCCGAGCCTCGCCGCCGAGCTGAAGGGTGGCCACATCGCCGAGCATGATCGGCGTGCCCCTGTCGCCGAGTCCGATCGAAACCTTGGCGAGGTCATCGAGCCCCTTCAAGTATCCCCGGCTGCGGACCATGTACTCGTTCTCGCTGAGTTCAAGCACCGACCCACCCACATCGTTGTTGGACCGCTCGATCGCCATGATCACATCGCGGAGCGCGAGCTGATACGCTTGGAGTTTCTGCGGGTCGAGGACAACCTGGTACTGCTTGACGAAGCCGCCGATGGACGCGATCTCGGAGACATCCTCGACCGAGGTGAGCGGGTAGCGCATGTACCAGTCCTGGAGGCTGCGGAGCTGCGCCAAATCCTGGTTCGCCGTGACGAGCGCCGTGCCTGTGAGCGGGTCGGTCCCCGGCTCCTCCCACGCGCGCACTCGGACGAGCCGGTCGCGCACGCCACCCTTCTCGGGTGCCTCTTCGCGCGTGGCGTACCACTCTCGCCCAGCGCTCGCCCTTTCGCCCGCCGCATCGGCCGAGCCAGGATCACGCCACAATCCCTTCGGATGGTCGGGGCTGTAGTAGCCGGGATACAGCACGTACTGGTACACCCAGCCAACGCCCGTCGCGTCTGGGCCGAGCTTGGGCTCGACGCCCTTGGGAAGCCGGTCGCGTGCGAAGTTCAGATACTCCAGCACGCGGCTTCGCGCCCAGTAGATGTCGGTGCCGTCCTCAAACAGCACGTATACGAATGACTGCTCGAACATGCTGTAGCCGCGGACCACAGTCGAACCGGGTACCGCAAGCATCGCGCTGGCAAGGGGGTAGGTGACTTGGTCGTCCACCACCTGTGGGTTTTGACCCGGATACTCGGTGGTGACGATAACCTGCACGTCCGACAGATCCGGGATCGCGTCGAGGCGGATGTTGAAGATGCTCCAGATGCCTGCGCCCACGAGCGTCGCCGTGAGCAGAAACACCATGAGGCGATTCTTGAGGGAGATCTCGATAATGCGAGCGATCATGCTTTGGGTCCTCGAAGTCGCAGAGCATTGCCGACCACGGAGACTGAACTCAGGCTCATGGCGACGGCGGCGAAGAGAGGCGAAAGCAGAAGGCCGAATGCCGGATAGAGGATGCCGGCCGCAAGAGGGACGCCGAGGGCGTTGTAGATCAGCGCGAAGACGAGGTTCTGCTTCATGTTGGAGACCGTGGCTTGTGAGAGTCGGCGAGCCCTCGCGATGCCTCGCAAGTCTCCCTTCACCAACGTGACGTGCCCGCTGTTCATCGCCACGTCTGTTCCCGTTCCCATCGCGATGCCGACATCGGCACGGGCAAGAGCAGGCGCGTCATTGATCCCGTCGCCCGCCATCGCAACGCGTTTTCCCTTCTCTTGGAGAGCGGCTACGAGCTCGACCTTGTCCTGCGGCCGGACCTCCGCGTGCACCTCATCGATGCCGAGTTGTTGTGCGACCGATTGGGCGGTCGTGAGCCCGTCCCCTGTAGCCATGACGATGCGAATGCCGGCGTCGTGGAGGTCGCGGATGGCTTCTGGTGTCGATTCTCTGACCGGGTCGGCGGCCGCGAGCAAACCCGCCGCTTGGCCGTCCACCGCCGCGTACACGACGGACGCTCCTTGCAAGCGGTGAGACTCCGCCGCCTCCCGAAGCGACGTGATGTTCACGCCCAACTCGTGCATGAGCGGCGCATTGCCGAGCGCGACCTGCTTGCCGTCCACATGCCCACGCACACCGATCCCGGTGCTGGACTCAAACCCCTCGGCCCTGCTGAGCGTGAGTCCGCGCCGTCCTGCTTCCGCAACGAAGGCATCGGCGAGCGGATGTTCGCTGCCCTGCTCGAGGCTGGCGGCAAGTCGCAGCACCTCGTTTGCGGTCATGGGCGGGACCGCAACAACGATCTTGAACACGGGCTTACCCACAGTAAGCGTGCCAGTCTTATCGACGATGAGCGTGTCGATGGTGCGCAGGGACTCGAGCGCTTCCGCGTCGCGGAAGAGGACACCCGATGCGGCCCCGCGTCCAGTTGCCACCATGATGGACATCGGCGTTGCAAGGCCCAGCGCGCACGGGCAAGCAATAATCAGTACCGAGACAGAGTTCAAGATGGCGTAGGCCCAGCGTGGCTCCGGGCCGAGCAAGCCCCACACCAGCAGCGTAACGGCCGCGATCGCGAGGACGGCCAGAACAAACCAGTACGACACCGCATCTGCCAGTCGTTGCAAGGGAGCGCGGGAACGCTGCGCCTGCGCCACCATCTGGACGATCTGCGAGAGCATGGTTTGCGCACCGACCTTGTCGGCCCGCATCACCAGGCTCCCCCCGCCGTTGATCGTCGCGCCGATGACGCGGTCTCCGGCCTGTTTCTCAACCGGCATCGATTCGCCGGTCAGCATGGACTCGTCCACGCTGGAGCGACCTTCGAGGACCACGCCATCCACCGGGACCTTCTCGCCGGGTCGTACGCGGAGTGAGTCTCCGATGTGCACATGCGTGAGCGGGACATCCTCCTCACCACCGTCCTCGCGAATCCGACGAGCCGTCTTGGGCGCAAGCCCCAGCAGTGACTTCAACGCCGCGGAGGTTCGGGATCGTGCGCTCAGCTCGAGGACCTGTCCGAGTAGAGTGAGGGACACGATGACGGCTGCAGCCTCGTAGTACACACCAACTCTGCCATGCGACTCGAACCCGCGAGGGAAGGCAGCGGGATAGAGAGTGGCAGCGAGGCTGTAGAGAAAGGCCGCGCCAACGCCGGTCCCGATGAGCGTCCACATGTTCGGGCTGCGTCGGCGTATCGAGTTGGCCCAGCGTACAAAGAACGGTGCCCCAGCCCAGAGCACGATCGGAATCGTGAACGCAAGTTCAATCCAGGTTCGGACGGTGCCCGACAGACCCGGCAGATAGTGGCCCGCCATCGCCAGGACCGTCACGACGACGGTCAGCGGAAGTGTCAACCAGAAGCGACGCTTGAAGCTGACCAACTCCGGGTCTGGCCCCTCATCAAGAGTCGGGAGCAAGGGTTCCAGTGCCATTCCGCAGATCGGGCAATCGCCAGGACCCGGCTGACGGATCTGCGGATGCATCGGGCAGGTGTACGTGGTGGCAGCAGTACTGCTCATGGTCGCGCTCCTTTCGTCGTCACCTCGCGGACCAGAGCGCCGCACGCCTTCATGTCGCTAGCAAAGAACGGGTTCGCCACATCGGGCGAAATCTGAAGCCAGTCCCCCTTGGCGCCGCCCGGGGCCATTGGGCAGTTCATCACATACAAGTCCTTTGCTACGGCGGTCGTCGGTGGCATCACATCCACCAGCGATATGACCCGTTCTCCCAGCGCGCTGAACATCTGGCGCTGATGGTCGAGCGGATGCCCCTTCATGGCCTCCGCCGCCTTGGCTACTCCCACGGCGAGCGGCTCGTGATTCGTCCCGGATAGGGTGCCGTGGAGGGCGTGGGCCGCGGACAACAGGGGAGCCATCTCGAGCGGCGTGGCCTGGTCCTGCACAGCGCCGAGCGCACCGGACAGTTTCAAGTACTCCGAGACCACCATGTCGATCTTTTGCTGTTGGTCCGGGGTGACCTCGACCGAGGCGGCCAGGGGCGAGGAAGCGGCGCTCGTCCCCCGGCCCGTGCCAGCCGGTGCCTGTTGGCTGAGGAACTTCTGGATCGCCTCGCGCAGGCGGCTTTCCGAGTCGATCAGGAACTGCCCGCTGGTCACCACTGCTTCGCCGGGGGCGAGCCCCTCGAGCACCTGCACCAGCCCGTCGCTCCCCGCGAGCCCCATCTTGACGCGGCGGGGCTGGAACCTGCCGACGCCCTCGGCAACAAAGGCCACCTGTGATTCACCGGTATCGATGATCGCCTCGCGCGGCACCATCACGGCGCGATCGGCGACCTGCGACTCAAGCCGAACCGTGGCGTACATCCCGGGCTTGAGCGTCAGCGAAGGGTTCGGAATGGCAATGCGCACCAGCGACGTGCGCGTCCTCGGGTCTACCCGCGGGTCCACGAACATGATCTCGCCGTCCACGGATCCCTCGGGGCGAGATGCGAGCATGGCGGTCGCGTGATGACCGACTGCTACGAACGGAAGGTCCTTCTCGAAGACCCGGGCGTCCAGCCAAAGCGTGGAGTGATCGACGATCCGCAGGACGCGGTCGCCCATCTTCACTGCCGCTCCCTCCACCACCGGCTTCTCGGTAATGTCGCCCGTCACAGGGCTTGTGAACGTAATCACCGCCGGCGCTTTGTCCAGCTTGGAGAGCGCCTCGATCTGCCGAGGGTCAAGCCCGAACAGTTCCAGCTTGTTCGCCGCGGCGTCATAGAGCGCGCCGGCGACGGCGCCTCTCTCGCCGCCGTCACTATTGGTACCGGCCCGGGCCCGCCGTGCGGTAATGAGCTCCTCGACCGCGACCTGGAGCTCGGGGCTGTAGAGATCAAACAGCGGATCGCCGGCTTCGATGCGCTGACCCTCGACATTCGCGTGCAGACGGCGAACCCAACCAGACACGCGCAGGTTGATGTCAACGATGTTGGGCTGGGCCTCGTCGAGGTAGCCGACGAGCCGCACCGACCGTGCCAGCGGCGCTTCCGTCACCATCGCCACCCGCACGCCCATGTTCTGGACGACCGCGGGATCGATGGTGACCGCGCCCCCTACTCCTCCCGGGCCGCCGCCGGCCCGTTCGTCCTCGTAGACCGGGATTAGGTCCATCCCCATCGGGCTCTTGCCGGGTTTGTCGGAGATGTACGGCGGGCTGAGCATCGGGTCCCACCAGTACTTCACCTTCCGGTCCGCCTGCGGCTGACCATTGTGTGCCATGCTCGCGCTGTGGTCGTGGCTCGCTCCGTCGGACGGCATGGCCGTGTTGTCAACGTTCAGCGGCGTGAGCTTCATGTGACAGATCGGGCAGTCGCCCGGCTTGTCCTGGATCACCTGCGGGTGCATCCCGCACGTCCAGAGCTGCTTGGCGTCCTTCTCGGCACCTCGCTCTCCCGATTCTTGCGATTGATCCGCGGCCTTCATGCCGAGCATCGGCCTGACGGACGAATGCCAGCGTGAGCCGACGTACACGCCGCCAGCGGCGGCGAGGAGAACGAGCACGTAGAGGCTGGCGCGGCGGGCCGGGCGCGAGGATGTGGTGACTGGGTGTGTCATGGACGGGTCTCCTGCAGAATCACAGTCGCCGTGGCACTTGCCGTCGGCGCGTGGTTGGGTGTGGGGCTTGCTGCGTGGGAAGGCATGGGCGAGGCGAGGGTCTCGACATCGGTACCCATGAGCGCTTCGAGCTCAGCGAGCCGCTTCTCGCGCATCCCACGGACCTCGGCGACGACGAGCCTCGCATCAAGCAGCGCACGCTCGGAGCCGATCATGTCGAGATAGGCGGCCCCACCTGCCGAGTAAGACTGACGGGTAATGGCCACGATCCGCTCCGCCGCGGGCACAATGCGGGATTCGAAGAGCGCCGCCTGACGCTCGGCATCACGGAGGGCAATGAGGGTCGCCACGAACGAAGCGGCGCGGTCGTTTCGTGCTTGCCGGAGCACGGCCTCGCTCCCCCGCAACATGGCGCCCGCGTCCTTGATGCCGCCCTCGATCTCCTTGATCGTGGTCGGGAGCATGACCGCAGCGCCAACGGCCTGGGAAGCGCTACCGGTGAACGCAAACATGGGATTGATGTCGGGGAGCCACTCAAGGCGGGCACGTTCGAGCGCATCGGCGCGACCTTGAATACGCTGGGCCAGCGCCTCCAGCTCCGGGTTCTGCTCCACGGCTGTTGCAATTAGGACCGCGTCATCGACGGGGATCGGCCGTGGCGGAGGCGTCAGTTCGGGCGCCGACAACGGCGCCTCCGGTTCACGGCCGAGCAAGCCGTTGAGCATCGCACGCGCTGCGGCCAGGTTCGCCTCGGCAGTCCTCACCGAGTCCCCGGCCGCCTCGGACTCGACGTCTGCCTTGAGCAGGTCCTGCTGGATGCCACCCGCCCGGACTCGGGAGCCCGCCGTGTCGAGCGTGAACCGCGCGAGCAGCTCCCGTTCTCGTGCTATGCGGAGGCGTTCGGCCTGCACCGCGTAATCAGCCCACGCGCTCAGCACTCGACGCTGCAGCTCGAACTTCGCGGCCCGGAATCGCGCCCCAGCCTCCCGGGCCTGAGCCAGCGCGACCTCGCCCTGCTTCGCCGCCTTCGATGGCCAGAGGAGGCTCTCCATCGAATCCGGACTGAAGGAGAAGGTGCTGCGGTCGAACGCCTTCATGTTGCCGGCGGAGAGGGTGTACGAGTACCCGAGCATGAGCCGCGAGTTCGGCCACGCCGCCGCGACGTCGATGCGCTCGACCGCCGCCTTCCAGTCGAAATAGGCAGACTCCAGATCGCCATTCGCAAGGAAGGCGCGATGCAGCACTTCCGACCAAGTGGGCTCTGGCGGCAGGTCTGGGAGTACCCGATCCTCGAATCTCGGTTCGTATGGCTTCCCTGTCTCGGCAAGGCGAGCCCGCTCCTCATTCGTGCCCTTCGGCGTGAGGGAACAGCCCGCGAGAGAGGCTGCCGCGAGGGCGGTCAGCGCGGCCACCGCGGCGCGATTGGAATACATGGGGTGACACTCCTGGTTGTACTGGTTGGACGCGCAGCCTGGCGGCAGCACGGTGATGGACCACTTTGACGGTTCGGTGAGCGCGCAATGCCGCTCAGGACCGTTTGGGTCTACATCAACCAGACACAGAGGAGCGATTGAATCGAGGGGGACGAACGCCGGAGCAAGGCGTCGTCGCCATGCCACACGAACGATCGCGCGGCCGGCTCGGGCACGAGCATGATCAACACGGGCACAAAGGCCAATAGCTGGGTCAGGGGCTTGTGTTCCGGCCCCGGTGGCGGCGTTTGGGGAGCCTCCTGCTGCGACGCCTTGCAGTTACAGCCGACGTAGCTGTCCTTGGCCATCGGGCACTCGACCGAGCCGCCATCCGCATCCCCGCCGCAGCAGTCGCACGTCGCGCCCGCCGGCATCCCCATCGATACGAGTGCCGCCGCATCCGGCATGCCGACGCACCGCTGCGGCAGCAGCCCCGCGAAGGGCTGAAGAAGCAGCGACGCGATCAGGATGGCTCGAAACACCAGATACACGGTAGTTGGATGCTCCAGGGTCCTCGGTGGGTTCCCGCCTAATGGTTATCGGCGAACGTTCGGTCATTGAGTACCATTAAGGATACGCCCTTCCGCAGACGGAGGTTCAGGGGGTTCGCCCCGAGCGAATTCGGCGTCCAACCGACGGTCGTCGCGCGTCAACCGGCGATTTGATGACGAAATCCACGCCTCCCTGGCGAGAATCGGTTCGCCTGGGTTGTGGATACGGAGCTTCAAGCCGCCACGCGAAAGCGTGGCGGTTTTCGTTGGGGAACGCGAGAGCGGCACTGGCCGGCGGCGGACGGCCAGAACCCGTGGGATTTGCGGGGGATTTGGCGCGAGTGGGCCTTCGTCCGGGCGCTCTCGCCCGGAGCGTCATGAACGAGGCTCGGTCAGAACACCACGGTGTTCGTCTCGGACACGGTGCCAAAGCTCTCGACCTCTCGAACTCTCTGGTTGACAACCTCAACTGGTTAGCGCCGCCGAGACGCGTCGTGCCGTACCCCGCGTGACCCCCGCGGTCTCACCGGGCAGCAAGGTTGAGACGGCGACGGATCGCCGAACCCAAGCGGTTGGTGCCCATTGTCGCAAAGTCTCAAGGATTGTCCGGTTTCCTCGTGAGGTGTCGCTGCCGGCGAACTCTCGCTTTCTCCGTTCGCTCGCACTGCGCCTGTCCGGATGACACTGGCATCCCCATTGGAGTCAGTCACTAGGCCGCGCGGTAGAGGTGGCCGAGTTTCCCAGCAGGAGCGTTCGCTTGGCCCATTCTCGCCAAACCGCGCCGTCGCCTTCCAGCGCGATCTTGGCCAGCTGGTCGCGCGTGTGATCGTCGGCAAGGTGGTGCTTGACCTCAAGGCGCGTCAGGGCCTGCAACGTCGGGATGTGGCCGGGATAGACCTCGAGCGCCGATGCGTATGCGGATTGCGCGTCGGTGGTCCGCCCGGCCCGCTCCAGCGTAAGCCCGAGGTTCAGCCGAGGGTCCGGATGGCTGGGCATGAGCTTCTTGGCCCACTCAAACTCCGAGGCGGCCGCATACAGATCGCCTTTCTTGAGACAGACAACTCCGAGGTCGTTGTGGGCGGGGCCATGATACAGGTCGGCGGTGAGAGCTTGCCGGAGGAGCTTCTCGGCGTCATCGAGCTTAGGTGGGTTCCGCGAGAGCGCGTCGGCGGCCCGCATCGTGAGGCGCTGGGCCTCGATCGGGTTGCGATCCACGTCTGTCTGCGGTGCGTAGGGGCCGCTCGATGCACGGCACCCGACGAAGATGAATACGCAGGACACCGCCACGAGAAACGCGACGGCGTGGAGGATGCGGGCGATGGAGCGGGGCATCAGCGATGTCCTCCGATGCGTTTGGGTGCTTGGCCGTCGGTGCGTTGGCGTAGGCCTTCGAGGAATACGGACTCGAGCGTGAGGACCGCGCGGAGGGGTAAGTCGCCTCCGGTGACGGCCTTGACTTTCTCGCCTCCCGGCTCGGGGGCGAGGTCGATGGCCGAGACCGCCCAGGCCGGTTGGCGGAGGTGCCAGCGGTCAAGAAACGTTCCCAATTGAGGCAGCGTCACCGCACCCAGAACGAGCGTGGCACGGCGAGTGCGGGCCTGCACGGACGTGCTGGGAGAGGTGCTTGAGCTCGACTCGGGCTCGGCCGAGAGCGAACTGAGGGCAGAAGCCGGGAGACCAGCGCTCGCCAGCGCAGCGCTAACTTCGGGCGCGAGAGTGCCGGTGGGCCGGGGCGCGGTCGCCCATGCTGGCAAGGAGTCCATGAGATCGGAGATGGTTCGGGCGTGGGACGCCAGCTTAGCAAGGCGCTCGTCCTGGGCGCGTTGGGCCGCGCGAGCGGCCAGCCACGCCCCGGCGCTACAGAAAAGAAGCACCGCGGAGATCAGGGCGCTCCCCAGCCAGAGTGTGCGAGGCGTTGGGAGGGTCACTTGGCGCCTCCGGGCGATGGACGTAGGTGGAGGGACAGACGAGTGACGGTCCCGGCGGAGCTGAGTCGCGGCTCGTCGATGACGTAGCCCGGCGGCGGCTTGAACGCGGCGAGGAGCGGAGCGGCATCGCCATCGAGCACCACGGAGAGCGAGATGCCGTCGGGCGTGATGGAGATCGATTGCGGCTTGGAGGGAACGCTCGTTGGCCAGGACTTGAGCAGTTCGGCGAGAGCGGGCGAGGCGTCGGTGGGAGGGCGCACCCGGCGAGCGGCGTCGGCGATGGCCTGCATGGCGCGGGCGTTTCGGGCCAGGGCATCGTCGCGGTGTTCCGGAGCTGACCGCAGGATCTCGTCGGACGCTCTCGCGGCTGCGGCGCCCGCGGCGCTGGCGCAAACGCCGCGGCGAACGAGACCGGCGGCAAGCAGAGCGGCGCAGAACAGGAGCGTGAGAGCGAAGTGCGCATGGCGGGCGCGCCGGACCGCGCGGACAGGGGCGGGCTCGAACTCCCCAACGAGGAGGTTCAGGTCGTTGACGCTGGCGCCGGCCCCAGTCCCGGGAGGGAGCGCGGCGGGCTTGAGTTCCAGCATGGATGCGTCAAGCTCGGCAAGGGCCGCGCGAGGCACAGCGCAGATGAGCACCCGGTCGGTGTCGAGTCGCGCGGCGACGGGGTGTACGTCCGCAAGCTCAACCGGAAGTTGCTCGGCGAGCGGTGCGAGCAGTCCGGGCGGGAGCGGACCGCGTCCGGACCAGCCGCACGCATCCAGCTCCGCCCAGTAGAAACACTCCGGAGGCCAGACCGTGACCTTCGCGGCGGCGGCACCCGTATTTGGATCAGTCGCGGCACGATCGGCGGCGGTCACGGCGAGCCTCCTGTGGACTCGCCACGCAGAGCAAGCACTCGCTCGCCGGCGCTGTCCCGAATGTGGACCTTGTCGAGGGTGATCTTCTCGACCTTGCGGCCGCCGATGGTGTCTCCCGCGTGAATCGCCAGGAGCTTGTCCTGGTCGGGGTCGTACACAAGAGCGGCGGGGACGTGCTGCTCGCCTTCAGTCGTGATGGCGATGAGTTGGAGCTTGAGTGGCGGGGGAGGGGGCGGCGGCGCGGGCGGGGCGGGAGGCGGGGGCGGGACGACCCAGATGGGCGTGCGGAAGGCGGCGAGATCGAGGGGTGTAGGGGAGGACACCTGGTTCGCTGTGGGGTCAGACACTTGTGGCGGCGCAGCGGTCTTCGGTGTAGTCGGGCCTACGGGCCAAAGAGACCAGACCGCGCTGGCGGCGATCGGAACGGCGCAGAGGAGCTTGAGGCGCACGAGCGTCATGTCTCCAGATCTCCCAGCGTCTCGATGACACGCGCGACCTCCGCCGCGGTCGTGAGGCCGGCGCGGACGAGGTCGCCGCCGGCTTCGCGGAGGCAAACCATGCCGGACTGCTGGACGACGGACTTGATCTCCATGGCGCTGGCGCGCTTGACGACCAGGTCGCGCAGAGCCGCGTCCATGACAAGGAGCTCGAAGACGCCGGTACGCCCCCTGTAGCCGGTGCCCAGGCAGTGCTCGCACCCTTCGCCCCGGCAGTCAGGGTGGAGCTTGCGGACCAGGCGCTGGGCCAGGACCGCGGCCAAGGACGATGCCACGAGAAACGGTTCGACACCGAGGTCGATCAGACGCACCACGGCGCTGGGAGCGTCGTTGGTGTGCAGCGTGGAGAGAACCAGGTGACCGGTCAGCGACGCCTGCACGGCGATGCGGGCGGTCTCTTCGTCGCGGATCTCACCGACCATGATGACATCGGGGTCCTGGCGGAGGATATGCCTGAGGCCTGTGGCGAAAGTGACGTTCTTCTTGGGATCGACCTGGGTCTGGGAGATGGAGAGACCGGAGGAGGACAGGTCGTACTCGACTGGGTCCTCGATGGTCATCATGTTCAACTCGCAGCCCCTGCCGGCGTGCTGGGTGTTGGTTGCCGCAGAGTTGACGGCGCTGATCCAGGACAGGGTCGTGTAGAGCGTCGTGGTCTTGCCGCTTCCGGTTGGCCCGGTGGACAGGACGATGCCAGTGGTGCGGCTGACTTGGGAAAGGTACCTGGCCTCAAGCTCGGGGGGCATCCCCAGTGTGGCGAAGTTGAGCAGGTACGCCGAACGCGCAGGATCAAGAAGGCGGAGGACGACGCGCTCGCCGTAGGTGGACGGCAACGTGCTCACCCGGAGATCGATCCGCCTGGCGCCGCGTGACCCGCCGGAGCCGCCGATGGTGACGGCGGCGCGGCCGTCCTGGGGGGCCCGGTGCTCGGCCACATCCAAGCGGGCCATGACCTTGATGCGGCTAACGACGCTCGCGGCCAGCGATCCGGGCAACTCTCGCACCGTGCGCAGAGCCCCGTCGAGGCGGTAACGCACCAGCGTCTTGTCGCGTACGGGCTGGACATGCACGTCGGAGGCGTCCCGCTGCAGGGCCTCGAACAAGATCAGGTCCACCAGCCGGACGCTCGGGGCCTTGCCGTCGAGATTGAGCAGATCGCTCTCGGCCTCGCGCACCGCCTGCGCCAGGTCGGCTTCCACGTCGCTGGAGCCCTCGACGAACTGGGCGGGCAGGTCGATGGCCCCAGCGATGGGCCTTTGCTGGCTAGAGTCCGACGCGGTTCGGGCCTGCTCGTAGGCTCGATCGATGGCCGATGCGATGATCTCGGCGGCGGCGAGCGAGGTCACGACCGGGCGCGACAGCCGCACGGAGGTGTTGAAGACCGCCGTCGAGCTTGTCTGCCCCGAGACGGCCAGCGCCTCACGGCCTTCGAGGCAGCCGAGACTTAAGAGCAGGTGCCTTCGTGCGTAGTCATGGGGAATGAGGCGCAGAAACTCCTCACTGGGAGCGGACAGCTCTGGGTTCTCTGGCGGCACTCGGTGTGCGGACGCCATCTCGTTGATATCCCCGGCTATTTCTTGGGGCGCTAGGATTACGCCCGCTTCGGGCTCGACCGAGATCGCCGGGTACGCGGAGTCGGCAACCCTTGTGCTCATCGTCCACCCCCGATCACGCGCGGCTCGACGACCGGCCATCCCCCGTCCACGTCCGCCGCGGCGGTGTCCCGGTCGGAGATGTACTTCAGATCCTCGAAGCCACCCTGTCGGAGCACCGTGGCGCGGATGAATACGAAAAATCGCGTGTGAGATCGAGTGCGGCTGCGGTCCTTGAACAGTTCACCCACCAAGGGGATGTGGCTGACAAGCGGTGTCTGCGTCGTGTTCTCGCCGTCGCTGGTCGCTTCGAGCCCTCCGACGACGACCGTGTAGGCGTCGGGAACCGTGGCGATGCTCTGGACCGTGTTCTGCTGTCGCGGTGGGGGCAGGTTCGGATTCGAGGCGGCGCCGGTAAAGGAACTGAGCGAGACGCTGTAGGTGAGCGAGAGATGGTCGCCTTGGGCGATCTGCGGCTTGACGGAGATGGTGGTGCCGGCGTCCTGGGTACCACCGAAGGAGGTCGTCGAAACAGTGGTCGAGGCATTGGTTGAGGCGAACGGCTGCTGAAGAACGCTGTTGAAGGTCGCCTGCTGGTTGTTGCTCACCAGCACTCTCGGACTGGAGAGCGAGCGTCCGTGATTGACGGATTCCAGCGCCTTGACGACAACGGAAAAATCGCCCGGGTCGAGCACCACGCCGGTGAAGCCCGTGGAATCGCCGACGGCCCGTGTCCGCGCCGCGCCGCTGCCCGCGGCGGTGGAGAGCCCGAAGAGGCTCGACAGACGGATGAGCGTGTCCCCCGTGATGTGCAGTTTCTCGAGCTCTACGCCCAGGTCAAACGATTGGCTGTCCGAGAGGCTCACGAGGAACGCTTCGAGCATGACCTGGGGTTGGCGCACATCCAGCGTCGGCAGCAACTTCTCGAGCTGGGCCAGCAGTCTCGGTTCGCCCACGGCGATGAGCGTGTTGGTCGGCTCATCGCTGGTGAGTGTGAGCGGCGCGGAGTTTGCCTTTGTGGAACCGCCGATCGTCGGGCGTGCCGGCCCACCGCCCAGCCCGGCCGGCATGAGCGATTCGGTAGGATTGGCCGACGCTCCGCTCGCAGCGCCGGTGGACGACCCCGATTGGCCACCCGGAGAGAAGGGGCGCGGCGTCGTTTGCGGGGCGACTCCTTGAGTTTGGCCCAGAGGACCCGGAACATTGGCGGGAGAGGTTGTGTCGGCGCCGACAACCTCCAGCGCCCCGGCGCGAAGGAGTTCCTCGACCACTTGCTGCAGTTCTTTCACCGGGCGGTTGCGAATCTTGAACGTCTTGACGGGTCGGCGGGCCTCCGCCGGAACGCTCGCGAGCCGCACCAGGAGTTCGGCTATCTGGTCGTGCTGGGCGATCGAACAGGTAATAATGAGCGTGCCGGTGAGATCGTCCTGCACGATGCGCCATCGGTCGTCGCCGCTCGGCGCACCGGAACCTGTACCGGCCGGCCCAGCCGATGGCCCGGCGTTCCCGCCTCGGACCGCCTGCTCGATCAGGTTGGCCACCTCACGAAGCCCGAAGGGCCCGGTCGTGTACGTGCGGCGTTCCACCGGCTCGCGCTGGTCGGCATCGGCGATGATCCCCTCCCATTGCTCGACCAGCGCGGGCGGTGCGAGCAGCGTCAGCGTCGCGGCCCCTGGGACGGCGATCAGGTCTCCGCGTAGGTCACGCCCGCCAACTGACTTTCGCTTCTCGATGAGTTGCTTGACCAGCGCGGCAAGACGCGCCGCATCGACGTTGCGGACAGGAACCTGTCCGACCACCACACCGCCCTGTTCACCATCGAGCTGCTCGACGAGCTTGAGGGCCGCATCCAGATATGGGGAGAGATCGGCAATACTCACCAGGCCGGCCTGCTCGGCCTCGATGACGACACCGGCGGGTTTGGAGAGCACGAGCTGGACCGCCGCGATCACGTCTTTGCTGGAAGCCCGCCGGAGTGGAACAAGAACCCGCCGAAATCCCGGGGTCACTGTCTTGGCCTCATCGGCACCCGGCGGCCGGATTGGCAGTTCGATGCGCTCCACGCGGGCCGTTTGCGCTGCCACGGCGAGCTTGACGACCGCCAGCGTCTGGTCGTCCCCCGCGCGGATGGTGGTCAGGCCCTGCTCGGCCAAAACCCGGTTGGTCAGCAGCCACAGGTCCGGGTCGCCCACGGGCTTGTCCTGCCGGATGGTGATCTTGGCCTTGACGAGCGAGTCGTCGTAGGTGATGCGCACCCCAAGCCGCTGCGCGGAGAGATCGATGAGACGTGCGAGCTCGACCTGCCCGCTGAGCACGACCTGTGCATGGGCACTCTCGCCGCACAGAAGCGCGGCCACCAGGAATAATGATGATGCCCGATGGGGCAGCGCCCGATGACGGCCCCGGCGGCAAGTGTTCATGGATGTGGCTCCGTGCCGGCAGCAGCATACTACCGCGGCGTCGCGCGCACGATGCACAGTTCGTCACCCCACTAGCGACATCAACCGACAGTCAGGAAAATTCCTGAGACCTTTGCAACCGGGCACCCGCGTCCGTCGGTATTCTGTCCGAATTGGGACGTGAGGTTTGGTTCGAGCTCTGCGACCGGGGTAACAGATCATGATCACAAGCTCTCCAAAGTTGGCTCCGCTCCGTTCGGAAGTCTGCGGTCAGGCGCGGCGCACGTGCTCGGGTCGGCCACTGCGACCGTCTCTGTGCCGGAAGTGGTTGCTCGGCGGGTTGCTCGGGCTCGGCGCGGTCACGCCTTCTCGGGCACAGACCTGCAGTCCGGTGCCCCCGGAACTTCAATCGCCCCCGATCTGCAGCCAGCCCATGGTCCGGGTGCCGCTGACCTCGACCGTCGGCGGGAGCACTGGAGACTGGTACGGCGGCATCCAGCCCGGCACCGCCTGGGACGGAAGATGGTGGGCGTGGAATGTCGGGCTGGGGATGTCACCCTGGCACTCCAACAACCCACAGGTGGCTCCGGAGGGGACCGCGAGCCGGACGGCGTGCGCGTCGCAAGACTCGGCCTGCTGGCGCCTCTCTGAAGACTCCATGCCGGTGCTGGCCGACGCGACTCGTCCGGTCTGGGGCGACACCCGCGGATTCCCGCTCAATTTGGACTTCTACAACCTCCCGGCCACGACCAACTTCCCGCCGTTGAGCCAAGAGGCTTGGGCGAGCACGGCGCCGTTCGTGAGCGTTCCCGGCGATCAGACCTACCGGCCTCTGTTCTTGGCGGATCGCAAGGTCGTCGCCGGCGTGGTTGACGCCATCACCGGCCAGCCCCTTATCCGAGAGCAGGACCTGGAGCTGCCCGTGGGGCGCGGCACGTACCGGATGATCCGAACCTACGGCGGGAATGGCGACGGATCGTGCGGCGAGTTCAACAAGACCATCGACGGGCAGGGCGATCGTCTGGCCATCGGCAAGCTCTGGGACTGGGCCGGGACGGGCTGGATGATCTCCGAAAACCCCATTCTGCTCTTCGACGCCCAATACATCCAGCACGATCCGACGCTCCCGCCTCGATGCTATCTCATACTCGACGCGCACCACAGCATCCCCTTCACGCAGGACGTGGCCACCGGCAACTACATTGCGCCGGCCTGGTTCGACGCCATTATGTCCTGGCACGTGCCGGCAGGAACCGCCGTGGGCCACAAGGTCGACGCCACCGCGTCGCAGCCAGCCAAATGGGTCTGGGATGTCCCGCCGCAGATTCTGAAGGTGCGCCTGTATGGGGAGGCGGTGACCTACGTCTTCCATGTCAGCTACGAAGACATGGCCAAGCTGCCGGCGACCGGCAACTCGCCTGCGACGCGGCTCGATGCGCACGCGGCGCCGCGGCTCACGCAGGACGATGGGGTAACAGTGCATGAGCCTGGAGCCGACGGCGGTGGTCTAGGCACCCCCTACGCCGCGTTCCTCGAGCGTATCGAGGATCGATTTGGCAACAAGGTAGTGATCGATCACTGCCCGCACCGCAAGTACAGTGTCGATCCCGACCCGACGTGCGAATCCTGCGTGCATACCTGCGCCGAGAAGGGTCAGATCAAGACCATCCGGCTCTTCCACGCTGGGGACGACCAGAACCCCGACTGGACGCTCGTGTATGTGCATCGCTCGTTCCGAACTTGGGCCCCCAGCCTCGACCAAGTTCCCTGCGCCTCCCCGCCGCTGCCTCCCGACGCCGCCGCGGGCGGAGCCCTGCAGGTCGGCTATGGGGCCAATGTCACGGCGTCAAAGGACCAGGAATCGAAGTGGTTCCTCCAGAACGCCGTGCATGCGGTGTACGTGTACAAAGGCAGCGTCTCAGGCTTGCCCCAAGATGATGCCACGACAACAGCTTCACGTTGGACCCTTCCAGCGGAGGCCTTCGTCGGGGAGTATGCCGGCCCGGGCCCGGCCGATTTCCAATCGACGTACAACTCGCTCGATGACCAAGACACTACCTTGAACGGAGTGGGCTGGACCGAGCGCAAGATTGCCCAGCACTTGGGATGGGGCGTGCCGTCGGGCTGGACGTACCGTCTGCGCTACACCTACGACGAGACGCTCAAGCCCATCGCGGGCTGCACCAGTCCCGGCGATCACTACCGGGACATCAACGGCCTGTGCGTTGAAGACCCACACCCGCAGCCGTTCGAACCATATTTTCCCATCCCCTCGGTGACTCCGAGCTTGTACACGGCCTTCGGCGCAACGATGGAATCGGTGCCGCGCATCTTCCACTGGGGGACGCCGTTTGTGCTCGATACCGATATCGGGGGTGGCCCCGTCAACACGCGCATCAGCCCATGCCTGCTCAGGGTCGAAAAAACCGAGAGGCTCAAAGGCGCGAGCGGCCCTGAGGGCAAGAGCTACACGGGCTACGTCTACGCCACCCACCTCGACAAGCCCACTCGGCTCTTTGATCCATCGGCGCCGGAAACCCTCGACAATCACGCGACCGCCGCCGCGTTCGAGAAGGCCAACGTCATGACCGCCGACGACGACCACACGTACCAGCGGGTGGTTCCCAAACTCAAGCACATCCTCCGCGACGATCGGCTGCGCGCAGCGATGACGGCCAACCAGAGCACAAGCATCAACAGCGTGTTCGACCCCGGCCTGCCCCCAAGCGACACCAATCCGGACCCGGTCCGGCCGAACCGGTTGTGCTACGCCCAGCAGGCCAATCTCACTTTGGACTGGTCTCCTATCGGTCGAGCGCCGCCGGGGTACGCAGGGGCTGGGGGACCGGGCGGGCCCTGGGTGGTGGGTGATCTCGTAGGCCACTGCGTCCTGACGCAGGTAGCTCGCAACCGGCTGTTCGTCCGGGATGCCACCACGGCGCTGGTCGGACGAGTCAAGCTCAACGATGGCGCCGCATCGGACGGTATTTACGACCTGGTGTATCTGGGCGTCCGCCCCATCAGCGATTCGGGTTCTCCGTTCCCGCAAGATTGGTCGCAGTTCGACGGTCTTCCCGGCCTGAGTTCGCAGGGCCTTTCGTATCCCAATGATCTGCCGGACGCCTACACGTTCTTCCCGTTCTCCTGGAAGCGGCTCGCGCGGAACAGCTGGGCCGACTGGAGGTATTCGATCGGCTCATCCAGTGGCGGCCTGCTCCCGTCCTCGCCGCTGGACCAGCCGGTGTTCATGACACTGGTCGACCGGCACGACGGCGCTTGCTTCGGCGAAGGAAAGGTGCAGGAGCGGGCACCCTACATGGCGCGATTCCTGTACTGCGGTGACGAGGATGGGATCAAGCGGCACGACAAGGATGGTCTGCACCAGGACATCATGCTGCCGCAGCAGCGGCAGCTGGTCGGGATCAACGCCGCGGGATTCCTGCTCTTTGAGCGGGGCTGGGACTATCAGACGCAGGGCGTCACCGCGGTCGGGCCGACCGAGCAGTTTGTCTACGAGGAGACTCACAAGCACACGGACTCGTCGGACGCGAGCTCGCCAGAGATTCTTTCGGGGTTGCGCTTGACAGAGCACCGCTCTCTCGGGTGGGGCGTGGGGTATGTCTACGACGTGCAGCATGGACAAGTCTCGGGCGGTGGTTGCATTCCGGTTTGCACGGGGTCGTGTGTCCACCAGCAGCGCGGTCTGATCACGCTATACGACTACTTCGACTACGACGACACGACCCAGACCCCCGCTCCGCACATCCAGACCAACCTGGTGAGCAGGATCCGGATCAAGGAGGGTCTGGCCGGGACTCCCAAGCGCTTGCAGGAGACGGACTTCGACCTGAATGAGCAAGCCACACAGCAGCGCCGGTACCGGCTCGATGAGAGCGGCGACGAGCACCTGACCATGACGAGCAATCGTTATGTGCAGTACTACCCACCGGATGCGAGCGATCCCGAAGCGCCCAAGAAGGTCAACTGGGAGAGCGTCTGGCAGTCGGCTGCGCGTCCCTGGCCGGGAGCGCCCTCCGAGCTCACGCCCTTCGAATCCACCTTCTACAACGACAAGGGACTCATGATCGGCCGGGCTTATGGCCTCTGCACGAGCATGGCCTCCAACGGTGTCGCCCAAGCTTCCGGCGGAGACGGCTCGACAATCTTCGTAGATGTAGATGGCTACAACGAACAAGGCCAGAAGATCGTTGAGATCGTCGATGCCGACATCCAGGACAGCCAAGGGAGTGGCGGGGCCGCCGCGGCGGCGCACCGGACGGCATGGGACCTTCTGCACACCGAGGGCGACACGCCACAGCCGCGTCTGCCGACGGCTGCGCAGCTCGATACCTTCGTGAGCGCGACGGCCGAGTACGCCCATCGCGTGGTCCCGCAGTCGATCGCGCATCTTATCCCACCGCTCAACCGGGCAACCGCGTATGGCTATTCCGCCGACAACAACCTTGAGATCCTCGCCAAGCCCGGCGACCGATTCGACTTTTACGTCGCCCGGCCCGTCGGCGTGCCGGACGCCGGGCCCGAGGATCGTTACAGCCAGTTCATCCTGTCCACGGTTTACTTCGACGTCGCTCTCTCCGGGACGGCCGCATCCCCGACCGGAACGGCGCGCAAGGCCGGCCAGATCGCGACGGTGCGCGACGGCCGTCTCATGCGCAGCTGGAACGTCCAATGGCCAACCGGCTCATCATCGCTCGCCATCAGCGGTGGCATACCGGCGTTCGGCGATCCGAACTCTCTCGCGATGCCGCTGGCGATGTTCACCTCCTCGGCCAGCCTCGATCCGCCTCAGATTACCGGCGGCGGTTCCTTCACCGCTCTGGCCGCCGTCCGAATGCAGTATGACGAGCTGGGCCGTCCTAGTGGTGCCAAGGCCGTCGGCCTCCCGGTGACTGCGGCGGATCGTACCGAAGAGCTGGAGCGTGTGGCGACTTATACGGACTTCGGGCTTGTCGCCAAGCGGATCGAGCCATCGCAAACCCTCCATCGCACGGTCACCAACCCGCTCGGCCAGCTCATCGCCGAGTTTAAGGGAACCGGTGACAATTCCGACTGTTGGCAAGATGGCGGCCAAGGGAACGTCCCGAACAACATGGTCTTGACCGCACGCCACTTCTATGGGGATGGGATCAACAACATCCGCCAGCCGGTGCTTACCCGCCACTATCGCAACGCTCTGTACTGCGCCGATACGGACTACCACGGACACGGCAACAGCGCGTTCGCCTCGGATCGCACGGGCTGGGAAGATGCCTATGGCTATGACCGGCGCGGGCGCCGCTGCGTCGTCGAGATGTACGGAACGCCCACGCACGAACAGCTCGTTGGCGATCCGCGCCCCCAGCCCGACCAGACCCAACCGACCGGCTCGATGTACGGCGAAGCCGACTGGAACTCGGCCAATCCAAGTCGCCTGCTGCGGGCCGAGTATACCTGGTACGACCATCAGGATCGGGTCCGCTTCAACGCAACCTTCGCGCCCGCCGATGCGGAGGCGCTGCGAGGTCAGGGTGACGATAACGCGGTGAATCCACGCGCCCGCAACGTCTACGCAAAGGGTGATCCGACCGCCGCCGATATCTTGGCCTTCAATCCACTGCGGCTGACCGAGAATGTCTACAACGATCGCGGCGAACTCGAGGAGGTCCTTGAATACGACGTAAAGGACTCATCGCGACAGGGCACACTGGCGCACACCTCCACCCGGATGTACTACGACCACAAGGGACGAGTGATCAACCGGCTCACCGCGGGGGGCCGCTGGGAGCGAATGACCTACGACGCGATTGGCCGATTGGTTTCAACCTCCGTGCTGCGCGGCGAGATGATCGAGGTGCCCGGCGAGAACGCCTACGAGATCGAGCGCACCGACAACGTGTACCACGAAAACGGTCAGGTCGAGCGATCGTCGCATGTGGTCCGGGTGGTCCCGGCGGAGGATCCGTCGAGTATCGCCACCCTGATCGCCGGCCCGCAAGGCAACGCCGTCCGTTCCGACACGCTCACATGGTTCGACGACGATGCCCGTCCCATTGCCATGGCAAGTTTGGGCACCGGCTCTCCCGGTTCTTCCGATGCGCCCAACGGGACTTTCTCCAATCAGTCGGCGGACCCGCCACCACGGCCTTCGGACCCAGGCAACACCATCTATCAGACACCACCCGAGTGGGATGGAGCGACCCATCAGTGGAACGGACACGGGCTGCCGGACTATGCGCAAATCTCCACGACCTCCTACGACGACGCCGGGCGTGAGCGCACGGCGCGCGCCCCGGATGGTGTTCTGACGGTCAAGGAGTACGACGGTCTTGGACGCGTGGTTCTGGAGAAGACCTTCCCGGCGGATGCCGATCCGAGCACCGACATCCAGCGCGCTCAGGTCGTTGCCTACGAGTACCGCGATGGAAAACTAGTCAAGATTGCGGCCCCGCGGCCCGGCCACCTGTCCAGTTCCAACTCGCGCCCGCGATTCACGAACAACACCGACCCGAGCATCCAGATCACCGAGCTCGTGTATGGAAACGCGCCCTACACGGACCGCTACGGGTTCCACCACGACGAGCTCAGCGCGGATGTGCTGGATGAATCCGGTAGTCCGGTCAGCAAGGACTATGACCTGCTCTACGGCATCCGATTCCCCGCCGGGGGTTGTCGGTGCGATGTCAACAACAGCGGAGACATCACGGTCCAGGACATCTTCGACTTCCTGAATCTATGGTTCGCCAACAACGACCCGAGAGCCGATTTCAACGGCGACGGCCAGGTCTCCGTTCAGGACATCTTCGACTTCCTATCTTGCTGGTTCTCCCCGCCGCCGGACTGCCGGCGCGTCTGGAACACCGCGCTCAATGGGGGCGTCGACATCAAGTTCGACTACACCATCGATGGCCAGATCCATTCGCGTTCGGACCTCACCCGGGTGAGCGGGAGCCCGAACCTCGTCAGACGGCAGATCGCCTTCTCCTACGACCATCTCGGCCGCCGCGTGGGCATCGACGTGACGAGCGGGGGCGTTGAGATTGCCGACTCCGTCGAACGCACGCGATATTTCTACGATCCCCTGGACCGGCTGCTCAAGGCCACCGCCGAAGCCCGTGACCACGCGCTGGACTGCTTCTACCCTGTCGCCACGAGCGTCTTCGATCACGACTCGTTCGGCGACCTGGCCTCCGAGCTCCTGCTGCACGGCCCGGAGCGACGCGAACTCGTCGATCCGCTGCGATACAATTGGCAGTATCTGATTACGGCCAGTGGGTCTTCGTCCACCAACGGCGCCGGCCCGGTGATCGTGCCGAGACTTCAGTCGATGGTCAACCCCTGGGGGTCCGGCTACGACGGTTCGGCGCGCGCGGACGGTTCGCACAGGGCCAGTGTCGGTTTCAGCTACGCGCCTCCCGATCCGCAGGGATATTCGGCTCCGTGGCTTGATTCGGCGATGCACCGCGTACGGTCCCTCGCGTGGAATGCAACGAGCGACGGGTCGGGCACTTCGATAGCGATAGCACGCTACGCCTACGCCGGGGCGGCATTGCGCGCCGCGCTTGTCCTCGGGCCGGGGGCAAACCCCAGCACCCAGCAGGATGCGGTTACTCAAAGCAACTACAGGCCCGGAACGACGACGCTCGGCACCAGCGATGGTTCCCTTCCCGGTCTTGACCGATTCGGCAGGGTATTCGACCTGGCCTACGTCGGCGGCGTCTCCGGCTCGGACGTGCTCGCCCGCAGGCAGCTCAAGTACGACGATTCGCGTGGGGGCCTCCTCGTCGCCGAGCGCGTGACCCAGCAGTACGTCGGCGGAGGGCCGCCGCATGGAACCACCGGCGCGGATCGTTCGTGGTTCTACGGCTACGACACGTTCGGCCGCTTGGCCAGCGCCGCGACGGGCACGCTAAACGCCACCTGGGAGTTCGACTCAAACAACCACAGAGTGATGGAGCAGGCCTGGAAGCTTGACGAGCTCGGCAACTGGTTTGGCACCGGATCGGGCAACGCCTTCGATCCCGCGGGCATCCGCGAGACGCTCTTCGATGTCTCGGGCAACCCCGCCACGGACATTCTCCGGACTCACAAGACCAACGCTCGCAACGAGATCGACTCGCAAGTCTACCAGGGCCGGGACCACGGGACGCCCGCCACGCCCGTCGAGGTCAAGTACGCCTACGACCCGGCCGGACGCATGGTCTACGACGGCCGCGTGGTCTACGAGTACGACGCGTTCGGCCGACTCGTGCAGGTTCGCGAGGTGCTCAAGGGCTTCTCGATCGACCCCAGCGGCAGCTTCACCATTCCCACCGACGCCTACACGGGCCGGCTCATCGCGCACTACTCCTACGACGCGCTGGGGAGGGTCGTCCGTACCCAAAGACCAACGGACCAGCAGGCGCACCAACTGACCATCACGGACCTGTATTACGACGGGGTGCGTGTGGTGCAGGAGGTCGGATGGGCGAGCGTGACCGGGCGAGATCCCGGCAACGGCGGGTACTACGGGTATTTGCCCCGCATGGCCAAGGAGGTCTCCGGCGACGGCCTGGACAACGCTGGCGAGAGCGACGAGGATCGCACATGCGAGGTCAACCCGCCGGGCGACTGGCGCTGGGATGCGCGGCGGCTTGAACGCGAGTACGTCTGGCACTCGGACCCGAGCGCCTACGTCGATGAGTGCGCAGCGCAGCTTGTCTACACCGATGCCCACTCCTGGGACGGCTCCTCCGAGCACGGCGACGACACCACGCCGACGGTGCTGTACGTGCTGACGGACCACAACGCCAACGTCGTCGGCCTGGCCGACATCGCCGGGACTTTGCGCGCACAGTATTCGTACACGCCCTATGGCGAGTGCCGTGCGGCAGAATATTTCGCCGACGGCTCGAACTGGTCCGTCGAGGCGATCGCCGCTGCGCGTTCGAATCGGCTCGGCCACCAGGGTCTGCGCACCGAGCGCTTTGACCGGCCCTGGGAGGGGCCGCTGGACGTCGATGCTCAGGATGTCGAACACACCGGGCCGTATCGGGCCGTGTGCCACAACCGCAACCGAATCTACGACCCCGTGGAAGGGAGATTCACGGGAAGCGATCCGAATGGATTAGGCTTGCCAGTGCTCGATGACCTTGCGTTCCGCGGTCATGCCATTACCGCCAGCGACATTGCGTCGGATATTCCACAGCATTATGGCGACGGCATGAACGCGCATGTCGCCTACGGGACAAATCCGCGGGGCCAGCGCGACGCTTTTGGACTGTTCTTCGGTGCCTACATGAGCGCGATGGGCGACTCGAACGGCGACGCGTTTGACATAGTGGACGACTTCATCGCCGAAGACATCGGAAGCAAGCTGGCGTTCTTGGAGCGAGTGACCAGCGGAGCGCACACGGCCGCTTACGTCGCTACGTATTTAGGAAGCTGGCTACCGGGTCCCGTGGGGTGGGCCTCCGGGGCGGCAAACGTGGCGATGGGGATGCCCGACAGCATCAGGGGCACATGGGTCGAGACAGGAATGAATGCTGCCGACGCCATCGCGATGCTCTACGGAGCGGGCCGCATCGGCGCCCGGGCGATCATGGCCGCCACCGAGTCGGCCGCGCGGTATTCCGAGCGCTTCGGTGCCCGAGCAATCGCCGGAGCGGCCGCTCGGGAAGAAGGCGCCATAACCAGGACCATCGAGTCCGCGGGTCGTTATGCCGAGCACGTCGGCAAGATCATGCCTTACAGCCAGGCTCAGAAGTTGACCGCAGGCGCTAAGCACGCGATCGAGGCACACAAGCTCCTCGAGTGGAGGCATGTTAAGAACGGAGGGTTCGGCGCGCTTGCCAAGGGTGACATTCCGGCAGTAATTCTCACACAGGCGCAGCACTCGGCAGTCACAACCAGATTGCGGCAACTGTTGCCATACGGAGGAAAGTATTCTCCTGCGCAGATCATTCAGGGCTACGAAAGGGCCTACCGTGAACTCGGTCACCCAGAATGGCTCGACCACATTCGGCAGTTCTTTCCATGAACACTATTGCGTACGTCTTCACCGGTCTCAAGGACTTTGAGGACAGAGGAGAACCGGAGCGCCTGATCAGAAGGCTCAATGCGTTGCAGCTCATCAAAGTGTCTGTACAGCCCTTCGGAACGGAAGGGTTCGGGTCTGTGACATTCGACTGCGACAGTGAGGCCGTTGGGCGGCTCCATGATTTACTTGATGCTCGTGGAATTCAGCACTCTACCCGCTGGGAGACACGCTACTCGAACGTCGAACTCGACGGCGCGCAGCTCCTTGATGTGAGCCTGGACCTGGCTCCATCTGCTGATCTAACTGGGGACATCGGCATTTCTCTAGCCGAACCAGGAATCTGCCCCGAATGCTGGTCCGGCGCACGCGTGGTGCCGCCCGCAAGCATCGAGATAGAGCGGCTCGCCCTCAGGCACCCGATCAATCAGACGAATGACAACCGCCTGTTTGTCGATGACGGCGTGCGGGCTCGGCTGATTGAGTCTGGCGCGGGCGAGAGCGATTTCCTCGAAGTTGCTGCCGTTGCCGAGTCGAGCCGTCAAGATATGGGAACGTTTCACATCATCCAGCCCCTTGCCGTCCTACCTCCCCTAGATGTTTCGACTCGCGGCCTGATTCGTTCAGGCAACCCGCAGGATGCACCCTGCGCGCGGTGCTCTCGTGACGGGTTCTACCATACACCGAACGAACCATTTCTGCCGGTGCTTAAAGTTGCCAATATCAAATCGCTCTTGGCCGACTCCGAGTCTCGGCCATTTCTGGCTCGAACCTGGGAGTGTTATGGAATAGGACGCCGGCCAGGTCGTCCCCGGAGTGACCCGCCTGTTTCAGGGCTTGTCATCAACCAGGCCGCTCGGCAAGTCTTGCGAAAGTGTTGCAAAGCCAGATTTCGTTGGACCCCGATCGCACTCATATAGCTGATGGCGGCGTCCTCTCCAATGCCCGACCATGTGCTCGCCGTCTACAGTCGTGGCGACGACGCGGCGATCATCCACCCTCGGTGGCTGGATGACCAGAAGAAACTTGCAAACTTTTGCCCCAGATGCTCGCTTATTCAGCACAGACTCAATCGTCCATTGTACAGGCCGCGGTTCTTGCAGCTCCTACCTAGTCATATTGCCGAATGTTCGAAGGGGTATTGCGTCATGCGCAAGACGCTTCTCAAGGTGCTGCAGCCAGTCCCCGACAGTTGGGTTGTGGATGTCGCGATCGAGTCCGCGACCGGGCTTGAGCATTCCCAACTTTGCTGCGTGTACCCGACCTATGTTCTTGACTCTCGGCCGCGCCGGATTGACATCGTGCAAGTGTGTTCTGGGTGTGGAAGGTACATGCTCGACGGGAAAACCAAAGAGACCGATTATCTCTTGAAGTACGAGATGAACCCCGGCGACCGGGCGTGGATCAATCTCGTCGGAACGCTGTACATCCGCCCCGAAGATAAGCGATGGGTCCGGGATGTAGCCCCTGGAGCCTGGATGCCCCGGTACGAGGTCCTAGACAAGCCCCTGACCGGCCCCAGCTTCCCCCAGGATCCTCCGGATACTCCCGGGCCGAGCGTCGCGGAAGTGACCGTGCCGTGGTAGGAGAGGACCCGATGCGTGGTCGCGGCGTTTCTGGAACAGCCGATGCGAGTGGGCGGCATGTCATCCGATCGCGGTGCGAACGGTGCCGGACCAATGGCCGGAACTGTGGAACGAGGACCCGCTGTGCTTGCCGGAGCCGGAGTGAGAACTCGCGTGGCTCCCCGAGTGATGGCTGCCGGAGGCGCTGTGCGACCCCGACTTCATCGACGACTGCGCCGTCGCCTCCGCGGCGGCGTCGGACTGCCGCATCTGGCTGTAGTTGTCGTGGACCCAGATGCCCTCGGCCAGGAACGTGTTGGTGTCGGATACGTGGATCGAGACGGTGCTCACCTTCTCGTCGTACCGCTCGATCGACTCGATCTTCTCCTCGCTCTGGTCCTCACGGACCAAGTAATCGCCGAGCTTGAGCAGGTCGGCAGAACAGAAGCCCCATTCGTCGCCGCGCCGCACCATGAAGGGGTGCTCGAAGGTGACCTTGATCCTGCTGTTGATCACGAAAAACCCGGTGTGCTCGCCGAAGGTGACCTCGGCCACGGTCGCGGATCGGGGGACGCTCGTGGAGATGCCGAAGGAGGAGAGCCACTGGTACTGCGCCGGATAGGACGCATCGGTGGACATCCCGGTGATCTGGAGCGACGCGAGCTTGTCGCCGGCCTTGAGGTTCTCGATCGGCGTCTTGCTCCCGTTTTCGAGCTGCACGAGCGTGCCCAGGAGCAGGCAGTTGCTCCCTCCGCTGCCGCCACCTCCTCCGCCACCGCCGCCCCCTCCACCGCCCCCGCCACCACCCCCTCCGCCGCCCCCTCCGCCGCCCCCTCCGCCACCGCCGCCGGATTGGCCGCCACTGCCTCCGCTGCCACCGGAGTAGCCACCGCTGCCGCCTCCTGAATGTCCCCCGCTCCCGCCAGAGAATCCGCCGGACCCCGAGTGCGGCAGTGACCCGGAGTGTCCGCCGGAGCCCGAGAACGGATGCGACGCGGAGTTGCCGCTGCTGTGCGCGCCGGACGTGTGCCCGCTGGAGCCTCCACCACCGGAGGAATGCCCCGAGGCGTGGCCGGAGCTCGCGTCCGACGACCGATCGCTGCTGCGCCCCGAGGATGCGCTCGTGCCGGACGAGGAATCGCTGCGCCCGGAAGAGGACCTCGACGAGGCACCGCTCGAAGACGGCGAGCTCGATGAACTTGACGACGAGCTGGAGGAACTCGAGGAGCTCGAGGAACTGCTCGACGAGGAGCTGGACGACGACGAGCTCGATGTTGAGCCCGAGGATGACCCGGACGAGCCCTGGCCTTGGGTCGTCGCCCACACGGGGATGTAGAGGAAGTACCGGCGGGGAGTGTCGCTCACTTCTTGGCCTCCTTGTTCAGCTCGTACCAACCCTGCGTGCTCACGGGCTTGGCGCACTCACTGCCGGCGCGGGCGACCGCGTCGGCAAACGCGATCCGGTCGAACGCGTCCAGCCCGCTGCCCGGCGTGGCGTTGAGCACCTTGAAACCGTGCGCCTCGAAGTGCGGCCGCAGGGCCTTGAACCTCTGCCGGAGCGAGTCGTACAGCACGTTGTTGTGCCGGATCGACTGCGGGGAGCGGTTCTCCGCGAAGGCGTACTTCTGATCCGCCCCCATCTTGAAGTCCGCGCCCAGGAGGTACACGGTGCCGAAGCCCAGGTAGTGCAGCAGGTGCAGCGCCGCGAGCATGACGCTCCGCTTACCCTTGATCCCCAGCGAGTCGACGCTCTCCCCGTCCTGGCCCCAGTTCACCGTGTCGGCCTTCAGGAAACGCTGGTGGTCGAACTGGTCGTTGCGCCGGTAGAACAGCACGCCGGGCATCTGCCGCACGCGGAAGGCGCTGCTCGCCATCTTGCCCCCCGTGAGCTGGATGCGCAGCCGCCGGTCGAAGTGGGTCATCGGCACCAGCTTCAGAATCCCCGGGTCCTTCCAGCCGGTGTCGATGAAGCGGCCGGGATCGTCCACGCAGGTCCACAGCGTGGGGCGATGGACCGCCCAGGCGTTGTTGACCGCCATCGTGACGATGCCGCGCTTTCCGAGCAGCGACAGGTCGATCTGGCCGAGCGATGGCCCAGAGAGCATCAGGAACGCCGACCGGCCTCGGTAGAAATCGCACAGCGACACCGAGTCGAAGTCGGCCGTGTAGAGGCGCAATCCCGACCGCGCCGGCTTGCGTTGCTTGAGCCCCGCCTGGAGCGCCGCGATGTCTCCGCTGTTCTCACGCATTGTTGAACGTCCCTGTGATGTACCTGGTCGAGCCTGGTCCTTGGCCCACCCTCCCGACCTCATTGATTCGCTCGAGCCACCACGCCCGGGGCCGGACGGTTGGGTGCAGCCCTTCGCCCGCGACTTTGATTGTGCTCGGCCGCGTGCAGATCGAGAACACGAACCGCCCTCCCTCGACCCCGACCCGCCGCATCTCGGCGAGCACCTCGTCCACCTCCTCGGGGAGCAGGTGCTCCAGGGCGTCGAAGCACGTGACCACGTCGGCAATGCCCGACGAGATCGGGACGCGGTGCATGGGCGCCTTCACGTCGGCCTGCGGAAAGGCGAAGTCGATGCCCAGCCCGTCCACGCCGCGCCTGCGCAGGTGCCGAACGAAGTCGTTGCGACCGCACCCGAAGTCCACGACGAAGCGGGGTTTGAGCCCGCGGACGAGGTCGTAGGCGAAGCGCCCGTGGTTGCTGGAGCCGTAGGTCGAGCGTGGGTCCGCCGCCAGCGCGAGGTACTTCTTCCGCTCGTGCTCGCGGCGGGCTTCGAGGTCGATCGGGGGGGCGGGAATGGCGGGCTTGGCGTCAGACATATTCCCAGACGGGGACGTCCATCTCCGTGAGCTCGGCGGGGTTGTTGGCCTGGAACGCCCAGACCGTCTTGCCCTTGGTGTCTTTCTCGGCGGCGAGTTCGACGGCGACGCCCTTGAGCACAGGGCGCAGCATGGGCACCGCCGCCTTCCGCGGGCAGTACCCCTGATCGCCGTCGGGATTCTCGAGTTGGCCGGGGATGAAGAGTGACTTGAGCGCCCCAAATCCATCCGTGCCTTCGGGGTCGTCGGTCGGCACATCGCTGTGGTGGCTCTCGAATCGGTTGATCGCGTGCAGCGCCGAATCGCCCGCGGACGACAGCCCGTGCTCAAGCCGCACGTACCTGCCAAAGGTGTCGCTGCCAGGATCGCCGTCCAGGCGGGCCTCGTGCCAGGGGTAACGCCACCGGAATCGCTCGCCGGTAATCTCGACCGCCTCCCCGAGGATGGCCACGATGCGATCGCGGGGTGGGCGGCCGATCTCGACCACCGCCCACTTCTCCCCAGTGCCGCTCTCCTTCCAGAGGATCGCGGTCCCGCCGGAGGCCGCCGAGGCCAGCACGGTCTCGTCGGCCTTGAGGTCCGCGAACTCGTGATTTTCATCCTCTATGAGGATGCGGACGGGCGTGACGCCGTGGACCACACAGAGTCCGATGGCCCCATCCCTGATCGGCCCGCGTGACACCACGAACTGGCCGGGCGGAGTGCGCTCCCCCGCTCTGACGCCCTTGAGCGCCACCGTGTTCTGGAAGGCCTGCTCACCGCCGTCATCGCTTCCCGTGGCCGGCAGGAAGAGCGGGCCATCGATCGCCAGGACGTGGAAGGCGTCGAGGTCCGCGCCCGAGTCGTTGCGAACGGGGATCACCCCGTGCTGGCGCGATGAGCCCGCGGGATCGACCGAAAGGTCCGCCTGGCCGTTGCGCAGGGCCGCCGCCGCATCAACGAACGCGTTGTAGGTGCGCGCAGGAATGCGGAGGGGTTCACCGGCTCGCACTTTGCGGAGGTCATCGCCCATGACTACAGCCCCAATCCAGCGAAGTTCCCGCTCTCGTACACACGCTCGACATACGCCGCGATGGGGCGCTTCACCAGCGCCTTGGCCAGCAGGTCAGCGTGGTCGGCGTAGCGGACCCACAGGTACTCCCACCCCTTCTTGCTGATTCCGGTGATCCCGCCGATGGAGAGAGCCGTGCGGTTGGGGCTGGCGGCGAAGCGATAAGTGATCTCCCAGTCGGCGTTCTCGCCGAGCTGCACGCGCTTCGAGCCCGACGCGCCGAGGAACAGAACCTCGCCGGGCGCAAAGCCCTTAAAGGTGTCGCCGTTCACCTTCCCGGTCAGGTCGAACAGGATGCCCTTGTACGAGCCGGTGACCTGGGAGTCGGGCTTGTAGTGCGTCTCGGCGAACTGGTAGACGGGGACGGTGATATCCACACCCTCGACGGCGTCGGGCGTCACGCCGATCGCGCCCTTGAAGTCCGGCGCTGTCTGTCCCGACGCCGGGAAGCGCCCGACCGTCTGCAGCGACTGCGTGATGTGCTGCGTGCCCCCGCCGGTGTCGAACGAGAACGTCGACTCCCCAGTCTGCATCTGGTTGGAGTTGTTCTCCTGGCCATAGCGCACGAGCCCGTCCCAGAGCTTCGGTCCCAGGGGCTCAACCTGCACGGACTGGCGTGGGAGGTTGGCGTAGTTGGCGGGGGACTCGGTCTCCAGAGCGTTGCGAGCGGCGATGTCGTCGTCCGTGCCGAGCACGACGAACGCGAGCTCCGCGGAGGAGTTGCTGCCGGTCACGGTCTTGACCAGCTTCCGCGACTCGAACTTCTCACGCACTTCAACCGACACGGAGTCCCTCCATCACGCGAACGCCAGGCCGCCGTTGGCGACCGCGTCCGCGACCTTCTTGGTGTTCTTCGCCGTCTGCTCGGTGGCCTTGGCCGTCCGATCCGCCGCATCGCTCCCCGCCCCCAGCCCCGAGAGCGCTGCGGCGTTGAACGTGCCGCGCACGCTGATCTGCCGACCCATGAGGTCCGACAGGCTGGCGATGCCGTCGTTGAACCGCGACATCAGATCGTCAGGTGTGCGGCCGGGGCCGGTCTGCGGCATGTTCTCGCGCTTGCGCTTGGCCTCGGCGATGGCGTCGGCCAGCCGCTGCTTGGCGGCCTCAAGGTCTGCTTGGCTCTGCGCCAGTTCCGCATCGGTCTTGTCCTTGAGTTCCTTCTGGGCATCCTCAAACCCCTGGCCGATCTGGGCCATCGTGGCGTCGTGGATGTCGGCCGACTGCTTGCGGTCCATCGCCCGCTGCTTCTCGCGAGCATCCACATCCCGCTGGGCCTGGTTCTCCAGTTCGACCAGCCGGGACTCCAGCTGCTGGTCCACATTCTTCTTGGCGGCGTCGACATCCAGCCCGGAATCGAACAGGCCCTGGATCTCCAGCATCCGCTTGGCGACCCACGACGAGGCCTCCTCCCAGATCATCTGGAACCCGGTAGCGAAGTTGGTCCAGGTCTTGGAGAGGAACGCCGTGGTCTCGATCCAGGCGACCTCGAGGGCGTGGAAGACGATCTCCGCGGCCGCCAGCGCGCCGTACCACATGGAGTAGGCTGTCGAGACGAAGAACTCCTTCGCCGCCAGCCAGGCCTTGTTCAGCGCCGCCACGCCCTGCTGCCAGATGACCTTGAGGGCCAGCCAGAGGATCTCGGCCGCGAGAGCGATGTCCCCGGCGGCGAGTGCGTCAGCAATCCCCCCGACGACCTCGCTGACCCAGGCCTTGAGCTCGCCGAACTTGGCGCTGAGCCAGTCCAGGGCCTTGGAGCCCACGCCGGTGGTGATGACCAGCACAGTGCCGAGGGCCACAATCGCGGCGACGACGATCCCGATGGGCGAGAGCAGAGCCCCGATCACCGCGCCGATGACGCCAAAGACTGTTCCGATCCCAGTAATGACTGCCGCGACCACACCGAGCGCCGTGCCGATGGCCCCGATGATCCACCCCAGCGCGATCAGTGCCGCGCCGGCGACGGCGATCGCGGCCGCCACCTTGAGCGCCCAGACAACCAGTTCCTTGTTCTGCCGGATCCACGCCGTCGCCGAGACGACCACGCGGGTGATCGTCTCGGCGATGGACTTGATAAGGGGAGCGAGCGCCGAGCGTCTTCTCGACCTCCTCCATGTCGGTGTCCTCTGCGAACTGAAAGCGGTACACGAGTGAGCGAGTGTGCATGCGTGCGTGCTCCGGGCGGCGTGGGATCAGACAGAGGGGTGGCGGCACCCGCTACCAGACTTCTCGCCGACGACCGGCCGATCTCACGACGGAAAACGGCTGACGTTCTCCCGCCCAAGGAGCGCACCGCAAGCGTTCGCAGTTGTGGAGCACCAGAACGACGTGCGGAGCTGTGTCCTAAGGATTCAGCTTGGCGATATTGGCAGCCAATTCTGAGCCAGCAACACGATGCTCTTCGTGCGGGCTGTTGTGCTGCATGCAGTCTGCGATGACCTGGTAGTCATGAAGCACCTGGTTGAGGCGCTTGAGATTGCCTTCGGCTTGAGGGTTGTTGACGTCCAAAACGCCACCAGAGTGTGAGGCTGCAGCGAGGTGTTTCAACGACTCGATGCACGCACCGAGGAGTCGTCCCGTGAATCGCTGAGAGGTGGTCTCGAAGAACTCCCCCTCAGTAATCTCGCGACGCAGGTGTCTGACAATGCCCCACACCGCGGCGTAGAGCTCGTCCATCACGGCATCTTCAGAGTCTTTCCCGGTCGACCAGAGCCGTGCGCTGTCCACGCTCTGGGCCTGCCCATGCTTTTGAGCCAAGTCAGCGAACTCGCACGACAAACGGACGATGTTTGTCCGAAACTGTTTGAAGCGTTCGTCGACCGCATGGCCGTGAAGGCGCTCGGTCAACAGTTCAAGCCGCGACGACGCCATTGCTGAGATCCACAGCCCAATCAGGACGAGCCCGGCAGTCACTTCAACCGCGGCAATCACTCGACCACACCCGATCGGCCGGATATCTCCGTACCCCAGGGATGAAATTGTCACAATGCTGAAGTAGAGACAGTCGCAGAACCCCGGTGACACCCCTTCCGAATACCCAAGCACCAATCCGCTCTTGAACGTGACGGCGATACGGAACGCCACGGCGGACAAGAATGCAACGAGAACGAACGCGACAAGGTACTTCAGGCCCCATCGACGCCATATGCGCGATGCCACCCGCGGCCGCCGAATAACTGCATTTTGCTCCAACCGGGGTGCTGGCATGGGCACAGGGTACCGACATTCATGCGGACGGGCGATAGCGACGTCCAGAGCACCGTTCAGCCCAGATACTGATCAAGATCCGCCCGGCGGAACGTCTCGCGGACGCGCTTGAGCGACGAGTCGAGCGTGGAGCGGGGCACTCCGCGGCTGCGGGCGACGCTGCTCACGGATTCACGGCGGAGCTCGTCGCACGCCTTCCGCAGGTCGGGCGGGAGATTGCTCACCGCGAGGTCCACGTCGATGCGCAGGGCGATGTGCCGGAGTTCATCGTCGCCGACGGGCTGGTCATGGCTGTCGGCGTCGAACGAGCGGGCGCAGCGCTCGGAGCCCGCGGCGCGGCGGAGCTTCCAGGCCTTCTGCTGGATCAGGTGTTCGACGAACGCGGCGGGCTTGCCTCGGGCGGGATCGAACCGCTCCCATCCGACGACCACCTCGAGCAGGAGTTCCTGCTCCAGGTCCTCGCGGGAGCAGGTTCGGATCAGGCGTCCGAGCTGGCAGGCCTTGATGCGGGCGAGTTTGCGGGCGAACTGCAGGGTCGATGGATCGATTCGGGGGGACGGCATGGCCGGACCTTTCTGGCATGGCCAGAAGGCCCCGGGGAGCGACAGGTCCGGCGAAGAGCTCACCGGGGCGGGGATGGCGTGGGATGCGGGCCTGTCGTCCCCGACTGGCGACTTGTCGATGGGGCGATGGATTTCACGGAGAACCCAAGAGCACAAAGCGATGCAACCCGCTGAAAATCAGCGGGTTGCGCACGACCTGGGTATCGCACAGTTCTTTGAGAAAACCTCGACGACGCCATCGACATGTCGATGGCGTCAGTGGTCGGCGTCGATCCGGAAGAGCGTCCGCCACCCGTTCCCCTCGGGCGTTATCGGGTCGCCGGCGATGCCGAAGAAGGCCTGGAGCCGCTCGGCCAGCCGCTCCCGGCGTTTCTGGTTTTTCGGCGATGCGTCCCCGCTCTCCCAATCCAGGATGCCGCGCCTCTTCGCAAACGCGAACAGGAGCGCCCACTGCACGTTGGGCTTGCGGGTTCGTGTCACCCCCATGCCCATCGACGCGTAGTCGAATGTTCCCTGTTGGTCACGAACCGTGATGGAGACGGTGTGCCCGTCCGTGAAACGAACCCGCACATCCGACCACCGCGCCCCTGTAGGCGTCGGGAATCGCGGCACGCTGGTCCGCTGCGCGGCCACCTGGACGTGCCGCTGGACGAGCGCGGTGAGGAATTGAGCCAAGGAACGCTTGGCCTCGAAGACGCCCTCGCCTTTCCAACTCAGCGTTTCATCGAGGGTAATCCACGCCGAGCCCCGGCCCTCGACGACGCTGTTGACCGCGTCGCTGACGGTGCGACGGGAGGGCGTCACCAGCACGAAGGGCCGGCGCGACAGCGCCGAGACGATCCCGGTACTCTTGAGCAGGTCGTTGGCGTCCCGTGTGGTGGCGAGGTAGACCGGGAATCGCTCGCCTTCGACGGGCACGAACTCCCCGAGCCACCACAGGCGGTTGCCCATGCCGACCGATGAGGGCGTGCCGATCAGGTCGAGCGCCGAGGCCGCGCCTGCGAAGAGCCTGTCGGCGTCGAGTTTCCAGAGCACGATGTCCTCGCGCGTGATCGGCGAGGCCTCGGACGTCTCGCGGTCGACCGCGACGATGTCGTCGCCATCGTGCATGACGACCTTCCGGCCTTCGATCGTCCCCGGCCAGGGCACCGACATCGCCAGTTCCTCGATCGGACTGAGCAGGGGTTCGAGGAACTGCAGCTCGTCGCCCATGTGCTCGCGCCACACGGAGCGGACCCCGGCCCAACCCTGGATGTTCTCAAGCGCTCGCCAAAGCCGCATGGGCCACCTCCCTGGTCCCCTTCACAAACCCGCGGCGGCGGAGGAAGTCCTCGATGAGTTCGGTGTCGGTATCCCGGGTGTACGAAGCGGTGTTCCCATGCCTGATGGTCACCGGTCGTGGCTTGCGGCCGTCGGTGAAGCGGACATCGAATGTGGCATTGCTGAGCAGGGCATCGGACGAGATCGTTTCGCCCGCCGCTTCGAGCGCCAGAAGCACGTCGTCCGCCTTCTCGACCTTGCGGCGGTGGTACGGACCGCCCACATAAAGCGACCAATCCCCCAGCCCCCCCGCCGCCAGCCCCGCCACGTCGGTGCAGACCAGACTGCGTCGCCCCAGCGCGCGGAGCGGCTCGAGGTCGTATCGGTCGGGATCGGGAGGGAACATCTCACGCCGGCCGAAGATGTGCAGGCCGACGAGCTCGCGGTACATCGCGCGCTCCCCTTTCGTGCCGCCGTTGATCCGCAGTTCCCAGGTGCGCCGATCGAAGACGACGACGCCGTGGGCCATCGGGCGGTAGCGGACGCACCCCGGCTCGCCCTCGTCGAGGCTCCCCTCGCGGCGGTACGGGCCGCCGTGGCGTACCAGGAACCGCAACTGGTCGCCGTGGTCGAAGAAGAGGACGCGAGCGCCCCGCCCCCGGCGGTTGGCGACGTACCACGCGGCCACGGCGGCGTCGAGGGCCGCGATCGTCTCCGGCCCGGGCGGCACCCACGCCCGCGTGGCCCCCTTTGCCGGAACGAACGTCTCAAAGCTGCGGCGGCGCATCACCGAAAGTTCGCTGTGGCAGCGGCGCAGCAGGTCGGGATCTGCCACCCAGACCCGCGTGGCAATGTCCGCCGGCGCGAGGCGGTCATTCGGGAGCGCCATGCCCGCCTGGTCCGCGGCGCTGAGCAGCGAGTCCATCCCGGCGGGCGTGGACATCTCGTGGATGTGCCACAGGGCATCGACCAACTCGACGGGGAGATCACCCACGCTGGTGAGCAGGGCGATCTCGACCCGCTCGATGTCGAGGCGGTCCGGATCGGTTGGGAGCACGACGCCGTGTGCGGCCAAGAACGCGGCGTGGGGTCTCAGGAAATCGATCAGCGCCGCGGGATCGACCTCTCGGAGCGCGTACGCGCTCGTGAAACGACGGAACGAAAGACTGCTCATGGGACCCGGCCTCCGCCACAGAGATAGCCCCGGTATCCAACCGGGAGCGAATGAGCCGAGTATACACCAAACGAGCGGCCCGTGTTCTGCTTTCGACCGGGTTCGACAGTCGCTACACAGGTTTTCCACAACCACTGCCCCGAGCGACACTTACGGGCGTGCCTGGTTGGGGCGTTACCTTCAGATTCTCAGCCTGAATGCGGGCCCACGCACGCCGCTGCTGGGTCCAATCGGGCGTACACGTCAGGGGACGCAGGACTTGCTCAGAAATCTTGCAGCGTCCCAGGGTCACCCGCGGCAGAAACAGGATTTCCTCCTGGATGTCCGGCGCGAGATGGTTCAGGTTCATAATCTGGCTGACGCGTGCGCTGGTGACGTGGCCCGCCTTGGCGAGGTCGCTCTGGTTGCGCACCGCGCCGGTCGTAATGAGTCGATCGAACCTGATCGCCAGCGCCATGAGCTTGGAGATGTGCGGCGTGCGCCCCTCCGGCGGCGTCACCCTCGGCGGGGCTTCGCCCTCCTTGAGTTCGCGCCGCGTCTTGGGCCCGCGCGTCAGATGGACTTTGAACGTCACAGTTGCGCCGTCGGGCATGGTGGGATCTCCTTGGCCAGCCATTCGTTCTCCGCATGAAACGTGATGCTGATCTCGCTGGCCGCGCCATCGAAAGTGATCTTGCTGATCAAGAGCTTGAGGAACGCCGCCTGCTCGCGGGTCGTGAGCGCGCTCCATAACGGCTCGAACTCGGCCATCGCCGCCTCGGTCTCCTCCCGCCCGACGATCTTCTGGCGGAGGCGCGCGACGTCGTCGTCAATCGTCAAGAGCCGCCTCCGCGCCAGGCGCTCGCGGCCGTCGATGTCCGCCAGTCTCGCCCGCGCCGCATCCGTGCCGGCCCCCTCGACCGTAAGCCGTTTCGTCTCGACCGCGTTCCACTGGCATTCACGCTGCAGGGCCCGCCGCTCGACCTCAAGCGCCTCGATCTCCGTCCGGTCCTGCCGCTGCGCGTGCTCCACCACCAGCCGAACGAGCTGCCGGTCGCGCCCAATCGCCTTGATGCGGCCGACGACGAACTGCTCGAGTTGGTCGGCGGGGATTGATTTGCTGTCGCAACGGTCGTACCCGCGGTCCTGCGCGTGCGAGCAGACGTAGTAGCGGTATCGTTTGGCGTTTTGGGTCGAGAACGAGTGCAGCATGTGGCGGTTGCAGCCCTTGCACCACAGCAGCCCTTTGAGCAGGGAGCCGTGCATGTTGTTGACCTCCGACCCGCCGGTCACGGCGTTGAACCGGAGCTTGGCCTGCACCAGATCCCAAGTCTCATTGTCGACGATCGCCTGGTGCTCGCCGTCGTACACATCCTTGTGGTGCGAGACCTTCCCGATGTAGAGCACGTTGGTGAGCATGGTGTAGAGCAGGGTGCGGTTGATCGCCAGCCCGCCGATGGCGCGCCCGTCTTTGGTCGTCCACTTCTTGGTCGTCCAGCCGCGTTTCTCCAGGTCGTTGACGACGCGACGGATGGTCTCGCACCGCAGGTACGTGCGGAAGACCTCTCGCACTTGGCAGGCCTCCGCCTCGTTGACGACGAGTTTGCCGCCCACGTTGTCGTAGCCCAGCACGGGCCGACCACCCGCGTACTTGCCCCGCTTGCGGGCGGCGGCGATCTTGTCCCGCGTCCGCTCCGAGATAATCTCCCGTTCGAACTGTGCGAACGAGAGCAGGATGTTCAGCGTCAGCCGTCCCATCGAATGGGTCGTGTTGAACTGTTGGGTGACGGAGACGAACGACACCTTGTGCCGGTCGTACACCTCCATCATCTTCACGAAGTCCGTCAGGGATCGCGAGAGGCGGTCCACCTTGTAGACCACCACGCAGTCCACCTCGCCGGCGGCGATGTCGTTCATGAGGCGGCGCAGCGCGGGGCGCTCCATGTTGCCGCCCGTGAACCCGCCGTCGTCGTACTTCGTGGGGAGGCACACCCAGCCCTCATTCTTCTGGCTCGTGATGTACGCCTCGCCGCTCTCGCGCTGGGCGTCCAGCGAGTTGAACTCCTGGTCGAGCCCCTCCTCGCTGCTTTTGCGCGTATAGATCGCGCAGCGGATGCGGGGCGTCGGCGGCGTGGATGCACGCCCGCTCATGCCGACACCGCCTCGGTGGGAGCCTGGCTGGCGGCTGGGCGGTTGCCCCGATCAATCCCGAAGAAGCGGTTCCCATTCCAGTGGTTGCCCGTCGCGGCATTGGCAACCGCCGAGAGCGACCGGTAGACGCGGCCTTCCCACTCGAACCCATCGGCGCGGACGAGAACCACGAGCCGCGTTCCCTTGTAATCCTTGGTGATGATGGTGCCGACGGCCGGGCGGGCAAACTTTGGGGGCTGGCGAAAGGCACCGATCGCCGCGACCTCGGGGGCGAGCGGCGTGGGCGCGAGGGGCCGTTGGGACGGGGCCCGCACCCGCAGGTCCGCGTCGTTGGCCAGCGCGTCGGCGCGGAGGCGGGCGCGTTCCGTCAAACCACCTTCAGCGTTGGCCTGCATGCGCCACGCCACACGCTTGAGCAGGTTCTCGCGGTTGTTGGTCGACGGCTCCTCCCCGTAGACCTCGATGTACTTGTCCTTGAGCTCGCTGGTCCGTAGGTTCACCAGCGCCCGAATCTGTGCCGACAATCGTCCGTTCATGCGTCACCTCGTTTCTGGCCGTCGGGGGACGCCCCCGACCTAAGCGGACCACTGAGGCGATCATCAACGCGAGAGTCAAGCGGAGACGGCGGAGAAGATCGATGCTCGACGGCGCGGGAGCCGGGACGACCAAAGTGCCGCCGAACGGCCCGGGCGAGCAGTTCGGCGGCCCGTTCTTGGCGTTCGGCCGACGACATCGCCGCCTCGCGGGCGCAAGGCTGTGGCGCGGTGGGACGGATCAAAGGGAGTGCTCCGGTTTGAGGATGGTGGGCTCTGGGTCCCTACCAGGCATCTCGCCGGTGATGTCTCGACTTCACGACGCCACTACAGACGCGGCTGCTCGCTGAGGCCCGAAGGACCTGACCTGGGGTGACATGGAGGCCGCCGCGGTAATCGGGCCGTCGAAGATGGGCAGTCCGCTACAATGATGTCGTGAAATGCACGTTCCGCACGGATGCGATCACGCCAACTGGAACGGTGTTCTCCGGGAACACCGTGCTTTGGCTTGGCGCGGGATTCTCCACCTGCGTTACCAGCGGAGCGATGCCGCTGATGGGGAACTTCTTCGACCGTCTGGAGGAGGTGGCGTGCCCCAACTTGCACTGTTTCATGCGGGAGTGGTTTGGCAACCCCCGCACCGCGAATGTCGAAGAAGTACTGCTGTCGATCGAGCAGCTGCAAGATGCCCCGGTCGCGGCCGAGCGATGTCGAGAGACGTTCGGACCATCCTTCGCGGCGAACGCGCGTGCCGAACTCAGCCAGTACATCCTGCGGCGCTTGAGCCATGAATCATTCGATCCCAGGCATTGGGCGGTTCAGTTTCTGCAGCTCGCGGATGCGAACACGACCACGGTGACGACGAACTACGACCGGATCGCTGAACTTCTCCTTTCGAATCGTCCCGGCATGGTTCACCTGGGCAACGGTCAGGCTGCGCCGTCCTGCCCACACTGCAAACTCCGCTCCCTCCTCATGTGGCAATGCCAATGTTCGGGCGATCAACCCGTCCCGCCCGTCCACTGGCGTGGCGCTGTTCTGAAACTCCACGGCTCGGTGACATGGCACACATGCCGAGGCAACGGATGTCAGCAGCAGTACTGCCTGATTCCTGATCCTGGCTGTCGCCCATTCCAGATGCTCGCGTGCAACTGCTGCCACGGTCCCACAGAACCCGTGCTCGTGCTCCCGTCAATGACCAAGACGTACAAGGCCTACCCCCATCTGCAGCGAATGTGGGACGCCTCGCTTTCCGCTCTGGAGGAGGCCAGCCGCTTGGTGGTGTTCGGTTTTTCGTTTCCCGCGAGCGACGCGGCCATCTGCAGATTGTTCCGCAAGAGCATCGAGCACAGCCCGCATCTCCGGGAGCTCGTCGTCGTTGATGCCGCACCAGGACCGGTCGCGGATCGAGTACGACGACTGCTCCCGGAGGGCCGAGACCTTGAGCTGCACACCTTTGTGGTCCCAACCGACGGCTCCACACCGTTGTGGTGGAAGGGGGCGTTCCCTTCACGTCGCTCAGCATCGTGCCCCGTGAAACCATCGCCAAGCAGCGCCGGCACCGCCGCGATCGCGCGGTGATCCAGGCGATTCAGCGATGAGTGCCCTTGGGGATGGGCCACGCAGCCTGTATCCGTCCAAAACCCGTTCACCTGGGTATACTGGATCGGCAGAAGTACCGATCTAGTTGGTACTATTGCAGGAGTGCTATACCGTGCGGCTGGGAATCGATGAGAAAAACCGGGCGGCCTTGGAGCGGCTCCACCGCGACGTTGCGGGGCCGTTCGACATGGCCGCCGCCGCGCGGGTGCTGCGGATGCCGCCGGCCGAGGTTCGAAGGCTCCTCAGCTACCTGGCATCGCGGGGTTGGCTCTCGCGCGTCCGTCGCGGCGTCTACACCACTGTACCGCTGGGCGCTTCTGAACCCTCTGACTGGCGAGAGGACCCGTGGCGCGTCGCAGTCTCGGTGTTTGCGCCCTGCTACGTCGGCGGCTGGAGCGCGTGCGAACACTGGGAGTTGACCGAGCAGGTCTTCCGTGGCGTGGTGGTGATGACGGCGCGTCCGATCCGCGGGACCGAAGTGGAAGTGCAGGGCACCGCGTTCCGTCTCAAGCACGTCCCCGAGAATGCGCACTTCGGCACTCGCGTTGTGTGGCGCGATCGCGTGAAGGTCAAGGTGTCCGACCCAACGCGCACCGTGGTCGACATCCTCGACGACCCGCGGCTGGGTGGCGGCATCCGGCACGTGGCCGCCGTCGTGCGTGAGTATCTCAGCGGCGCTCATCGCAACGAGAAACTGCTCGTGGAGTACGGCGATCGCCTCGGGAACCGCACGGTATTCAAACGCCTCGGGTACATAATTGAAACGCTCCGTCTCGACGTTCACACGCTCACCGATGCCTGCTGCGCTCGCGTGAGCACGGGCCTGACGCGGCTCGACCCATCGGTGGACACGAACGGCCGCGTGCTCAAGCGTTGGGGGCTCCGCGTGAATGTTGAACTCAAGCGGGAGGAGCCGTCATGATCACGCGGGCCGACATCGATCAGCGGGTGCGCGAATGGGGCCTGCGCGAGGACGTGGTTGAAAAGGACTACGTGATCGGCTGGCTGCTGTGGGGCATCGGCTCCGAGGCCACACTCGGCGAGAGGTGGGCCTTCAAGGGCGGGACCAGCCTAAAGAAATGCTACATCGAGACGTACAGGTTTTCGGAGGACCTGGACTTCACGGTGCTGCCGGATGGCCCGATCGCCCCGGCAGATATCGAGGCTCCGCTCAAGGCAGCGCTCGACCGAGTGGCAGAGGAATCGGGAATCGACTTCTCACAGCGAGCGCCCGCACTGAAGGGTCACGCCTCCGGCAAGTACACGGAGGGGCGCATCTACTACGTCGGCCCGCGCCGCACACCGCACGTGGCGAGTGTGAAGCTCGACCTGAGCTCATCGGAGAAGGTCGTCCGTCCCACCGTGCAGCGCGCTATCGCGCATCCGTACCCCGACACGCTCCCCGATCCCGGAGTGGTCCGGTGCTACTGCTTCGAAGAGGTCTTTGCCGAGAAGATCCGGGCGCTGGGCGAGCGGGGACGACCGCGTGATCTCTACGACGTGGTCAACCTTTACCGCCGAGAGGACCAGCAGGCGGCCGCTGTCGCGGCGCAAATCCGGGCCGTGCTCATCGAGAAGTGCCAGACCAAGGGCGTGCCTGTGCCATCGTTGGCCTCCGTGCAGACCACGGAGCGGCTGGAAGAGACGAAGTCCGAGTGGGAGAACATGCTCAGGCACCAGTTGCCCGAACTCCCGCCGTTCGACGACTTCTGGAACATCCTGCCGGGGATTTTCGCGTGGCTTGAGGGGACATCGGCGGCGCCTGCCCTTCAGTCCCTCCAGGTCGCCTCCGAATCCGTCGAGCCAACCTGGGTGCCGCCGGCCACGGTCAGCGTCTGGGGCGGGACCGTCCCGATGGAGACCATCCGTTTCGCGGCCGCGAACCGCTTGTGCGTGGAGCTTGGCTACAACGACTCGCGCCGGACCATTGAGCCGTATTCGCTGCGCCGTTCACAGGCGGGCAACCTTCTGTTGTACGCAGTCCGTGCAGACACTGGTGAACCCCGCGCGTATCGAGTTGACCGCATTCAGAGCGTGCGGGTCACCCAGCAGACGTTTGCGCCCCGCTATCGAGTAGAGTTTGCTTCGACGGGAGGCCTGCATGCACCGCCGCTCACGACGCGGCCGCCGGCAGAGCCATCATTTCGGTCGCCCCGTTCCTCGGGCTCTGGAACGGTCTACATCATTCAGTGCCCGTACTGCAACAAGAAGTTCAAACGCTCCACTGCCGGCGATTATCAGCTCAACGAGCACAAAGCGCCGGGTGGATATCGCTGCTCGGGGTCAGGACACCGCGGATACCTGGTGGACACGCAGTATTCATGACAGCAGAGGCATGAGCGCGGGACCGAGGACACTACAGCCGTGGAACTAGCCGAACTCGCAACATCACCACCCGCCCCGCAACAGGTCGTGACGCCCTGGGCGGACTCCCGCGGTCAGGATCTGCTCGGGCTTCGCGCCCCGGCAGAGCGTATCGCGGTGAAGCTGATGAACGGCGTAACGACGATATCACCGCTCATCCGTTACCTCGGCTTCCGCTCGTGGGTGATCCACCGCTACACCGATCTCCGCGGGCCGGACGACAGAAACTCGTTCAACGCCTTTGCCGGAAAGTGTGAGGCGGCGCTCGTGCTCGGCCACAAGCTCTCGGGGATTCCGACTCTGCGCATGGTGGGTGCGGACAGGGCTTCGGAGGAGTTGACTGGTTCATCAAACCCCTCCGCCAAGCGGCTCACGAAGATTCTTGCGATGGATACCTACGCGGGACCGTCCCAGGATCTGGGCTTGGCACTCCGTAGGGGTTCGGTCCCCTCGCTGAGCAAGGAGCGCGGAGTGCCGCTGGCCCAGGAGGCCAATCGCATCCTGGGGCGGCTGTCCGCGTTGATGGGTCTCGACGTGTCGACGGCGGAGCAGCCGCTCGATCGGCAGCAAGCGATGGACCTGGCGGCGGCATTTCCGATCTCGACCCCCGCCGGTGCAGAACGGGAGATGCTCATCGATGCCATTTGCCCCGTGAGGCCGAGAGCAGGGGAGTACGCACGGGTCGCCGCCTACTGCTATCTGTTGCAGCTCGCGGCAGGTGCGGGCGCGACGTTGCTCGACGAGGACCTGGTATTTGAGTCCGTCATTGCGGGAGGTGGGCCCTCGCTACCCCCCGTGCTGCTCGATGTGGCTGACGGGTGGCTCCGTTTTCTCGTGCGCGACTCCCTCGTCGCCGTGCATGAACGTGCCGTAGCTCAGGTGCTGGGATTGCTCGCCGAGGCTCCCAATCGCACGGCGGTGGCCGATGCCCTAACAAAGCAGATTGAACAACTCGATCCGGGGCCAACTCTCGCAACCCTTGGCCTGGCTGGTTTCGGCGCGGGAACACCCATCCGGGAGCTCTGCGGCGCAGTCGACGCGGCATGCACAAACGTTCGTGCACAGGGCGGCCTGCGCCGCTGGACGGGTGGCATCGACGAGATGGCGATCATCGCCGCCCTCCGCGACAACCCCGAAGTCGAAACCATCGCGCTCCTTCCAGTGGCCTGGATTCTCGCCGACCTTCGGGCTGGAGCCGGTCTTTCGGACGCCGTGCTCTCGATCGACGCTCAGAGCGGCTCTTCTATTGCCCGCCTCGGCCTTGGAGAAGTGCTCGTCCCGATGGTTCGGGCATGGCGAAGCAGCGACGAGGCGCTTGGACAGGTCGTTGCCAAACTGGCTCGGCGTTCAATCGAACAGCATCTGCTCATCGCGTGGTACCGCATGCAGGCGGACCCGCGCCGCAATGTGGCGCTGCTGGTGTCCGACGGCACAACCTGGACGGGAGAGAGCTCCCTTCGTCCTGGCCGCGCAACTTCCCGTTTGTACCAGGCGATCAGCTGGCTGAGCCAGCTGGGTCTCGTTGCGAACGAGGGCATCACGAACGACGGGCGGGCGGTGCTCGCACGTGGCCTGAAGTCGCTTGAAGCGGCGGAGGTGCCGCGATGAACTTGCGCGAGTTCTGCCGAATCGAGGGGTATGACACGGCAATCCTCACGACATACCAGTTCGATCCGATGTTCTTTGAACGGGTTGTTCTTAGAGACCTGCTCTCCGCCGGCACGCGCCGCATCGTCGTGCTGGCTGATGGAACGCAGGCCAGTACCGCGATCGCGGCGATGCGAGAACAAATCGTCGAACTGGGACGCAGATACCAGCTCTTCGAGGCATGGAGCGGGGGCGCGTTCCATGCCAAAGTCTGTATGAAGATCGGGCCCACCGGGGCGCTCGTGGCCTGCGGCTCGACGAACCTCACCTGTCCGGGTTGGCTCGGCGTTCAGCACGCGGCAGCGAAAGCCGGGAACCGCGAAGCCGCGGGAGCCTGGCGCGCTGAGCCAGGCTCACCGCAGGCGGCGGACGTCGTTGCCGCACTGCGCTCGCTATCGCGCTGGATCACGGGCGCTCACGGACGACAAGTGATCGATCAGATCGTCTCGAATGGATGGCTCTCGGGCAACAGCGCGCAGCCAGAAGGACGATTGATGGTCGGGGCTGGCGGAAGCACGCTCGCCCTGCAGCTCGCAGCGCGCTGGAACGGACGCCGGTTCCGTCGAATGTGGATGGCGACGGGATCAACGGACGTTGGCGGAGCCATGCTGGATTGGGCACGTCGCACGTTTGGAGTCGAGGAGGCCATCGTCGAGGTGGACCCGTTGATGGCCAGCTTTGCTCCCGCGGCGCTCTCGTCGATGCGGATGCGGGTCCGCATCCGACCCTGTGCGGCACGGCCTCGCACCCACATGAAAGTTGCGGTGTTTGAAGGGGCGGATGGTTTGGCTGCAGTTTATGGCTCGGCCAACTGCTCAGCCGCGGCCTGGCTTCGCTCGCCCGACGACGGCGGCAACATAGAGGCCGTGGTCGCTCTGGATCGCGTCACACCAGAAGAGTTGGAGGGCATCATCGCCCTCGACGATTCTGCCGCAGTGGCCCCGGACTCCGTGTCGTTCGGGGCCACCGCGGACGAACGGACGGCGGGGCAGACCGACCCGCAAAGGTTGGTGCACGCCTCGTTTGTCCGCGGCAGCGGCCAAGTGACCTGTGTCTTTCGGCACGCGATGCCAGCCACCATACCGGTGCGCGTTGTCGTTGACGACCGTGAATCGAGCGCCAGTGCCGCTGGGGGTGACCGCTGGGTAGCGCGAATGGAGACGCTCGACCATCGCTCACGTACCCGGTTCGTGACGGCGGTAGTGGGCAAGGATGCCCCAATCTCCTACACATGTTGGTTGGAGGACGTCGAGTCCCTCGAGTCACTTCGCGCCAAAACGATTGACATCAGCGCGATCGCAGGGCTGGCAGGCGGCTCTGGCACTCACGATCCCGGACAGACACTCCGAGGCATTTCCAAGTTGAGCCATTGGCTTGTGGGTCATTGGACAGCCGAGGAGGATCGCCTTGTGTCTCCCGACGCGGCAAAGCCGGTGGTTCCTGACCGGCCCGCGCTACCGGTCACGCCGGAACAGATCTTCCGCTCGCTTGACGAAATGCAAGAGAGTCGGCATGCATTCGCCGCGGTGATGGGGGCCGGGGGAATCTCGCTCGCGGGAATCATGCGCCTTGTCTTCGGTGACCGAGATGCGCGATCAACGTCGGCCGACGACGATGTGGTCGGACGGGAACTGCAGGACAGCAGCAGCGAACCCGAGGAGACCACGGGAGAAACAGGCGATCGGGATGGAGTTCCCGAAGTAACTGCTTCGGATCGAGCGAGACTGATTCGGCAAGTCGAACGATTCGTGGATGCGCTCGCCGAGCCAGAATTTGCGGGACGATGCACTGCTCGGCAACTTCAACAGGCGGTCGCCTTTCCGTTGGCTTGTTCGTTGCTTGCTGTTCGCGGAGAATGGGTGCAGACACAGGCCGATCGGGACGGATGGCGACGGATTGTCCGGCGCGTCTGCGAACTGCTTCTGGTTGCCGGTTCCGGGCCAAAGAAGGGTGCCAAGGCGGACGGAACGATCGTTGAGCGCGTTGCCGATCGATTCACCCGTGACGGTCGCGCCGACGAGTTTGAAGGCGTCATCGGGGACGGCACGCTCTGGGTGCTGTTGCTTGCCGTAGCCACCGGCCTGAGAGTCGACATTGACGCGTTCGAGCGAGATCTGTTGCTCGTCGACATCCTTGAGTACTTACCACTTCGGTCCCAGCGATCGGCGGTTCAACTCGCAGAACTATGTGCCATTGCGCAGGTCGACGATCGAACGGGCGAGTGGATTGAGTCGGCAAAGCATGCCGAGACGAGGGTGAGGGCTTTGGTTTCTGGGCTGAGTCCGCTTCAAGCAAAGCTTCCGTCGGCGTCCAAGGGAAGGCCGCAGGTGGGGGATTGGCTTTGGAACGAAAGCGCCGGCTTCGCCAGAATCGAATCGCTCGCCGAAGGAGGCCTCGCGGCCGTTCACATCCGCCGGCGCGCCGAAACTCGCCCCAATGTGAGACTAACCTTCTACGTCAACCTCAGACTCGCCGGGTTGGACAATGCTGTCACAGCCAAGCTCCCGTGATCTGTCGCCGTCGTGGCCGACCAGCGCTGCATCCACCTGCGCTCCGGCGCGGCGGCGCGTGTCAATTCGACGCGGCACCAACGCGAGACATCCGCCGGCACGCCTCTCGTCAACAAGTAATGACAGCCCGAGCACTTAGGCGTCACAGGCAGCGACAACGGGGCCGAACGATCGATTCCGAACGCGAGAAGCAAATCTTGGGCCGAATCAGACGGGGAGACGTCGCCGGCGCAAGTTTGGGGCCGGAAAACAAGGGCCGTAGGAGACTACCCGTCCAAAGGCCGACCGGCTGCCTCGCTTTAATTCGTTCCTCCTCCAAGGTACCATCCCGGAGCTTCCTACCGGCCCGCGAAAGCGGGCCGGTTTTGCTTCAAGTCCGCGCCAGTTTCCGGCCAGCGGGCAGGGGCGCAGATCCCCGCGATTCCCGAACGGATTGCCTGGCCGCGGATGGGGACGGACTCGAGGTTTGGCTGGTCCGACGGCACCGCCAACGGCAACCTCGACGGCTCCTGTGGTCCCCTCCCGGAAATCTCTCAACCTCTCCCGGCCTCGGGGCGAGTGACGCGACCGTTTTGTCGCTGGATTCCGATCCGGAGCGGGCGGCGGAGGGAACGCCCTCAATCTTGGGAACAGCCCGAATACCGAACCATCGCTGAACCAAGCCAAACACCAATCTACAGAGTCCGCCCCCGCGGGGGAATGCCATTCGCCCTCGCCGAGTTGCCTCTGGCAGGCCGCTCCGCCTCGCCTGGACTCGAAGTGGCCACGTTCGGAGGGGCGGGACCATCGGCGGGCATCCTCGTCGATCATCTGGAACGATGCGGCCGACCACCAGCGCGATGGCGACGACCGGCCCCGCGCGTGCGGGCGGGGGCCGTGGTCGGAGGTGTGCGCGGCGACGGTGGCGGCGTGAGACTTGTCAGGCGCGCCGGGGTCGATCCCGCGGCGCGTCGGGAGTCTTCGCCGGCCCTTGCGTCACCGGGCGATGGCGCTCGCTCCATCCGCGTCGATCGCGCCGGTCGCGGCGTCGTGCTTCAGGCGTTCCACCGCGTCGAGGACCCCCGCGAAGCGCTCGCCGAAGGGCGTGAGCGTGTACTCGACGCGCGGGGGGACCTCGGCGTAGGCGTGCCGCGCGATGATGCCGAACCGGAGCATCTTGTCCAGACGCTCGTTGAGGACCTTTGTCGTCAGGCCCGGGGCCGAGCGGGCCAGCACGCCCGGGCGGTTGACACCGGTCCGGATCTGCGCCAGCACGTGCAGCGACCACTTGCACCCGATGATCGACTCGACCATCGCGGCCACGTCGGGTGCCCGGGCCGGCGCGGACGCCGCGCGAGACAATGGCGTCGCCCGCTTGGCGGACCGGGGATTTTTTCCAGCGGCTTTCATCGCAACTTCGACCGGAATGTGCATAGGGCACCAAACGGTGCCCGGTTGATCGCGGGGTGGGGCGGGCTAGTCTCCGAGGATGGGTCGGTGGACGCACGCCGCGTCCACGCTCACGACGAGGAGTCTATGCGATGAAGAGCAAGGCAACGTTTTACCACGCGGGCTGCCCGGTGTGTGTGAGTGCGGAGAACACGGTGGCCGCGGCGCTGGACAAGGGGCGGTACGACGTGGAGGTTGTCCACCTTGGAAAGAGCAAGGATCGTCTCGCGGCGGCCAGGCAGGCGGGCGTGAAGTCCGTCCCCGCGCTCGTGATCGACGGGCAACCCTACCACATCAACTTCGGGGCCAACCTGAGCGACCTGGAGAAGTAGGCATGGAGGTCGGCCCTCCGGTGCGCAGCGGGTCGATCCTGCCGCCGGGCATGGCCCGTGCGGTGGGCCCGGCGGCGTTCGTGCGGCCCGGGGGCGTGTCGGCTCGAACACCGCCGGGAATAACCGCGAGGCCCGGCCTGTTATCCTCTGGTATGCCCCCGAAACGCCGATCCTTCCTCGAGCCCGCCCGGATCGCAGGTCTGGCGGCGTGCTGCTGGCTCACGCTCTCACAGGCCGCGTGCGCGAAGCAGCCCGAGCCGCCGAAAGCAGCGGGCGCGCGCGCGGCCGCAGCGGCGCAGGCGTTCAAGCACACCAACCGACTGGCGAACTCCAGCAGCCCGTATCTGTTGCAGCACGCGCACAACCCGGTGGACTGGTACCCGTGGGGGCCGGAAGCCCTGGAGCGGGCCAGGAAGGAGGACAGGCCGATCTTCCTGTCGGTGGGCTACTCGACGTGCTACTGGTGCCACGTCATGGAGCGCGAAGTCTTCGAGAACGAGGCCATCGCCGCGCTGATGAACGAGCGGTTCGTGTGCATCAAGGTGGACCGCGAGGAGCGGCCCGACCTTGATGAGATTTACATGGCCGCGACGCAGATGATGACCGGCGGCGGGGGTTGGCCCAACAGTCTCTTCCTAACGCCCGACCTCAAGCCGTTCTTCGCGGGGACGTACTTCGGGGCGACGGACCAGAACGGGCGGCCCGGGTTCGGAAGCGTCGTCACGCAGCTCGGCGAGGCGTGGAAGAACCAGCGCGACAAGGTGAACGAAGTGTCGGGGCGGGTGGCCGAGGCGATCAAGGGCGCGCTGGGCGAACGGCTGGCCTCGATCCCCAAGGCGACGCTCGACGCGGCGCTGGTGGACAAGGCGGTCGAGCAGATCGCCGCTTCCTATGACCCGACCAACGGCGGGTTCGGGCTCGCGCCCAAGTTCCCCAGCGACTTCTACTACTCGTTCCTGCTCGACGTGCACGCGCAGCGCGTCGCCGCGGGCATCAAGGACGGGGCGACGCTGGCGATGGTGACCAGGACGCTCGACGCGATGGCCGCGGGCGGCATCCACGACCACGTCGGCGGTGGGTTCCACCGCTACTCGACCGACGGCCAGTGGAGGGTGCCGCACTTCGAGAAGATGCTCTACAACCAGGCGAACCTCGCGGTGGCGTACCTCGACGCCTATGCCGCCACGGGCGTGCGGCGTTACGCCGACACCGCCCGCGACACCTTCCGCTTCGTGAAGGAAATCTTCACGGGACCGGACGGCCGGTTCTACTCGGCGCTCGACGCCGAGACCGACGCCGTCGAGGGCGCGTACTACACGTGGACGCGCGAGGAGATCACGAGCGTGCTGGGAGACAAGGACGCGACGGCGTTCCTGGGCGCGTTCGAGCTGGCCGAGGTGCCGATCTTCCCCGGGCACAAGCACCCCGAGGGCGGGACGCTGGTGCGCAAGTCACGCGGCGAGGCCGACACGCCAGCGATCACCGCGATGCTGGGCAAACTCGCCGCCGTGCGCAAGGCCCGAAAGTTGCCGCGTCTGGACGACAAGGCGATCGCTGCGTGGAACGGGATGATGATCGACGCCTACGCGCGTGGGGCCGAGGTGCTCAAGGACGACGCATGCCGGATGGCGGCGGCCAAGGCCGCGACGTTCGTCCTGGAGCACATGCGGACGCCCGACGGGCGCTTGCTCCGCTCGGTGCGCCTCGGCGTGGGCGCGAAGGCGCCCGCGTCCGCACAAGGAGGATTCCTCGAAGACTACGCCTTCGTGATCCACGGGCTGCTCGCCCTGCACCGCGTCGAGCCCAACGCCGAGCGGAGGGCGAAGTGGCTCGAGAACGCCGAGTCGTTCCAGGCCAAGGCCGACGAGCTCTTCTGGGACAAGACCAACGGCGGCTACTTCTTCGCCACGCCCCAGCCCGACCTGATCGCCCGCGGCAAGGACATCGGCGACAACGCGACCCCCGGCGGCAACAGCGTCATGGCCCACAACCTGATCGAACTCGCCACCGCGACGGGGGCCGACGGCGCCGCATACCGCGCCAAGGCCGGGCAACTGCTCGTCGCGTTCTCCGGCACGATGGCGCAGGCTCCTCGCGGCAGCATCCACATGGTCCATGCGCTGGACCGCTTCCTGGCGATGCCCGCCGTTTCGGCGATCGCTCCGGAGGCCGCCTCCGCGCCCGCCGTCGAGATCAAGGCCCCGCCGACTCCGAGCGCGGCCGCGACCATCAGCGACTCGTCGGCGCACGTGAAGATCGAGACCAGCGTCGAGCCTCGCTCCGCAGCGCCGGGCGACACCGTCACCATCACCGCAACGTTCGGTATTGACAACGGCTGGCACATCAACGCCAACCCCGCCCCGGCGGACTTCCTGATCGCCACCGTGGTGGACGTGCGCCCGATCGCGTCGCCCGGGACAGCCGTGGGCCCGAAGATCGGCGTCGTGGAAGTGGCCTACCCCACGCCCTCCACGTTGACAATCGCGGGCATCGGCGCCGACTCCATCAACGTCTACCGCGGCCTCGCGCGTGTCGCGGCGACGTTCCGGCTCCCGATGGACGCCGTGCCGGGCACGACGATTCCGCTCCGGGTGCTGGCGAAGTTCCAGGCGTGCAGCGACGCCGGCGTGTGCCTGGCGCCCGCCGAGTGGACGGCAGAGGCGTCGATCGCCGTGCGAGGCAGGCCATGACCATCCGGTCCGCAGTGGTGTGCGGCGCGTGCTTGCTCTCCTCGGTCATGCCGGGCTGCGCGGCGCAGCGGGCCGAGCGCCCTTCCGGGGCGATGAAGATCGAACTGCTCGGCTTCCCGGGTTGCCCCAACACGCCCGTGCTGCGGGCACACCTCCGCAAAGCGCTCGCCGACCCCGCGGCGTTCGAGGAAGTGAACCAGGAAGACCTGCCGTGGTCCGACCCCCTTCGCGGCTGGCCGACGCCGACGATCCTCGTCAACGGTCGCGACCTGTTCGGCCTGCCCGCCCCATCGAGCCACGCGATGGGATGCCGCCTCTACTCCGGCGGGGTGCCGACCGTGTCCGAGATTCGCAGCGCCCTGGCATTGAGGCACACGGGGCGCTGACGAGCCGTTCCCCCCCCCCCCCCCCCCCCCCCCCCCCCCCCAAAAAAACCCCCCCCGGGGAAAAACGCGCCCCCGGCCCCCCAACTAGCCCGCGGGGTGGGCGCCCCCGCCCCGTGGGGGGCCCCCCGGGGGCCCCCCCCCCGCGGGG
>OEIU01000040.1_pt1 | contig 114411 bp, 103 predicted proteins | sample 1539221 | NCBI WGS metagenome assembly OEIU01 (sample SAMN03792071, study PRJEB22550) | activated sludge metagenome | feature: wastewater treatment plant; material: activated sludge; isolation source: Wastewater treatment plant of a petroleum refinery complex | place: Argentina: Zarate... | reverse complement strand
CCGGCGCCGAGGCGCTGTACGCCGACATGGGCCACTTCGGCAAGCGCCCGATCCGCCTCGCCTGGTTCGGCCTCGTGATGCCGGCGCTCGTGATCAACTATTTCGGCCAGGGCGCGATGCTGCTCGACGAACCGGCGACCGTGAGCAACCCGTTCTACGAGATGGCGCCCACTTGGGCGCTGTACCCGCTGATCGGCCTGGCCACCTGCGCGACGGTGATCGCATCGCAGGCGCTGATCACGGCCGCGTTCTCGGTCACCAAGCAGGTGATCCAGCTCGGCTACCTGCCGCGGATGCGGATCGTGCACACCTCGGTGCGCGATACCGGGCAGATCTACCTGCCGTTCATCAACTGGGCGCTCTACACCTGCATCTTCATCGCCGTCGTGCTGTTCGGCTCGAGCAGCAACCTCGCCGCCGCGTACGGCATCACGGTCACGATCGACATGCTGATCACGACGACGATGACGTTCTTCGTCGTCCGCTACGGCTGGAAATACCGCTGGCCGCTCGCGCTCGTCGTGACCGGTTTCTTCTTCATCGTCGACTTCACGTTCTTCGTCGGCAACGTCCTGAAGGTTTTCGACGGCGGCTGGTTCCCGCTGCTGCTCGGCGGCGTGATGTTCACCTTCATGATGACCTGGAAGCAGGGCCGCAAGCTGATGTCCGACAGCCTGCGCGACGATGCGATCGACCTGCGGGGCTTTCTCGAGTCGGTCTTCATCAGCCCGCCGACGCGCGTCGCCGGCACGGCCGTCTTCCTCGTCAGCGAGCAGGGCCTGACGCCCAATGCGATGCTGCACAACCTGAAGCACAACAAGGTGCTGCACGAGACCAACCTGTTCGTCCACGTCCAGCACCACGAGGTGCCGTGGATCGGCTTCGACAAGCGGGCCGAGATCGAGCCGCTCGGCCACGACTGCTGGCAGGTGGTGCTGCACTTCGGCTTCAAGAACGACCCCGACGTGCCCGAGGCGCTCGCCCTGCTGCGCGGCCACGGCGTGCAGCTCGACGAGATGGACACGAGCTACTTCCTGTCGCGCGATATCGTGATGCCGACGCTCGGCAAGGGCATGGCGGTGTGGCGCGAGAAGCTCTTCGCCAGCATGTACCGCAACGCCACCGCGGCCGCGGACTTCCTGAACCTGCCGACCAATCGCGTCGTCGAGCTCGGTTCGAAGGTGGAGATCTAGGCCTGCGGCACTTCGCGGTCCGATTTGTGCCACAGTGACCGCCGCGCATCCGGCGCATCCGAGGACCCCCACCGATGAAGCTGCTGTTCGTCTGCGACCCGCTCGATCACTTCAAGATCTACAAGGACACGACCTTCGCGATGATGCGCGAGGCCGCCGCGCGCGGCCACACGCTGCACGTCTGCCTGCCGCAGGACATCACCTGGCAAAGCGGCGCGCGCGTCGGCGCGCACACGCGCGAGATCGCGCTCACCGGCGACGCGCGCGACTGGTATCGCGCGAGCGACCCGGTGGCGACGGCGCTGGCCGACTTCAGCGCCGTGCTGATGCGCAAGGACCCGCCGTTCGACAGCGAGTACTTCTACGCCACGCACCTGCTCGAACAGGCCGAGCGCGAGGGCGCGCGCGTCGTCAACAAGCCGCGCGCGCTGCGCGACCACCCGGAGAAGCTCGCGATTCTCGAGTTCCCGCAATTCATCCCGCCGACGCTCGTCACGCGCCACGAGGCCGACGTGAAGCGCTTCCACGCGGAGCACCGCGACATCATCCTGAAGCCGCTCGACGGCATGGGCGGGATGGGCATCTTCCGCGTCGGGCCGGACGGCCTGAACCTCGGCAGCATCACCGAGACGCTGAACCGCGGCGGCGCGCAGACGGTGATGGTGCAGAAGTACCTGAGCGACATCGTCAAGGGTGACAAGCGCATCATCACGATCGCCGGCCAGCCCGTGCCGCACAGCCTGGCGCGCATTCCGCAGGGCAGCGAGATCCGCGGCAACCTCGCGGTCGGCGGCAAGGGCGTCGCGCTGCCGCTGTCGGCGCGCGACCGCGAGATCGCGGAATCCATCGGTCCGGTGCTCGCGGCGCGCGGGCTGCTCTTCGTCGGCCTCGACGTGATCGGCGACTGCCTCACCGAGATCAACGTCACGAGCCCGACGGGCTTCCAGGAAATCACGCAGCAGACCGGCTTCGACGTGGCGAAGGTTTTTGTCGACGCGCTCGAAGCGGCGCTCGCCGCCTGAGCGAACACGCCGACGCTGCCTTGGCTGTTCTTTCGCTCTCCAACGCCCACCTCGCGTACGGCCACGTCGCGCTGCTCGACGGCGCGGCGTTTGCGCTCGAAGCGGGCGAGCGGCTCGGCCTGATCGGGCGCAACGGCGCGGGCAAGTCGTCGCTGCTGAAGATCGTCGCCGGCCTCGAAAGGCCCGACGACGGGCTGCTGCAGTTGATGCAGGGGCTGCGCATCCGCTACGTCGCGCAGGAGCCCGACTTCGACGCCGCGGCGAGCGTGTTCGACGTCGTAGGCGCTGGGGTCGCCGAGGCGCGCGCGCTGCGCGAGCAGTACGAGGCGCATGCGCCCGGTGTCGATCTCGACGCGCTGCAGACGCGCATCGAGGCGCACGACGCCTGGAACTGGGAGCAGCGCGTCGAGACGACGCTGCATCGGCTGCGCCTCGACGGCGCGCGCCGCATCGGCGAACTCTCGGGCGGGACGAAGAAGCGCGTCGCGCTCGCGCAGGCGCTCGTCGCGGTGCCCGACGTGCTGCTGCTCGACGAGCCGACGAACCATCTCGACCTCGACGCCATCGCCTGGCTCGAGGAACTGCTCGTCGGCTTTGCCGGCGCGCTGATGCTCGTCACGCACGACCGCGCTTTTCTCGACGCCGTAGCGACGCGCATCGTCGAGCTCGACCGCGGTGTGCTGCGCAGCTACCCCGGAAATTTCAGCGCCTACGAACGGCTCAAGGAAGAGCAGCTCGCCGCCGAGGCGCTGGCCAATGCGCGCGCCGACAAGCTGCTTGCGCAGGAGGAGATCTGGATCCGCAAGGGCGTCGAGGCGCGGCGCACGCGCGCAGTCGGCCGCGTCCAACGCCTGCAGGCGCTGCGCGCCCAGCGCGCGAAGCGGCGCGAAGCGCTCGGCCAGGTGCGGCTCGAAGCCGATGCCGGAACGCCCGGCGGCAAGGTCGTCGCCGAACTGCGCGACGTCTCGTTCGCCTACGGCGGCGTGCCGATAGTGCAGCGTTTCAGCGCGACGCTGCTGCGCGGCGACAAGGTCGGCCTGATCGGCCCCAACGGCTGCGGCAAGACGACATTGCTGCGGCTCATCCTCGGCGAACTCCAGCCCGACAGCGGCAGCGTGCGCCAGGGCACGCGGCTCGAGGTGGCGTACTTCGACCAGATGCGCAGCGCGCTCGATCTGGAGGCGACGCTTGCCGACACCATCAGCCCCGGCAGCGAGTGGGTTGGCGGCGCATCGGGCAAGGGCGGCAAGCACGTGATGAGCTATCTGAACGACTTCCTGTTTGCGCCCGAGCGCGCGAATGCGCCGGTGCGCACGCTCTCCGGCGGCGAGCGCAACCGGCTGCTGCTCGCGCGATTGTTCGCGCTGCCGGCCAACGTCCTCGTCCTCGACGAGCCGACCAACGACCTCGACATCGACACCCTCGAACTGCTCGAGGAACTGCTGCAGGACTACGCCGGCACCGTCTTTCTCGTCAGCCACGACCGGCGCTTCCTCGACAACGTCGTGACGAGCACGATCGCGTGGGAGGGCGAAGCGGCGCCCGGCCTGTGGCGCGAGTACGAAGGCGGCTACGAGGACTGGCGCACGCAGAAGGCGCGCGCGCAGGCCTTGCAGGCTGCAGCGGCGAAGGCGGTGCCGGCGGCGAAGGCCGCGCCCGCACCGGCACCGGCACCCGCCAGCACCGCCGCCGGCAGCAGGCCGCGCAAGCTCAGCTACAAGGAGCAGCGCGAACTCGACGCGCTGCCCGACCTGATCGACGCCCTCGAAGCCGAGCAGCGCGAGATCGGCGAGAAGCTCGGCGGCAGCGAGATCTACCGCGGTGACCCGGCGCTGCTCGCGCAGGCGCAGGACCGCTACGCGCAGATCGAGGCCGAACTGATGGCGGCGCTGGAACGGTGGGAGGCGCTCGGCGCGGCTTGATCCGTCTTCACGCCGGCATGCAGGCTGGATGGCGCGATTCGAAAGCCGGCGTGCCGCACACCAAGGACCGTCACTGGTTCACATATTCACGTGTTATGCTGAATCTGCGCTCTACCCACCACCGCCCGCGATGTCCAATCTGACCGTTTCCGTTGACGCGCATCTGATCAAGCGCGCGCGCATGCGCGCCATCGAGCAAGGCACGTCGTTGTCCGCCAAGGTGCGCGAGTTCCTGCGGGCCTATGCCGGCGGCGCGCAGGACGCGCTGGCGCAGCAGCGTGCCGAGTCGACCGCGCGTCTGCTGGCGGCGATGGACGCTGCCGCCGCCGTGTCCGGGCCCGCGATGCCGGCCGCAGCCGCGGCGCGTGCGCAGCGCCGCAGCTTGCGCGACGAGATCTACGAAGACGACTTTCGCGCGCGCGACCGTGCCGCCAAGGCCGTCCGGCCGCGCGCCAAGGATGTCAGCGCCGGCAAACGCGCCAAGCCCCGTGCGGCCCGGGCCGGATGAGCGATGCGGGCCTTCATCGACACCAACGTGCTGGTGTACTGCACCGATGCCGGCGCGCCGGCCAAGCGCAGCCAGGCCAGGGCGCTCGTCGAGCGGCTGTCCGCTGCCGGTGAGGCGGTGGTCAGCACGCAGGTGCTGATCGAACTCTTTCATGTGCTCACGCGCAAGCAGAAGATGCCGGGCGCGGCGGCGCAGGCGCTGGTGCTGGCGTGTACCGAGTGGCCGGTGGTGGCGAGCGATACGGCACTCGTCGCCGCGGCGATCGAGCAATCGCTTCAGCACCGGCTGTCCATCTGGGACGCGATGGTGGTGCAGGCCGCGCTGCAAGCCCAGGCCCACACGCTGTACAGCGAAGACCTGGGCCACGGTCAGCGCTTCGGCGCGCTGGCCGTGGTCAACCCGTTCATGGGTTGAAGGTTCGCCAGGCATCGACGCGGACCCTGAGCGCCGCAAGGCTGGTGAAGACCCGCTCTTGTCCATATCGAGGCGCCACGCTATGCCAAGGTACCTGATCTCGTTCGACGATGGCTCGATGGACCACATCCCTGAAGCGGACATACCGGCGGTGGGGGAGACCGAGCGCGCAGTAGTGCGCGAAGCCGAGGCGGCCGGGGTCTGGATCTTCGGCGGCGGGCTGCTGCGCCAGCAGGCGAGCATCGCCGCGGCCGTTGGCAGCGTGACCGGCGGGCCTGTGCCGAAGACGAAGGCGGTCGTCGGCGGCTTCTCGATCATCGAGGTGCCGACGCGCGAAGATGCGCTCGCCTGGACGGCCCGGATCGCCGCGTCGTGATGCTGCGCGCAGGAGGCGCGCGAGATCATGTTCGACCCGGAGTCCTGATCGAGCCTTGCGCGTGCGGCGCGGCAGCACGGCTCGTGCTTCGCCCCTGCACCGGCACCCCCCTAGTTTGGCACTCGCAGCATGTTGTTTTCGACAACGCGCCCTGTTACAAAGCATGTGCCGGGCCGATTCCGGTACAAGGAGACGACGATGATGACGACTCACAGATCGGGAAGGGCGCTTGGCGCAATCGCGGCCGTCACGGCGATGATCCTCGCCTCGGGCCCGGCGAGATCGATGGTGCTGATCGACGTCACGCAATCGGGTGGCGGTGTCGATGTCACCGCGTCGGGCAGCCTGGATATCACGGGCGCAACGTTCGACCACGAACAGGCATACACCACCGGGATCATCCCGGGCGGTGCCAACTGGTATGTCGCGCTTGGCACGACACCGGGTATGGATTGGTACCAGTTGACGAGCGTCAGCCTGCCCTACGGCACGAGCGGGACCTATTTCAGCTCCGGCATGACCTCCGGGGATGCTTTCTCGATCTGGGGCAACAACGGGGGGGCGCCGCTCGTCGGCGTGTCGACCGGATACACCTCCGGCACTGCGATTTCGGCTTCCATGTCGCTGGCGGGTCAGACGATCGCCGGCATGACCCTGATCCCGGGAACGTATGTGTTCACGGTTCCGAACGACACGATCACGCTGCACATCGCGGCCGTGCCGGAACCATCGACTTGGGCGCTGCTGGCGCTCGGCCTGGCCGGCATCGGCCTCGCGCGCCATCGCGCGTCGCGAATCAACAGGCGAGCGGCCGCGTAACGCTCCGCGGGACGCGGGACACCCTGCAACGCCGCCCCTCGGGCGGCGTTCTCGTTCGGTGCGCGCAGCGTCGCTGTGCCGGTGTGCACGGCAGCGAAGGTCGGGGAAGTCTGCTTCCGCGCCGCGTTCGCATCGACCACCTTCAGCGCCGTCATATCGACGATGCGCCGTACCGTCGCGGAAGGCGCCGGGATGCGCACCGGCTCGGTCGCGTCGAGCAGTACCAGGCGCCACGCCAGGCCGAGAGGCCCGATCCGCGCGACGGCCGCGCGGCAAGGAACGCCCCCGAAGCGGACTGGGCGGCCGTGGCGAGGCGGCGCATGCGGTCGTCCGCGCGCCGGCGCTCGCAACTGCGGTCCGGATCACCGAGGCGCGCTGCGCGCAGGGCCTGCGCGCGGTCATGTTCGATCCGCGGCCCTGAGCGGGCCACGCGGCGCCAGCGCTACCTGGAGATCGTCCGCTCGACGGCGACCACCCGGCCGCTCTTGATGGTGATCGTGGTCATGGTCTGCTTGTCGTCGTCATGCGGGAAATAGGTCCAGACCTTCTCGACGATCTTTGCGCCGCCGCCGCTGATCTCGCTCTCGTTGTCGGGTTTGCCGATTCTCACGAGCACCTCGCTCTCGGTCATCCCCTTGCCGATGAATTTCCGCTCCGAGGCATCCGCGGCAAGCACCGGGATCGACAGCGCGCAAAGCACAACCGCAGCAACCACTCTTCTCATATTCGCCTTTCCTTTGACTACCGTCCCGCATTCGCATCGACGACCGTCAGCGCCGTCATGTTGACGATGCGCCGCACGGTGGCCGACGGCGTCAGGATGTGCACCGGCTTGGCCGCGCCGAGCAGCACCGGGCCGATCGCGATGCCGCCGCCGATCGTATTCTTGAGCAGGTTGTAGGCGATATTGGCGGCGTCGATATTCGGCAGCACGAGCAGGTTGGCTTCGCCGGTGAGCGGGCTGTCGGGCATCAGCTTGCCGCGCAGCGCGGCGTCGAGCGCGGTGTCGCCGTGCATCTCGCCGTCCACCTGCAGCCAGGGCGCGCGCTCTTGCAGGATCGCGAGCGCCTCGCGCATCTTCAGCGCCGAGGGCTGGTTGCTCGAGCCGAAATTCGAATGCGACAGCAGCGCGGCGCGCGGCTCGGTGCCGAAGCGCTGCAGTTCCTCGGCGGCGAGGATCGTGATCTCGGCGATCTGCTCGGCGCTCGGGTCGTAGTTGACGTGGGTATCGACGAGGTTGACCTGCCGCCCCGGCAGCAGGATGCCGTTCATGCAGGCGTAGGTCGCGACGCCTTCGCGCTTGCCGATCACCGGGTCGATGTACTGCAGGTGCATCGCCGCCGTGCCCCAGGTGCCGCACAGCATGCCGTCGACGTCGCCCTTGTGCAGCAGCATCGCGCCGATCAGCGTCAGCCGCCGGCGCGCCTCGATCTTCGCGAGCTGCACGGTCACGCCCTTGCGCCGCATCATGGCGTGATAGGTCTGCCAGAAATCGCGGTAGCGGTGATCGTGGTCGGTATTGACGACGTCGTAGTCGCGCTCGGCGGCGAGGCGCAACCCGAATTTGCGGATGCGCTCGGCGATCACCGCCGGCCGCCCGATCAGCGTCGGCCGCGCGATGTCCTCGTCGACCACCACCTGCACCGCGCGCAGCACGCGTTCCTCCTCGCCCTCGGCGTAGGCAACGCGCTTGCGCGCGGCCTGCCGCGCGATGTTGAACAGCGGCCGCATCGTCGTTCCCGATGCATAGACGAAGGTCTGCAGCTTGGCGCGGTAGGCGTCCATGTCGGTGATCGGACGGGTCGCGACGCCCGAGTCGGCCGCGGCCTGCGCGACGGCCGGCGCGATGCGCATCATCAGGCGCGGGTCGAAGGGCTTGGGGATCAGATAGTCGGGGCCGAAGGCGAGCGCCTCGCCGAGGTAGGCCCGGGCGACGACCTCGTTCTGCTCGGCCTGCGCGAGCGCGGCGATCGCGTGCACCGCGGCGATCTCCATCTCGGCCGTGATCGTCGTCGCGCCCGAGTCGAGCGCGCCGCGAAAGATATACGGAAAGCACAGGACGTTGTTGACCTGGTTCGGATAGTCGGTGCGGCCGGTCGCGATCAGCGCGTCGCCGCGCACCAGCTTCACCTCCTCGGGCGTGATCTCGGGCGTCGGATTGGCGAGCGCGAGGATCACCGGCTGCGCCGCCATCGTCGCGACCATCTCGCGCTTGAGGACGCCGCCCGCCGACAGGCCGAGGAAGATATCGGCGCCGGCAATCACCTCGGCCAGCGTGCGCAGCGCGGTCGGCTGCGCGAAGACGGCCTTGTCGTCGTCCATCAGCTCGGTGCGGCCGGCATAGACGACACCCGCCAGGTCGGTGACCCAGATGTTTTCGCGCGGCAGGCCGAGCTTGACGAGCAGTCCGAGGCAGGCGAGCGCCGCCGCGCCGGCACCCGAGGCGACGAGCTTGACGCGCGCCAGATCCTTGTCGGTGACCTTCATCGCGTTCAGCACCGCCGCGCCGACGACGATCGCCGTGCCGTGCTGGTCGTCGTGGAAGACGGGGATCTTCAGCCGCTGGCGCAGCGCGCGCTCGACGTAGAAGCAGTCCGGCGCCTTGATGTCCTCGAGATTGATGCCGCCGAAGGTCGGCTCCAGCGCGGCGATGGTGTCGATCAGCTTGTCGAGGTCGTGCTGCTCGAGCTCGATATCGAAGACATCGATGCCGGCGAATTTCTTGAACAGCACCGCCTTGCCTTCCATCACCGGCTTGGCCGCGAGGGCGCCGATATTGCCGAGGCCGAGCACCGCCGTGCCATTCGTGATCACGCCGACCAGGTTGCCGCGCGCGGTATAGCGAAATGCATTCGCCGGATCGGCGACGATCTCCTCGCAGGCGGCGGCGACGCCGGGCGAATAGGCGAGCGCCAGGTCGCGCTGGTTGACGAGCTGCTTGGTCGCCGCGATCGCGACCTTGCCGGGCGTCGGGCGCTCGTGATAGTCGAGTGCGGCCTGGCGCAGCTTGATCTGCTCGGGATCGGTATCGGGCATCGTCTTCTCCTGGCTGCGCGCGCCGGCAACGGCTCGGACATGATCGCCCCGGCGGGAGCGGCTTGATTGTAGGAGTGCGGATTCGTGGTGCCGCGCGGCCGGCGAGGCGATGCGATGCCCGAGAATGCGCATCATGACTCCACGCGCCACGCACGATGCCGCTCGGTGAATTCGATCTGATCGCGCGCTTCTTCTCGCGTCCGGCGCGGCGCGCCGCGCTCGGCGTCGGCGACGACTGCGCGCTGCTCGTGCCGGCCCCCGGCATGCAGCTTGCGACGAGCTGCGACATGCTCGTCGAAGGGCGGCATTTCCTCTCCACCGTCGCCCCCGAGCGGCTCGGCCACAAGGCGCTCGCGGTCAACCTGAGCGATCTCGCCGCCTGCGGCGCGGCGCCGCTCGCCTTCACGCTCGCGCTCTCGATGCCGCACGCCGACGAAGCGTGGCTCGAAGGCTTCTCGCGCGGCCTTCTCGCGCTCGCCGACGCGCACGGCTGCGAGCTCGTTGGCGGCGATACGACGCGCGGCCCGCTCGTCATCTGCATCAGCGTCTTCGGCGAGGTGCCGGCCGGCCAGGCGCTGCTGCGCTCGGGCGCGCGCGCCGGCGACGACCTCTATGTCAGCGGCACGCTCGGCGACGCGCGGCTCGCGCTCGAAGCGTTTCGCGGCACGCTCGATCTGCCCGGCGAGACCTTCGCGCAGGTGCGCCGCGCGATGGAGCTGCCGCAGCCGCGCGTCGCGCTCGGCGTCGCGCTGCGCGGCGTGGCGACGAGCGCGATCGATATCTCGGACGGCCTGCAGGGCGACCTTGCGCACCTGCTGCGGCGCTCCGGTGTCGGCGCGCGGCTCGCCGTCGACGCACTGCCGCGCAGCGCGCAGATCGCCGCGCAGACGCTCGCGGTGCAGCGCGAATGCCTGCTTGCCGGCGGCGACGACTACGAGCTGCTCTTCACCGCAGCGCCGGCGCATGCCGGCGCGGTGCGCGCGGCGGCCGACGCAGCGGGCGTGCAAGCGACGCGCATCGGCACGATCGAAGCCGATCCGGGTCTGCGGCTCGTCGACGCCGATGGCCGCGCCGTCGCCGACATCTGGGGCAGCTTCGACCACTTCCGGACATGAACGACGCCACCGCAATGCCGCCCGCGGTGCAAGACGCGCCGCGGCGCGCGACGTGGCGCTTCATGCTCGCCAATCCGCTGCACGTGGTCGCACTCGGCTTCGGCAGCGGCCTTGCGCCGCGCGCCCCGGGGACGGTCGGCACGCTCTGGGCCTGGGCCGCGTTCCTGATCCTGCGGCCCTATCTCGACGATGCGCAATGGGCGGCGCTGATCGTGATCGGCTTCGGGCTCGGCTGCTGGGCGAGCGCGGTCACGGCGCGCCATCTCGGCAAGCCCGACCCCGGCTGCGTCGTCTGGGACGAGGTGATCGCCTTCTGGATCGTGCTCTGGCTCGTCACGCCGGCGAGCCTGCTCGCGCAGACGATCGCCTTCGCGCTGTTCCGGCTGTTCGATGCCGCCAAGCCGGGCCCGGTCGGCTTTGCCGACCGCCGCTTCAAGCCGCGGCCGGGTGCCGGCGGCGAAATGCGCATCGGCCTGCGCGAGGGCCTGGGCATCATGCTCGACGATCTGGTCGCCGCGCTGTGCACGCTGCTCGTGATCGCGGCCTGGCGGTTCGTGTGGTGAGCGATTCGCCCGATTTCGGCACGCCGGTGGCCGCGCTCGCCGACGCGCTGCGCGCACGCGGCTGGCGGATCGCGGCCGCCGAGTCGTGCACCGGCGGCATGATCGCCGCGGCGTGCACCTCGATCGCCGGTTCGAGCGACTGGTTCGAGCGCGGCTTCGTCACCTACAGCAATGCCGCCAAGAGCGAGATGCTCGGCGTCCCCTCGGCGCTGATCGAGCGCCACGGCGCGGTCAGCGCCGAGGTCGCGTGCGCGATGGCGCAGGGTGCGCTCGATCGCTCGCAGGCGATGCTCGCGGTTGCGGTGACCGGTATCGCCGGCCCGGGCGGGGCGACGCCGGGCAAGCCGGTCGGCACCGTCTGGCTCGCCGTCGCGGCGCGCGGGGCGGCGCCGCGCGCCGAACGGCTGCAACTCGACGGCGACCGCGCCGCGGTCCGCGCGCAGACCGTGCGGCACGCCTTGGCGCGGCTTTGCGAAGAGGCACGGGCTTGAGCATCCTCGTCGCCGCCGATTTCACGCCCGGTGAATGGGACGCCTGGCTGCCGCTGCTGTCGCAGGCGATGCCGGGCGAAGTGCTGCTGCGCGAGCGCGATGCGGCGCTCGCGCGCGAGATCGATATCGCGATCGTCGCCAATCCGCCGCGCGGGGCGCTCGCCGGGTTTCCGCGGCTGAAGCTCGTGCAGTCGCTGTGGGCCGGCGTCGAAGGCCTGCTTGCCGATCCGACGCTGCCGGCCGGCGTGCCGCTGGCGCGGATGGTCGATCCGGCGATGAACGAGGCGATGGCCGAGACCGCGCTGTGGGCCGTGCTGTCGCTGCAGCGCGAGATGTTCGACTATGCGCGCCAGCAGCGCGAGGGCCGCTGGCTGCAGCGCCCGCAGCGCACGGCGGGCGAGACGACGGTCGCCGTCCTCGGCCTCGGCCAGATGGGACGCGCCGTGGCGCTGCGCCTGGCGCGCAACGACTACCGCGTCTTCGGCTGGAGCGCGCGCCCGGCGGCGATCGAGGGCCTTGAGACGCGGCATGGCGACGCGATGCTCGCGTTCGTGCTCGGTGCGGCGCAGATCGCCGTCAACCTGCTGCCGCTGACCTCGGCGACGCGCGGCCTGTTCGACGCCCGGCGGCTCGCGCTGCTGCCGCGCGGCGCGAGTTTCGTCAACCTCGCTCGCGGTGCGCAGGTGGTCGAAGCCGACCTGCTCGCCGCGCTCGACAGCGGCGCATTGCGCCACGCCGTGCTCGATGTCTTCGCGATCGAGCCGCTGCCCGCCGCGCACCCGTTCTGGGCCCATCCGAAGGTCACGCTGCTGCCGCACGTCGCGGCGCAGACCGACCCGCGCAGCGCGTCGATCGTTGCCGCCGCGAACGTCGCCGCGCTGCGCGCCGGGCGAGCGCTGCAGCATCTGGTCGATCGCGAGCGCGGCTATTGACAGCCCGCGGCCGGCTACGCCGTCAGCGCGAGGCGCAGACCCTTGTCGCCGCCCGGCCTGCGCGTCGGCGCGGCGGCGGCGCGCTCGCACACCATCAGCGCGAGGCGGCGCAAAGCGTCCCAGGGATCATCCGGCCATGCGGGGTGCTTCAGACCCTTGACGAGGCCGTCGCAGACCTGCGTCGCGACGACGAGTTCGTCCACGCCCGCCGCCGTCAAGTGCGGCAGCACGCGCTCGAAGAGCCGCTCCCTGGCGCCCCAGATGCGGTTCTCGCGCAGCGCGAGCGGCAGCGGCCGGCCGGCGGCGACGGCGTCGCGCGTGCGCTTCAGCGCGAGGATGTCGCCGGCCAGCGTGTAGTGCACGAGCACCGCCGCCGTGCCTTCGGCCTGCAGTCCGTCGAGCATGCGAAGCGTGCGCGGCGCATGGCCCGCGAGCACCGCCTCGCCGAACTTGAAGACGTCGTAGCGTGCGACATCGAGCACCGCGGCCTCGATGCGCTCGAAGCTCAGTTCGGCGCCGTCGGCGCCGTAAAGCAGGCCGAGCTTCACGATTTCCTGGTGCGCGGCGAGCAGGTTGCCTTCGACCCGGTCGGCGAAGAAGGCGAGTGCGCGCTGCCCCGCCTCGCCGCCCTGCACGCGCTGGCCCTGGCGCGCGAGGCGCTGCGCGATCCACTGCGGCAGCGCGGCGCGCTCGACCGGGTCGACGCGCAGCGTGACGCCGGCCGCATCGAGCGCGCCGAACCAGGCGCTCGCGGTCTGCGTGCGGTCCAGCCGCGGCAGCACGACGAGGGTGACGATCTCGTCGGCGAGCGCCGCGCAATAGCGCTGCAGCGCATCCGACCCGTCCTTGCCGGGCTTGCCGGACGGAATGCGGATCTCGATCAGCTGGCGGTCGGCGAACAGGCTCATCGCCTGCGACGCGCCGATCAGCGAGCTCCAGTCGAAATGCTGACCAGCCACGGTGTGGACCTGGCGCTCGGTATGGCCGGCGGCGCGCGCCGCGGCGCGGATCGCATCGGCCGCCTCCTGCGCGAGCAGCGGCTCGTCGCCGTGGATCGTATAGACGCGCGCGAGCCCCTTGGCAAGGTGGGCGGCGAGCTGGTCGCTTCGAACCTGCATCGCCCGCCTACGGCTTGGGCACCGCGGCGAGGCGGCGCATCACCTGCGCGACGATATCGCTCTGCATCGCCTTGAACTGGCTCGCCGACTCGTACTGCTTGGCCAGCGCGACGCCTTCGTTGTAGCTCAGGTCGCGCACCTGGGTCAGCTCGGTGGGCCCGATCAGCTCGCGGCCGCCAGGGGTGCGCAGCTTGAACTCGAAGCGCATGCGCAGCTCGAATTCGCGCACCAGGCCGGTCGCGGTGGAGGCGACGACGGCGCGGTCGCTGGTATCGGCGAGCGCTTCGAGAACGACCTGCGCCTCGGACGCGGCCTCGACGACCCGCGTGCCGGGAATCGACTCGATATTCTGTCGCAGCTCCTTCGCGAGCGGCGAGTTGGCCGCGAAGCCGGCCAGCTGCACGCTCTGGAACTGCAGCGCGGGCGCCTGGCGCAGCGCGAAGCCGCAGCCGCCCAGCAGCACCGCTGCGGCGAGAACGGCCGGGGTCCAGCGATGCGCGCGGCGCGGCAGCGGCGCCGTCCGCGACGCCGCCATCAGAGCACCACGTTGACGAGCCGGCCGGGGACGACGATCACGCGCCGTACGCTGCGGCCCTCGGCAAATTTCGTGAAATCGGGGCTCGCGAGTGCCGCCGCCTCGATCGCCTTGCTGTCGGCGCCGGACGGCACGCGGATCGCGCCGCGCAGCTTGCCGTCGATCTGCAGCATCAGTTCGATCTCGTCCTGCACGAGCGCGGCTTCCTCGACCTCGGGCCACGGCGCGTCGAGCAGATCGCCGTATTCGGCCGCATAGCCGAGCGCCTCCCACAGCGCATGCGTGATGTGCGGGCAGGCCGGGTAGAGCACGCGCAGCAGGATGCCGGTGCCCTCGCGCAGCGCCGCCGCGCCTTCGCCCTTGAAGGCGTCGAGCGCGTTCAACATCTTCATCGCGCCCGAGACGACGGTGTTGTACTGCATGCGCTCGTAGTCGTAGCTGACCTGGCGCAGCAGGCCGTGCACCTCGCGCCGCAGCGCGCGCGCCGCAGGCGACAGCGGCGACTCGATCGCGCCGGCCGTGCGCAGCAGCACCTCGTTGCGCATCGCGAAGGCCCAGACCCGGCGCAGGAAGCGGTTCGCGCCGTCGACGCCGGTATCGTGCCACTCGACGGTCTGCTCCGGCGGCGAGGCGAACATCACGAACAGGCGTGCGGTATCGGCGCCGTAGCGGTCGATCACCGCCTGCGGGTCGACGCCGTTGTTCTTCGACTTGGACATCGTCGTCCAGCCCTCGCACTCGACGGGCAGGCCGTCGCGCCGGGCTTTCGCCGAGACGACCTTCTGGTGCTCGTCGCGCACGATGTCGAGCTCGTGCTCCCAGAAATACTCGCGCGCGCCGGCGGCGCCGCTGCGCACGAAGGCCTCGTTGAGCACCATGCCCTGCGTCAGCAGTTGCGTGAACGGCTCGTCGATCGAGACCAGCTTCAGGTCGCGCATCACCTTGGTCCAGAACCGGGCGTAGAGCAGGTGCAGGATGGCGTGCTCGATGCCGCCGATGTACTGGTCCATCGGCATCCAGTACTTGGTTCCGGCGCCGACCATCGCGCTTTCGTTCTTCGGGTCGCAGTAGCGCATGAAATACCACGACGAATCGACGAAGGTGTCCATCGTGTCGGTCTCGCGCCGCGCCGGCGCGCCGCACTTCGGGCAGGCGACCTTCAGGAAAGACTCGCAGCGCGCCAGCGGGCTGCCGCTGCCATCGGATACCAGATCCTCGGGCAGCACCACCGGCAGGTCGCGCTCGGGCACCGGCACGACGCCGCACGCCGCGCAGTGGATGATCGGGATCGGCGTGCCCCAGTAGCGCTGGCGGCTCACGCCCCAGTCGCGCAGCCGCCAGGTCGTCTGCTTGCCGCCGAGGCCGTGCGCCTGCAGCGCCTTGGCGATCACATCGGTCGCCTGCGCATGGTCGAGGCCGCTGTAGAGGTCGGAATTGACGGTGTGGCCGCGCGCCTTGTCGGCGTACCAGTCCTGCCAGTGGTCGTAGCTGAAGTGCTCGCCGTCGATCGCGATCACCTGCGTGATCGTCAGGCCGTACTTCTTGGCGAATGCGAAATCGCGCTCGTCGTGCGCCGGCACGCCCATCACGGCGCCGTCGCCGTAGCCCATCAGCACGTAGTTGCCGACCCAGACCGCGACTCTCTCGTGGCTCAAGGGATGGGTGACGAAGAGCCCCGTTGCCATGCCCTGCTTGTCGCGCGTCGCGAGCTCGGCCTCGGTCGTGCCGCCGGCACGGCACTGCTCGATGAACGCGGCGAGCGCCGGGTTCGAGCGCGCGGCGTGCACGGCGAGCGGATGCTCGGGGGCGACGGCGCAGAAGCTCACCCCCATGATGGTGTCGGCGCGCGTCGTGAAGACCCACAGCCGGCCGTCCTGGATCAGCTTGCCGTCGACGCCCTTGATATCGTGCGGGAAGGCGAAGCGCACGCCCTCGCTCTTGCCGATCCAGTTCTCCTGCATCAGCCGCACGCGCTCGGGCCAGCCGGGCAATTTGTGCGTCACGTGGTCGAGCAGCTCGTCGGCGTACTGCGTGATCCGCAGGTAGTAGCCGGGGATCTCGCGCTTTTCGACGAGGGCGCCCGAGCGCCAGCCGCGGCCGTCGATGACCTGCTCGTTGGCGAGCACGGTCTGGTCGACCGGGTCCCAGTTGACGACCTGGGTGCGGCGCTCGGCGATGCCCGCCTCGAGCATCTTCAGGAACAGCCACTGGTTCCACTTGTAGTAGGCTGGGTCGCAGGTCGCGACCTCGCGGCTCCAGTCGATGGCCAGACCCATGGCCTGCATCTGGCCCTTCATGTGCGCGATGTTGTCGTAGGTCCACTTCGCTGGCGGCACCTTGTTCTTCATCGCCGCGTTCTCGGCCGGCAGGCCGAAGGCGTCCCAGCCCATCGGCATCAGCACGTTCATGCCCTTCATGCGCAGCTGGCGCGTGAGCATGTCGTTGATCGTGTAGTTGCGCACGTGGCCCATGTGCAGCTTGCCGCTCGGGTAGGGCAGCATCGAGCAGGCGTAGAACTTGGGCCGCTTCGGGTCTTCCGTGACGCGGTAGGCGTCACGCGCCTGCCAGTGCGCCTGGGCGGCCTGCTCGACGCCGCGGGCGTCGTAGCGCTTGATCTCGGGGGTGCTCATGGGGATCGCCTGCGCGCCGTCAGGGCGGCCTTGGCGCCGGTTGAAGAGTGGCTTCGATTATAGAAAGCGCACCCGCTGCCGGCGCCGACGCCGACGCCGCGCCGGCGCCCGCTTCAGCGCGGCCCGGCCGGGCCCGGCGTCTGCGCTTGCACGGGCTCGGTCACGAATGCGATCCGGTTCAGCCCGGCCTTCTGGAGCCGCCCGATGAGTTCGGCGACGTCGCCGTACGGCGTGCGCTTGTCGGCGCGCAGCCGCACCTCGATGTCGGGCGATCGGCTCGCCGCCTGCGCGAGGCGGGCGTCGAACGCCACGGCGTCGAGCTTCTCCTCGTCGAGGTAGAGCTCGCCCTCGGGCGTGATCGCGACGGCGATGAACTTCGGCGTATCGCTCGGCTGCGCGGCGTCGCTCGCCGGCAGATCGAGCTTCAGGCTGCTTGCCATCAGCGGCGCGGTGACCATGAAGATGACGAGCAGCACGAGCATGACGTCGATCAGCGGCGTCATGTTGATGTCGCTCATCGGCTGCGAGCCGGCGCTGCGCTCGAGGCGGCCGAAAGCCATGCTCAGGCCTGCGCCGCGGCGAGCGCGTCGGGTTCGGCGCCGGTGACCATCTCGCGCAGATCGAGCGCGAAGCCCTCGAGTTCGGCCTCGCTGGCCGCCGCCCACTTGCCGAAGACGTTGTAGGCAAGCACCGCCGGAACCGCGACCGCGATGCCGGCGGCCGTCATCACGAGCGCCTCGCCGACCGGGCCGGCGACCTTCTCGATCGTGATCCCGCCGCCGGCCGAGATGCCGAGCAGCGCGTGATAGATGCCCCAGACCGTGCCGAACAGGCCGACGAAGGGCGAGGTCGCGCCGATCGACGCCAGCAGCACCTGGCCCGACTGCAGATGGGCGAGCGAGACGTGCAGTGCGCCGCGCAGGCGCCGCGTGAGCTGCGACTGCAGCCGGCCCTGGCCTTCGAGTGCGCGCGCGTCGGCGCCTTCGGTGGCGGCGGCCAGCAGAGGCTGCAGCACGCCTTCGCGGTCGAACTGCGCGAGCCGGGCGCGGCCCTCGGCGAGTGTCGGCGCGCCCCAGAAGGCGGGTATCGCACGCGCGATGCCGATCCTGGCGCGGCGCAGCAGCCAGCCCTTCCAGAGAATCGTCACCCAGGCGCCGACCGACATCGCCAGCAGCAGCAGCGCGACGGCGCGCGTGATCAGGTCGCCCTGCTCCCAGAACGCGCCCAGACTGCTCACCGGCCGTGCCCCGCGAAGCCGAGCACGTCGCTCATGTCGTACAGCCCGCTTTGGCGGGAGGCGAGAAAGCGCGCCGCGCGCAGGCTGCCCTGCGCGTAGGTGGCGCGGCTGCTCGACTTGTGGCTGATCTCGATGCGCTCGCCGGTGCCGGCAAAGAGCACCGTGTGGTCGCCGACGATGTCGCCGCCGCGGATGGTGGCAAAGCCGATCGACCCCGCCCTGCGCTCGCCGGTCACGCCTTCGCGCGCATAGACGGCGCAGTCCTTCAGTTGCCGGCCGGTCGCGGCGGCCGCGACCTCGCCCATCTGCAGCGCGGTGCCGCTCGGCGCATCGACCTTGTGGCGGTGGTGGGCCTCGACGATCTCGATGTCGTAGCCCTCGGCGAGCGCGCGCGCGGCGAGGTCGACGAGGCGCAGCACGACGTTCACGCCGACGCTCATGTTGGGCGCCATGACGATCGCGATGTCGCGCGCGATCGCCGCGACCTCGGCCTTCTGCGCGGCGCTGAACCCGGTCGTGCCGACGACCGCCTTGACGCCGAGTTCGCGGCACACGGCGAGGTGGGCGAGCGTGCCTTCGGGACGCGTGAAGTCGATCAGCACGTCGGCACCGGCGAGCCCGGCGTGCAGATCGGAGACGATCGTCACGCCGCTCGTGCGCCCGAGGAAGGCCGCCGCGTCCTGCCCGAGAGACGCGCTGCCGGCGACGTCGAGCGCGCCGGCGAGGCTGAAGTCGTCGGCGGCGGCGACGGCTTCGATGAGCATGCGGCCCATGCGCCCCGAGGCGCCCGCGACGGCGACTTTCATCGGAAAGCGCCCGCGCTCGCGGCCTGCAACCGGGCCGCGCCGTGTGCCGGCGCTGCTGAACGCGACTTCATCCGCGCGGTTCGAGCGGCGGATAGTCCCGCGTCGGACCTTCGGGTGCCGACGCCGCGGTTTCCACCCGGGGCGGGACCGGCAGCGCCTTGAGCTGCTCTTCGGTGAGCGCCAGCACCGGCACGTCGCCGCGCGAACGGTTGGGCTGGATCATGTTCAGGAATTCGGCCTCGGTCGGCAGGTCGGGCGCCTCCAGGCGCGTCAGCGAGTCGCCCTCGAAGTAGGCGACGACGACGCGCAGCTGGGTCGGGCTGCCCGGCCGGTTGAGGAGGAAGGTGTAGTCCCAGCGGTCGGCGTGGAAGATGTCGGTCAGCAGCGGCGTGCCGAGAATGTCGCGCACCTGGGCGCGCGTCATGCCCGGCTCGACGCGCTCGGCGCGCTCCTTGGTGATGACGTTGCCCTGGACGATCTCGACCCGGTAGGGCCTGAAGACGTTCACCAGATTGATGGGCTGGGTCACGCCGCAGCCGGCAAGCCCGGCCGCGAGCAGCGCGGCAGCGGGCCATGCCGTGGCGTGCCGGGGGCCGCGGCGCAATGGCGCTGATCTGAGAGAGTGCATGCGGGAAAGGGTCGCGCCGCCGCCGGCCGACCTCGATATGATGCAGGATTCTAGCGGCCGCACCGGCGCCATCGTTGCGCCGCCAAACGGGAATGTCGATGTCGAACAGCAATGCCGAGGAACTCAAGAGCTCGGGCCTGAAGGCCACGCTGCCGCGCATCCGCATCCTCGAGATCTTCCAGAAGTCGGGGCAGCGCCACATGTCGGCCGAGGACGTCTACAAGTCCCTGCTGCTCGACGGCTCGGACATCGGCCTGGCGACGGTCTACCGCGTGCTGATGCAGTTCGAGCAGGCGGGGCTGCTCAAGCGCAATCATTTCGAGTCGGGAAAGTCGGTCTTCGAGCTCAACGAGGGCTCGCACCACGATCACCTGGTGTGCCTCGACTGCGGCTGGGTCGAGGAGTTCTTCGACGCCGAGATCGAGCAGCGCCAGCGCGCCGTCGCGAAGGCGCACGGTTTCGAATTGCAGGAGCACGCGCTGTCGCTCTACGCGACGTGCACCAAGAAGGACTGCCCGCACCGCCATCGCAGCGATCGCTGAGCGGCACGGCGCGCCGATGGCGCGTCACTCCCTGGGATTGCTCATCGCCTTCTGGTGGCGGGCGATGAATTCGGCGTAGGTGTCGATGCCGCGCAGCTGCAGGATCGAGTTGCGCACCGCGGCCTCGACGAGCACCGCGAGGTTGCGCCCGGCGTCGACCGCGATCACCGCCTTGCGGATCGGCACGTCGAGGATGTCCTCGTACAGCGGCTCGTAGGGCAGGCGCTCGAAGTCGCGCTCCATCGTCTCCTTGCGCACCAGATGCACGATCAGGTGCAGCCGCATCTTGCGGCGCACCGCCGTCTCGCCGAAGATCGCCTTGATATCGAGCAGGCCGATGCCGCGCACTTCGAGCAGGTTGAGCAGCAGTTCGGGGCAGCGTCCTTCGATCGCGGTCTGCGAGACGCGGTAGAGATCGACCGCATCGTCGGCGACCATGCCATGCCCGCGCGAGATCAGTTCGAGCCCGAGTTCGCTCTTGCCCAGGCCCGACTCACCCGTCAGCAGCACCCCGAGGCCAAGGATGTCCATGAAGACGCCGTGGCGCGTCGTGCGCTCGGCGAAGTGCCGGCTCAGATGATTGCGCACGACGTCGATCACGTGGCCAGCCGATTCGGCGGTGACGAACAGCGGAATCTCGGCCCGGTCGCACATGCTGACCAGCCGCTCGGGCGGCAACTGGCCATCGGCGATGACGACGACCGGCGGGTCCAGCGTCACGATGCGCTGGATGCGCCGCTCCTGATCTTCGGGCGTCGCGGCGAACAGGTAGGCCACCTCGCGAACGCCGACGATCTGCACCCGGTAGGGGTGGATGTAGTTGAGGTAGCCGACGAGGTCGGCTGCCGATTGGGCGTCGCGCACCGCCGCTTCGTCGAACCGGCGCTCGGGATGAGCGTGGCCGGCGAGCCATTCCCAGTGCAGCGCGACCCGGTGCTGCTCGAACAGCGCTTCGGCGCTGATGACGCTCGGCTTCATGCGATCCCTCGCTCGACAGACGCCGGCAGCGATGCCCGGGCTGCGCGCCGCGCCCGTGCGCGGCCCCCGGCGCGCGCTGCCGCCGGCATCAAGCGACGGACTTCAACGGCACCCAGTTGGCGATCAACTCGTGGATGTGGGCGGCGTCGCCCTCGGCCTTGAGCCGCTCGCGCAGCTCGCGGTCGGCAAGCATCTCGGCAATCTCGGACAGGATCTCGAGGTGCCGCTGGGTCGCCGCTTCGGGTACGAGCAGGAAGATCAGCAGCCCGACCGGCTCTTCGTCCGGCGCATCGAAAGGGATCGGCTGCTGCACGCGCAGCACCGCGGCGAGCGGATTCTTCAGCCCCTTGATGCGGCCGTGCGGAATCGCGACGCCGTGGCCGAGGCCGGTCGAGCCCAGCCGCTCGCGGGCGAACAGGTTGTCGGTCACCGTCGCGCGCGAGATCGAATGCTGGTTCTCGAACAGCAGCCCGGCGTGCTCGAATGCGCGCTTCTTGCTGGTGGCGTCCACGTTGACCAGCACGTTGCCGGTCGGGAGGATGGCGGCGAGACGGTTCATCGGTTTGCGGCGCGGAATTTCGACCTTCGGACGTCCGTCTGCGCGGGCAAGGGGCTAGGCGACGGATTATAGGAATCGGACGCGATTGCGACCGTTTGCGGGCGCCTTTCGAGGCTCAATTGTGAGATTGTTGGTGCAACGCAGCAACAGATCGTTCCGCGGCTGGCGTTTCGAGCGCCCGAAAGCGCCGTCCGGACCGGCCGAACTGCCTGCCGCGGATCGCCGCCGCATTCAGCTTGCCGTGGCGTCCGGGCGTTTCGGAAAGCGCCGGCTCTGGTCCTGCAGCATCTCCTTGTGACGGCAGACCTGGCGGTCGAGCCGGTCCATCAGCTGATCGATCGCGGCGTACAAGTCCTCGTGGCTGTTCTCGACGAAGATGTCCTTGCCCTTGACGTGCAGCGTCACTTCGGCCTTCTGGCGGCGCTCCTTCTCCTTCAGCTTCTCGACCGACAGCAGCACGTTGACGTCGACCACCTGGTCGAAATGGCGCGTCACGCGATCCAGCTTGGTGAGCACGTACTCGCGCAGCGCAGGCGTGACTTCGAGATGGTGGCCGCTGATCGTCAGGTTCATGAGGCTTCCTTCGGAGAGTTGCAGGGGGTCTGAAGCGGTGGCTTGGCGGTGGCGTCGGCGGCCGCGAACGCGGCTGCCGGTGCGAGGCCAGTGTGCCCGCGAAACCGGGCGCTGACAACCGACAGGCGTCGCGCCCGAATGCCATAATCCACGGTCATCTTCCCGAAGATCGAATTGGACCACTCACACCCTCTGTGACCGTCCGCTCCAGCAGGCGTGGGGCGCGACGGTCGTGACCCGCCACCCCACCCGCGCCGCCGGCCATGCGCCGCCGAGTGCCGGAGAGTTCGATGCTCAACGTGTTCACGCTGGTCAACGGCCGGTTGTTCCAGGAGGAAATCTCGAGCGCCGATGCGCTGACCCATGTCGCCCCGATCTGGGTCGACATGGACGCGCCGACCGGGCAGGAGAAGGGCTGGATCAGCGGACGCTTCGGCGTCACGATTCCGGACGACATCGTCGACGACGATCTCGAGGAATCGGCCCGCTTCTACGAGGAGGACAACGGCGAACTGCACATCCGCTCGGACTTCCTGATCGATGACGAGGACAACCCGCGCAACGTGCGCGTCGCCTTCGTGCTCCACAACAAGATGCTGTTCTCGGTGCACGCCGAGGACCTGCCGGTATTTCGCCTGCTGCGGCTGCGCGCGCGGCGCATTCCGGCGCTGATCGAGGATGCGAAGGATGTGCTGCTCAAGCTCTACGACGCCGACGCGGAGTACTCCGCCGATTCGCTGGAGAGCATCTATGACGCGCTCGAGGCGGTGAGCAACAGCGTGCTCAAGCGCACCGTCAGCGACGAGACCGCCAGCGAGGCGCTGTCGGCGATCGCGAAGGAGGAGGACTTGAACGGCCGCATTCGCCGCAACGTGATGGACACGCGGCGCGCGGTGAGTTTCATGATGCGCAGCCGCATGCTCAACGCCGAGCAGTTCGAGGAAGCGCGCCAGATCCTGCGCGACATCGACTCGCTCGACAACCACACCACGTTCCTGTTCGACAAGATCAACTTCCTGATGAACGCGACGGTCGGCTTCATCAACATCAACCAGAACCGGATCATCAAGATCTTCTCGGTTGCGAGCGTCGCGCTGCTGCCGCCGACCTTGATCGCGAGCATCTACGGCATGAACTTCAAGGTCATGCCCGAGATGAACTGGGACTATGGCTATCCGTTCGCGCTCGTCCTGATGGCGTCGAGCATGATCGCGCCGTTCTGGTATTTCCGCCGCAAGGGCTGGCTGTAGCGCGTCCCGAAACCCGCCGCGCCGGCCGCCGCGCGGCGCATGCTAGATTCGTCGACCGCGCGCCGCGGCAGCACGACAACCCGGAGAGCCCTCACGATGATGTCCCGCCTGATCCTCGCCATCGCTGCCGCGGCCCTCACCGCGATGGCCCATGCGCAGCCCGCGACGGGCACGCTCGACAAGATCGCCAAGGCGGGCGCGATCAAGCTCGGCTATCTGCCCGATTCGGTCCCGTTCTCGTATGCCGACAACGACAAAGTGCCGTCCGGCTATTCGGTGGATCTGTGCAAGCGCGTCGCGGCCGGCATCCAGCAGCAACTGGCGCTGCAAAAGCTCGAACTCGAATGGGTGCCGATCACGCTGGCCAACCGCTACGAGATGCTCAACGCCGGCAGGATCGATCTGGAATGCGCGACCAGCACGAATACGATCTCGCGCCAGAAGATCGTCGACTTCAGCCTGATGACCTGGGTCGACGGCGGCAGTTTCGTGACGAACGGGACGACGCCCGCGAAGGGCCTGGCCGACCTCGCCGGCAAGAAGGTCGGCGTCGTCCACGGCACGACGACCGAACGGGCGCTTCGGGCGGCGATGGAGCGCGCGGCGGTGCGCTTCGACGTCGTGCCCGTCTCGGCGCATGTCGAGGGCATGCAGATGCTCCATGACGGCAAGATCGACGCCTACGCCGCCGACCAGACGATCCTCGTCGGGCTCATCGTCGCCAGCGGCGACCAGATCGTGGTGCGCATGGCGGAGCAGAACTTCTCGTTCGAACCCTACGGGCTCGCGCTGCGGCGCAACGACGCCGATTTCAAGCAGGCCGTGAACCGCGTTCTCGCGCAACTCTATCGGACCGGCGAAGTCAATTCGATCTATGACCGCTGGTTCGGCAAGCTCGGCAAGCCGTCGCAGCTGCTTGCCGCGATGTTCATCCTGAACTCGCTGCCCGAATAGCGCCACGCGGTACTCTTCGGCCGGACTCGCAACTTTTCCAAGGGCACGCCATGCTTTTTCCCGAACTCTTCAAGCAACTCGAGGCAGTGCGCTGGAACATGGAGCGCGACATCCCCTGGTCGTCGTTCGACGCCAGCAAGCTCAGCGACGAGCAGGCGCAGACCATCAAGATGAACGCGATCACCGAATGGGCCGCGCTGCCGGCGACCGAGATGTTCCTGCGCGACAACCGCGACGACAGCGACTTCTCGGCCTTCATGAGCATCTGGTTCTTCGAGGAGCAGAAGCACTCGCTGGTGCTGATGGAATACCTGCGGCGCTTCCGGCCCGAACTGGTGCCGACCGAGGCCGAACTGCACGCCGTGCGCTTCGAGTTCGACCCGGCGCCCGCGCTCGAGACGCTGATGCTGCACTTCTGCGGCGAGATCCGCCTCAACCACTGGTATCGCTGCGCCGCAGAGTGGCATACCGAGCCGGTGATCCAGGCGATCTACGAGACGCTCGCGCGCGACGAGGCGCGCCACGGCGGCGCCTACCTGCGCTACATGAAGCGCGCGCTGAACCGCTTCGGCGACGAGGCGCGGGCGGCGTTCGCCAAGGTCGGCGTGCTGATGGCCAGCGCGCGGCGCACCGCGCAGGCGCTGCATCCGACCAATCTGCACGTCAACCAGTCACTCTATCCGCGCGATACGGTCCAGAGCCGCCTGCCCGACCCGCAGTGGCTCGAACAATGGCTCGACCATCAGATCCGGTTCGACGGCGTCTGGGAAGGCAAGGTCGTCGAGCGCATCCTGCACAACCTGTCGCTGCTGATGGAACGCAGTTTCGCCAGCGTCCAGGAGCTCAACCGCTATCGCAAGGACGTGATGCGAACGCTGGGCGGCGTCGCTCAGCCGGCCTGAACCCGCAACCGCTTCGCGCCCGCGTCGGGGTCAACGTGCGCCGCGCCGCGCGCGTTGGGTGGAGGTGTGCCGGGCCGGGCCGACCCGCCGGTCCGGCGTGTGATGGAGCGCGCGAATGCACGATGCCCTGAATACGCTTGCCAGACGCTGGCGATTGCTCGCCGTCTTGTTGCTCGCACTGGCGGCTGCGCTGACCAGCGCGCCCTCGCGCGCGCAAGCGGCGGCGGCGCCCTTCGACCAGCAGACGCTGGACGAGCTGCTCGCGCCGATCGCGCTCTACCCGGACGCGCTGCTGACGCAGGTTCTGATCGCTTCGACCTACCCGCTCGAAGTGGTGCAGGCGGCGCGCTTCGTCGATCGCAACCGCGACATGGCGTCCGACGCGCTGGCCGCCGCCGCCCAGACGCAGCCGTGGGACCCGAGCGTCGTCGCGCTGGTGCGGTTCCCGTCGGTGCTCGCGATGATGGACGACAAGCTCGACTGGACGCAAAAGCTCGGCGACGCCTTCGTCGCCCAGCAGGCCGCCGTGATGGATACCGTGCAGTCGCTGCGCGCCCGGGCGCTGGCGGCCGGCAACCTCGTCAGCAACCCGCAGCAGACCGTCGTCGTCCAGGATCGGATCATCGTCATCGAGCCGGCGCAGCCGCAGTTCGTCTATGTGCCGTTCTTCGATCCGCGGTTCGTCTACGGCAACTGGTGGTGGGGAACGCCGCCGCGCTGGGTCTGGGCGCCGCCGCCGTGGTATCGGCCGCCGGGCTGGGTGCCGGGCTGGGGCCCGGGATGGGGCCCGGGCATCGGATGGGGCCGGCCGGTCGTCGCGCCGCCCTGGGTCTGGCATGGCCGCGGGCCGAACTGGCACGATCGCAATATCGTCATCAACAACAACAATACGATCATCGTCAACAACCGCGGGCCGCAAGTCTGGACGCCCGATCCCGGGCCGCGGCGCGGGGTCTCCAGGCCGGGCGGGCGCGAAGCCTTCGCGCCGAATACGAACCTTCCCGGGACGACGAGCGGATGGCCCGGCGCGGGGCCCGGGTCGCGTCCCGCGCCCATTCATCCCGGCTCGATGACCGGCAATCCGATGATGGGCACGCCGCCGCCCGCGAGCACCGGGCCGCGGCCGGGGACACGTCCGACGCCGCCTCACCCGGCCGCCGGCGGCAATGACGCCCAGCCGCATCCGGCCCACGCTGCTCCGGCGCAAGGCCCCGGCGCGCAGCCGCCAAGACCGAACGGATCGCCGCCGCCCGGGGCGCCACCCGCCGCGCGGCCCGCGCCGCGGCCGGCAGCGCCGCCCGCCGCGGGCGACGCACCCGCCGACGCGCCGCGCCCGGCGCCGCCGGCGCGCGGCAGCGCGGATCGGGACTCCGGGTCGCGCCCCGGGACATCCTCTCCGCCGCGCGCGACGCCGTAATTCCGGCCACACGCCAACGACCCGCATCGGTTCCTGCGCCTGCGGCCCGCGACCGCGCATGGCGACGCCGGATCGTGCGGCGATCTTCAGCCCTTCGCGGCCGCCGCGAGTTGTGCCTGGCCGGCCTTGCGGTCGGCGTCGACCTTCTGCGCACTCGGCCGCTGGCCGATCAGCGCGGTGTAGGTCTTCCAGTCGACGCCGCCCGCCGCAAGCAAATCCTCGCCGAGCACGATGCGGCTCGCGAGCGCGACGATCGGCAGGCTGACGTAGGCGGCGCAATCGGCCAGCGTGAACGTGTCGCCGCCGACATACGGCGCGAAATTCGCGAGCCGCTTGAAGCCGGCGATATTGCGGACGAGATCCTTGCGGATGCGCTCCTTGTTCGCGTCGGACAGCGCCGCGCCGCCGAAGAAGGCCTGGCCGTAGAGTTGGCGCGCGACGAGTTCGAGGTGCAGGTCGATGAAGGTCGTGAGCTCGCGCAGCTTGGCGCGCTCCCAGGCGTCCGCCGGCAGCAGCGGCGGCGTCGGGAAGGCCGCTTCGAGGTAGCCCAGGATCGCCTCGCTCTCGCACAGCGCGCCGCGCTCGGTGCGGATGAACGGCACCTTGCCCAGCGGCGTGCAGGCGAGCACGGCCTCGTCGCGGCGGCCGGTCGTGCAGACCTCCTCGGTGAAGGGCACGCCCTTCTCGAGCAGCGCGAGCTTGACCTTGTTGTAGTAGTTCGAAATCGTGATGCCGCAAAGCGTGATCATGGCGCGCGTCTCCGTCGATGGCTGAGGTGAGTGCAGGGAAGTGCCCCAGTCTATGCCGCAACGCGCGATGAGGGCTGCCGCGCAGGCGACAATCGGCCGTGGCCGACTTTCTCGACAAGCTGTGCGCGCGCGACGAACTCGCCGCGCGCCTGCGCGTGCTGGCGCGGCCGGTCGTCTTCACGAACGGCGTCTTCGACATCCTGCACCGCGGCCACGTGAGCTATCTCGCCGCGGCGCGCGCGCTCGGCGCGAGCCTGGTCGTCGGCCTCAACAGCGACGCGTCGGCGCGCGGCCTCGGCAAGGGGCCGGATCGGCCGCTGAACGCCGAGGCCGACCGCGCCTGCGTGCTCGCCGCGCTCGAAAGCGTGAGCCTCGTGACACTGTTCGACGAGCCGACGCCGATCGCGCTGATGCGGCTCGTGCGGCCCGACTGCTACGTCAAGGGTGGCGACTACGATATCGAAACGCTCGAAGAGACGCATCTCGTGCGAAGCTTCGGCGGGCAGGCACGCTCGATCGCCTTCGTCGACGGCTACTCGACGAGCGCCCTCGTCGCGCGCATCCGCGGCGCGACGAACGCGGGCGGTGGCGCGCCCGTGTGAACGACGACCCGACCTGCGATTCGATCCCGGCAAGGAGCGCATGCATGACACCGGCCGCACTGAAGATCATTCACGACGAGCATGCCGCGCTGGCGGTCATGCTGCGCACGATGGGCGTGCTGCTTGCCGCCTATCGCAAGCACGGCACGCCGCTCGACTTCACGCTTTTTCGGGCCATGCTCTTCTACGTCGACGAGTTTCCCGAGCGGCTGCATCATGCGAAGGAGTCGGACCTGCTCTTTCCGCTCCTGCGCGAGCGCGTGCCGGCGCTCGGCCCGGTGCTCGACCGGCTGACGAGCGACCATCGCAGCGGCAGCGCGGCGATCCGCGATCTCGAGCATGCGCTGCTCGGCTTCGAGATGATGGGCGAGGCGCGCCGTCCGGCGTTCGAGCAGGCGCTCGAGAGCTACGTCGCCTTCTGCCTCGAACATATGCGCATCGAGGAGTCGCAGGTGCTGCCGGTGGCCGAACAGGTGCTGCGGGGTGACGACTGGGCGACGCTCGACGCCGCATTCCGCGAGAACCGCGACCCGCTCACCGGCCACGCGCCGGCCGACGACTATCGCGAGCTCTTCACCCGCATCGTCGACAAGGTGCCGGCGCCCTTCGGCCTGGGGCCGGCGCTTTGACTTCGATGACGCGACGATGCGCCGCCGTCGCGCCGCCTCGACCGGCTCCGCGCGCGGCGCCGTGACGATCCGCGCGCTGATCCTCGCCGCCGGCCGCGGCGAACGCATGCGTCCGCTGAGCGACGCAACGCCCAAGCCGTTGCTCGCGGTGCGCGGCCGGCCGCTGATCGAGTGGCATCTGCTCGCCCTCGCGCGCGCCGGGGTGCGCGAGGTCGTCGTCAATACCGCCTGGCTCGAGGACCGGATCGTCGCCGCCCTCGGCGACGGCGCGCGCTTCGGCGTCTCGCTGCGCTACTCGCTCGAAGGGCGCGACCACGGCGGCGCGCTCGAGACGGCCGGCGGCATCGCGACCGCCCTGCCGCTGCTCGTCGATTCCCCGTCCGACTGCTTCTGGCTCGTCTCCGCCGATATCCATGCGCCCGGCTTCGACTTCGATCCCGGCCGCGCCGCAGCCTTTGCTGCCTGCGACGACCTCGCGCACCTCTGGCTCGTGCCCAATCCGCCCTACCACCCGCAGGGCGATTTCGCGCTCGACGCCGACGGGCGCGTCACGCGCAGTGCCGCCGCGCGGCCCTGGACCTACGCCAATATCGCACTGTGCCGCCCGGCGCTCGTCGAAGGCGTGGGCGCCGGGCAGCGTGCGGCGCTCGGCCCGCGCCTCTTCGCGGCGGCGGACGCCGGCCGGCTCGGCGGCGAGGTGCTGCGCAGCGAGTGGCACAACGTCGGCACGCCGCAGGATCTGGCAGAACTCAAGCCGCCAGGCTGAGCGTCACGGCGTCGATACGCTCCAGAACCTCGGGCGTCAGCTTCGGGGTCAGCGCGAGCGCGCCGAGGTTGTCCTGCAACTGCGCGATCCTCGAGGCGCCGAGGATCACGCTGCTGACGCGCGGGTTGCGGTTCGCCCAGGCGATCGCGAGCTGGGCGAGGTTGCCGCCAAGCTCGCGCGCGATCGGCTCAAGCCTGGCGACGGCATCGTTCTTCCCGCTGTCGGTCAGGTTCTTGACCAGAAAGCCCATATTCTCGAGCGCACCGCGGCTGCCGGCCGGCACGCCAGCGCGGTATTTTCCGGTCAGCAAGCCGCTCGCCAGCGGGCTCCAGGTCGTGAGGCCGAGGCCGATGTCGTCGTACAGCCGCGCATAGTCCTGCTCGACGCGCGCGCGGTGGAAGAGGTTGTACTGCGGCTGCTCCATCACCGGCTTGTGCAGGTGGTGGCGATCGGCGATATCCCACGCGGCGCGGATATCGGCGGCCGGCCATTCGCTCGTGCCCCAGTAGAGCGCCTTGCCCTGAGTGATCATGTCGCTCATCGCCCACACCGTCTCCTCGATCGGCGTCGCCGGGTCCGGCCGGTGGCAGTAGACGAGATCGATGAAGTCCAGCCCCATGCGCGCGAGCGAGCCGTCGATCGCCTGCCGCAGGTATTTGCGGTTCAGCGTATCGCGGCGGTTGACGGTATTGCCGTCGCGCTCGAGCCCCCAGTAGAACTTGGTCGAGACGACATAGTTCAGCCGCGGCCACTTCAGCGCCTTGAACGCCTCGCCCATCACGACCTCGCTCCTGCCGAGCGCATAGGCCTCGGCGTTGTCGAAGAAATTGACGCCGGCATCCATCGCGGCGGCAAGCATCTCGGTGGCCGCCTGCACATCGATCTGGTTGTGATACGTGACCCAGGAGCCGAGCGAGAGCTCGCTCACTTTCAGGCCGCTGCGGCCCAGACGACGGTATTGCATGGCTTCCTCGCGGGAGTGGCAAAGACGGCGAAGCCTAGCCGAACTCGTCTTCCCGTGCCGGCTCAAGTGCGTCGCTGCGGCGCCGATACAGCTCCGATGGCGAATCCCATGCGTCCACGCTGATGGCGCAAACCCTGGACTGGAGCTCGCGCGCGGATCTGCTTGGCGCAGCCGCGGCGGTCGCCGTGCTGGCGTCGTTCGCGATGCTCGGCCTGCTGCGGGTCCGGGCGCATGCCGAACCCGGCGTGCGCCTGCGGCGCCAGTTCAGTGCCGCGCTCGCGCTCGCCACCGGGTTGCTGTCGTCGCACTTCATCCTGCTGTCGGGCCAGGCGCTGCCGGCCGCGGCGGCATTCGACATTCCGACTCTGCTCGCCGCGTTCGCGCTCGCCGCGGCCGCCGGGCTGGCCGTGCAGCCGCTGGCCAGCCGGACTTCACCGGCCTGGCGCTGGAGCCTGGCCGGCGCCACGAGCGCCGCGCTGTGCGGCGCGTCGCTGCTGGCGCTGCATTCGCTCGCGGTCGAGCCGCGGGTGGCATGGCACGGCGCGCCGATCGCCGTCGCCTTTGTCCTGGGCACGCTCGGCATCGGCGCCGTGCTTGCGCCGTCGTTCCTGGCGTACGCACGCGCCGGACGCCAGCGTTCGACGCTCGCCGCGCTGCTGCTCGGGGTGACGCTCGCCGTCGTCAATGTCGAACTGCTGCGCGCCGCCGAACTGGCCGCCGGCGCGGCGGCCGATGTGGATGCCGCGAACCTGATCGGCAGCGAGGCGCTGACGATTCTTGCGCTGCTCGGCGGCCCGGCGGTGCTCGCACTGCTGCTGCTCGTGGCCATGATCGAAGACCGCTTCAGTGGCCTGCTCGCGAATGCGCGCGAGGAAGCCGAGCGTGCCGCCCATACCGATCCGCTGACCCGGCTGCCCAATCGTCTGATGTTCGAAGAGCACCTCCGGCGCGCCGCGTCGCGTGCCGACCGTGCCGATCAAAGCCTCGCGCTGCTCTTCATCAATCTCGATGGCCTCAAGGGCGTCAACGAGCATTTCGGCCAGCATGTCGGCGACGCGCTGCTGCGCGTCGTCGGCCAGCGCCTGAGCGCTCAGTGCACCGAGCGCGAAGTGCTGGCGCGCGCCGGCGGTGACGAATTCCTGCTGCTGATCGGCGCCGATCCCGATCCCGAGGCCGCCGCGGCGCGCGCCGGCGTGCTGCTCGCCGATCTGGCCCGGCCGTGCCGGATCGAGCAGCGCGAACTCGCGATCTCGGCGTCGATCGGCATCGCGATGTACCCCGAGCACGGCGCGCTGTCGCGCCTCATCCCGCATGCCGCGGCGGCGCTGAGCAGCGCCAAGCACCAGGGCGGCGCGACGCACTGCTTCTTCGACGCCGGCATGCTCGGCGGCAAGCGCGACGAGATGGAGCTGCTGCGCGATCTGCGCCTGGCGAACGAGCGCGGCGAGCTCGAACTCTTCTACCAGCCCAAGATCCACGCGCCGAGCGGCGAGATCACCGGCGTCGAGGCGCTGATGCGCTGGAACCATGCGCAGCGCGGCACGGTCAGCCCGGAGGTCTTCATCCCGATCGCCGAACGCTACGGGCTGATCCACGCGATCGGCAACTGGCTGATCGACGAGTCGTGCCGCCAGATCCGCGCCTGGCGCAACCAGGGCCTGCGGATGCGGGTCGCGATCAACCTCTCGGTGCACCAGTTGCGCCAGCCCGATCTCGCCCGGCGCATCGGCGCCGCGCTGCAGCGCAACCGGCTCGACGCGCAGGTGCTGACCTGCGAGATCACCGAAACCGTCGCCACCGACGACAGCCACGACGCGCACGGCGTGATCGACGAGCTCGCCGCGCTCGGCGTGCACCTGTCGATCGACGATTTCGGCACCGGCTACTCGAACCTCGGCCGCCTGCGCAAGCTGCCGGCCGAGGAACTCAAGATCGACCGCGGCCTGGTGCTCGACCTGGCGACGAGCGACGACGCGCACGCGATCGTCGATGCCGTCGTCAAGCTCGCCCATGCCCTCGGCCTGAAGGTCGTCGCCGAAGGCGTCGAGACCGAGACCCAGCAGCAGCTGCTGCGCGCGCTCGGCTGCCACGAACTGCAGGGCTATCTGTTCGCCAAGCCGATGTCGGCGCGCGCCCTCGCGCAGTGGGCGATGAAGCAGGAAGGCCCGCGCGCGCTCGACTTTCGCGCCTCGCTGTTCGGCGAGACGCGCGCCGTCGAGCTGACCTGAACCCTGATCCGCGCGCGGGCGCGGCGGCCAAAGCCCGCGCCGGCACCCGCTTGCGGTGGCGTTCCTACAATGCAGCAATGAACGAACCGGCCTACACCCGCGGCGCCGCGCTGGCGCGCATCCTGAGCGAGCGCATCGTCATCCTCGACGGCGCGATGGGCACGCTGATCCAGCGCGAGAAGCTTTCCGAGGCCGACTATCGCGGCGCACGCTTCGCCGGCCATCCGAAGGATCTGAAGGGCAACAACGAACTGCTGCAGCTGACGCGGCCGGAGTTGATCCTGCGCATCCACGAGGACTATCTGCGCGCCGGCGCCGATATCGTCGAAACCAATACCTTCGGCGCGACCCGGGTCGCGCAGGACGACTACGGCCTTGCCGACTTCGCGCGCGAGATGAATGTCGCCGCGGCGCGGCTCGCGCGCCGGGCCTGCGACGAATTCAGCACGCTGGACAAGCCGCGCTTCGCCGCCGGCGCGCTCGGGCCGACGCCGCGCACCGCGAGCATCAGCCCGGACGTGAACGATCCGGCGGCGCGCAACGTCACGTTCGACGAACTGCGCGACGCCTACCGCGAACAGGCCGAGGGCCTGCTCGAAGGCGGCTGCGACCTGTTCCTGATCGAAACAATCTTCGACACGCTCAATGCAAAGGCGGCAATCTTCGCGCTCGACGAGCTGATGGAGGCAAACGGCGAGCGGCTGCCGGTGATCGTCTCGGGCACCGTCACCGACGCCTCGGGGCGCATCCTGTCGGGGCAGACGGTGGGCGCATTCTGGCATTCGGTGCGCCACGCCCGGCCGCTCGCGGTCGGGCTCAATTGCGCGCTCGGCGCGGCGCTGATGCGGCCCTATATCGAAGAGCTGGCGAAGATCGCGGGTGACACCTACATCAGCTGCTACCCGAATGCCGGACTGCCCAACCCGATGAGCGAGACCGGCTTCGACGAGACGCCGGAGATCACGGCCGGCCTGATGGAGGATTTCGCCCGCGCGGGCTTCCTCAATATTGCCGGCGGCTGCTGCGGCACGACGCCCGAGCACATCGAGCAGATCGCATCGCGCGTCGGCCGCTACGCGCCGCGTTGCCGGCACGCCAAGGGGCTGCTGACCGAACTGCAGGGCGCCTGAGCGCGCAGCGGCTTCAGGCCAGGCTCGCGAGCTGCTCCAGGTTCAGCCGCAGCCGCACGTCCTGCGGCGCGACGCCCGCCACGACGGCGAGGCGCGCGATGCGCGTGTCGCGCCGCGCCGGCTCGCAAAGCGGCATGCCGGCGGCGGAAACGACGCTTGCGACGATCGGTTCGTTGGCCAGCCGGCCGCGCCGCAGCACGACCGCGATCTCGCCGTTTGCGAGCCGCACGAAGCTGCCGGGCGGATGGATGCCGGTCGCCTTCACGATCGCCGCGCCTGCTTCGTCGGCCTGCCGGTTCTCGTCCAGATAGGTCGCCTTCGCCGCCGCCATGCCCGACAGCGCCTGGCGCGTGCGGCGCCGGCTCAGGCGCGCGGCGAAGATATCGGCGCGCTGGATCAGGCGCGCAAGCTGTGCCGCGGCGGGCAGCTCGGCGAGCTTGCCGGGGCGCGTCGCGTGGTGCTGGGCGACGGCGTCGAGCCAGAGTTCGTCGCCGATGCCGCAGGCGCGCAGGCGTTGCGCGCCGAGCCCGGCATGGTTGTCGATCAAGGCGCGCTGCTGCGGCGTCGGCGCCGAATCCTGCAGCGCAAGCAAATCCTGCAGCAACGTCATCGCGATATTCATCGTCAGCGCCGCGCAGCGCAGCGGTTCGCGCCACGCCGCCGGCCAGGCGACGAGGTGGCGCGCGGCGAGCTCGCATACCGCCGCGACGAGCAGCGCATGGCCGACGCTGTAGTTGCGCGATTCGCTCGCCGTACCCTGGATCAGGATGAGCAGCGAAAGGTCGGCATCGCGGTCGAGCGCTTCGAGCGTCTCGGCCTGCAGCGCGGCCAGCCGCGGGGCGAAGTCGGCGCCCGGCGTCTCGCGCAGCAGCACGCTGGCGCGCGTGCGCAGCGCGCTCCAGGTTCCGATCGGATCGTGCAGGCGGCGCGCCACGGCGCCGGCCGGCACGTCGTCCGGCCGGGCCTGCGCGATCTGCCCGAGCAGCGCGTTCCTGCGCATCATCGAATCGACCTTGCCGGCGACCGCGCGGGCGAGCGCTTCGCTGTCCTGATCGTCGAGAAAGAGGTTGCGCGAGGCGAGGGCCTGCAGCTGCGCCTCGGTCCGGATCACCGCGCCGCGCGCTGCGATCAGCGCGCCGCTGGCGTCGCGCAGCGCGAAGGGCAGCGGCGCGCCCAGGCGCAGGGCCTCGGGCGGGAGCGGATGGACGGTGGCGACGGACAAGGCGCGATCCGGGCGAAGTAGGGGAATTCCCGCTGTTTTCGACCCCGCTCGGTGCAACTTGAGTCAACTCGGCCGCTATCGGAAAACCCCATGGAGACCGTGTCAGCCTTGCGTCAGAATCGCAGCCAACGGAGGAGAACATGGAAAAGACCTGGTTGAAGAGTTATCCGGCGGGCGTCCCGGCCGAAATCGACGTCGCGCAGTACCGCTCGCTCGTCGAGCTGCTCGAAGAGAGCTTCAAGAAGCACGCCGGCGCGACGGCCTACCGCTTCATGGGCAAGACCATCAGCTTCGGGCAGGTCGACCAGCAGTCGCGCGCCTTCGCCGCGTACCTGCAGGGGCTCGGGCTCGCCAAGGGCGACCGCGTCGCGGTCATGATGCCCAACGTGCCCCAGTATCCGGTCACGGTCGCCGCCATCCTGCGCGCGGGCTACGTGGTGGTGAACGTCAACCCGCTGTATACGCCGCGCGAGCTCGAGCACCAGCTGAAGGACTCGGGCGCGAAGGTGATCGTGATGATCGAGAATTTCGCCACCACGCTGCAGGCGGTGGCCGCGAATGTGCCGACGAAGACCGTGATCCTGACCGCGCTCGGCGACATGCTCGGATTCCCGAAGTCGCTGATCGTCAACTACGTCGTGCGCAACGTGAAGAAGATGGTGCCGGCGTTCGACCTGCCCGGCGCGGTGCGCTTCAACGACGCGCTCAACCAGGGCCGCGGCAAGGCGCTGCGCGCGGCGACGGTCGGGCCGGACGATATCGCGGTGCTGCAGTACACCGGCGGCACGACCGGCGTCAGCAAGGGCGCGGTGCTGCTGCACAGGAACCTCGTCGCCAATATCCTGCAATCCGAGGCCTGGTACCAGCCGGCATTGAAGAAGATCCCGGCCGGCGAGCAGGTGGTGACGATCTGCGCGCTGCCGATCTATCACATCTTCGGCTTCAATACGAACATGATGCTCGGCATGCGCATGGGCGGCTGCAATATCCTGATCGCCAATCCGCGCGACCTGCCGGCGGTCTTCAAGGATTTGAAGGGGCAGAAGTTCCACAGCTTTCCGGCCGTCAATACGCTGTTCAACGCGATGGCGCATCACCCCGATTTCGGCAGCGTCGACTGGCGCAGCCTCGTGATCTCGGTCGGCGGCGGCATGGCGGTGCAAAGCGGCACGGCCAAGATCTGGCTCGAGAAGACCGGCTGCCCGATCGTCGAGGGCTACGGCCTGTCGGAGACGTCGCCGTCGGCCACCTGCAACCCGGTCGACAGCACCGCCTACAGCGGCAATATCGGCCTGCCGATGCCAAATACCGAGCTCGAGCTGCTCGACGACGACGGCAACGAGGTGCCGCTGGGCACGCCGGGCGAGATCGCGATCCGCGGCCCGCAGGTGATGGCCGGCTACTGGCAGCGGCCGGACGAGACGGCCAAGGTGATGACGGCCGACGGCTTCTTCCGCACCGGCGATATCGGAACGGTCGACGAGCGCGGCTACTTCAGAATTGTCGACCGCAAGAAGGACATGATCCTCGTCAGCGGCTTCAATGTCTATCCGAACGAGGTCGAGGACGTCGTCTCGCAGCTCGACGGCGTACTCGAATGCGCGGCCGTCGGCATGCCCGATGCGAAGGCCGGCGAACTCGTCAAGCTGTTCGTCGTGCGCAGCAAGCCCGACCTTACCGAGAAGCAGGTACAAGCCTTTTGCGAGGCGAACCTGACCGGCTACAAGCGGCCCAAGGTCGTCGTCTTCCGCGACGAACTGCCCAAGACCAACGTCGGCAAGATCCTGCGCCGCGAACTCAGGGACAAGGGCTGACGGCGTAGCGGTCGGGCCTTGCGGCGAAGGCTCGTATCGCAAAGCGATGTGAGCCGCAGCCACAAGCCCTGATCGGCGGCACCGGCCGCAACCGGCGCCGGGCGGCCCTTGCAGCCGCCATAGAATCGGCGCGTTGGTGCCCGTGCCGGCTTTCTGCCCCGCGGGATAAACGGGAAGCAGGGTGGCCGAGGTGAAAGCCGACGCCTAGCCTGCGCTGCCCCCGCAACGGTGAGCGGACGGCGTCGATCACAAGTCGCGCCACTCTCGATGCAGATGCCACTGGAAGCGCGCTTCCGGGAAGGCCATCGAGCGAGTCCGCCAGCCCGTATACCGGCCAACGAGCGGGCCCGCGCGCAAGCGCAGGGCTCATGTCGCACGGGGCCGCGGGGAAGCGGCGCCCGTGGCTTGTTCAGGGTGTTCCTTCCATGTTCCCATTTCGCACTTTCCTGCGCGCAGGCGTTTTCGCGCGCGTCCTCGCCGTGGCCTCTCTCGTTCCGGGCCTCGCCGCGGCACAGGCCCAGCTCGATCGCGTCATCGTCACCGGCACGCGCGAACCGCAGCCGCTGGCCCGAAGCGCGGCCGATGTCGTCGTTATCGATGCCGACACCATCCGCAACGCGACCGCCGATTCGGTCGAGGACCTGCTGCGCATCGAGGCCGGCATCCAGATCGCCCGCAACGGCGGCCCGGGCCAGACCTCGGGCTATTTCGTGCGCGGCGCGAGCACGAGCGGCACCGTCGTCCTGATCGATGGCGTCGTCGTCGGCTCGGCCTCGCTCGGCCAGGCGTCGTTCGATGCCCTCACGCTCGACCAGATCGACCACATCGAGGTGCTGCGCGGGCCGGCATCCAGCCTGTATGGCGCCAACGCGGTGGGCGGCGTGATCCAGATCTTCACGCGCCGCGGCATTGGGGCGGCGCGAGCGACCGCGCACCTCGCTGGCGGCAACTACCGCTCGTACCTCGGCAATGCCGGCATCAGCGGCTCGCAGGACGGCTTCGACTATGCGGCGATGGTCGGCCGCGAGGCGAGCGGTGGCGTCTCGGCGATCCGCCCGAACGACCGCTTCGGCAACTACAACCCCGACGACGACGGCTACGGCCGCAACTTCGGCAACCTGAAGCTCGGCTATACGCCGGCCGCCGGGCACCGCATCGGCGTCAACGTCGTCGCCTCCGCGCTCAATTCCCAATACGATGGCGCGGAATTCAATCCGCCCGACTATCTGCCCGATCCCGCGCCCGACTTTCGCACTCACCTGCGCTCGTCGATCGTCGCGATCGACTACAACGGCGTCATCTCTCCGCTGTGGACGACGACCGTGCAAGGCTCGCAGAACATCGACGACTCCAAGAGCGGCGGCACGGTCATGAGCGAGTTGAAGACCCGGCGCGAACAGCTGCTGTGGCAGAACGCGATCCAGTTCGACGCCGACCAGCAGCTGATGCTCGCCTACGAGTACCTGCGCGAGCAGGTCTCGGGCAACGTCTTCACCGACGAGCCGCGGCGCAACAACAACGGCTTCGTCGCCGGCTATGCGGGGCGTTTCGGGGCTGCGGGGCTGCAGGCGAGCGTGCGCTTCGACGACAACTCGGTCTACGGCAACAATACGACCGGCAGCCTCGGCGCGACCTGGCAGGCGACGCCGCAATTCAAGCTGCGCGCGCTGGCCGGCACGACGTTTCGGGCGCCGACCTTCAACGATCTCTTCTATCCCGGCTACGGCGTCGCGACGATCAAGCCGGAAGAGGGGCGCAGCATCGAGTTCGGTGCGCTGTGGCAGTCGGGCGCGACGAGCGCGTCGGCCACCGTCTACCGCAACGACGTCGACGACATGATCGGCTACGACCCGGACCCGAACGGCACGAACTGCCCGCCCGGCTATTTCGGCTGCGCCGGCAACGTCGCGCGCGCCCGCCTGCAGGGTGCGACCTTCGCCTTCGGCCAGCAGTGGGGCGGGTGGGACGTGAGCGCGACGGTCGATCTGCTCGACGCGACGGACCGCGATACCGGCCAGCGCCTGCCGCGCCGCGCCGCGCACCAGGAGACGCTGGCTGTCAACTACACGCACGACGCGTGGACGCTCGGCGCGTCGGCGATCGGCGTCGGCTCGCGGCCCGACGGCGGCGTCACGCTCGGCGGCTACGGCCTCCTCAACTTCCTCGCCTACTGGCGCTTCGCGCCGCAGTGGCGTCTGGAGGCCAAGCTGCTGAATGCGCTGGACAAGGATGTCGAGCCGATGCGCGACTATCAGGGCCTCGGCCTGCAGGCGTGGATCGGGGTGCGCTTCGATGGCAAGGGCTTCTGAACGCGGGCGCGCGCCGGCGATGCGGGTCCACCGCATCGGGGCGCTGCTGCTCGCGCTCATGCTCGCCGCGGCCGGTGCGCGGGCCGAGGTCGTCGTGCGCGACGATCGCGGCGTTGACGTTGCGCTGCCGGCCGTTCCCGAGCGCGTCGTCAGCCTGCTGCCCTCGCTCACCGAAAGCGTCTGCGCGATCGGCGCCTGCGACCGGCTCGTCGGCACCGACCGCTTCTCGAACTGGCCGGCGAGCGTCGCCGCGCTGCCCAAGCTCGGCGGGCTCGAAGATCTGCCGGTCGAGCGCATCGCCGCATTGAAGCCCGATGTCGTCCTCGTCTCGTCGTCGGCGCGCATCATCGGCCGGCTCGAGACGCTCGGCTTCAAGGTCGTCGTGCTCGAAACGCGCAACCGCGCCGATACGAAAAATACCCTGCTGCTGCTGGCCAAGCTCTTCGACCGTCCTGGCGCGGGCGACGCCGTCTGGGCGCGGATCGAGCGCGAGATCGCCGCCGCCGCGGCCCGCGTGCCTTCCGGCCTGCGCGGGCAGCGCGTCTATTTCGAGATCGACTCGACACCCTATGCCGCCGGCCCCGAGTCGTTCGTCGGTGAACTACTGGCGCGCCTGCACATGGGCAATATCCTCGCGCCCGAGAGCGGCCCGTTCCCGAAGGTCAACCCCGAATTCGTCGTCCGCGCCCAGCCCGACGTCATCTTGGCGTCGAAGCAGAACCTGCAGGAGATGCCGATGCGGCCGGGCTGGCCGTCGCTGCGCGCGCTGGCGCGCGGCAAGGCGTGCGGCTTCGAACTCGCGCAGTTCGATCTGCTGACCCGCCCCGGGCCGCGCATGGGCGAGGCGGCGGGCGTGCTCGCCGATTGCCTGGTCAGGGTCGCGGGCGCCCATTGATGGCAGCCGCGTTGCTCGATGCAAGGCGCCGCCAGGGGCTCGCCGCGGCGCTCGTCTGCGCCACGCTCCTGATGGTCGGCGCCGGCCTCGTCGCCGGCAGCGACGGCGTTTCGTGGGCCGCCTTCGAGCAGATCTGGCGCAGCGCCGACGCGCGCGTGATCATCGGCGAGATCCGCGCGCCGCGCACGCTCGGCGCCTGGCTCACGGGCGCGCTGCTCGGGCTGGCGGGCGCCGTCGCCCAGGGCCTGTTTCGCAATCCGCTGGCCGATCCGTATCTGCTCGGGTCGGCCTCGGGCGCATCGCTCGGCGTCGTCGCCGTGCTCGCCTCGACGATGCTCGCCGGCCATGCAGCGGGCGGCGCAGCGGCCGGCGCCGCGGCGCGACTCGGCCTCGTCGGCGCGGCGTTCGCGGGCGCCCTGCTCGGCGTGCTGCTGACGCTCGTGCTCGCGCGCGGCGCGCAGCAGACGACACGGCTGCTGCTGGCCGGCGTCGTCGTCGGCGTCGTCCTCGCCGCGATCAGCGACCTGCTGACGACCGCCGCGCCGGACGCGCTGCGCGGCAAGCAGACCTTCATGCTCGGCAGCACCGGCTTTCTCGGCTGGGGCGAGTGCGCGGTGCTGCTGGCCGGCCTCGCCGTCACGCTGCCGCCGTGCCTGCGGCTGGCGCGTGCGCTCGATGCGCTGACGCTCGGCGACGATACCGCGGCGAGCCTCGGCCTGCCGCTCGCCAGGGTGCGCATCGCCCTCGTCGCTGCGATCGCGCTGGCGACCGGCGTCGCCGTCTCGCAGGCCGGGCTGATCGCCTTCGTCGGCCTCGTCGCGCCGCACATCGTGCGCCGCTTCGCGCCCGCAACGCATGCCTTTCACCTCGTCGCGAGCGCCGCCGCGGGCGGTGCGCTGCTGCTCGCGGCCGATGTCCTCGCGCGGGTGCTGATCGCGCCGCAGGAGGTCCCGGTCGGCGTGCTGACCGCGATCCTCGGCGGCGGCTATCTGATCTGGCTGCTCAACCGCGGCCGGCCGCGATGAACCCCGTGCGGCCGCCCCGAGCGCGAAGGGGTCGCTGGCGTGGCCGGTGGGCTCACTGCCGCCCGGCTGGACCGGCCGAACGCCGTCGTGAGGTTGCCTCATGAGCCTGCTGCAGGTCGAAGGCGCAAGCGTGACGCTCGGCAGCACCGAAGCGCTGCGCGGCGTGACGCTCGACGCCGGCCCCGGCTGGTCGGCGATCGTCGGCCCGAACGGCGCCGGCAAGTCGACGCTGCTGCGCGCGATGGCCGGGCTGCTGCCGCTGCGCCAGGGCGAGGTGCGGATCGACGGCGCGAATATCGCGCTGCTCGCGCCCGCGGCGCGCGCCGCGCGGCTCGCCTGGCTGTCGCAGCAGACCGATCCGAGCGGCGAGCTGACGGTGCTCGAGGTCGTCTCGCTCGGCCGGCTGCCGAGCACCGGCCTCTTCGGCGCGCTGACGCGCGAGGATCGGATGCAGGTCGACCGCGCGATGCGCGACGCCGGCTGCGACGGCGCGCAGGACCGTCGCCTGGCCGAGCTCTCGGGCGGCGAGCGCCAGCGCGTGCTCGTCGCGCGCGCGCTGGCGGTCGGTGCGCCGGTGCTGCTGCTCGACGAACCGACGACGCACCTCGACCCGCCGTTCCAGGTCGCGATCGTGCGGCTGCTGCGCGCGCAGGCGCGCGCCGGCGTCACCGTCGTCGCCGTGCTGCACGACCTCTCGCTCGCGCTGCTCGCCGACCGGCTCATCGTCCTCGATGCGGGCCGCGTCCGCGCGGTCGGCGCGAGCGACGATCCGCAGGTGCAGCGGCAGCTCGTCGATGTCTTCGGCGGCACGGTCCGCATCGTCCGCTTCGAAGGGCGCTGGGTCGTCGTGCCGCAGCTCGACGCCTGAGCGTCATACTGCGCGCATGACGGCAGATCGCATCCCCGACTTCGACGCGCGGCTCGGCCCGCGGCGCATCGTCTGCCTGACCGAGGAGCCGACCGAGGTGCTCTACGCGCTGGGACGCGAGGCGCTGATCGTCGGCATCTCGGGTTTCACGGTGCGGCCGCCGCGGGCGCGCCGCGAGAAGCCGCGGGTGTCGGCCTTCACGTCGGCGAAGATCGATCGCATCCTCGCCCTCGAACCCGATCTGGCGATCGGCTTCTCCGACATCCAGGCCGATATCGCGCAGGCCCTCGTCAAGGCCGGCGTCGAGGTCTGGATCGCGAACCATCGCAGCGTCGACGGCATCCTCGGCTACGTGCTGCGCCTCGGGGCGCTGGCCGGCGCGAGCGGCGCGGCGGCGGCGCTCGTCGGGCAGTTGCAGCGCCGCATCGAAGCGACACGCAGCGCGGGCGCGCAGGCGGCGCCGCGCCCGCGCGTCTACTTCGAAGAGTGGGATCTGCCGCGCATCAGCGCGATCCGCTGGGTCAGCGAACTGATCGCCATCGCCGGCGGCGACGACATCTTCCCCGAGCGCGCGCGCCAGCCGCTCGGCCGCGACCGCATCATCGAAGACGACGCCGAGATCATCGAGCGCGCGCCCGATATCGTCATCGGCTCGTGGTGCGGCAAGAAATTTCGCCCCGAACAGGTCGCGGCGCGGCCCGGCTGGAGCGGCGTGCCGGCGGTGCGCGACGGCGAGCTGCACGAGATCAAGTCGCCGCTCATCCTGCAGCCTGGCCCGGCGGCGCTGACCGACGGGCTCGATGCCTTGCGCAATATCGTGCGCGGCTGGCAGGAGCGCCGGCCGTGCTGACGCAGCCTCGCGAGCGTCAAGCCTTGCGCTTGGGCGGCGGGCCGTAGACGCGGGTCGGCTTCTGGGCCCGCTCGTAGAGCGGCATCACGAGCGGCAGCGCGGCTTCGATATCCTTGATCCGCGAGCCGCTGCTCGGGTGCGTCGACAGCCATTGCGGCGGCGCATTCTTCGCGGCGGCGGCCATCTTCTGCCACAGCGTGATCGCGGCGCGCGGGTCGTAGCCGGCGCGCGCCGCAAGTTCCAGGCCGACGAGGTCGGCCTCGGTTTCGTCGTCGCGGCTGAATTTGAGCGTGACGAGCTGGCCGCCCATATCGGCCAGGTAGCGTCCGCCGTTGCCGAGGCCGAGCAGCGCCGAGCCGATCTCGATCGCGCCGCGCGTCGCCGCCGTCTTGCCCATGCGCTCGCGCGCGTGCTCGCGCAGCGCGTGCGCGATCTCGTGGCCCATCACCATCGCGACCTCGTCGTCGCTGAGCTGAAGCTGATCGAGCAGCCCGTAGAAGAACGCGATCTTGCCGCCCGGCATGCAAAAGGCATTCACCTGCTTGCTGCCGATCAGGTTCACCTCCCACTTCCACTGCCGCGCGCGGTCGTTCCATTCGTAGCTGTACGGGATGATGCGATCGGCGATCGCACGCAGCCGCACGAGCTGCGGGTCGTCGGCCGCCGCGAGCGCGCGCTGCTGCGCCGCCTTCTGCTCCATCTGGCGGTATTGCTGGGCCGCGGCCTGCTCGACCTGATTCGCCGGCACGAGCCCGGCGGCCCACGACTTCTGGCCGACATCGACCCCCTCGCGCGCCTGCGCCGGCGGCGCGGCGGCGCAGCCGAGCAGCGCGGCGAGCAGTGCCGCAAGCAACGCGGTCAGCAGCACCGGGCGCGCCGCCCCGCGACTGCGGGCGAGGCCGGGCGCGGCGACCGGTTCGGGATGCATAGCCTCGATGGATTGGGGCGAACGCCGCAAGTTCAACGCCTGCTGCAGCGGCATCATCGGGAATCCGTCGCCGCGAGCATGCGCCGCACCTGCGGCAGCAGCAGATAGGCCGGGAAGCTGAGCCAGAACGTCAGGAAGAAGTACGCCGCATAACCCATCTCCTGCGCGCCGATGCCGCCCGCCCAGCCGGCGACGGCGCGGCTGAAGGCGAAGATGCTGGACAGGATCGCGTACTCGGTCGTCGCCCGCTCGCGGCTCGTGATCGCCATCAGGAAGGCGAGGAAGGCGCCGGTGCCCAGGCCGCCGGTGAAGCTCTCGAGCGCGCTCGCCGAATACACCGCGAGCTGGTGCGCAAGAGCGATCTCGCTGCCCTGCGGTGCAAGCGGCACGGCGTGCGCCGCCGCCGCGTAGCCGAGGTTCGAGAGCGCCTGCCACAGCCCGAGCACCCACAGCCCGCGAAAGATGCCGCGCTTGTCCACATACCAGCCGCCGAGCAGCCCGCCCGCGATCGAAAGGGCAAGGCCGATATTGACGCTGACGAGGCCGATCTGCTGGTTCGTGAAGCCCGAATCGACCCAGAACGGCTTGACCATGAAGCCCATCGCCGCATCGCCGAGCTTGAAGAGCAGGATGAAGACGAGGATCGCAACCATTCCCGGCCGCGCGAGCAGCTCGACCCAGGCGCCGAAGACCGGCCCCTCGCGCATCAGCTGCGCGCGCGGTCTGCGCGCGGCGCGCACCATCAAGAGCGCGCCGGCGAGCATCAGGCCGACCGGCAGCAACCCCTTGAACCACCACGCGCCGCTTGCGGCAACGACCGCCGGCCAGTCGAACGCACGCGCGAGCGGCCCGAGCACCGGCCACAGCAGGCCGCCGACGACGAGGCAAAGCGCGGCAATCCACAACGGCTGGTCGCGCAGCAGACGCAGCTCGCCAGCCAGCGTGCCGGGCTCGCTCGCCCGCGACTGCTCGCGCGGGGCGAGCAGCGCCATCAGCGCGTTCGCGGCGAATACCGCGCCGCCGAGCAGGTAGGCCCAGGCCCAGCCGAACCAGCCCGACAGCATCAGCACGATGCCGGCGAACAGCATGCCGACGCGGTAAAAGCCGATCCGCACACCGTTGGCGAGGCCGTATTCGCGCTTGTCGAGCAGCTCGATCGTGTAGCCGTCGGTCGCGATGTCGTTCGTCGCCGACAGAAAGGTGAAGGCGCCGATCGCGATCCACAGCCAGGGCCCGCCGATGCCGCTTGCGCCAGTCTGGCCGGCGAAGAACCACATCACGCAAGCCATGCCGAGATTGGCGCCGGAGATCCACCAGCGGTGTCGGCGCGCCCAGTCGACGAGCGGCGCCCACAGGAACTTCACCGTCCACGCGAGACCGAGCAGCGACAAGAGGCCGATATCGGCCAGGTTCACCCCCTGCTGGCGGAAGTAGACCGGGAAGATGTCGTAGAAGACGCCGAGCGGCAGCCCCTCGCTGAAATACAGCAGCGCGACCCAGAACAGCTTGCGTTTGTAGGCGGGTCGCGCCGCGGCTTCGGTCATGCGGGGATTCTAGGGAGCACCGACGGTGCGACTTCTAGAATGCGCCGAGCCGAAGGAGGGTCAGGGTGCCGCTGAGCTGGAACGAGATCAAGACGCGCGCCATCGCGTTCAGCAAGGACTGGTCGGCCGAGACCTCCGAGCGCGCCGAGGCGCAGAGCTTCTGGAACGCCTTCTTCCACGTCTTCGGCATCGAGCGCCGGCGCGTCGCGTCGTTCGAGAAGCAGGTCGCGATCGCGCGCACGGGCCACGCGCCCAAGCACGGGCGGATCGACGGATTCTGGAAGGGCACGCTGCTGATCGAGCACAAGAGCGCCGGCCAGAACCTCGACCGTGCGTTCGCGCAGGCGGTCGACTACTTCGACGGCCTGCCCGAGCGCGACCTGCCGCGCTATGTGCTCGTGAGCGACTTCGCGCGCCTGCGCCTGTGCGACCTCGAGACCGCAAGCGAAACCGAGTTCGCGCTGAAGGACCTGCACAAACACATCAAGCGCTTCGGCTTTATCGCCGGCTACCGGGTGCAGGTTGTGAAGCCGCAGGACCCGGTCAACCTGCGCGCCGCCGAGCGCATGGGCGCGCTGCACGACGCGCTGAAGAAGAGCGGGTATACCGGCCACCCGCTCGAAGTGCTGCTCGTGCGCCTGCTCTTTTGCCTGTTCGCCGACGACACCGGCATCTTCCAGCCGGCGCAGGCGTTTCGCGCCTGGATCGACGAACGCACCGCCGCAGACGGCAGCGACCTCGGCCCGCTGCTCGCGCAACTGTTCCAGGTGCTCGACACGCCCGAGGCGGCGCGTTCGCGCGCGCTCGACGAGCAGCTCGCCGCGTTCCCGTACGTCAACGGCGCGCTGTTCGCCGAGGCGCTGCCGCTCGCCGCGTTCGACGCCGCGATGCGCGACAAGCTGCTCGACGCCTGCGCGATCGACTGGAGCGCGATCAGCCCGGCGATCTTCGGCGCCCTGTTCCAGAGCATCATGGACGACAAGGCGCGGCGCAACCTGGGCGCGCACTACACGAGCGAAGAGAACATCCAGAAGCTCATCAAGCCGCTGTTCCTCGACGAACTGCGCGCCGGGTTCGAGCGCATCAAGGGCAACCGCAACAAGCTCTTCGAGTTCCACAAGAAGCTGCGCACGCTGCACTTCCTCGACCCGGCCTGCGGCTGCGGCAACTTCCTCGTCATCACCTACCGCGAGCTGCGCCTGCTCGAACTCGACGTGCTGCGCGCCGCCTACCAGGGCGGCCAGCAACTGCTCGACATCCACCAGCGGCTGCTGGTCGACGTCGACCAGTTCCACGGCATCGAGATCGAGGAGTTTCCGGCCCAGATCGCGCAGGTCGCGCTGTGGCTGATCGACCACCAGATGAACGTGCTGGCCGGCGAGGAGTTCGGCCTCTACTTCGCGCGCATCCCGCTCGCGGCAACGCCGCACATCGTGCATGGCAACGCGCTGCGCCTCGATTGGGAGGATGTGCTGCCGGCGAGCCGGTGCAGCTATGTGATGGGGAATCCGCCGTTTGTCGGCAAGCAATATCAGTCCAGCGAACAGAAGGCTGACCTGCGGAGTGTCATGGCAGCGCTGCCCGGCTCGGGTGTGCTCGACTTCGTCGCCGCGTGGTACGTCAAGGCGGTGCGCTATGTCAACGGAGACAATTCTGGCGCACTGCGCTGCGCTTTCGTCTCGACCAACAGCATCACGCAGGGCGAGCAAGTTGCGGTGCTGTGGGGCTGGATGCTGGCGCAGGGCGTGAAGATCGCTTTTGCGCATCGCACCTTTCAGTGGGGCAACGAGGCGCGAGGGGTCGCTGCGGTGCATTGCGTGATCATCGGCTTCGGCCTTGACGAGCGTTCGGACAAGACGATCTACGAGTACGAGGACATCCGCGGCGAGCCGCACGCGGTTGCGGCGGGAAACATCAATCCGTATCTGGTTGATGCGCCAGACATAGTGCTCAGAAAGCGGCGGGCTTCAGTGGATGCGCGGGCTCCACGCATGGCTTTCGGATCGATGCCGAACGACGGTGGCCACCTGTTGCTCAGCGACGAGGAGCGAGACGAGTTGCTCCAGGCCGAGCCTGCTGTTGCGGTCTTCGTGCGGCGCCTTGTTGGCAGCGAGGAACTGATCAACGGAAGGCGCCGTTGGTGCCTCTGGTTGGTCGATGCCTCTCCCCAGGCGATCAGGCTTCTGCGGCGAGTGTCCGAGCGTGTGGCCCTTGTGCGCGCGGCGCGGCTGCGCAGCAGTCGCCGTCAAACCGTCGCGCTGGCCGAGACGCCCACCCTATTTGCGGAAATTCGTCAGCCCCTGGCGCGGTATCTCGCCGTACCGGAGGTCTCGTCCGAGGTGCGCCGCTACATTCCTTTGGCGTTCCTCGATGCCGATGTCGTTGCCACCAACAAGCTCTACACGATCGAAGGTGCTTCCATGTGGCACTTCGGCGTCCTCCAGAGCGCGATGCACATGGCGTGGACGCGCGGCGTCTGCGGTCGACTGGAGAGCCGCTACCAGTATTCGGCAGGGATCGTCTACAACAACTTCCCCTGGCCCGAATCCCCGACCGCCGCGCAGCGCGCCGCGATAGAGTCCGCCGTGCAGGCCGTGCTCGACTCGCGCGCGGCCTTCCCCGGCGCGACGCTCGCCGACCTCTACGACCCGCTCGCCATGCCGCCGGCGCTGCTGAAAGCGCACCACAAACTCGACGCCGCGGTCGACGCCGCCTACGGCCGCAAGGGGCTCGAGACCGACGCCCTGCGCGTCGCGTTCCTGTTCGAGCTGTATCAGCACTACACGTCGCTGCTGCCCGCAGCGACGGCACCTAAACGTCCTCGCCGCGCCAGCGCGCCTCGAGAGTAGCTCTACAACAAGGCTCGCAATTCGCGCGTGAACGCGAGCATGTCGCTCAGGTGAGCCGGCGCGCGGTCGATGGTCATGCGGCCTGACCGCCAGTCGGAAACAGCGCGCGCAACTGGGGTTCGATGGCGCGCCGGCGGTAGGGGTTGTTCAGCACCGAGTCGAAGGCAAGATCGACGGCGCGGCCGTCGAATACGGCGGACAGTTCGTCTTGCAGATCGACGACCGCGAACGCGCTGGGCGCCTGGCCGGGAACGAACTTGACGAGCAGATCGACATCGCTGTCCGGCCGCTCGTCGCCGGTGGCGGCCGAGCCGAACATGCGAAGCCGGCGCACGCGGTAGCGTTGGCACAAGGCGTCGATGCGTTGCTGCTGGGCGGCCGTGATTCTCATGGCGGGAATGATCCCGCGCCGCCGCCCGGCGTTTCGCCTGCACGCTGACGCCGCGCCGCTGCCTGCGCGGCGCCCGGCGCGCCCAAGGCCGTGCGAACGACCGGGGTGCGGGCGATCCCGCACAATCGCCGCCATGCCCGCGATCCGCAGCGCCCGCCAGCCCCGATTCAGTGCGCTCGACTTTCGCGCTGCGCTCGGCATGTTCGCGACCGGCGTGACGATCGTCACCGCGCGCGACGCCGACGGGCGGCGTTTCGGGCTGACGGCCAATTCGTTCAACTCGGTCTCGCTTTCGCCGCCGCTCGTGCTGTGGAGCCTCTCGAGGCGGGCCGCGGCGTTGCCGGCGTTCGCCGCCGGGTCGCACTATGCGATCAACGTGCTGGCGGCCGACCAGCGCGCGCTCGCCGACCGCTTCGCGGCGCGCGGCGACGACCGCTTCGAGGGCGTCGCGCTGCGCGAATGCGCGTGCGGCGCGCCGATGATCGAGGGTGCGGTCGCGGTGTTCGAATGTTTCAACCGCAGCCGCTACGAGGAGGGCGACCACGTCATCTTCGTCGGCGAGGTCGAGCACTGCGAGCACCGCGCCGGCGCCGCGCCGCTGATCTTTCACGGTGGGCGCTACTACACCGAGCTGCCGCTGTGACGCCGCGCTGGCGCACCGGGCGATGACGGGCAGCGATCCGATGGCGAATGCGGTGCCCGCGGCGCTGCACGGCGTGACGTTTCTCGAGCGCGGCTGGCTGTCGTCGAACAACGTGCTGCTGCACGGCGCGCCGGGCGAGGGGGCGACGCTCGTCGACACCGGCCACTGCCTGCACGGCGCGCAGACGCTGGCGCTGGTGCGCCACGCGCTCGGCGACGAAAAGCTCGCGCGCATCGTCAACACGCATCTGCATTCCGACCACTGCGGCGGCAATGCGCTGCTGGCGCGCGAGTTCGGCGCGCCGATCCATATCCCGCCCGGCCAGTGGGACGCGGCGCGCGCCTGGGACCAGGACGCGCTGTCGTACCGCCCGACCGGCCAGCGCTGCGAGCGCTTCGTGCCCGATGCGTGGATCGCGCCCGGCGAGGCCATCACCGTCGGCGGCCGGCGCTGGGAGGCGATCGCCGCGCCGGGCCACGACCCGCATGCGGTGATGCTGTTCGATGCGCGCGACGGCGTGCTGATCTCGGCCGATGCGCTGTGGGGCAACGGCTTCGGCGTCGTCTTCCCCGAGCTCGAAGGCGTGCCCGCGTTCGACGACGTCGCCGCTGTGCTCGACCGCATCGAGCGTCTGCCGGTGCAATGGGTGCTGCCGGGGCACGGCGCGCCGTTTCGCGATGTCGGTGCCGCCATCGCGCGCGCGCGCTCGCGGCTGGCGTCGTTTCGCTCCGATCCGGCGCGCCACGACCGCCACGCGGCGAAGGTGCTGCTGAAATACCACCTGCTCGAGGAGCGGCGGCAGGGCCTCGCGCCGCTGCGCGCCTGGTTCGCCGCGGCGCCGCTCATGCAGCGCATGCAGCGCCGGCATGCACCGGCGCAGAGCCTCGACGCGTGGTGCGACGATCTGGTCGCCGAGCTTGCCCGCGCGGGCGCGCTCGTCGTGCGCGACGGCGTCGCCTGCAACGATTAGCTTCAGGCGCCGATGCGCGCGATCTCGGCGTAGGCGTGGTTGAGCCAGAGCTTCAGGCGCTGGCGCTCCATCAGGCCGAGCCCGGGGCCGTCGATCGACCCGCCGTGGCGCGCGGCCCAGAAGCTCGCGTTGCGGGCGTCGATCTTTTGCACCACCGGGTCGTGCAGGTGGCGGATCGTGATCACGCTCGCGCCGAGGCCGATCGCGCGCTCGAGCTGGCCCGATCGCTCGAGCTGGCCGAAATCGTCGCCGCGCAGCTGATTCTTGACGACGACGTAATGCACGCGCTGGCCGAAGCGGTCGAGCAGCCGCGCGAGCAGGTCGACCGAGTCGCGCCCGGAGTCCATCACATGCCAGTAGTGCAGCGCGATGCCCGACAGGTCGGCCATGTCGAGGACGCCCGATTCGTCCAACCATTTGACGAGCGGCTCGTGCGTCTGTGCCGCCAGATCGACGAGCACGCGCCGCCCGGGCTGCTCGAGCGCGGTCTCGACGATCTGGTCGAGCGCCTCGTAGCGATCGACGAGCGCGGCCGACGCATGGTCGGCATAAAAACGCATCAGCGCGCCGTGCGAGCGGTCGGTGTCGAAGCCGATGAAGGGCAGTTCGTTGTCGATGAAATACTGCGCCAGCACGCGCGACAGCATCGACTTGCCGACGCCCCCCTTCTCGCCGCCGATCAGGTGGATCTTGGAGGTCGCATCGGTTTGCAGGGTGGGCAGGTTCATGACGGACATCGGGGAAGGGACAACGCCTCGATTGTGCCGTCTGCGCCGTGCCCACCCCCCGTTCGAGGGGCGGGTTTCCACCAATCAGCGTGGAGCGGCAGGTTGACGGCGGCAATGGCTCTGGTAGTTTCGACCCGCGGGCAGCGAAACGGCGCCCGAACCCACCGCCCGGCGCGTGCCGGCAAGCCAGGAGCAAACGTGATCACACTTCGCAAACTCGTCGCCGCCGCGGCGCTCGCCGGTTTGACGACCGCCGCATCGGCCTATCCGTTCGATGGTCTCTACATCTTCGGCGACAGCCTCTCCGATGGGGGCAACAACGCGCTCGTGATCGGCACGAACGGCACGCAGCCGATCACGAACAGCTACATCCCGTCGCAGCCCTACGGGCCGCCGCAAGGCCAGGGGCAATACACGAACGGCAACGTCTGGGCCTACAGCTTCGCGTCGGCGATCGGCCTGGGCGCGTACGCGGCGCCGTCGCTCGCGGGCGGCGGCAACTACGCCTACGGCGGCGCACGCACGAGCAAGAACGGAGATGTCGGCGGCTTCCCGCCGAGCCTGCGCACGCAGGCCAAGGGCTATCTCGATTCGACCGGCGGCACGGCGTCGGCGAGCGCGCTCTATGTCGTTGCCGGCGGCGGCAACGACGCGCGCGACGCTCTCGAGGCGGTGGCCGCCGATCCGGGCAACGCCGTCAGCATCATCGCCGCCGCGGCCGTCTCGTATGCCTTCAACACGGGCCGCATCGTCGACGCGCTGCAGGCGGCGGGCGCGCAGCACATCGTCGTCTGGGACGTACCGAATCTCGGCATCACCCCGGCCGTGAGTGCGCAGGGTTCGTTCGCGAGCCTGCTCGGCAACCTCGTCAGCAAGACGATGTCCGACGTGCTCGCCACGCGCATGAACGGCGAGGCCGGCGTGACGATGTTCGACTTTTACAGCCTGTCGACGGCGTGGGCCGCCGATCCAGGCGCCTTCGGCCTCGTCAACGCTTCCGACGCCTGCGGCGGCATCGTCGGCTGCGACCCGTCGACCTATGCGTTCTGGGACGGCATTCATCCGACCTCGGCCGGCCACGCGCTGATCGCCGGCGCGATGCTCGCGGCGGTCGTGCCCGAGCCCGCGACCTATGCGTTGATGCTGGTCGGCGTCGCGCTCGTCGCCTGGCGCGTGCGGCGCCGCGCCTGACGCGGGCTCTTCCCCCATTCACGACGACGGCCGGCTTCGCCCGGCCGTTTTGCTGCATGTCCTGCCCGTCGGCGGCCGCTCAAGCCGGCGCCTGCAGCGCCGGATCGACGTCCATCAGGCGCCAGCTTCGGCCCTGCCCGGTGAAGGTGTTGCGGTGGTAGCCGATCACCCACGGCTGCGCAAGGTCGGTGTAGATGCGGTGGACGTGGATCTTGTACGGCATGTAGGCGACGACGAGCTTCTTCGCCTCGGTGATCAAAGCCTGGCGCTCGGGGCCGTCGGGCAGCACGCGCTGCGCCTGGTAGACGGCGTTGTAGGCCGGCAGGTCGAAGCGCGCCTTGTTCGCCTGGCCCTTGTTCGGCCCGTAGGCGAGGACCATGAAATCTTCCGCGTCGGGCGTGCCCGCGGTCCAGCCGACGCCCCACATCATCAGCTTGCCGGCGGTCGAGGCTTTCAGGTTCTCGGGCCACTTCGCGGTCTGGAATTCGATGCGGATCCCGATCGCGTCCATATTCTTCTGCCACAGCTCGACGAGGCTGCGCGAGGCGCGATCGGGCTGCGTCGCATAGCGCAGCACGAGCGGGGAGCCGTCGGGCCGGTCGCGCCAGCCGTCGCCGTTCCTGTCGACGTAGCCGTAGAGGTCGAGCAGCGCCTTCGCGCGCGCCGGGTCGAAGTCGCTCATCTCGCTCTTGAACGCCGGGTCGTAGCCCCAGACGCCGGGCGCGATGTGCGATTGACCGGGAATCGCCTGGTTGTGGCGCACGAGGCGGATCTCCTTGTCGACGTCGGTCGCAAGGCTGATCGCGCGCCGCAGCGCGACCTTGTCGGGCGTATAGCCGCCGACGACCGGATCTTCCATGTTGAAGTAGGACAGCGAGACGTCGGAACGTGCATAGCGCAGCATGTGGATGCCGCGCTTCTTCAGGTTGGGCGCGAGCACGTTGTTCGGGATCGCGAGGTCGGCGAATTCGGGCGGCAGCTCGTCGAGCAGGTCGAGCTCGCCGTTCAGGAAGGCGAGCCAGCGCGGCTGGTTCTCCTCGATGATCGCGATCTCGATGCGGTCGAGCATCGGCAGCCGCCGGCCGGTGAGCGCGTCGGCCGCGGCACGCGCCAGGGTGTCGCCCGCGGGCGGCGTCTCGGCGTAGACCTCGTGCCGGTAGCCGGGGTTGCGCAGGAGCACGATGCGCGACGCGCGGCGCCACTCGCCGAGCCGGAACGGCCCGGTGCCGACCGGATGCTCGGAGATTGCGTCGCCGTAGAACTCGACCACCTCGCGCGCGACCGCCGCCCACGATACGTCGGCCATCTGCAGCAGAAAGCGCGGCGACGGATCGGCGAGCCGGATGCGATAGGTATAGCGGTCGAGCGCGCGCGCACCCTCGACCTCGCGCCCGTAGTCGAACGGCTTCTTGCCGGCGATCGCCTCGCGGCGCAGTTCGGAGAGGCCGAGCAGCCGCGCCGCTTCGAGCCGGTAGACATTGGTGCTCTTCCAGCGCGGGTCGTAGTGCCGCTTCAAGGCGTAGACGAAGTCCTCGGCGACCAGTTCGCGGCGCACGCCCTTGAATGCCGGGTCATCGGTGAAGAAGATGCCCGGCTGGACGCGGAAGGTGAACGTCCGATAGTCGGCCGTCACCTCGGGCATCGCGGCGAGCGCCGCCGGCCGCAGCCGGTACGGCCGGGCGAGGAATTCGAATTCGAGCGGCGAATCGAAGATTGCCGCCGCGACGGTGCGCGAATACAGGTCCGAGATCTGCGCCGGATCGAAGCCCGTCTCGGCGATCCGAAACGAGGTGCGCAGCACGCGCGGCGGGGCCGCGCGCGATGTGGCGGGCACACCGGCCAGCGCGCCGCCGACGAGGCCGGCAGCGGCCTGGATGAATTCGCGCCTGCGCGTCATGCGAACCCCGTGACGTACGCCATCCCTTCGAGTCTAGGCCGCCGTGGGCCGCGCCGCCATGCGCGCAAGCCCGACGCGGGCAAACGCGGGGAGGACGCCCGGCGTTGTCGGCCTAGACTGGCCGCACGGCAACTCCCGGCGAGAAGAGTCAGCGCGTGGCGGCCTACCTGATCCGACGCCTGTGGCAGATGGTGCCGACCTTGTTCGGCGTCGTGCTGCTCGTCTTTCTGCTGTTCAAATTCTTCGGCGGCGACCCGGCCGAGATTCTCGGCGGCCTGAATGCGACGCCCGAGCAAATCGATTCGATCCGCGAGCAGCTCGGCCTGAACGAGCCGCTGTGGGTGCAGTTCGGCATCTTCCTGAAGCAGGTCGCGAGCTTCGACTGGGGGCGCAGCTGGGCCACCAACGAGTCGGTCGCGACGCTCTTCGCGACGCGCCTGCCGGCGACGCTGACGGTGATGACGCCGATCCTGCTGCTCGATGTGCTGCTCGCGATTCCGGGCTCGCTGCTTGTGGCCTACCTGCGCGGCTCGCTCACCGACCGCGCGATCATGATCGTCTCGACGCTCGCGCTGTCGGTCTCGTTCCTCGTCTACGTCATCGTCGGCCAGTACGTATTCGCCTTTCAGCTCGGCTGGTTTCCGGTCCAGGGCTGGAGCGACAGCCTGTGGACCAACCTGACCGTCTATGCGCCGCTGCCGGTGATGCTCGCGGTGCTCGTCGGGATGGCGCCGCAGACAAGGCTGTACCGCAGCTTCTTCCTCGACGAGATCGGCCAGGACTACGTGCGCACCGCGCGCGCCAAGGGCATGACCGAGCCGGTCGTGCTGCTGCGCCACGTGCTGCGCAACGCGATGATCCCGATCCTGACGAATCTCGCGGTCGCCTTGCCCGGCATCTTCGTCGGCTCGTTCCTGATCGAGGTCTTCTTCTCGATTCCCGGTCTCGGCCGCGAGGTGCTGCTCGCCGTCAACCGCAGCGACTATCCGGTCATCCAGGCGGTGACGATCTATCTCGCGCTGATCACGATGGCGGTCAATATGGCGACCGACGTGCTCTACACCTTCGCCGATCCGCGGGTGGTGCTGAGATGAGCGCGGTGCTTCCGGCCACGCTTGCCGCGACGAGGTCGGGCGCGGGTGACGGCGTCTGGCGCGCCGCGTGGCGGCGCCTGCGGGGCGACCGCGTCGGCATGGTCTCGCTCGCGGTGGTCGGCGCATTCCTGCTGCTGATCCTGCTGTCGGCGCTCGGCGTCGTCGCCGCCGACTGGCAGCGGGAGATCGCGGTGCCGAATGCGCCGCCCACATTCATGGGGCCGAAGGCGCAGGCGGTGCAGACCGACATCGAGCAGCCGAGCGGGCCGGATGTCGACCTGTCGGCCATCGATCCCCTCGCGCCGCGCTACGAGGAATGGGCGGCGGGCGTCGCGAAATACCGCACCGCCGAAGCGCCCAGGCTCGATGTGCTGCCGTTCGGCGCCGACCGGCGCGGCCGCGACGTGCTCGCGAAGGCGGTGAAGGGTTCGCAGATCTCGATCTTCGTCGGCGTCCTCGCCGCGCTGCTCGCCACGGCGATCGGCACCACGCTCGGCGCCTTCGGCGGCTTCTTCGGCGGCAAGGTCGGCGACCTGCTCGAGTGGGTCTACAACGTCTTCACGTCGATCCCCGGCATCCTGCTGATCTTCGCCTTCGCCGCGGTCGCCGGGCGTGGCGTGCAAAGCGTCGTGCTGATCCTCGGCCTCACCGGCTGGACCGGTATCTACCGCCTCGTGCGGGCCGAATTCATCAAGCATTCGGTGCGCGAATATGTGCGCGCCGCGGAGGCGATCGGCGCCGGAGCGCTGTCGCGCATGTTCCGCCACATCCTGCCCAACGTCAGCCATGTCTCGCTGGTGCAGTTGTCGATCCACGTCGTCGCCTTCATCAAGGCCGAGGTGATCCTGTCCTACCTCGGCCTCGGCGTCGGCGTCGACCAGGTCTCGTGGGGCACGATGCTCGCCGAGGCGCAGGGCGAGCTCATCCTCGGCCACTGGTGGCAGCTCGCCGCGGCGACCGCCTTCATGGCGGTCTTCGTCACCGCGTTCTCGCTCTTCACCGATGCGCTGCGCGATGCGCTCGACCCCAGGCTGCGAGGTCTCGATTGAAGCTGCTCGACGTGCGCGACCTGCGCGTGGCCTTTCGCCTCGGCCGGCACGCGGGCGAAGTCCAGCGCGTGCAGGCGGTCGGTCAGGGCGATGCCGGCGTGAGCTTCGCGGTCGCCGAGAACACGACCGTCGCGCTGGTCGGCGAGTCGGGCTCGGGCAAGAGCGTGACGGCGATGGCGATCCTTGCACTGCTGCCGGCGAACGCCGAGCGCCGCGGGCGCATCGACTTCCTCGGCCGCGATCTGCTCGGCGCGTCGCGCGCCGAGCTGCAGGCGCTGCGCGGCAAGGATATCGCCTGCGTGTTCCAGGACCCGATGAGTTCGCTCAATCCGGTCTTCACGATCGGGCGCCAGATCTGCGAGCCGCTGCGGCACCACCTCGGGCTGTCCAAGCGGCAGGCGCTGGCGCGCGCCGAGGAATTGCTCGCCGAGGTCGGCATGCCCGAGCCGAAACGGCGCCTGGCATCCTTCCCGCACCAGCTCTCGGGCGGCCAGCAGCAGCGCGTGATGATCGCGATGGCGCTCGCCTGCGAACCCAAGCTCCTGATTGCCGACGAGCCGACGACCGCGCTCGACGCAACGATCCAGCGCCAGATTCTCGAACTGCTCGCGGGCCTGAAGGCCAGGCACCGCATGAGCATGCTCTTCATCAGCCACGACCTCGGCGTGGTCGGCGAAGTGGCCGACGAGGTCGTCGTGATGCGCGCCGGCGCGGTGCGCGAGCAGGGGCCGGTGGCGCGCATCTTCACGCAGCCGCGGGACGCCTACACGCAGGCGCTGCTGGCGTGCCGGCCGACGCTCGAGGGCGCCGGCAACGCCCGGCTCGCGGTGATCGCCGACCACATCGCCGGCGCCGCGCCCGCCGCCGCCGGCAAGGCGAAGGACCCGCAGGCACCGGTCGTCATTGCCGCGCGCGCGCTGACGAAGAGCTTCTGGCTCAGGAAGGGCGTCTTCGGCCGCACCGAGTTCAAGGCCGTCGGCCGCAGCGGCGCGGGCGTGAGCTTCGAATTGCGGCGCGGCCATACGCTCGGCGTCGTCGGCGAATCGGGGTCGGGCAAGACGACGATGGGCCTGGCGCTCTTGCAGCTGCACGAGCCGAACGGCGGGCCGGCGGGCGGCGAGGTGCGCTTCGACGGCCGGAACCTGCTCGCGCTCGACAAGGCGCGCTGGCGGACCATGCGCCGGCGCATCCAGATCGTGTTCCAGAACCCGTATGCGTCGCTCAACCCGCGCTTCACGATCGGCCAGACGCTCGTCGAGCCGATGACGATCCATGCCATCGGGCGCGATGGCGCCGATCGCGCCTCGCGCGCCCGCGCGATCCTGCAGCGCGTCGGGCTCGACGCCGACGCGGCATTCGCCAAGTACCCGCACGAGTTCAGCGGCGGCCAGCGCCAGCGCATCGCGATCGCGCGCTGCCTGACGCTCTCGCCCGAGGTGCTGGTGCTCGACGAGGCGGTGAGCGCACTCGACGTCTCGGTGCAGGCGCAGGTGCTTAACCTGCTGAAGGACCTGCAAGACGAACTCGGCCTCGCCTACGTCTTCATCAGCCACGACCTCGCCGTCGTGCGCTTCATGGCCGACGAGGTGCTCGTGATGCAGAACGGCGATGTCGTCGAGCAGGCCGCGGTCGCCGATATCCTCGAGCGCCCGCGCGAGGCGTATACCAAGCGCTTGCTGGCGGCGATCCCGCGCGGCTACCGGGCCGCGGCCTGACGCGCGTCCGCGCGGTTCCGGGCCGCTTCAGTCCGGCTGCGGCGCGCGGCGCGCGAACATGCCGTAGCCGCGCATGTCGAGCACCTGTTCGTCGCGCTGATTGAAAAGCTGCCAGCGGGTATCGACGAGGCCCGCCGTCGGCCGGCTTTTCAGCACGCGCGTGGCGAGCACCGTGAGGCGCATCCGCAGCGTATCGCCGGGCCGCACCGGCGCCGTCCAGCGCAGATATTCGAGCCCCGGCGAGCCGAGGCTCGCGGCGTCGAGCAGATATTCGTCGCACATCATGCGCATCGCCAGCGAACCGGTGTGCCAGCCGCTGGCGATCAGGCCGCCGAACGGCGTCGCGCGGCCGGCGGCGTCGTCGAGGTGGAACGGCTGCGGGTCGAAGCGGCTGGCGAAATCGATGATGTCCTCGCGCCGCACCGTCACCGTGCCGAATTCCCGCACTTCGCCCGGATGGAAGTCCTCCCAGTAGATGCTGGGCGCGCGGCGGGGGGCGGATTCGGGGTCGGAAGCCTTCATGTGCGGTCGGGAAGTCGTGGGCAACGGCCGATGATAGGCAAGCGGCGGCGGTCGCCTCAAGTTGCGTCTGGCGCGGGCCGATATGCGTTCGATGGCTTCGCTTTCGCTCTGTGCCCGCTCGCCGGTCGCTCGCTGGCAGGCTTGGCTGGCCGCGCTCGGCGTCGGTCTGGTGCTGTGTGCAGCGGCTGCGAGTGCCGCAGCCGGCGCCACGCCGGCGCAACTGCTCGAGCTCGAGCGCGCCGGCCGCGCCAAGCCGCGTGAGACCGCGGCGCAGCTTGCAACGCTGGTCGAATCGAACCAGGCCGACGCCGCGACCCGGCTCGAAGCGCTGATCCTGCAGGGCTGGCTGCTCGCGAGCGTGCCGAGCGCGGACGAGGCCGAAGCCGCCGCGCGCGCGCTCGATGCGCGCTTCGCCGCAGACCGCAGTCCGCTCGCCCAGGCCGGCGCGCTGCTGGTGCGGGCCCGGCTCGCCGAGCAACTGGGCGATGTCGCGCGCTCCAGTACGCTGATCGACGACGCGCTCGCGCGGTTGCCGGCCGACGCGGCGGCGTTGATGCGGCTGCGCTTCCTCGCCGCCCAGGCCCACATCCGCAACGGCTCGAGCAAGCACGAAGACGCGATCCGCATCGGTCACGAGGCGCTCGCCCTGGCCGACGCGCACGGCGAGGCCTGGCGCCGTGCAGAAGCGCGCGCTTACCTCGCCTACAGCTACCACCTAGCGAAGCAGAGCACACGCGCCTTGAGCCTGAACCAGGAGGCGCTCGCGATTGCCCAGGCGGACGGCGACCCGCTGACGCTCGCCCGCGTCAGCACCGTGCAGGCGATCGTGCTCGACACGCTGGGCGACAGCGACGGCGAGAAGCGCTTTTCGCTCGCCGCGGTCGACCTTGCGCGCCAAGCCGGCGCGAAGTCCGAGGAAGCGCTCTATATCGCCAACCTTGCGGACTACTATCGGAAGAACGGCGAGTACGCGACCGCGCTGCAACATTTGCACAAGGCTCTGCCGCTGACGCGCGAACTGAAGAACCTGAACGGCGAGATCGTGGCCCTCGCCCAGATCGGGCTGGCGCAGATCGCTCTCGGCCAGATCGACGCCGGCAAACCCAGTTTGCGGCTCGCGATCGACATCGAAGAGCGCCGCGGCTCGCTCAGCGGGATGGCCGACATCTATCGCGAAATGGGGCAGGCGCTGGAGCGCGCCGGCGACCTTTCGGGCGCGGTCGAAGCCTTCCACCTGCAGCGTACGCTCGAGGATCAGGTGCTGGCACGCAACCAGCAAAAGGCGATCCTCGAAATGCAGGAGGCCTTCGACAACGGCCGGCGCACGCGCGAGCTGGAACTGCTGCATCGCCAGAGCGCGATCCAGGGCGAGCAGCTTCATGCGCGCACGCTGCAGCAGCGCCTGTGGGCGCTGGTCGCGGTCTGCGGCCTGCTTTCGCTCGTCGTCGCCGCGCTGCTGATGCGCCGCGTGCGCGATACCAATCGGCGCCTCGCCGACAGCAATGCGCAGCTCAAGGCGCACGCCGAGATCGATCCGCTGACCGGGCTTTCGAACCGGCGCCACTTCCAGGCCGCGATGCGCCAGCTGGCCGCCGACGGCAGGTTCAGCGGCACCCTCTTCCTCGCCGATATCGATCACTTCAAGCGCGTCAACGATTGCTGGGGGCACGCCAGCGGCGACGCGGTGCTGGTCGAGATCGCGCGCCGGCTGCGCGCCGTATTGCGCGAACCCGACCTCATCGTGCGCTGGGGCGGGGAGGAATTCCTGGTCGTCGTCCGGGCCCTCAGCCCGGAGGCGGTCGAAGCCCTCGCGCAGCGCATGCTCGACGCCGTCGGCGCGGCGCCCGTCGTCCACGAGCAACGGGTAATCGCCGTCACCGCCTCGATCGGCTATGCGACCTTCCCGATCGAGCCGACGCTGCTCGACGTATCGTGGGAGCGTGCGATCAACCTCGTCGATACCGCCCTCTACCTGGCCAAGGCGCACGGCCGCAATCGCGCCTACGGCGTGCGCATGATCAACGCGAACGACGCCGAGCGCTTCGATGCGGTCGCGCGCTCGCTCGAAGACGCCTGGCGCACCGGCGATGTCGCGCTGACGCTGCTCGAAGGCCCGGGCCGCGGTGCCGAGTTCGCGGCCGACGTGCTCGCGCAGGCGGCATGAAGACGATGCCGGCGCAACGACCAGGCGCTCGCCGCCACCCACCGGCGCGCGCGCGCCGCGCGCTCGCCGCGTCGCTGCTGGCGCTGGGCTGCACCCTGCTGGCCGCCGGCCCGCCCACCGTGCGCGCGGACGAAATGGCGGACGGTGCGGCGATCGATGCCGCCGATGTCGACCCGCTTCAGGTGCGCATCGACCGCCTGCTGCGCCTGGGCTTCGACCGTCCGGACGACGCGCTGACGGGGTTGAAGGCGATCGACGCGGGCGATGCCGCAAGCCGCGCCGAGCGCATCGCGCTGCTCCAGGCGCGCGCCAGCGTGCTTGCCCAGAGCGGGCGGGCGCAGGATGCCGGCATCTGGATCGATGCCTTGAACGCGCTGGACGACCCGCGCGCGCAGGCCGGCGCCAAGGTCGCCCGCGCGCAGCTGGCGCGCACTGCCGGCCGCCTCGACCTGGCCGAGCCGCTCGCGCAATCGGCACTTGCGACGCTGCGCGCCGCCTGCCCGGAGATGCCCGATGGCGAGCCGGGCCAAGCCGATGCGCTGGTGAAGGCCGACCCGCGCGCGGCGCACGAGTGCAATGTCCGGGCCGCCTGGGATGCGACGCAGATCCTGCAGCGCTACTGGCAGGCCAAGGGTGCGCCGACCAGCGCCGCGGCGCAGGCCCAGCTCGGGCGCGACCTCGCGCTGTGGGCGGCGGACAACGGCCGCCTCGCGATCAGCAGCGCCGATCTTGCCTGGCGCCTCGTGCGCAGCGACAAGCTCGACGCCGCCCAGCCGCTGCTGCGCCAGGCGCAGCGCCTCGCCGTGCGCTCGGGCGACCCGGCGCTGCAGGCCCAGGTCAAGATGGCGCAGGCGCGGATCGCCAACCGGCGCGACGATTCCGACAGCGTGCGCCGGCTGACGGACGAAGCCCTGCCCCTGGCGCGCCAGGCGCATTCGCCGCGCCTCGAGGCCGAACTGGAGACTTTCCTGAGCGACGTCCACGTCAGGCAGCATCGTCCGGCCGACGCCTTGCGCGCCGTCGAGCGCGCCATGCCGGTCGCGCGCCGGCATCGGGATATGGGCATCGAGCTCGTGCTGACCAACAACGCCGGACTGGCGAAGATCGGCCTCGGCCGCATCGCCGAAGGCAAGCAGGATCTGGCGCGCGTCGAGCAGCTCGCGAGCGACGCCGGACTGACCGCGCTGCGCGCCGAGGTGCTGCGCGAATACGACGCCGCGCTCGCCACCGCCGGCGACCTGCGCGGCGCGCTCGAGCTCTACCACCGCGAGCGCGAACTCAACGCGCAGACGATGAGCCTGGCGCGCGACGCGGCCTTGAAGCAGCTGCGCCAGCGCAACGACCGCGAGCGCAAGCAGCGCGATATCGACCTCCTCGCCCGCGACAACGAACTCAAGAGCGTCGAGATCGCGAACCGCGACCTGATGCTGCGCATCTGGGCCGTCGCCGGCGTCGTTCTGGCCCTGTCGGCGGCGACCGTGCTGCTGCTGTACCGCCGCGTGCGGGCGACGAACCGCGAGCTCGTCGCGAGCGAGGCGCAGCTGCGCGTGCAAAGCGAGCGCGATCCGCTGACCAACCTCGCGAACCGGCGCCAGTTCCTCTCCGTGATGCACGCCGAACAGGCCAGGGGCGGTGCCGGAGCGGGCTTCGAGGGCGCGCTGCTGCTCGTCGACATCGATCATTTCAAGCACGTCAACGACGGCCACGGCCACGCGGCGGGCGACCTCGTGCTGTGCGAGGTCGCCAAGCGGCTGAACGAGGCGGTGCGCGGCGACGATCTCGTCGTGCGCTGGGGCGGCGAGGAGTTTCTCGTCCTCGCGCTGAAGGTGCCCGCCGCCCAGGCCGAGCAGCTCGCCGAACGCGTGCTGAAGGTGATCGGCGAGCGGCCGGTGATCGTCGACGGCCGGCCGGTCGCGGTCACGGTGTCGATCGGCTACGCGCGCTTTCCGCTGCCGCCGCACGTGCTGCCGCTGGGCTGGGAGCAGGCGATCAACCTGACCGACATGGCGCTCTATACCGCCAAGAGCCAGGGCCGCAACAAATCGGTCGGCATCGTCGCCGCCGACGCGCCGGCCGAACCGGCGCTGAGGAATATCGAGGCCGATTTCGAGCGCGCGTGGCAGGATGGCCGCATCACGCTGAAGATCGCCCCCGGGCCGCTCGCCCTCGCCGCGTAGCGCGCGCGGGCCGCCGTCTTCAGTGCAGCACCAGCGGCTGCTGCATCAACGGCACGTAGCGGCCGATAAATTCGTCGATCGCTTCCTCGGTCGGCGAGTTCTCGATCAGCGCCTGCACGCCGGCCTTGAAGCTCTCGGCGAGCGCACCGTCGATGAAGATCTCCTTGCGCGCGAACTTGTCGACGATCTCGTAGCCGCCGCGGCCCGCCGCGTGTGCCGCGTCGGCGCCGGCCTCTTCGGGCACGACGAACTGGACGACGGTGTAGTTGTCCGAGTTGTAGAGCATGTTCATGGCATTTCCTCCCGATCTGCACCTGAGGGCGGCGAGCCGGACTTCAAGGCAGCGCTTGCCGGCACCGCCCCGGCAGCGAGGCGCTGCGCTTCAGGGCGTGGGAGCGGCCCCGCGCCACTCGAGCGTCAGCGCCTCGCCGCCGTTGGACAGCTGCACGCGCAGCGGCGCGTAGCCGTGCGAAGGGGCGAGCCACACTTCGGCGCGCGTATCGTAGGGCCGCACGGGGCGGCGCAGGAAGCGCAGCGTTCGCACTTCACCGCCCGCCAGTTCGAGGCTCGGCGCACCCATCGGCTCGAAGTGCCAGAGATCCGCCTCGCCGCGCGCGCCGACGACGATCATCGCCACCCCCCCCGTGGCGACGACGGAAGGATCGGCGGCGGCGATCGCGCCCAGCTGGAACATCACGCTCAGGCGGTCCTGCATGCCGGGCACGAGCGGATGCTCGATCGGCGGCCCGGAAAACGTCACCGTTCCGGTCTCGCGCCGGAAATTCGCGGCGAGCGCACCGCGCCCGCGGCGGCGGTCGACGAGGCGCCGCGGCGCGATCCCTGCCGAATCGAATTCGCCCGCGCTCGACAGCGCGAGCCACTCGGCGCCGCCTTCGCGCGCCCGCAGGCTCGCGACATAGTGCTCGCCTTGCGGCTCCCAGCGCAGCTCGGCTTCCCCCGTCGCGGCGCCACGCGTCAGCGTATAGGCGTAGGTGAAGGCGGGCGCCATGCGGGTCGGATAGACGGGCGGCTCGGGTTCGGCGGGTGCGGCGGAGGTCGCCGGCTGCAGGTCGATCGCCGCCGCCGGCGGCGCGTCCAGCGGAAGCGCCTCGGCGCGCGATGGCAGCAGCGCGGCGGGTGCGGCGAAGGTCGCGATCGAGCGGGCGGCGTCGTCCCGCCGGCCGCGCGGGCTCGTCGCCGGCGCGTCAGCTGCCGGCCGGAGCCGGACCGCGGAGGCAAGGCCGGCCGGCCGCGCTTCGAGCGCCCGGGCGGCCTGCGGCGCAACGCCTGCTGCGAGCCGATCGGCGACGCTGTCGAGCAGCAGCACATGCAGCGCGAGCACGCCGAGCCCGATCAGGCCCAGCCGCGCGGCGGCGATCCGGCCCCGGGTCATCGCAGGGCGGGCGAGCGCCGACGCGTCGCACGGCGGGCGGTGGCAGGCAGCGGCGTTTGGCGACGACAATGCTGCCGACCTGCAATCCCTGCGCTGCGTCGCTCGAACATGGCGCCCAAGTCCTCGGAAATCCGACCATGAAACTCGCAAGCTACAAGGATGGTTCGCGTGACGGACAGCTCGTCGTCGTCTCGCGGGACCTCGCGTCGGCCCATTATGCGACCGGCATCGCGACGCGCATGCAGCAGCTGCTGGACGACTGGAGCTTCGTCTCGCCGCAGCTCGAGGAGCTGTCGCAGGCGCTCGATCACGGCCGCGCGCGCCATGCGTTCGCATTCGATCCGGCGCAGTGCATGGCGCCGCTGCCGCGTGCCTTCCAGTGGGCCGACGGCTCGGCCTACCTGAATCACGTCGAGCTCGTGCGCAAGGCGCGCGGCGCCGAAGTGCCGGCCACGTTCTACGAGGATCCGCTGATGTACCAGGGCGGCAGCGACGATTTTCTCGGGCCGCGCGACGATGCGCGTTTCGCGAGCGCCGACTGGGGGATCGATTTCGAGTCCGAGGTCGCGGTCGTCACTGGCGACGTAGCGATCGGCACCGGCGCCGACGCCGCGATCGACAGCGTGCGCCTGCTGCTGCTGGTCAACGACTGGAGCCTGCGCAACCTGATTCCGGCCGAACTCGCGAAGGGTTTCGGCTTTCTGCAGAGCAAGCCGGCGACGGCGTTCGGTCCGGTCGCCGTCACGCCCGACGAGCTCGGCGCCGCGTGGCGCGGCGGACGCGTCCATCTGAACCTCGAATCGACCTGGAACGGCAAGCGCGTCGGCCTGTGCGCGGCGGGCGACGAGATGACGTTTCACTTCGGCCAGCTGATCGCTCATCTGGCGAAGACGCGCAACGTGCGCGCCGGCAGCATCGTCGGCAGCGGCACGGTGAGCAACAAGGACTGGAGCCGCGGCTATTCGTGCATCGCCGAGCGGCGCGCGATCGAGACGATCGAGTCGGGCGCGCCGAAGACCGGCTTCATGCAGTTCGGCGACACGATCCGCATCGAGATGAAGGGCGACGACGGTGCGAGCGTGTTCGGCGCGATCGAGCAGCGCGTCGCGCCGCTCCGCTGATCGATACCCGCCGCAGCGCCCGCAGCCGACAGTGATGCCGCAGCCGAAGCTGCCACCCCAGGAGCTTGCGTTCGGCGACGCGCGCCGCGCGCGCCTGATCCGCTGGACCTCGGTCTGGCTCGGCGTCTTCGCGCTGGTCGCGATGCTCGCCCTTCAGCAGGCCGGCCTCACCGAGTGGTACCGGCTCGCCGGCGACCTCGCGTTGCTGCTCGGTTGCGTGCTGGCCTGGCTGCTGTGCGGTGCCGGCCAGACCGGACGCGCCGCGCAGGTGCTGATCTGGACCACGCTGGCCGGCATCAGCGTCATCGCCTACGCCACGGGCGGCTACCGCTCGCCGGCGGCGAACGGTTTTCTTACGCTTGTCGCCTTCGCCGGCTGGCTGCTCGGGATGCGCTACATGATCGCCGTGACGCTGCTGTCGCTCGCCATCCTCGGCGCCTTGTTCGTGCTCGGCCAGACCGGCCTGCTGCCGCCGCCCGCGGCCAGCCGTCCGCTGGTGCACTTCCTGTCGGCCGCGATCGCGCTCGCCCTCGGCGGGCTGCTCTTCTACTACGTGGTACGCGAACTCAACCTCGGCCTCGCGCAGGAGAAGGCGCTGCGCGAGGACCTGAAGCGGGCGAACGACCTGCTCGAGCAGAAGGTCGCCGACCGCACGCGCGAACTGACGGACGCGCGGGACGCCGCCGAGCGCGCGAGCCGTGCGAAGGGCGCCTTTCTTGCCAACATGAGCCACGAGATCCGAACCCCGATCCACGCCATCGTCGGCCTGACCGAGATCGTGCAGCGCGAGTCGACCGACGATCGGGCGAAGGAGCGGCTGGCGCTCGTCTCGAAGGCGTCGGACCATCTGCTCACGCTCATCAACAACGTGCTCGACATCTCCAAGATCGAGAGCGGCAAGCTCGAGCTCGCGGCCAGCGAGATGCGCATCGACGATGTCTTCGAGCGCGTGCTGTCGATGCTGCGCGACGAGGCGCTGCGCAAGGGCCTGCAGTTGCGCGGCGAACTCGACGTCGATGCCAGCCGCCCGGTGCTGGGCGACGCGACGCGACTGGTGCAGGTGCTGCTCAACTTCGCGGCGAACGCGGTCAAGTTCACGCCCGCGGGCAGCGTCGTGCTGCGCGGGCGCAAGCTCGAAGGCGAGCTGTTTCGCTTCGAGGTCGAGGACACCGGCGTCGGCATCGCGCCGGCCGACCAGGCGCGGATCTTCGATTCGTTCGTCCAGGCCGACGGCGCGCTGACACGCACGCAATCGGGCAGCGGCCTGGGGCTCGCGATCAACCGCTATCTGGCGCGCGCGATGGGCGGCGAGGTGGGCCTGCAGAGCACGCCGGGCGTCGGCAGCCTGTTCTGGTTCACCGCGCGCCTGCCGCCGGCGCCGGCCAGCATCGTTCCGGCGCGCGCGCCGGCCGCCGACTTCGGCGCGGCGCAGGCCGAGGCTCTGTTGCGCGGTGTGCTCGCCGGTGCCCGGTTGCTGGTCGTCGACGACAACGAAGTGAACCGGATCGTCGCCCGCGCCCAGCTCGATGCGGTCGGCATCGCGGTCGACGAAGCGGCGGACGGCGCGCAGGCGGTCGAGATGGCCGCCCGCGGCCACTACGATCTGATCCTGATGGACGTCCACATGCCGGTGCTCGACGGTATCGAGGCGGCACGCCGCATCCGCCAGTTGGGCGCCTGCCGCGAGACGCCGATCATCGCGCTCACCGCGGACGCCTTCGAGAGCGAGCGCCAGCGCTGCATCGACGCCGGCATGTCCGATCACCTCGCCAAGCCGCTGCAGGCGGCGCGGCTCTACACCGCGCTCGCGCAGTGGCTGGCGCGCGTGCCGGACAAGGCACGCAGCGCCGGATCGGGCGCCGGCGCGTGACGCGCAGCGCAGCGGGGCCCCGCGGGTGAAGGACCTTTCGCCGACGCTCAAGATCGTCACCGTCTGGGGGCTGGTCGGGCTGGCCGTCTTTCTTGCCGTCCAGTTCTGGCAGGCGCACGAGGCGCGCACCCATTTCACGGCGACGGCGGGCGGCGTGATCGAGATCCGGCGCGGGCCCGACGGCCACTACCACTGGCCGGGACGGGTGAACGGTATCGAGGTCGACTTCCTCGTCGATACCGGCGCCAGTTCGACCGCGCTGCCGCTCGCGCTGGCCGAGCGCGCCGGGCTGCGCGGCGAAGGCAGCATCACCTCGTCGACCGCCGGCGGCATGGTGCGCGGCACGCTGGCGCGGGCCGATATCGAGCTGGCGGGCGGCGTGCGGGCCGAGCGGCTGCGCGTCGCAATCCTGCCCGCGCTGGCCGCGCCGCTGCTCGGCATGGACGTGCTGTCGCAGCTGCATTTCGCGCAGAGCGATGGCGTGCTGCGACTCACGCCGCGCCCGGCAGGGCAATAGGGACGAATGCGCACGCCGGGCCCGGGCGCGGCACAATGAGCCGGCACGCACTCAACCTCGGGGGGGGGAATCATGGCCGACAGCGGCAATTTCGCAAAGTTCGTTCCAGGTTTCGATTTTCTCGAAAGCCTCGTGAAGAATGCCGGCGCGGCGATGCCGGGCGTCGGGCAGTGGATCGCACCGACGATCAATCCGGAAGAGATCGACAAGCGGATCGATGAACTGCGCACCGTGCAGTACTGGCTCGAACAGAATGCGCGCATGCTCGGCGCGACGATCCAGGCGCTCGAGGTGCAGCGCATGACGCTGTCGACCCTGAAGACGATGAACGTGCAGATGGATGCGCTGCGCGATTCGATGCTGCTGAAGATGCCGGCCGAGGCGCCGCCCGCCGCACCCGTGGAGGCCAAGGCCGACCCCGTCCGGGCGCCCGCGGCGAGCCCCGAAGCGAAGCCGCAGCCTGCGCCGCAAGGCGCGTCGAAAGCGGCCCCCGAGCCGGCCGCCGCGCCGGGCGTCGTCGATCCCCTGCAGTGGTGGGGTGCATTGACGAAGCAGTTCACCGAGCTCGCAAGCGCCGCGCTCGAGAAGGGCGCGGCACCCGCCGGCGGCGCGGCGGCGGACGCGAAGCCGCTCGCGGACGCGACCCCGCGCAAACCTGCGCCGCGCAAGGCCGCAGCGCGCAAAAGCGCCTCGCGCAAGAGCGCCGCGCGCAAGCCGGCGCCACGCAAGGCGGGCTGAGCGCATCGGTCGCCGCTCGCGCCGAGCCCTCTGCCGCATGGATCTGCCGGCGCGATGACGCTCTTCTGGCACGCCCACGCGAGCCACCCCGACTGGCGTACCGCGCTTGCGCTCGCCGCTGCGCAGATCGACGCCCAGGCCGATGCCGACCGCGCGCGGCGCGGGCCGCAAGGCGCCGCCGGGCGTGCCGGCGCGCCGGCCGCGGAGGCCCGGCCGACGCTCGGCTGGGTCTATCTGACCGACCTCTACGCCAACGATGCCGGGGCGCTGCTGGCCGAACTGCAACGCCGCTGGCCGGGGGTCGCCTGGGTCGGCGCGGTGGGCGTCGGCGTGGCGGCCAATGGCATCGAATATTTCGACCAGCCGGCGCTCGTGCTGATGCTCGCCGCAGTGCCGCGCGAACGCTTTCGCGTCTTCTCCGGGCCGCAGCCGCTGGGCGGCTTTGCCGCGCACACCGCGCAGGTCCACGCCGATCCGTCGAGCGCCGAACTGCCGACGCTGATTCACGAGCTTGCGGCGCGCACCGCGACCGGCTACCTCTTCGGCGGCCTGGCGTCGTCGCGCGCGCAGGCGCCGCATATCGCCGACGGCGTCTTCGAGGGCGGCGTCTCGGGCGTCGCATTCGGCAGCGATGTCGCGCTCGTCTCGCGCGTGACGCAGGGCTGCCAGCCGGTCGGCCCGACGCGGCGCGTGACGCAGGCCGAGCACAATCTCGTGCTCGAACTCGACGGCCAGCCGGCCCTCGACACCTTGCTCGGCGACCTCGAACTCGATGGCCTCGCGCCGCCGGAAGTGCTCGACGCGCTGCGCCACACCCTGGTCGGCCTGGCCGATGCCGCCGACGAGACGCTCGCCCGTCCCGGGCAGTTCGGCGCCGATACGCGGGTGCGCCACCTGATCGGCATCGACCCGGCGCGGCGCGCCATCGCGGTGGCCGATGTCGTCGAGCCCGGCATGCGGCTCGCGTTCTGCCAGCGTGACACCGAGGCCGCGCGGCGCGACCTGGTGCGCATCTGCGCCGAGATCCGCGAGGAGCTCGAACCCGAGATGCTGCCGCTCGAAACCGTGCTCGCCTTGCAGGGCACCGACGCCGAACGCCAGCCGCATGCAGCGCGGCGCATCGCCGGCGCGATCTATGTCAGCTGCAGCGGCCGCGGCGGCCCGCACTTCGGCGCGCCGTCGGCGGAGCTGGCGATCGTGCGCCATGCGCTCGGCGATGTGCCGCTCGCCGGGTTCTTCGCCGCGGGCGAGATCGCGCGCCACCATCTGTACGGCTATACCGGCGTGCTCACCGTCTTCGTCGGCGATGACTGAACCGAATCAGCCGCCCTCCGGCGATCGGGCGCTGCGCCAGGCCGAGGTTGTCGCCGCGCTCGCCGCGGTGCTGCCGGCGCGCGCGCTGCTGTGGCAGCGCGAGGACGTGACGCCCTACGAGTGCGACGGGCTGACGGCGTATCGCGAACGGTCGCTCGCCGTTGCGCTGCCCGAGACCGAGGCCGAGGTTGCGGCGGTGCTGCGCGCTTGCCACGCGCTGAATGTCCCGGTCGTCGCGCGCGGCGCCGGCACGGGCCTGTCGGGCGGCGCGATGCCGCACCGGCTCGGTGTGACGCTCGGCCTCGCGAAGTTCAACCGCATCCTCGCCATCGACCCGCTCGCGCGCACCGCGACCGTGCAGTGCGGCGTGCGCAACCTCGCGATCAGCGAGGCGGCTGCGCCGCTCGGCCTGTACTACGCGCCGGATCCGAGCAGCCAGATCGCGTGCACGATCGGCGGCAACGTGGCCGAGAACTCGGGCGGCGTGCATTGCCTCAAGTACGGTTTGACGCTGCACAACGTGCTGCGCGTGAAGGGCTTCACCGTCGAGGGCGAGGCGGTCGTCTTCGGCGCCGAGGCGCTGGATGCGGCCGGGCTCGACCTGCTCGCGCTCGTCGTCGGCAGCGAGGGCATGCTCGCGGTGACGACCGAGGTCACCGTGCGGCTCGTGCCGAAGCCGCAGCTCGCGCGCTGCATCATGGCGAGCTTCGACGATATTCGCAACGCGGGCGATGCGGTCGCCGCGATCATCGCCGCCGGCATCATCCCGGCCGGGCTCGAAATGATGGACAGGCCGATGACGGCGGCGGTGGAGGATTTCGTGCATGCCGGCTACGACGTCGACGCCGCCGCGATCCTGCTGTGCGAGAGCGACGGCACGGCCGAGGAGGTGGCCGAGGAGATCGCCGATATGGAGGCGGTGCTGACCGCCGCCGGCGCGACCCGGCTGCAGGTGAGCGAGAACGAGGCGCAGCGGCTGACATTCTGGAGCGGGCGCAAGAATGCCTTCCCGGCGTCCGGCCGTATCAGCCCCGACTACATGTGCATGGACTCGACGATTCCGCGCAAGCGGCTCGCCGACATCCTGCTCGCGATCCAGCAGATGGAGCACAAGTACGCGCTGCGCTGCGTGAACGTCTTTCATGCCGGCGACGGCAACCTGCATCCGCTGATCCTGTTCGACGCCAATGACGCCGACCAACTGCACCGCTGCGAACTGTTCGGCGCCGACATCCTCGAGACGAGCGTGCGCATGGGTGGCACCGTCACCGGCGAGCACGGCGTCGGCGTCGAGAAGCTCGGCTCGATGTGCGTGCAGTTCACGCCCGAGGAACGGGCGCAGATGTTTGCCTTGAAGCGCGCCTTCGACCCGCAGGAATTGCTCAATCCCGGCAAGGTCATCCCGACGCTGCAACGCTGCGCCGAGGGCGGCAAGATGACGGTGAAAAAGGGGCTGCTGCCGTTTCCCGAACTGGAGCGGTTCTGAGCATGGCGGACGCGGCACTCGATGCGATTGTCGACCGGGTGCGGGCGGCGCGCGCCGACAGGGCGCCGCTCGACATCCGGGGCGGTGCGACGAAATCGTTCTACGGCGAGGCGCCGCGCGGCGCGCCGCTCGATATGCGGGGGCTCGCCGGCATCAGCAGCTACGAGCCGAGCGAGCTGGTCGTCACGGCGCGCGCCGGCACGCCGCTTGCCGAGCTCGAGGCGATGCTCGCCGAAAAGGGCCAGTGCCTGGCGTTCGAGCCGCCGCGTTTCGAGAATCCGACGAACGCAAGCGTTCGGGGCGGCACCGTCGGCGGCATGGTCGCGGCCGGCCTTGCCGGGCCCGCGCGGGCGACGGCCGGCAGCGTGCGCGACCACGTGCTCGGTGCGACGCTGCTCAACGGCCGCGGCGAGGTGCTGAGCTTCGGCGGCCAGGTGATCAAGAACGTCGCCGGCTACGACGTCTCGCGCGTCCTCGCCGGCTCGCTCGGCATCCTCGGCGCGATCTGCGAGGTATCGATCAAGGTGCTGCCGCGCGCCGCGGCGACGCGGACGCTGCGCTTCGAGCTCGACGAAGGCGCGGCGCTGCAGCGCACCGCCGAGTGGGGCGGCCAGCCGCTGCCGATCAGCGCGAGCGCGTGGTGGCGCGGCATGCTCGTCGTGCGTCTCGCCGGCGCGGACGCGGCGGTGCACGCGGCGCGCCTGCGTCTGGGCGGCGAGGCGATCGAGGAAACGCTGGCGCAGGAATTCTGGACCGGGCTGCGCGACCAGACCGACGAGTTTTTCGCCGCCGCGTCGCAGGCGGTGGGCGGCGGGGCGAGCCTGTGGCGGCTCGCGCTGCCGCAGACGGCGGCCGCGCTCGGCCTGGCCGGCGACACGCTCGTCGAATGGGGCGGCGCGCAGCGCTGGCTGGTGAGCGAGGCACCCGCCCGGCAGGTGCGCGATGCCGCCGCGCGCGCCGGCGGGCACGCAACGCTCTTTCGCGCGCAGGACAAGTCGGCGGGGGTCTTCGCGCCGCTCGCGCCGCCGCTTGCGCGTATTCACCACGAGCTCAAGCGCGCCTTCGACCCCGAGGGCATCTTCAACCCCGGCCGCCTCTATCCGGGCCTGTGACCACGCACGATGCAGACCGACCTGGCTCCCGAATTCAAAGGCACGCGAGATGGCGACGCCGCCGAGGCGATCCTGCGCAAATGCGTGCACTGCGGCTTCTGCCTTGCGACCTGCCCGACCTACCTGCTGCTCGGCAACGAGCTCGACAGCCCGCGCGGCCGCATCTACCTGATGAAGCAGATGCTCGAAGGCGCGCCGGTGACGCAGGCGACGCAGCTTCACCTCGACCGCTGTCTGACCTGCCGCAACTGCGAGACGACCTGTCCGTCGGGCGTGCAGTACGGCGCGCTCGTCGATATCGGCCGCAAGATCGCCGAAGCGCGCGTCGAACGCCCGAACGGCGAGCGGGCGCTGCGCGCCGTGCTCCGCCACGGGCTGACGTCGTCGCTGTTCGGCCCGGCGATGAAGCTCGGCCAGCGGGTGCGCGCGTTGCTGCCGGCCGGGCTGAAGAGCAAGGTGCCGCCGCGTGCCGGTCCGAGGGCGCGCCAATGGCCGACGCGCAGCCACCCGCGCAAGGTGCTGCTGCTGATGGGCTGCGTGCAGCCATCGATGCTGCCCAATATCAACAGCGCGACGGCGCGCGTGCTCGACGCGGCCGGTGTGCAGACGCTCGTTGCCGACGGTGCCGGCTGCTGTGGCGCGATTCGCTGGCATCTGGGCGACGAGCCGGGCGGCCTCGCGGACATGCGCCGCAATATCGACGCCTGGTGGCCGACGATCGCGGCCGGCAGTGTCGAGGCGATCGTGATGAACGCCTCGGGCTGCGGCGTGATGGTGAAGGACTACGGCCACGCACTTGCGCACGACCCCGACTACGCCGCCAAGGCCAAGCGCGTCAGTGAGTTGACGCGCGACCTGAGCGAGTTCGTGCCCGGGCTCGTTGGGGATCTGCAAGCGCGCCTTGCCCGCACGTGGCCTGCGGCGCGAGCGGCGGTGTCGCCGACGCGCGCAAGCGAACCGACGCGCACGATCGACACCGCAAAGCGTCTCGCGTTTCACCCGCCCTGCACCCTGCAGCACGGCCAGCAGTTGCGCGGCAATGTCGAATCGATATTGCGCGCGCTCGGCTTCGAGGTCGAACTGGCGGCGAACGAGAGTCATTTGTGCTGCGGCTCGGCAGGTACCTACTCGGTGCTGCAATCGAAGCTCGCCTTCGAACTGCGCGACCGCAAGCTCGCCAATCTCGAGCCGCTGGGCGTCGACGCGATCGTCTCGGCCAACATCGGCTGCATCCTGCATCTGCAGACCGGCACGGCGACGCCGGTGCGCCACTGGATCGAGGTGCTGGACGAGACGCTGGTCGCAACGCCGTCCTGACCGGCGCGCGAGAACGTGCGCTTCACCCCCCTAGTTCGGGGGGGTTGTGGTACTCCCGCTGGAGCGCCTGACTGCCTAGAATGAATTCACACAGCGGGCTGCAGACCGACGGGCCGATTCGGGTCGTGGCGCATACCGGCTGAACTGGAGGCCGATCATGTTGAACCTGAGGAGATTGTCGCGGGCGACGGTGCTGGGCATGACCGTCTTGCTTGGCGCCCTGCTGGGGGCATCCGCTCCAGCACAGGCCCGGACCTACGGAGGCTCGTTCACGCCGCCCTTCGGGGGCGACTTCCCGGATCTCGAATGGAGCGGCTCTGGAAAGTTCTACATTCCTGATGCTTGTGAAGCGCAGTCGACCGGCTGGTATGCCAACTCGGGGCCGACCTGCGGCGGCATGACGATCAGCGATGGCCAGCTCGTTTTCACGAGCATCGGCAGTTCCACGACGACCGATGTGTTCAACTTCGGCAGCGCGCCGGTGGTCAACATGTACGTGGACGGCGGCGGTCTGCACGGCGTCGAGTCCACGTTCATCGGCGGGTTCACCTCATCCACCTACAACATGGTCGGCAGCACGCCGGTCTGGTTCTGGCTGAAGTTCGAACACGAGATCGCGGTCGGCCCGAACCTGTCGGTCGTGCAGCTGTACTTCAACGCCGTCGGCGAGGGTCCGGATTGCATCGTGCGGGGCAACTGTTCGGTCTTCGGCGCATCGGAGAACAAGGCCATCCTGATCCTGACGCCGGTTCCCGAGCCGGCGAGCTATGCGATGATGCTGGCCGGCCTTGCCGGACTCGGTTTCTTCGTCCGGCGCCGCCAGCAGCGCTGACGATCAGGTCGCACCTGCACACCCGTCGAACCGCCGCCTCGAGCGGCGGTTTGCATTGCGGCCCCGGCCGGGCGTCAGGCGGTGACGAGATCGCCCTGCGCCGACAGCGCTTGACGCAGTGCATCGTCGATCTGCCACTGCCGGCCCTCGTTGCGCAACATTTCGAACTCGTCGGCAGGCAACGCCTTGCATAGCGCGTCCACCTGCGCCGACCAGTGCTCCGCGGCCTTGGGCGGGCGCGCCAGGACGAGCCGCTCGCGCGCCAGCTCGATGGCGCCGGTGAGTCTGGCCGCTGTTGCGACGCGATTCTCGGCCTTCGCGAGCGCCGCGCAGGTCTCCAGGCAGCCAAGCAGCTCGGCGCGCATGCCGAACGCGTTGAACGACCGCAGGGCATCGCCAAGTCTTGCCCGCGCCGAGACGAGATCGCCATTGCCGAGGTCGACCTGGCCCAGGCGCCACAAGGCCTTGGCCTCGCCCGGCTTGTCGGCCCCTTCCCGGCAGACGATCAGCGAGCGCTTGAAGTGCTGGCTGGCGTCGTCCGGCGCGCCGCTGTCGACGGCCGCCTCGCCCAGGTGCAACTCGCACTCGCCTTCGATATCCATGGACTTGATGGCGCGCGTGATGGCCAGGCACTGCTCCAGCAGGCTGCGGCCGGTGTCGAGATCGCCGCGATGGATTGCGATCTGCCCCAGGTGCAGCAGCCCGATCGCCTCGCCGACGCGGTCGCCGAGGCCGACGAAGATCTGCAGCGCCTCGCGTTCGCCGACCTCGGCGCCGGCCGCGTCACCGGTTTGCAGCCGCACCAGCGACAGCGTCGACAGCGTCGCCGCGATCTCCACCGGGTTGTCCAGACCGCGGCGCAACTCGAGGCAGATCTCGAGCATCTTCAGGGCTTCGGCAAGGTCGCTCTGGTTCTCGGCCAGACGCGAGCCGGCATACAGGGCCCAGGCGCGCGCAACGTCCGAGGACTGGACCGCCGGCAGATCGAGCGCGGCCCTGACCACGGACCGCCCTTCGGTCGCGTAGCCGCGCAGCATCCAGAATCCGGCCAGCGCGACGGCGAACTTGACGGCGATGACGGCGTCCACCCCGCCACTCAGCGCGAGCGCGACCGCCGCGCGCAGGTTGTCGAGTTCGGCCTCGACGCGCCAGACCCAGTCGGCCTGTTCCGGGCCTTCCAGGCCCTGGTTGGCCGACTTCGCGATCGCGAAGTAGTAGTCGCAATGACGCGCCGCGGTCGCATCGAGTTCGCCGCCGTGTTCGAGTTTTTCGTGGGCGTAGTCGCGGATCGTCTCGAGCATGCGATAGCGCATGCCTTCGTCGCAGTCGTCGGGCATGACGAGGGATTTCTCGATCAGCGACTCGATCAGGTCGAGGACATCGTCCGCTAGCAGCGGATCGGCGCCGCATACGGCCTCCGCGGCGGACAAATCGAAGCCGCCGGCAAAGACGGCGAAGCGGGCGAATGCGGTCTGCTCCGATTCGGTCAGCAGTTCGTACGACCAGTCGACGAGCGCGCGCAGCGTCTGCTGGCGCTCGTCGTGAACGCGCGCGCCGCCGGTCAGCACCTTGTAGCGGTCCTTGAGCCGGGTGTTGATATCGGCGACCGACAGCGAGCGCACGCGTGCCGCCGCGAGTTCGAGCGCCAGCGGTATGCCCTCGAGACGCGTCACGAGCGCCGCCACCGCCGGCGCCTCGCGCTCGTTCAGCGCGAACGACGGCTTGTGCGACCGCGCGCGATCGACGAACAGCTGCACCGCGGGCGAACGCCGCAATGCATGCATATCGTCGCCCGCACGCGGCAGCGGCAAGGGCAGGATCGGATAGACGTGCTCGCCCGGAATGCGCAGCGCCTGGCGGCTCGACGCGAGCACGTGGACGAAGGGCGCCGCCTTGACGACGGCGTGCGCCAGATCGGCCGCCGGCTCGATCAGATGCTCGCAGTTGTCGAGGATCAGCAGCACGCGGCGCGCCTTCAGGAATGCGCACAGCGTCTGCAGCAGCGGCCGGTCGGGCTCCTCGCGCACGCCCAGCGCCTGCGCGGCCTCGCTCGCGACGAGCGCCGGGTCGCGGATCGGCGCCAGATCGACGAACCAGACGCCGTCCGGGTACTCGTGCATGACGTCGGCGGCGACCTGCAGCGACAGGCGCGTCTTCCCGAGCCCTCCCATGCCGAGCAGGGTCAGCAGTCGCGCGTTGCCGAGCCGGGTGCGCACTTCATCCATCTCGCGCTCGCGGCCGACGAACGACGTGCCCTGCTGCGGCAGGTTGTTCGGCACCTCGCGCACCGGCATCCACCAGTCGCCGGCACGGATGACGCGAAACACCTTGTCGCTGTCGGCCGGCGCCTGAAAGCGCGTCCCGGCCTCGCCGACCTGGAACAGCTCGACCGGGTCGGTCACCCCCTTGACCATCCAGTGGCCGTGCGACTGCACTTCGAGGCTCGTGCCGCCGAGCGCTTCGCGCGCCTCGGCCGACAGCAGCGTCTGCCCACCGCGGGCGACCGACATCACGCGCGCGGCGACCGATTTCGCCAGGCCGTCGACCTCGATCGGCTTGGCACCGCGCGCGACATCCGCGGCGTCGTTCTCGCGCAGCAGCACCGGGCCGACATGCAGCCCGGCGCGCGCCCACAAGGTCGTCGATTGCCCGGCCAGCGCGCGATGGTAGGCAAGCGCATAGCCCACCGCGTCGGCGGCGCTGTCGAACAGCAGCAGCATGCCGTCGGTCTTGTCGATCTCGCGCCCGCGCCAAGTCGGCAGCAGGTCGCGGGCGGCACGATCGTGCGCCGCCCAGAGATCGGCCAGCGCCGCATCGCCGAGCTTCTCCGCCAGCCGGGTGCTGTCCACCACGTCGGTCAGGAGCAGTGCACGTACGTCACTCATCGCGCATGGGCAAGTCGGATTGCAGCCACGGCCGCCACCCAAAGTCAAGATGCTATTTTGAAGCTTGTTGCGGCGCGAGCATAGTGCCTCCAAACGAAGGCTGCAAACGGCCGTACGGCCGCCTGGCACCAGACCCGCGAACCGTCAGACGAAGCGGACCCCGGCGAGCTTGCACGCATGGACCGTATTGCGAAGCGCCGCGATCGCCTCGTAGCGCGGGAAGCTGCGCCGCCAGACGAGGACGACGCGCCGCGTCGGCGCCGGCGGCTCGAACGGGATATAGACGACGTGCGACTGCCGCTCGCGCGGGATCGACAATTGCGGCACGACGGTGATGCCCATGCCGGAGGCGACCATGTGCGTGATCGTCTCGAGCGACGACCCCTCGAAGCTCTTGCGGATGCCGTCGGCGTTGCTCGAGAAGCGGGCGTATTCGGGGCAGGCTTCGAGCACATGGTCGCGAAAGCAGTGTCCGGTGCCCAGCAGCAGCATCGTCTCGCGCTTGAGTTCCTCGGCGCTGATCGCCTTGCGCGACGCGAGCGCATGGTTGTGCGGCACGGCGATCATGAACGGCTCGTCGTAGAGCGGCGCGAGCGCGAGGCCGGCATCCGGAAACGGCTCGGCGAGGATCGCGCAGTCGAGTTCGCCGCTCTTGAGCATCTCGAGCAGCCGGGCGGTGAAATTCTCCTGCAGCACGAGCGGCATCTGCGGCACGCGCTTGATCACCTGGCGCACCAGCGCCGGCAGCAGGTAGGGGCCGATGGTATAGATCAGCCCCAGCCGCAGCGGCCCGGCGAGCGGGTCCTTGCCGCGCTTGGCGGTCTCCTTGATGCCGGCCGCCATCTCGAGCACCGATTGCGCCTGGCGCACGATCTCCTCGCCGAGCGGCGTGACGCTGACCTCGGCGCCGCCGCGCTCGAAGATCTTCACTTCGAGCTCGTCCTCGAGCTTCTTGATCGCGACGCTCAGCGTCGGCTGCGATACGAAGCAGGCGTCCGCGGCGCGGCCGAAATGCTTTTCGCGGGCGACGGCGACGATATAGCGCAGTTCGGTCAGGGTCACGATGGGCGGATTGTGCCCCGTCGCTTCGCCGCGCCGGGGCGGACGCCGCCGCGGCGCCGCGAATGCCGCACCCGGCCCGGATGTAAAGATTTCCTGCCGTGACCACCGAAACGGTGTGTCGCGCGTTAGAGATCCGGGAGTCGGGATTTGGCGCGGCAGGCTGCGCCATCGGCCGGCTCGAAGCGCTCGCCGGCCCGGCCGGCGGCAATCCGCACTGCAAGGAGTTCGTCATGCTCGATCGATCGATTGCCGCCGCCGCACTCGCCACGGCGGCGTTCGCGGTGGTCCCGGCCAGCGCATCGGCGCAGGCAAATCCGGCGCTCGGCGCGCTGATCGGCGGCGGTGTCGGCGCGCTGATCGGCCACTCGGTGAACGGCGCGAACGGCGCTGCCGTCGGCGGCGTGATCGGCGCGATCACCGGTGCCGACATCGCTGCCCGAGCGGGGCCGGGCTACGTGGCCGCCGCGCCTGTCTACTACGCGCCGCCGCCGGCCTATGTCGTGCCGGCGCCGGTCTACTACCCGCCGGCGGTCACCTACTACCGGCCGGCGCCGATCGTCTATGGGGCGCCGCGCGTCGTCTACGTGCCGCAGCCGGTCTACCGCGTGGCGCCGGCTCCGGGGTGGGGCCGCTATCGTCATGGCGGCGAGCAGGTGATCGTCGTCCGCCGCTGACGGGCCGGGTCGCTGTACTAGGCCTTCATGAATTCGGCCCGGCTCGCGAGCCAGCGCTCGACGTGGCGCGCGGCGGCGTCCGGGTGGCGTTCGAGCAATATCGGCGCTGCGCTGCGCGCCTGCAGCAGCAGTGCACTGTCTTGCGCCAGATCGGCAAACCGCAGCAGCGCGTCGCCCGACTGGCGCGCGCCCATGAATTCGCCCGGGCCGCGGATCTCGAGGTCGCGGCGCGCGATCTCGAAACCGTCCTGCGTCTCGAGCATCGCCTTCAGGCGCGACTTGGCCGCCGCGCCGAGCGGCGCCGTATAGAGCAGCACGCAGGTGCTGGCGACCGCGCCGCGGCCGACGCGGCCGCGCAGCTGGTGCAGTTGCGACAGGCCGAAGCGCTCGGCGTGCTCGATCACCATCAGCGATGCATTGGGCACGTCGACACCGACCTCGATCACCGTCGTCGCCACCAGCAGCGCCGTCTGCCCGGCCGCGAAGCGCGCCATCACGGCCGCCTTCTCGGCGGCCGCCATGCGGCCGTGCAGCAGGCCGACCTCGGCGTCGGGCAGCGCGGTTTGCAGTTCGGCGTGTGCCTCGGTAGCGTTTTGCAGGTCCAGCGTCTCGCTCGCTTCGATCAGCGGGCAGACCCAGTAGACCTGCCGGCCGCGCGCCACCTCGTCGCGGATGCGGTCGATCACCGCGGCGCGCCGGGTCTCGGCAAAGAGCCGGGTCGCGACCGGCATGCGCCCGGGCGGCAGTTCGTCGATCGTGCTCACGTCCAGGTCGGCGTAGTAGGTCATCGCGAGCGTGCGCGGAATCGGCGTCGCGCTCATCATCAGCAGGTGCGGTTCGAGCGCGGCGTCGCCTTGGCGCGCGAGCTTGCGGCGCAGCGCCAGGCGCTGCTCGACGCCGAAGCGGTGCTGCTCGTCGACGATCGCAAGGCCGAGGCGGCGGAAGGCGACGCCCTCCTGGATCACCGCATGGGTGCCGACGACGAGCTGTGCGCTGCCGTCGGCAAGGCTTGCGAGCATCGCCTTGCGCGCCTTGCCCTTGTGGCTGCCGGTGAGCCAGGCGACCTGCACGCCCAGCGGCTGCAGCCAGCCGACGAGCTTGCCGAAATGCTGCTCGGCGAGGATCTCGGTCGGCGCCATCAGCGCGCACTGCCAGCCGGCATCGATCGCGATCAGCGCGGCGAGCGCGGCGACGACCGTCTTGCCCGAACCGACGTCGCCCTGCAGCAGGCGGTGCATCGGCTGCGCGCGCGCGAGGTCGGCGGCGATCTCGGCGCAGGCGCGCTGCTGCGCGCGGGTCAGCGCGAACGGCAGCGCGCCCAGCAGCGCCTCGTGCCGCCCGCCGGCGCGCGCCGCGAGCGACGGCGCGCGCAGCGCCGCCCGCGCGCGCTGCGCCTGCAGCTGCGACAGCTGCTGGGCGAGCAGCTCGTCGAACGCGAGCCGCTGCCATGCGGGGTGGCTGCGGTCTTCGAGGGTCGCAAGCCGCGTCTGCGGGCGCGGGTGATGCAGATGGGCTAGCGCCTCGCGCAGGCTCGGCAGCCCGGGCGGCAGCGTGCCCGCGGGCAGCACTTCGTCCAGCGGCGCGCGCCCGAGCGCCGCGCCGATCGCCTTGCGCAGGTAGGCCTGCGGCAGCTGCGCGCTCGCCGGATAGACGGGCGTGAGTTCGGTCGCGAGCGGGGTGTCTTCGGTCACCGCCTTGAATGCCGGGTGCACCATCTCGCGGCCGGCGAAGCCGCCGCGCACCTCGCCGCGCACCCGAACGCGGGCGCCGACCGCGAGCGTCTTCTGCTGCGACGGGTAGAAATGCAGGAAGCGCAGCAGCAGCTCGTCGCTGCCGTCGTCGATGCGCACCTGCAGCTGGCGCCGCGCGCGCTGCTCGATGCGGCTGTCGATGACGCGGCCCTCGACCTGCGCCACATCGCCGTCGCGCGTATCGGCGATCGCGACGAGCCGCGTCTCGTCCTCGTAGCGCAACGGCAGGTGCAGCGCGAGGTCGATATCGCGCACCAGGCCGAGCTTTTGCATCGCGCGCTGAGGGCCGCTCCTTGGCTTGTGGTCGGCGGGCGCGGCGGCGGGCATGGAACAATTCTGCCTCTGACCGGCGAACCCTCGCCGGGGCCGCACCAGCTCCTCTGCGGATGCCATCGAACTACACGCTCGCCGATTTCGATTTCGCGCTGCCGCCCGAGCTGATCGCGCAGTACCCCGCGCCCGAGCGCAGCGCGTCGCGTCTGCTCGACGCCCGCGCGGCGGTGGCGGTCGATCGCCGCTTTGTCGAGCTGCCGTCGCTGCTCGATCCCGGCGATCTGCTCGTCGTCAACGATACGCGCGTCATCAAGGCGCGCCTGCTCGGCGCGAAGCCGAGCGGCGGGGCGGTCGAGGCGCTCGTCGAGCGCGTGTTGCCGGGGCATGAGGTGCTGTGCCATCTGCGCGCGAGCAAGCCGCCGCGCGCGGGCGGCGCGATCGTCTTTCACGCGCCCGACGGCGGTGCGCCGCTCGACGCCGAAGTGCTCGGCCGCGGCGGCGCGGGCGGCGAACTCTTTCGCCTGCGCCTGCCGGGCGAGCCCTTCGCGCTGCTCGAACGCTTCGGTCACGTGCCGCTGCCGCCCTATATCACGCATACCGATACGGCCGACGACGAGCGGCGCTACCAGAGCGTCTTCGCGGCGCGCCCGGGCGCGGTCGCGGCGCCGACCGCATCGCTGCACTTCGATGCCGCGCTGCTCGACGCGATCGCGGCGCGCGGCGTGGCGCGCGCGAGCCTCACGTTGCACGTCGGCGCCGGCACCTTCCAGCCGGTGCGCGGCGCGGATCTTGCCGCCCACCGCATGCACAGCGAATGGTTCGAGATTCCGGCCGCGACGGCCGCCGCGATCGATGCCGCGCGCGCGCGCGGCGGGCGCATCGTCGCGGTCGGCACGACGACGCTGCGCGCGCTCGAGTCGGCGGCGCTTGGCGGACCGGGCCGCGTGCAGCCCGGCGCGCGCGAGACCGACATCTTCATCACGCCGGGCTTCGAGTTTCGCGTCGTCGACCGCCTGGTGACGAACTTTCATCTGCCGCGCAGCACGCTCTTGATGCTGGTCGCTGCATTCGCCGGCCACGCGCGCATCCGCGCGCTCTACGCCCATGCGGTGTCGTCGCGCTACCGCTTCTTCAGCTACGGCGACGCGATGCTGCTGGCGCGGGCCGGCTGAAGCGGCGCACCGCCCGGCGCGCGCCGCGCAATCCGGGCGCCGCGCGCATAGACTTGGCCGTCGCAGCGCCACAACCCCGCAGGAAACCCAATGAGCACAGAGCGCGTCCTGTTCGCCTTCGTCATCGTTCTGGCGCTGACGCTGAATGTCGGCTTCGTCGCCGGCGACATCGGCGACATCGCGCACCACAACGTCTACGAGTTGTTCGCCGCGATCGTCGTCAACCTGATCGCGACGATCATGAAATTCGGCGACCGCTCACCGGTCGGATCGACGATGCTCGCGACGAGCCTGGTCGCCGACCTGCAACTCATCGCCGCCGCCGTTGCGTGGGGCATCTACAACCATCTCGGCGTCGCCATGAGTTCGCACCAGACCTCGACCGTCGTCTCGCTCGCGACCGGGGCGCTGGTGGCCAATGTGGTGTCGGTCGTGCTGCTCGTGATCGAGATGGCGAACCTGCGCCGATGAGCCCGTCGCCCGGCCGCCCGAAGACGGGCTCGCTCCCCCTCGGGGGGACCGGTGCGAAGCGCCGTTGGGGGCTGCAATGACCGCGTCGCCCGGCCGCCCGAAGACGTGCTCGCTCCCCCTCGGGGGGACCGGTGCGCAGCGCCGTAGGGCGCCGCCGTGAACGGCGGATCGGGCCGAAGCCGCTTCGGCCTCTTCATCCTGCTGCGCCGGCTGCGCTTTCCGCTCGCGGTGGTGGTGCTGGTCTACGCGGTCGCGGTTCTGGGCTTCACGCTCGTGCCGGGCGTCGATCCGCAGGGCCGGCCGTGGACGATGAGCTTCCTGCAGGCCTTCTACTTCGTCAGCATCCTCGGCACGACGATCGGCCTGGGCGAGATCCCGCACCCGTTCTCCGATCTGCAGCGGCTGTGGGGGACCTTCGCGATGTACGCGACGGTCGTCTCCTGGCTGTACGCGCTCGGGGCGTCGTTCGGCGTGCTGCAGGACCCGGTCTTTCGCCGCATCCTGCACGAAGGCAGGGTCGAGCGCGCGGTGCGGCGCCTGCGCGAACCGTTCCACCTGATCTGCGGCTACGACGACGCCGGCAGCCGGGTCGCGCGCGAGCTGACCGAGGACGGCCGGCGCCTCGTCGTCGTCGAGATCGATGCCGCGCGCGCCGACTCGGTCGATATCGAGGACCTGACGATCCATGTGCCGACGCTGGCGGGCGACGCGAGCGATCCGAAGACGCTGGTCCTGGCCGGGCTGACGCATCCGAAATGCGCCGGCGTCGTCGCGCTGACCGGCGACGACCACGTGAATATCAAGATCGCGCTCACCGCGCGGCTGCTGAATCCGGAGCTGCCGGTGCTGTGCGCGGTGCGCGACCACGCCTCGCACGCGCGCATGGCGGCCTCGGGTGCCGACTATCTGATCAACCCCGACGATACCTTCGCCGAGCGTGTCGCACTGTCGATCCGCACGCCCAGCCTGCACGTGATCTACGAGAGCCTGACGACGCAGACCGGCACCGCGTTCGACGATGTCCAGAAGCTGCCGCGCGGCCGCTGGCTGCTGTGCGGCTTCGGTCCGTTCACGCTCGCCCTGCGGCGGCATCTGGAGCGCCTCGACGTCGAGACCGTCGTCGTCGCCTCCGAACTCGACGCCAGCTGCGACGCCCGCAATTCGGTGCGCGGCGATCCGACCGATCCGGCCGTGCTGCGCGCCGCCGATATCGAGCACGCGACGGCGCTCGTCGCCGCGACGCCGCTCGACAGCGACAACCTGGCGATCGCGCTCGCCGGGCGCGCGCTGAACAAGCGCATCTTCATCATCGCGCGCGAGGTGCGGCGCCGCAACGCGGCGGTCTTCCGGGCCGCGCCCGTCGATCTCGTCACGCTCAGCGGCTACGTGATCGCCGCCGAGGTGCTGCGCGTGATCCGTACGCCGCAGCTCTGGACCTTCCTGCGCCTGGCGCGCGATCAGGACGAGGCCTGGGCCGCGGCGCTGCTCGCCCGCATGCGCGAGGTGATCGGCGACGAGATCGTCGAGCCCTGGTCGATCGAATGCACGCCGCTTGCCGCGCCGACGGTGAGCGACGCGCTCGGCCGCCGCGAGTGCGTGACGATCGCCCGCCTGATGCTGCGTGCCGATCCCGGCACCGGATTCGAGCACGCCGTGCCGCTGCTGCTGCAGCGCGGGCCGTCGCGCGAACTGCTGCCGGCGCTCGACACCGCGCTCGAACCCGGCGACCGGATTCTCTTCTGCGGCCGCGCCCACGCGCGCTTTGCGATGCGCGGGCTCGTGATCTCGCATGCCCTGCCGGCGCTGCCGCCGGCGCCGGACGCCGCCACGGCGGCGCTGGAGGCGGCTTGATCGGCACGGCGGGCAGCGGGCTCGGCGCGCACGGTATCGCGGTGCTCGTCTTCACCGTGATCGTCTTCGCGCTCTTCATCCGGGACCGCTGGGAGATGACGACGGTGTGCCTCGTCATCCTCGTCGCGTTGCCGCTCGGGTTCGAATGGGCGCCGCTTCGGACGGCGCAGGGGACGGTCGACCCGCTGCGCTTCTTCGCCGGCTTCGGTCATCCGGCGCTGATCGCGATCTGCGGCCTGATGATCGTCGGCCAGGGTCTGGTCGTCACCGGCGCGCTCGAGCCGGCGGCGCGCCGCCTGTCGGGGCTGTTCGGCGCCAGGCCGCAGTTGGCGCTGCTCGCGCTGCTGGTCGGCGCATGTGCGGTCAGTGGCTTCATCAACGATACACCGCTCGTCGTGCTGCTGATCCCGCTCATCCTCGCCTCGGCCGCGCGCGCCAAGGTACCGGCCGGCAGGATGCTGATCCCGATGAACTATGCGGTGCTGATCGGCGGCATGGCGACGACGATCGGCACCTCGACCAACCTGATCGTCGTTTCGCTTGCGGTGGCGCTCGGCGCGGGCCCGTTCGGCGTCTTCGGCTTCTATCCGATCGTCGCCGCGGCGGCCGTGCCGGCGCTGCTCTATCTATGGCTCGTCGCGCCGCGCCTGCTCGCGCACGTGCAGCCCCCGGCCGAGGGATTGTCCGAGCAGGTGTTCGATGCCGAGATCTGGGTCGAAGAAGCTGCGTGGCTCGACGGCCGCCCGCTGCGCGAGGCCCTGAGCGCGACCGGCGGGCGGCTGCACCTGATCGAACTGCGGCGTGGCGGGCGTGCCATGGCGCGGCTGCCGTCGGTCACGCTGCGTGCCGGCGACCGCCTGCTGGTGCAGGATACGGCGGCCAATCTGAAGGATTTCGAGGCCAGCCTGCATGCCGCGCTGCACGGCGTCGACGCGCAGGACGATGACGCGGCGACGGCGGCTGCCGACGCCCAGGCAGCGGCGGATGCCGGATCGAGCGCCGGGCCGCAGGCGGCAGCGAAGGCCGAGAAGCCGGACAAGGACGAGAAGAAGTCGGCGTCGTCGGCGGTGGTGGCGCAGATGATCGTCACGCCGGCTTCGCCGCTCGTGCTGCGCAGCGTGCGCCAGGAGCGGATCGCCGAGCGCTACGGCACGATCGTCGTCGGCCTGCGGCCGCGCGAGGTGCACGAAGGCTTCGAGCGCGAGAACCTGACCGAGCGCCGGATCCACGCCGGCGACATCCTGCTGCTGCAGGGCGAGAGCGATGCGATCCGCCAGGTCCAGCGCGACGGCTTCGGCCTGCTGCTCGACGAGCGCTATGCCTTGCCGCGTCAGGACAAGGCGGGCATCGCGCTGCTGGCGATGGCCGCCGTCGTCGTGCTGGCGGCGACCAAGATGTTGCCGATCTCGCTTGCCGCGCTCGGCGGCGTGCTGTTCCTGCTCGCCACGCGCTGCCTGTCGCTGCAGGATGTGACGCAGTCGCTATCGGTCAAGGTCGTGCTGCTCGTCGCCGCGAGCCTCGCGCTCGGCGACGCGCTCGACGTGACCGGCGCGACGGCGTGGCTCGCGCGGCTGCTGGCCGAGGTTGCAAGCGGCCTGAGCCCGGCCTGGGTGCTGGCGCTGCTGATGGGCCTGCTCGGGGTGCTGACGAATTTCGTCTCCAACAACGCGGCCGCCGCGATCGGAACGCCGCTCGCCGTCGAGCTCGCGCGCTCGCTCGGCGTCGCGCCCGAGCCCTTCGTCATCGCCGTCCTCTTCGGCTGCAACCTCTCGTACATGACGCCGATGGGCTATCAGACCAACCTGCTCGTGATGAACGCGGGCGGCTACCGCTTCGGCGATTTCGTGCGCGTCGGGGCACCGCTGTTCGTGCTGATGTGGGCCTGCCTGTCCTACGGCCTCGTGTTGCGCTACGCTTTGTGATCGCCCGCCGCACCGACGCGGCCCGAGCCGGTCCATCCGGTCCACCTGACGCAAGGGCGCATGCCATGGACAGCCAGTTGTCGCCGATCGGCCGCTTCGAGCGGATCCTGCTTGCCACCGATGCCACACCGCGCAGCGTCGATGCGCAACGCATCGCGATGGCGATGGCCAGGGCCTTTGGCGCGGCGCTGCATCTGGCGTCGGTCATCGTCACCCATCCGATCGCCGAAGAGGTCGCCTACATCCAGGTCGAGGCGGCCGGCAGCGAGGTGCGCGAACTCCTCGAGCGGCTCGAGAAGCAGGCGCAAGACATGGGCATCGCGGCGCAGAAGATTCTGCTGCTCGGGCGCGACCCGCTCGAGATGATCGTCCAGGCCGCCGAGGAGCATCGCGCCGACCTGATCGTGATGGGCCGGCGCGAGAAGCCCGGGCTGTTGCGCCGCATCGTCGGCACGACGACGACGAAGGCGATCGGCAGCGCCCGCTGCCCCGTGCTCGTCGTCCCCGAAGGGGCGACGATGTGGCAGCGGCGCATCCTGCTCGCAACCGACGGCTCGCGCTTCTCGGATGCGGCCGCGGTCGCCGCCGCCAGGCTCGCCGAGGCGTGCCGCCTGCCGGTGTCGGTGATCTCGACGATCCGCGCCTCGTTCTCCGCCGAGCGCGCGGCGCAGGCCGCCGAGGCGGCGGCACGCGTGCACGGCTACCTTGCCGCCAGGCAGATCGAGGCCGACCAGGCGGTGCTCAACGGCGAGCCCGACGAGTTGATCGTATCGAGCGCGGCGGCGTTCGGTGCCGACCTGATCGTCATCGGCACCCATGGCCGCACCGGCTGGGAACGCCTCGGCGTCGGCAGCGTGGCCGAAAGCGTCGTCAAGTCGAGCCCGCTGCCGGTGCTCGCCGTCAAGCTGTAGCGCGGCGCGCGGCCATCCGCTGCGGTTCGAGCATGTGCACCTCGCGCTGCAGGTACGGCATGTGGCAGCCGCCCGCTTCGAGCGCCAGCTTGCAGCGCTTGAGCAGGTCGAGCTTGGTGGCCCACCAGTCCCCGCGCTCGGTCCAGACCCGAAACAGGACATCGACCGCGCTGTCGCTGAACGACTGCACCGCGATCAGCGGCGCCGTGTCCTGCAGCACCCGCGGCTCCTCGGCCGCGACCCGGGTCAGGATCGCGAGCGCGGCGTCGATATCGTCGCCCAGGGCGATGCGGTAGGTTTCGTCGATGCGGCGCCGGTCGCCGTCGGTGACCGACAGGTTGACGAGCGTCTCGCCCCAGATCTTCGAGTTCGGAATATGCGCCGACGGGCCGTCCGGCAGATGCGCCTTGCAAAGGAACATCCCGATGCCGTCGATGATGTAGACGCTGCTGCCGATGCGCACCGCGTCGCCGATCTCGAACGGGCGGAAAACGAGAATCATGACGCCGGCGGCGACGTTGCTCAGCGTCCCCTGCAGCGCCAGGCCGATGGCCAGACCGGCGGCGCCGAGGACGGCGATCAGGCTCGCCGTCTGCACCCCGAAGCGGTTCAGGACGGCGATCACGGTGAAGACGATGACGGCCAGGCGGACCAGCTTGCCGACGAGCGGCGGGAAGACCGGGTCGACGCGCTCGGCCCGGTGCATCGCGCGCGTCGTCGCGCGGCCCAGCCAGCCGGCGGCGAGGAAGCCCGCGATCAGCATCGCGATCGCCGCCAGCAGGTTCATCCCATAGCCGGCCAGCAAGGCGGGCAGCGTATCGAGCAGCTTGGCGAAAGTTTCGTTCACTGGAATGGGTTCCTCCGTTCTATGCCGCGCGGGCGGCGGGTGGTCGAAAGGGGGGCTTGGCGCGAACCGGCCATCGCGGCCCGGTGCGGCGCGCGCATGCCGTCGCGGCGGGCGCCGCGCAACTGCGGCCGACGCCTGCGCATCGGCGCGACGGCCGCGGATCGCCGCTTCGCGTCATGCCCGACCATACAACATCCGCTCCGGCGGCATGGCCGTGACGCGCCGATCGGGACGGCGCGGCCCCTGCAATCGCCGGGCCGGATTCAGCCGGGGTCGCCGATGCGACGCTGGGCCAGGGCGTCGGTTTCGCCGGCTTGAACCGCCGCGCGCCCGGCGTCGCCCGACAGGCGCAGGGCATAGGCGGCGATCGGCGGGCCGATCGTCTCGAACAGGGCAACGGCCGCGAGGACGATCGCCGAGACCTGGTCGGCGAGTTCGGGCACGAGCCAGCCGGTCGTCTGCACGAGGCCGATCGCGAGCCCGGCCATCGGCAGCAGCAGCAGGCCGACGGCGACCGACTGGCGGTGCGGATGCTCGAAGACGCGGCCGCAGCCGTAGACCGAGGCCGTCTTCGCCAGCGAGCGCGCGACGACGAAGGCGAGCGCGACCGGCGCGTACTGGATCACTTCGTGGATGTGCAGATTCGCACCGGCGAAGACGAACAGGATGATGAAGAAGAGGTCGGCCCCGCCGCCGAACTCCACCCGCGTCAGCCGCGAGCGCCCCTGCAGCCAGCGGCAGGCGATGCCCAGCGTGAGCGACGCGAACAGGCTCGATACCTTCAGCGCCTGCGCCAGGCCGAGCGACAGCATCACCGCGCCGACGACCAGCGCGAAGCGCAGATGCTGCTCGTCGGTGCGCGTGAGCAGGCCGACGCGCGTCACGACCCAGGCGACGGCGACGCTCACCACGATCGCGCCGACCGCCTGGTAGGCGGGCAGCAGCAGCGCGGTTCGCATCGGCACCTCCGCATCGTGCAGCGCGAACGGCAGCGCGAGCGAGAAGAGCAAGAAGGCGAAGACATTGTTCATCGCGACGAGCGCTTCGGCGGCGTCGACCGTCGGCCCCTCGGCGTGCAGCTCGTGCGCGACGTGCATCAGCACCGCGGGCGAGGACGAGACCGCGATCGCCGCCGCGAGCACCGCGACGACCGGCGGCGCGCCGATCCAGATCATCAGGCCGAGGATGATGGCGAAGGTCGCGCCGCCTTCGACCAGGCTGGTGACGAGCAGGGCCCGGTTGCGCAGCGCCTTCCAGGGGTGCAGCGTGGCGCCGAGCTGAAACAGGATCAGGCCGAGCGCGATATCGACGAGCACCTTCGCACTGTCGAGCGCCTCGCGCGACAGCAGCCCGGCGCCGCTCGGCCCGACGGCCAGGCCGAGCGCCATGAAGCCGGTGATCGTCGGCAGCCAGCGCACGCGCGCCGCGAGCAGGCCGCCGAGCGTGCCGAACGCGAGCAGCACGCCGAAGACGAGCAGCACGTTCATCGGCGGCAGGCCGTGTGGAAGGAAGTCCAGCGGGGACGACGCGACGGGGTTCATTCGCTGCCGGCACGCTCGCGCACCGCGCGCAGGAAGGCATTCATCAGCGGCTCGGGGTCGAGGCGGTCGGTGCGCCGCCAGTGGAATTCGGGGTGCCACTGGACGCCGACGACATAGAGCGATCCGGTGGCGCGGATCGCCTCGACGATGCCGTCCTCCTCGCTGCGCGCCTCGACGACGAGGTCGGCGCCGAGCCGGTCGACCGCCTGGTGGTGGATGCTGTTGACGAGCGGGCTCTCGTACTCCGCGTAGGTGCTCGCCAGCCGGCTGCCGGGTTCGAAGCGGATGCGATGCGCCAGCTCGTCGTAGAGCAGCGGATCGACGTGCGCGTGCGCCTGCGGACGCAGGGTCGGGATATCCTGGATCAGCGTGCCGCCGAACGACGCGTTGATGAGCTGCGCGCCGCGGCAGATGCCGAGCACCGGCTTGCCGGCCATCATGAAACCCTCGATCAGCTCGATCTCGTAGCGGTCGCGCACGATATCGCCGGTCCACTCGGGCCGCAGCGGTTCCTGCCCGTAGATGCTCGGGTTGACGTCGGAGCCGCCCTGCAGCACGAGCGCATCGAGCGCCTGCGCGTATTCGCGCACCGAGATCCTGCGCCGCTCGACCCCGGCGTCGTAGGACAGCGTCGGCACCGTCATCGCCAGCGCCCCGTGCGACATGATCCAGTGCGCGATCGACTGCTCCAGGTAGAGCAGCGTCTTGTTGCGAAAGCCGAGCTCGGCCGGCGGCTTGTGCATCAGCCGCGCCGACAGCCCGATGCGCAACGGGCGCACGTTCAGTCCGGGAACCGCAGTTGAACGCGCTCGCCCGATCGGTGAAACCGGACGAAGCATCGGGGGTCCATGTTCATGCTGTTCTCACGGAGATTGCAAGCGATCGGCGGCCGTTCCCGGGCTCAACGCGCCAGTCCGCGCCAGCGCCGGGCCTGCTGGCGCACGACCTCGGCGAGCAGGTGCTCGCGGTGCTGCAGCTGGCGGATCCAGGTCGCGTCGTTGCCGGTGCCGAAAATCTCGGCGCGCAGCGTCTGGATCGCGTCTTCGGCGCGCAGCTCCATTGCGTGCAGCTCGAGCTTGTCGAAGATCGCGAGCAGATCGTCGCGCAGCACGCGGTGCTCGCCGCTGTCGGGATCGACGTAGGTCGCGTCGAGCCCGAAGCGGCAGGCCTGGAACCGATTGAAGGTGTAGGGCAGGTAGTCGTCCTCGCTCAGCGCGAAGGGCCGCTCGACGCGCAGCCAGCGCGCCAGGCACTGGATGAAGCCGGCCAGCGCCGCCGCCTTTTCGACCGTCAGCGGCGTATCGAGCACGCGTACCTCGATCGTGCCGAACTCGGGCTTCGGGCGGATATCCCAGTAGAAGTCCTTCATGCTGCTGACGACGCCGGTATGCGCCATCTTTGCGAAGAAGCTCTCGAAATCCTCCCAGCGCTGCACGAACGGCGCCCGGCCCGCCATCGGGAACGCCGACACCGAATTCAGGCGCGCCGAATGAAAACCGGTGTCGCTGCCCTGCACGAACGGCGACGACGCGGCCAGCGCGATCAGGTGCGGTATGAAGCGCGACAGGCCGTGCATCAGCACCAGCGCCTGATCCGGGCCGGGGCAGCCGACATGCACGTGCTGGCCGAAAACCGTGAACTGCTTGGACAGGTAGCCGTAGAGGGCGGACAGCTCGTGAAAGCGCGGCGCGTCGTAGATTCTTCTGCGGCTCCAGTCCTGGAACGGATGCGTTCCGCCGCCGCACAGCCGGACGTCGAGCTTTTGCTCGCACTCGACGAGCTGGTCGCGGATCGCGCGCAGCTCGTCGAGCACCTGCGCGTGGCCGCTGCACACGCCGGTCGCGATCTCGAGCATGCTGCTCGTGATCTCGGGCTTGACGTCGCCCGGGATGGTGCGACCCTTCATCAGGCGCATCAGGTCGCCCGCGGCCGCGGTCAGGTCGTAGTCGTGGGTATTGACGATCTGCAGCTCGAGTTCGACGCCGAGCGTCAGCGGGCGCGAGGTGACGAACGGTTCGAGGCTCATGGCAGCTCTTTCGCGCGCAGCGTGGCGTCGGGCGGCAGTTCGCCCGCGAGCCGAAGTGCCAGCTGCACCGCGACCGGGCCCAGCAGTTCGAGCACCGCCACCGCGGTGATGACGATCGGCGTCACGTCCGCGGCGAGCGCTGGCGCGGTCGCATAGACGTCGCTCAGCATCACGAGTGTCGTCCCCGACAGCGGCATCAAGGTGACGCCGAGCGCCAGCCCCTGGCGCAGCGTCGCGCCCGCCGGGCGCGCGAGGGCGACGACGGCCAGCCCCTTGGCGAGGCCGCGCGCGACGAGCATCGCGAGCGCCGCGAGGCCGCCGGCGGCGAGCACGGCGGGCGACCACGACGCGCCGACGATGACGAACAGCATCAGCACGACGACGCCGCCGGCGGTGCCGAAGTGGCGCGGCCAGACCCACGGCCGCTCGGTCACGTTGCGCAGCAGCAGCCCGGCCAGCAGCGGCACGAGCAGCGTCGACAGGCCCGCGGCGCGCGCGGCGGCGATCGCGAGGACGACGAGGCCGAGCACCAGCAGCACCGAGCTTTCGTTGCGCAGATCGAGCCGGCGTGCGACGACCGCGACGACCGCGGCGAGCAGCGCGGCGAGCACCAGGGAGCCGAAGAACGACTGCGCGAGATGGGTCAGCGCGGCCGGCACATCGGGTGCCTTGCCGGCGTGCCACCAGGCTTCGAGCAGCGTCAGCATCAGCACGGCGAACAGCGTATTGAGCGCGGTGAGCAGGATCATGCGGTCAGTCACCTGGCCTTCGGCGCCGAGTTCCATCGCGACGCGCCCGGCGACCGCGGCCGACGACGGAACGGCGAGCGCCGCGCAGCACACCGCGGTCATGGCCGGCACCTCGAGCCAATAGAGCACCGCAAATACCGCGGCCGCGCTCAGGCTCGCCTCGGCCAGGCTGGTCCAGAACAGCGCCAGGTTGAAGCGCAGCCAGCGCAGGCGCACCCGGCTGCCGATCTCGAACAGCAGCAGGGCGAGTGCGACGTCGACCACCAGACGCGCCGTGCCGGTCAGCGGCATTGCCGGGCCCAGCCCGGCCCACGCCACGACGCAGCCGGCGGCGGTATAGCCGACCAGGCGCGGCAGGCGCGAGGTGCGCGCGATGATCTCGCCCGCCAGCGCGCCGGCGACGAGCAGCAGCGCGGCCCAGAAGACCGCGTCCGGCGCGCGCAGCCCGGCGGGCCAGGCGATGAGCGCAAGCGACTCGAAATCGAACATCCTGTCTCCTTCTTCGTCATGCATCGCGATCGGGCAGAGACGCTCCCGATCGCCAGGCGCCGCGATCGCGGCGGTCTGCCGCCTGCGTGGCGCAAGCTCATTTTGCACGCCGCGGCGCCGGGCCGCGCCCGCCACAACGCAAACGCCCCATCTCGGCGGGCGCGGCGACAATCGGGCGATGCTCGAATTCGAACTGCTCGCCACCGAAGGACTCGCCCGCCGCGGCCGCCTGAAACTCGTCCACGGCATCGTCGAGACGCCCGTCTTCATGCCGGTCGGCACCTACGGCACGGTCAAGGGCGTGCTGCCGGCGTCGCTGGAGGCGATGGGGGCGCAAATCATCCTCGGTAACACCTTCCACCTGTGGCTGCGCCCTGGCATCGAAGTGCTTACCCACTTTGGCGGCCTGCACCGGTTCGAAGGCTGGACGCGGCCGATCCTCACCGACAGCGGCGGCTTCCAGGTCTGGAGCCTCGCGAACGCCGACGGTACGGGACGCAAGATCAGCGAGGAGGGCGTCAGGTTCGCCTCGCCGGTGAACGGCGACAAGCTCTTCCTGACGCCCGAATTGAGCATGCAGATCCAGCGCGCGCTCGACAGCGACATCGTCATGCAGTTCGACGAATGCACGCCCTACCAGACCGCCGGCCGCCTGACGACCGAGGCCGAGGCGCGCGCCTCGATGGAGCTCAGCCTGCGCTGGGCGGCGCGCTGCAAGGCCGAATTCGACCGCATCGGGAATCCGAATGCGCTGTTCGGCATCGTCCAGGGCGGCATGTACGAGGGCCTGCGCGAGGAATCGGCGGCGGCGCTGTCGGCGATGGACTTCCCCGGCTATGCGATCGGCGGCGTCAGCGTCGGCGAGCCGAAGGCCGAGATGCAGCGCATCGTCGCCCACACCCCGCACCGCTTGCCGGCGGCGAAGCCGCGCTACCTGATGGGGGTCGGCACGCCCGAGGACCTGGTCGACGGCGTCGCCGCCGGCGTCGACATGTTCGACTGCGTGATGCCGACCCGCAATGCGCGCAACGGCCACCTCTTCACGCGCTTCGGCGACCTGAAGATCCGCAACGCGCGGCACCGGATGGACGAGCGGCCGATCGACGAGAGCTGCGCCTGCCCGACCTGCCGCCGCTTCAGCCGCGCCTATCTGCATCACCTCGACCGCTGCGGCGAGATGCTCGCGCCGATGCTCGCCAGCATCCACAACCTGCACTACTACCTGAACCTGATGCGCGAGCTGCGCGACGCGCTCGACGCCGGCGACTTCGGCGCGTTCGCCGCGCGCTTCAGGCAGGATCGTGCGCGCGGCGTATAGACGCCTTTACCAGAACGCCCAGTTCCCGGTCCGCACGACCCACAGGCCGAGCACGAGGTTCGTCACCGCGTGCGCGATCACCGCGACCCACAGCTTGCCGGTCTGGCGGTACAGCAGCGCGTAGGCGAGGCCGGCGACGGCGGCGGCCAGCCACAGCGTGTGGGCGAGGACGAAGATGAAGGTCGACAGCACGATCGCCTTCACGCCGACGCGGCGCGGGTCGACCGATTCGAAGACCGGGCTTTGCACCCAGCGCATGATGAACGAGCGCCAGAACAGTTCCTCCATCACCGGCACGACGAGCGAGGCGCCGACGAGGCGCACGACGACGAGCGGCCAGATGATCGCGCCGGCGGCGTCGAGCGGGACGAAGCGCGCACCGGGTTCGCCGAGCACCATCCACGGCGCGTCGAGCACGATCCACAGGCCGAAGACGGCGAGGCCGACGAAGATCGCGAGCCCGAATTCGCCGGCCGTCGGAAAGTTCTGGCGCGTCAGCTCGCCGTACTCGCGCCACCACCACAGCAGCAGCCCGCCGACGAGCAGCGTCGATGCACCGTAGATCCAGCGCAGGTCGAAGCCGATGTCCGAAGGCAGGTTGCCGCGCGCGGCGAGCAGCGCCATGAAGAGCACGAACGGGATGATCCGCAGGTAGGCCGAGCGGCTGAGCGAAGCGAACATGGCGTTGGGTTTGTTGTTTGGCGCGCAGTATCGCTGCTGCGCGCGAAACGAACGGCCGCCGCGTGCTAGCCGCGCAGGGCCTTCTTCACGCTTTCGGTGTGCTCGCCGAGCGCCGGCGCCGGTGTGCCGATGCGCCCCGGCGTCAGCGACAGCTTCGGCACGATGCCCGGAACGTCGAGCGCAAGGCCGTCGCGCAGGGTGATGCGCTCGACCATGCCGCGCGCGCGGTAGTGCGGGTCCTCGGCGATGTCCTTCGCGGTGTAGATGCGTCCGGCCGGCACCTGCGCCGCATTCAGCGCGTCGAGCACGTCGGTCACGGTGCGCGCCGCCGTCCAGCCGCCGATCGCGGCGTCGATCTCGGCGACGCGCGCGACGCGCCCGGCGTTGCCCGCGAGCTGCGGGTCGGCGCCCAGATCGTCGCGGCCGATCGCCGACATCAGGCGGCGAAAGATCGAATCGCCGTTGCCGGCGACGAGCACGTGGCCGTCGCGGCAGGCGTAGGCGTTGCTCGGCGCGATGCCGGGCAGTGCCGATCCGGCCGGCTCGCGCACGACGCCGAACGCGCTGTACTCGGGCAGCAGGCTTTCCATGCAGTTGAAGACCGCCTCGTAGAGCGCGACGTCGATCACCTGGCCGCGGCCCTTCGGTGCGTCGGCGCTGATGCTCTGGCCGCGGTGGTGCAGCGCCATCAGCACGCCGATCACGCCGTGCAGCGACGCGAGCGTATCGCCGATGCTGACGCCGACGCGCACCGGCACCCGGCCCGGCTCGGCCGTCAGGTGGCGCAAGCCCCCCATCGCCTCGGCGACGACGCCGAAGCCCGGCCGGTCGCGGTATGGCCCGCTCTGTCCGTAGCCGCTGATGCGCAGCATGACGAGGCCCGGATTGGCCGCGCTCAGGCTTTCGTACGACAGGCCCCAGCCCTCGAGCGTGCCGGGCTTGAAATTCTCGATCAGCACGTCGGCCTCATTGATCAGCGCGCGCACGATTTCGCGATCGGCCGCGTCGCGCAGGTCGAGCACGACGCTTTGCTTGCCGCGGCTCTGGACCTGCCACCACACGCTCGTGCCGTCGTGCAGCAGCCGCCACTGGCGCAGCGGGTCGCCGCCGGGCGGCTCGATCTTGATCACCTCGGCGCCGAAGTCGGCGAGCGTCTTGGCCGCGAACGGGCCGGCGATCAACTGGCCGAGCTCGACCACCTTCAGGCCGGCGAGCGGCCCGGCCGATGCGTCGTTCATTGCGCTTGCTCCAGCAGATAGTGCGCGCCGCCGTACTGGCCGAGGGCATCGACGAGGAACTGCATCAGCGGCGCGAGCGTGTCGTGCAGCACATGCGGCGGATTGGCGACGAAGACGTGGCTTCCGATCAGCCCGAAGCCACGCGCATCGGGCTGCTGCACCGTGAGCCGCGCATGCAGCCAGCCCTTCTTCGCGAGCGCATCGGCGACCGACTGCAATCGCCTGGGCATCTCCTTCGATTCGATCGTCGTCAGCTGCGGAGCCCAGACCATCACGCTGCCGTCGGCGAAGCGCGTCAGCGCCTCGCGCAGCGCGCCGACGACCTTCGCATAGTCGCTCTTCAGCTCGTAGCTCGGGTCGATCAGCACGACGCCGCGGCGCGACGGCGGCGGCAGTTCGCCCTTCAGGGCGGCGAAGCCGTCGGCTTGCGCGACCTGCGTATTCGGATGCCCGCCGAGATAGGCGGCAAGGATGCGGTGGTCGGTCGGATGCAGCTCGTACAGGCGCATCCGGTCCTGCGCGCGCAACAGCATCTGCGCGAAGGCCGGCGAGCCCGGGTATTGCGCGAGACGCACGCTCGCCGCCCGCGCGCCGCCGCCCCCATTGAAGCGGCGCACGAGTTCCACATAGTCGGCCAGCGGCGCGGGAAGATCGCGCCGCGGCCGCAGGCGGGCGATGCCCAACTCGTACTCGGCCTTCTTGCGCGCAAAGCGCCCCTCGAGCGAATAGCCGCCGGCGCCGGCATGGGTGTCGACGAACGTGAAGGGCGTGTCCTTGCGCGCCATGTAGCGCAGCACCTGCACGAGCACGGCGTGCTTGAGCACGTCGGCATGGTTGCCGGCATGAAACGCGTGGCGGTAGGCGAGCATCGGAGGCGGGTCGGGCGGCGTGGGCGAGGACGCACTGTACGGCCTGCGCCGCCGCCGGGTGGTCCATGGCAGGATAGCGCTTGACGTGCCGCAATCCGGTTATCGCCCGCCCGCGTAATCTAGGCGCAGATCGACAGCCGCAAGGCGGAACCATGACGACCCTCTTCGACCCCCTGATGGCCGGCGACATCGCGCTCGCCAACCGCATCGTGATGGCGCCGCTGACGCGCGACCGCGCCGGCCCCGGCCAGGTGCCGACGCCGCTGATGGCGCAGTACTACCGCCAGCGCGCGAGCGCCGGGCTGATCGTCGCCGAAGCGAGTCAGGTCTGTCCCGAAGGACAAGGCTATCTCGATACGCCGGGCATCTACAGCGACGAGCAAGTGGCCGGCTGGCGGCGCGTGACGGATGCGGTGCACGGCGCCGGCGGGAAGATCGTGATCCAGCTCTGGCACGTCGGCCGCATCTCGCACGTCTCGCTGCAGCCGCGCGGCGTGGCGCCGGTATCGTCGACGGCCCGGACGGCCGCCACCAAGACCTTCACGCGGGACGGCTTCGTCGACGTTTCGGTGCCGCGCGCGTTGCGCAGCGACGAACTGCCCGGCGTCGTCGAGGCCTATCGCCGCGCGGCGCGCCGCGCGATCGAGGCCGGCTTCGACGGCATCGAGGTGCATGGCGCGAACGGTTATCTGCCCGAGCAGTTCCTGCGCGACAGCGTCAACGACCGCAGCGATGCCTACGGCGGCCCGATCGCGAACCGCGCGCGCCTGCTGCTCGAGGTGATGGCCGCGATCGCCGGCGAGATCGGCGGCGGGCGCACCGCGCTGCGCCTGTCGCCGGTGACGCCGAGCAACGGCGCCGCACTCGACAGCGACCCGCAGGCGCTGTATGGGCATGTGGTCGAACAACTCGCGCCGCTTCGAATGGCCTACTTGCACGTGGTCGAGGGCCAGACCAGCGGTGCGCGCGATTTCGCGCCGTTCGACTACGCCGCGCTGCGCCGACGCTTCAAGCAGGGCAACCCGCGCGGCGCATGGATGGTCAACAACGGCTACAGCCGCGCGATGGCGAGCGATGCGGTCGCCAGCGGCGCGGCCGACCTCGTCGCCTTCGGCCGCCCCTTCATCAGCAACCCCGATCTCGTCGCGCGTCTGCGCGACGACCTGCCGCTCGCGCCGCTGAAGCGCGAAACGCTCTACGGCGGCGGCGCCGAAGGCTATACCGACTATCCGGCGGCGGGTGCGGCGGCCGCCGATGCGGCGTGACGCATGCCGCACCGGTTCGCCGGGGGATCAGCCCGTCATCACCGCCGCCATCGCCACCGCGGTCGCTTCGACATTGCCGCTACTCAGCCCGGCGACGCACATCCGTCCAGAGCGGATCAGGTAGACCGCGAACTCCTCGCGCAGCCGGTCGACCTGCGCCGCACTCAGGCCGGTATAGCTGAACATCCCGCGCTGGGTCAGGAAGTAGCCCAGATCGCGGCCCGGCAGCTTGGACGACAGCACGCCGTGCAGCGCCTTGCGCATCGCCGCGATGCGCTCGCGCATCGCGCCGACCTCGCCCTCCCACAGCGCGCGCAGCACGGGGTCGCCGAGGACGCGGGCGACGATCTGGCCGCCGAAGATCGGCGGGCTCGAGTAGTTGCGCCGCACCGTGAACTTGAGCTGGCCGAGGACGCGCTCGGCCTCGTCGGCATTCGCGCAGCACACGGATAGCGCGCCGCAGCGTTCGCCGTACAGGCTCATGCTCTTCGAGAACGAGTTCGCGATGAAGAACGACAGCCCGGCGTCGGCCAGCGCGCGCGGCGCCCAGGCGTCGGCGGCGATGCCCTCGCCGTAGCCCTGGTAGGCGAGGTCGAGGTAGGGCAGCAGTTCGCGCTCGCGCAGGAGCGGAATCAGCGCCTGCCACTGGCCGTGCGTCAGATCGACGCCGGTCGGGTTGTGGCAGCAGGCGTGCAGCAGCACGACGCTGCGCTTCGGGATCGTGCGCAGCGCATCGAGCATCGCATCGAAGCGCACCCCACCGGTCGCCGGGTCGTAGTACGGATAGGTATGCACCGCGAGGCCGGCGCCTTCGAACATCGCGCGGTGGTTGTCCCAGGTCGGGTCGCTGACCCAGACGGCGCTGTCGGGAAAGTAGCGGTGGATGAAGTCGGCGCCGACGCGCAGGCTGCCGCTCGAGCCGACCGACTGGATGGTCGCGGTGCGCCCGCCGCGCACCGCCTCGTGGTCGGCGCCGAAGAGGAGCTTTTGCACCTCGGCGCGGCAGTTGGCCGCGCCTTCGATCGGCTGATACGGCTTCGCGCCACCGGCCTCGACGATCTGGCGCTCGGCGCGGCGCACCGATTCGAGCGTCGGGATTCGGCCGGCGTCGTCGAAATAGATGCCGATCGACAGGTTGATCTTGTGCGGCCGCGGGTCCTTCTGGAAGGCGTCGTTCAGGCTCAGGATCGGGTCGCCCGCGTAGGGCTCGATATGTTCGAACATGGTGGTGTGATTCCTTCAGGCCGCGAGGGCGGCCTCGATATCCTTGCGCAGCGATTCGGGCTTGTCGGTCGGTGCGTAGCGCGCGAGCACCTTGCCGTCCCTGCCGATCAGGAATTTCGTGAAATTCCACTTGATCGCCTGGGTGCCGAGCAGTCCGGGCGCCTCGGCGGTCAGCCACTTCCACAGCGGGTGCGCGTCGTCGCCGTTCACCTTGACCTTGGCCATCATCGGAAAGTCGACGCCGTAGTTCAGCGCACAGAACGACGCGATCTCGCCGTTGCTGCCGGGGTCCTGGGCGCCGAACTGGTTGCTCGGGAAGCCGATCACGACCAGCCCGCGGTCACGATAGTCCTGCCACAGCTGCTCGAGGCCGGCGAACTGCGGCGTGAAGCCGCACTCGCTCGCGGTATTGACGACCAGCATGACCTTGCCGCGCTGGGTCGAGAGGTCGGCGCGCTCGCCGCTGATCGACAGCGCGGAGAAGTCGTAGATCGTCTTCGGTGCCGATTCGGGCATTGCGTCTCCTCGTTTCGCGCGGGCGCGCGGCATCCGATGGTATCGGGTCTCGATGGCCCGCGCGGCGTGTGGTCAGCCGCCTCGGCGCAGCGCCGCAAGCAGGGTCGCTGCGAGGATCAGCGCGCCGCCGAGCAGGGCCTGCGGCGAGAGCGTGCCGCCGCCCAAGGCGAGCGCGGAGCCGGTCGCGAAGACGATCTCGGTCAGCAGCACGACCGCCGTCACATTCGCCGGCAGCCTTGCAGCGCCGAACTGCAGCGCCAGATTGCCGAGCAGGAACAGCACGCTCAGGCCCAGCGTCCAGAGCATCCAGCCGGGCGCGGCCGCCGGAACCCATGCCACCGCGCCGCGCGACGCGAGCACCGCCGCGAGCGTGCCCGCCACCACCACGCCGCCGGCGAACATGGCCAGCGCACGGCCCGCCTCGGGCCGCGCGGCCTCGCGCCGCAGCATCACGTTGTTGAGCGCGAACGAGAAGCCGCCGATGATGCCGAGCGCGTCGGCGAGCGTGTGCGGCAGCGGCCAGCCGCCGTCGGCCGGCCAGAGCACGATCGCCGCGCCGGCGAGCGCGAGCAGCACGCGCGCCGCTGCGACGCGCGTCAGCGCTTCGTGCAGCAGCACGCGCGCGAGCAGCACCGTCCACAACGGCATCAGGTAGAACAGCAGGACGACGCGCACCACGTCGCCGATCACGATCGCCCAGTTGAAAGCGGCATTCGTCGTTCCGGAGGCGAGCACCAGCACCCAAAGCGCCGGGGTGCGCAGCACGAGCGCGAGCGCGGTCGGCCTGGCGGCGATGATGGCGAGCGCGGCAACGCTGTAGATCAGCACCGTCGCCCACAGCGGATGCAGGCCCAGCCCTTGCAGCTGGCGGAACGCCCACCACGACGTGCCCCAGACGGCGGCGTTGAAGGTCAGCGCGAGCGCGGGCCACAGCGGCGCGTGCGCCGCGCCGTGCGGCCGACGGTTCAATGCCGATCGCTGCGCGCCAGCGCAAGCAGACGTTCGACCTCGTCCCTGTGGCGCGCCAGGTTCGACCCATGCCAGCGGCGGATAAGCTCCATGATGGCGGCGACGACGATGCCGAAGGCGGTGATCGCGAGGAACGTCGACATGCCGACGCGCGTCAGGCCGGTATAGAGCGCGCCGAGGGCGAGGATGCACGCCTGCTCGTTGAAATTCTGGACCGCGATCGATCGCCCCGCGCCCATCAGGTTGTGGCCGCGATGCTGAAGCAGCGCATTCATCGGCACCACGATATAGCCGCCGATGCCGCCGAGGATGATCAGAAACGGCACCGCGGCCCAGAGGTGGTTGATGAAATTCATGCCGATCACGAGCAGGCCCATCGCGATGCCGAGCGGAATGACGGCCGTCGCGCGATCCAGCCGCATGCGCATCGATGCGATCACCGCGCCCGCCGCGGTGCCGATCGCGACCACGCCGGTGAGCGTCGACGCCTGCGTCGTCGTATAGCCGAGCGCGACCGCGGCCCAGGCCAGCACGATATAGCGCAGATTGCCGGCCACGCCCCAGAACAGCGTCGTCGTCGCGAGCGAGATCTGGCCGAGCTTGTCGCTCCACAGCCGCGCATTGCAGACCGCGAAATCGCGCACCAGCGGGACGATGCCCTTCGTGAACGGCTGCAGCGGGGCGTCGGTGCGCGGAATGTAGAGGTTGATGATCGCTGCCAGCACGTAGACGCCGACCAGCGAGGCGATCGCCGCCTGCGGCGGCGTGTTGATGCCGGTGTCGATCAGCGGCATGTCGAGGTCGAGCAACTGCGGCGCGATCACCGGGCCGACGAGCTGGCCGCCGAGCAGCACGCCGAGAATGATCGAGGCGATCGTCAGGCCCTCGATCCAGCCGTTGGCCTTGACGAGCTGCGACGGCGGCAGCAGTTCGGTCAGGATGCCGTACTTGGCCGGCGAATAGGCTGCCGCGCCGAGGCCGACGATGCCGTACGCCAGCAGCGGGTGGGCGCCGAACAGCATCGTCAGGCAGCCGACGATCTTGATGAGGTTCGAATAGAACATCACCTGGCCCTTGGGCACGGCATCGGCGAAGGCGCCGACGAAGGGCGCGAGGATGACGTAGAAGAGCGCGAACATCGGCACCAGTGCCGCGCCCTGCCAATCGGCGTTGCCCGATTCCCGGATCAGCTCGACCGCGGCGACGAACAGCGCGTTGTCGGCGAGCGAGCTGAAAAACTGCGCCGACATGATCGTGGAGAAGCCCTTCTTCATGCAATCGCGAGCGTGCGGCCGAGCGTCGTCTCCGTGGCAAAAAGGGCTTTGCGGTGCGCCGTTGCCGACGCTGTCGAGTCGGTCCGGTCGATGGCTCCTGCGCCGGGGTTTATAGCATGGGCAGCGTCGCCGGCCGCGGTGCAAGCCCCCCCCCGCGATCGGGGGTCGGCGCTGGCAGAATGGCCGCATGCCGCGACCGATACGAGCCTTCGTCCACACTGCGGCGCTGGCGCACAACCTGCAGCGCGCACGCGACGCCGCCGGCGACGCGCGCGTCTTCGCGGTCGTCAAGGCCGACGCCTACGGCCACGGCATCGAGCGCGCCTTCGCCGGGCTGCGCGGCGCCGACGGTTTCGCGCTGCTCGACATCGCCGAGGCCGAGCGCATCCGGGCGCTGGGCTGGCGCGGGCCGGTGCTGCTGCTCGAGGGCTGCTTCGAGGCGCGCGATCTCGAGGCCAGCTCGCGCCTCGCGCTGTGGCACGTGATCCATCGCGAGGAGCAGATCGACTGGCTTGCCCGCCACAAGAGCGCCGCGCCGCAGCGCGTCTTCCTCAAGCTCAACAGCGGCATGAACCGGCTCGGCTTCGCGCCCGAGGCGTTTCGCGGCGCGTGGCTGCGGCTTTCGGGGCTGGCGCAGGTCGACGACATCACGTTGATGACGCATTTCTCGGACGCCGACGGCGCGGCCGGCGTCGCCGCGCAGCGTGCCGCGTTCGATGCGGCGTGCGAGGGGCTGCCTGGGGAGCGGTCGCTGTGCAACAGCGCGGCGACGCTGCGCTTCGCCGCCGCCGATGCCGCGGTGCGCGCCGACTGGGTGCGCGCCGGCATCATGAGCTACGGCTCGTCGCCCGACCATCCGCTGCACGACAGCGCGCACTGGCGGCTCGAGCCGGCGATGTCGCTGCGCTCCGAACTGATCGCGACGCAAAGCCTCGCGCTGGGCGCGACCATCGGCTACGGCAGCACCTTCACGGCCGACGCGCCGATGCGCATCGGCGTCGTCGCCTGCGGCTACGCCGACGGCTACCCGCGCAGTGCGCCGGCCGCAACGCCGGTGCTCGTCGATGGCGTGCGCTGCCGCCTGGTCGGCCGCGTCTCGATGGATATGCTGACGGTCGACCTCGCGCCGGTGCCGGCGGCCGGCGTCGGCAGCAGCGTGACGCTGTGGGGCCGCGACGCGCAGGGCCAGGTGCTCGGCATCGACGAGGTTGCGCACGCCGCGGGAACGATCGGCTACGAGCTGATGTGCGCGCTCGCCCGGCGCGTGCCGGTGAGCGTCGATTGATCGCGCGGCGAGCGAGCGCACATCGAACCATGGCCCGCAACGCCGCAGCCGCCGACGAACTGCTCGACACGCCCGAGAACGAGCGCGCCAACGCCTGCCGCAAGCTCGTGCGCCGCCAGGCGTTGAAGGCGGCGGGCGTGTCGGCGATCCCGGTCTTCGGCGCCGACCTGTTCATCAACGCCAACCTGCTGGCGAAGACGGTCGAGAGAATCAACCTCGCCTACGGGTTGTCGCCGGCGCAGATCGCCGCGCTGCCGCCTGCCCTGCGCAGCAAGGTCGACGAGCTGATCCGCAAGACCGGCAGCTACCTGATCGGCCGCGTCGTGACGCAGGGCGCGCTCGTCGCGGCGACGCGCTCGATCGGCCTGCGCATCGGCGCGCAGCAGGCGGCCAAGGTCGCGCCGATCGTCGGCCAGGCGGCGTCGGCGGCGCTCTCGGGCTGGCTGTTCAAGCGCCTGTGCGACCGCCACATCGCCAACTGCGCCGCGCTGCGCGCCGAGCTGCCGCTGCTGCCGGCGCCGGACGCGGGCGAAGTCATCGACATCGAATGACGGCCGCGCGATGACGCTGCACCGCGCTGTCGTCGATGCGGCCGAGGTCGAGATCGCCGCGATCCGCGCCCAGGGCGCGGGCGGGCAGAATGTGAACAAGGTGTCGAGCGCGATCCATCTGCGCTTCGACATCGCCGCCTCGTCGCTGCCGGACGATGTGAAGGCGCGCCTGCTCGCGCTGCGCGACGCGCGCATCAGCGCCGACGGCGTCGTCGTCATCAAGGCACAGACGATGCGCACGCGCGAGGGCAATCGCGCCGACGCGCTGCGCCGGCTGCAGGCGCTCGTCGATCGCGTCGCGCAGGCGCCGCGCGTGCGCCGCGTGACGAAGCCGACCCAGGCATCGCGCCTGCGCCGCCTGGAGGCGAAGACGCAGCGCGGCGAGATCAAGTCGGCGCGCGCCAAGGTGCGCGCGTAGCGTTCAGAGCCGCTTGAACGAAGCGAGCAGCGCCGCCGCGACGACGAAGAGCGACCCGAACAGCCGGTTCATCGCCCGCGCCTGGCGCGGCGACTTCAGCACCGCGAGGACGCGCGACGCGAGAGCCGTATAGCCGGCCATCACGACGAGGTCGGTGAAGACGAGCGTCGCGCCGATCACCGCATACTGCAGCGCGAGCGGCCGCGCCGGATCGATGAACTGCGGCACGACGGCGAGCATGAAGGCGGTGCCCTTCGGGTTCACCGCATTCAGGCCCCAGCCGCGCAGGATCAGGCGGCGCCTTGACACGAGCCTGCGTTCGGCGTCGGGCGCCTGCACCGCGCGCACCGGCGCGCGCCACTGCTGGACGCCGAGCCACAGCAGGTAGGCGACGCCCAGCCACTTGACGGCGACGAAGGCCGCCTCGGACGCCGCCATCAGCGCGCCGAGGCCGACGCCGACGATCGCGAGCTGCGTCACGATGCCGGTGACGAGCCCGAGCGTGAGCCAGTAGCCGCGCGCGAAACCGTGATTGACGCCGGCGCCCATCGCGGCAACGGCGCCCGGCCCGGGCGACAGGCTGATCGCCCACGACGCGGCGAAGAAGGTGAACCAGAGCGAGAGTTGCATGGCGGCGATTGTCATGCGGCGGCGACAATGCCGCTCATGGCGCGCGAAGGCAAGACCGTCTATACCTGCAGCGAGTGCGGCGGCACGAGCCCGAAGTGGCTCGGCCAGTGCCCGGCGTGCAACGCGTGGAATACGCTCGTCGAGGGCGTTGCCGAAAGCGGCGGCGCCGGGCGCAACCAGCGCTTCCAGCCGCTCGCGAAGGCGGCGCCGGTGGCGACGCTCGCCGAGATCGAGGCGGCGCCGATCGCGCACACGCCGACCGGCATCGCCGAGCTCGACCGCGTGCTCGGCGGCGGCATCGTCGAAGGCGGCGTCGTGTTGATCGGCGGCGACCCGGGAATCGGCAAGAGCACGCTGCTGCTGCAGGCGCTGGACCTGCTCGCGCGGCACACGCGCACGCTCTACGTCACCGGCGAGGAAAGCGGCGCGCAGGTCGCGCTGCGCTCGCGCCGGCTCGGGCTCGGTGCATCGGCGGTGCGCGTGCTGGCCGAGATCCAGCTCGAGCGCATCCTCGGGGCGATCGCCGCCGAGCGGCCGGCGGTCGTCGTCATCGACTCGATCCAGACCGTGTACTCCGAGTTGCTGACCTCGGCGCCGGGGTCGGTCTCGCAGGTGCGCGAGTGCGCGGCGCAGCTCACGCGCGCGGCGAAGGCGGGCGGCGTCACGGTGATCCTCGTCGGCCACGTGACGAAGGAGGGCGCGCTTGCCGGGCCGCGCGTCCTCGAGCACATCGTCGATACCGTGCTCTATTTCGAGGGCGACACGCACAGCGCGTTTCGCCTCATCCGCGCGTTCAAGAACCGCTTCGGCGCCGTCAACGAGATCGGCGTCTTCGCGATGACCGAGCATGGGCTGAAGGGCGTCAGCAACCCGAGCGCGATCTTCCTCTCGACGCACGCCGAGCCGGTGCCGGGCGCCTGTGTGCTCGTCACCGTCGAGGGCACGCGGCCGATGCTGGTCGAGGTGCAGGCGCTTGTCGACGGCGGCGGGCCGAGCCCGCGCCGGCTCTCGGTCGGCCTCGAGCGCGACCGCCTGGCGATGCTGCTCGCCGTGCTGCACCGCCACGCGGGCGTCTCGTGCATGGATCAGGATGTCTTCATCAACGCCGTCGGCGGCGTGCGCATCAGCGAACCGGCGGCGGATCTGGCGGTGCTGCTCGCGATCCAGAGCAGCCTGCGCGGCAAGCCGCTGCCGCGCGGCTTCGTCGCCTTCGGCGAAGTCGGACTCGCCGGCGAGGTGCGGCCCGCGCCGCGCGGCCAGGAGCGGCTGAAGGAGGCCGCCAAGCTCGGATTCAGCGTCGCCGTCGTGCCGAAGGCGAATGCGCCGAAGAAGGCGATCGAGGGCCTCGCGATCCACGCCGTCGAGCGCATCGAAGAGGCGATCGGGCTTCTCGGGTCACTCGGCTGACATCGCCCACCCACCGGCTTCGGCGCGGTTCGGTTCAGAGATCCTGATTGGCGATGAACCTCGGCGCCGATGCTGGCACGCCCCCAAGAACCCTCACCCCGCCCTCTCCCGCACGCGGGAGAGGGGGAGAACTCTTGCCTCTTCCACGGCAACGGGGTTGGGTGAGCGACGATACGGCTGCAGGGCTTGGTCGCCGATCGGTTCAGAGATAGACGACGATCCGGTCGCCGACCCTGATGTGCTCGTAGAGCCACTTGGCGGCCTGATAGTCCTTGAGCTGGCTGCAGCCGTGCGAGCCGCTCGCGTAGCCCTTGTCGGCGAAGTCCTGCGAGAAGTGGATGGCCACGTTGCCGCTGTAGAAGATTGCGTACGGCATGGGCGTGCGCTCGCCGAAGATGGTCGAGACGGTGTCGCGGTTCATGTACCAGACGCGAAACTCGCCGACCGGGCTGTCCCAGCCGGGCCGCGCGAAGCGCGCCTCGCGCGTGAACTGCACCTTGCCGTCGACTACGTAGGACATCAGCCTTTGCTGCTTGGAAATGCACACCACCCTGCCGGTCGCGCACCGCGCGTCGAGGTCCTGCGTCAGGGTGCTTGCCGGCGGCGCGTCGAACAGTTCGGCGTAACGCGGATTGCGGCTCGCGCGCAGCAGATTCGACCACGTGCGCTCGTCCATCACGTCGCTTGCGGGCAGGCCCAGGCGCGCGCGGTAGGCGCCGATCGCCTGCCGGGTGGGAGCGTCGAGTTCGCCGCCGAGCTCCCCCTTGTAGACCCCGATCTGCCCGAGCCGGTGCTGCAGCTCCATCATGTAGGCGCGCTGTTCGGGGCCGGTGAACCACGGGCCGACGTCGGTATTGTCCAGTTCGGCCGCGGTCGGCGGGAGCGACTTGGCCAGCAGCGCGTCCCAGGTCGGCCGGTCGACCCGGCCGCTGGGCTGCAGCCCGTTGTCGCGCTGGAAGTTGGCGACCGCAGCGCGCGTTTGCATGCCGAAGCGGTCATTCGCGTCATAGGCTGCGAGGTACTTCGCGTGGCGAAGGCGGATCTGCAGTTCGCGCACCTGCGGCGCTTGCGCACCGAAGCGCAACTCCTGCGGGTGCGGTGCGCCGCGGCCCGGTGCATCGGGCCCGGCAGCGGCTGCCGCCGTCGCGGGTTGCGGACCGGGCGCGAAGACCCGCTTGGCGGCAAGCGCGCCTTGCGACTGTGCGGCGGCCGCACAAAGGCCGACGCCAACCGCGACGGCGCCCATGCGCAGGCGGCGAGCAATGCTTTGAGCCGTCATCGCAAGATTATCGGATCGGCGGCAACCGGCCCCAGACGCTGAGGGTTGATGGAGCGCAAGAAGAGGTGCGATTGCAGGTATATGCACAAACGCGCTGGCGCGGGTGCCGGCATGCGCCCCACTCGAGAGACGATCGGATGCCGCAGACAACAAGGCCCCGCTGCGGGGCGGGGCCTTGTCGTACCGTGCGGCTGACCGCTCAGGCCTTGCGGCGGCGGAGCGCGACCAGCCCCAGCACACCCAGGCCAGCGAGCATCAGCGCATACGCGCTTGGTTCGGGAACCGGGGTCACGTTGCGCAGCCAGAACGACGAGTTCGAGTAGTCGGGCACCTGCCCGCCGTTGTTGAGCCAGGCGATATTCCAGGTGCCGTTCTGGATCGAGTTGGCTGACAGCACCAGGTCATCGAACAGGAACGCGCCCGAGCGATTGCTCGCGTGCATCGCCACGACGAGGTCGATCTTCACGCTTTGATCGGCGCCGAAAGTCCAGGTGCCGCTCTTGCCCGACTGCGGGGCGAGAGACCATGAAAAGCTGACGCCGTCCAAGATTGTCGGCGAGGAGCCGCTGTTCACCTTGGCGAGCAAGGTCCAGCCGGTGCCGAACGGGTTCGGGCTGAAACCGCTCGGGTTGCCATTGGGCCCCTGATCCGGATTGACGGTCGAGATGACGCACGTGTTCGAGTCGGCGCCGCCGAGCGTGAAGTCGCCCGTGGCCGAGGTGCCGACGCTGACACCGGTGCACGATGCGGCGTTGGCCGCGGTGGCGAAGAGGGATGCAGCCGCGAGTGCGGCAGCGGTGAGAGGGAGGCGAATCGTCATTCGTGTTGCTCCTTGGCTGGGTGTCGGGGTCGGTCGGACATCGTCACTTCGAAGCCTGGCCGGGTCCTGCTGGCAGTGCATGTGCGCTGCGTTCGCGCCGCCCTGGCATCGAGCACTGTCCGTCGCACTTTGCAAGCGTGTACATAGGCTATCCCCCCCCCCGCGACTCTTGCCAAGCCCCGGTTCCGGGGGGTGTCACGCTGGCCAGAGGGGACAGCCGACATCCCGTGCGATGCAGCCGGCGCCAATGCAGGCCGTAAAATCGACCCCTCTTCAAAACCCGGGGTGTTCCATGTCGATGTCCGACCGCGACGGCAAGATCTGGATGGATGGCGAGCTCGTCGACTGGCGCGACGCCAAGATCCACGTCCTCACGCATACGCTGCACTACGGCTGCGGCGCCTTCGAGGGCGTGCGCGCCTACAACACCGTCTCCGGCACGGCGATCTTCCGCCTGCGCGAGCATACCGAGCGGCTCTTCAACAGCGCCAAGATCCTGCGCATGAAGATCCCGTTTTCGTTCGAGCAGGTGATGGACGCGCAGCGTGAGGTGGTGCGCGCGAACAAGCTCGAATCGTGCTACCTGCGTCCGCTGACGTGGATCGGCGATACCAAGCTCGGCGTCAGCCCGAAGGGCAACAAGATCCACCTGATGGTCGCCGCCTGGCCGTGGGGCGCCTACCTCGGCGAAGAGGGCATGAAACGCGGCATCCGCGTCAAGATCAGCAGCTATACGCGCCACCACGTCAATATCACGATGACGCAGGCGAAGGCGGTGAGCAACTACTCGAATTCCATCCTCGCCAACATGGAGGCGCTGGACGACGGCTACGACGAGGCGATGCTGCTCGATGCGTCGGGCTTCGTCAGCGAGGGCGCGGGCGAGAATCTCTTCATCGTCAAGAACGGCGTCGTCTATACGCCCGACCTGTCGGCCGGCGCCTTGAACGGCATCACGCGCAATACGGTATTCGCGATCTGCTCCGACCTCGGGCTGAAGCTGGTCGAAAAGCGCATCACGCGCGACGAGGTGTATATCTGCGACGAGGCCTTCTTCACCGGCACCGCCGCCGAGGTGACGCCGATCCGCGAGCTCGACCGCATCGAGCTCGGCAGCGGATCGCGCGGGCCGGTCACCGAGAAGATCCAGAATGCGTTCTTCGATATCGTCAATGGACGCAACCCGAAGTACGCCGAGTGGCTGACCAAGGTGTGATGGCGATGAGCGATGCAAGCAGCGAGGCCGGGGCGGCGGTCGAGGTGACCGCCAAGGACATGCCGGCGCCCGGCACGATCTTCTGCCCGAATCCGAAGATGCGGCTGTGGAACGCCCATCCGCGCGTCTACTTCGATATCGGCACGACCGGCGAGGCGCGCTGCCCGTACTGCGGAACGCGCTATCGCCTGAAGGCAGGCGAGGCGCTCGGTGCGCATTGACCCCGACGCTGCCCGGCGCCTGAAGCACCGCCTTCGATGACGCGCAGCCTCGTCATCGCGCCGCAGTGGATCGGCGACGCGGTGATGAGCGAGCCGCTGCTGGCGCGGCTTGCCGCGCGCGGCGAGACGCTCGAGGTGGCCGCGCTGCCGTGGGTCGCGCCGGTCTATCGTGCGATGCCGCAGGTCGGCGAAGTGATCGAGCTGCCGTTCGCCCACGGCCGGCTCGACTGGCCGGCGCGGCGCCGGATCGCACGCGAGCTGCGCGGCCGCTTCGACGCCGCCTACGTGCTGCCGAATTCGTTCAAGTCGGCGCTGCTGCCGTTTCTGGCGCGCATCCGGCTGCGCACCGGCTATCTCGGCGAATCGCGCTGGGGCCTCTTGAACCGGCGCCTCGCGAATGTGCCCGGACGGCCGCCGATGGTCGCCTTCTACAGCGCCCTCGCGGGCGAAGCCGCGGCCGGCGACGCGCAGCCGCGGCTGCATCTCGATGCCGCGCGCATCGCCGCGGCGGCCGAACGGGCCGGCGTCGCGCCGGGCGGCTACTGGGTCTTCGCGCCGGGCGCCGAGTACGGGCCGGCCAAGCGCTGGCCGGCGGAGCACTATGCATCGCTCGCACGCGCCTTGCACGCGCACAGTGCGCTCGCGGTGCTGCTGCTCGGTTCGGCGAAGGAGGCCGATCTGTGCCGCGCGATCGCGCACCAGGCGGTCGGTGCGTGCGAGGTGCTCGCCGGGCAGACGTCGCTTGCCGACTCGATGGCGCTGATCGCCGCCGCGCGCGGCGTCGTCAGCAACGACTCGGGACTGATGCACGTCGCCGCCGCCTTCGGCGTGCCGCAGGTCGCGCTGTTCGGCTCGACCAGTCCCGAGCACACGCCGCCGCTGAATCCGAATGCGCGCGTGATCTGGTTGAAGGAGGAGTTGCAGCTCGACTGCGCGCCCTGCTTCGACCGTACCTGCCGCTTCGGCCACACCCGCTGCCTGACCGAGATCGCGCCGCAGCGTGCGCAGGAAGCGCTGCTGCAGGCGGTGGCGGGCCGGCACGACGAGCCGCAATGACCGTCCCCGATCGTCCCGAATCCGACCCCGCGCCGCACGGGGTGCCGGCCTTTACCGCCGATCCGCGGCTGCATCAGGCGCTCGCCGGCGCCGGCACGTCGGTCTGGGAATGGCACGTGACGACCGACCGGCTCGGCGATCTGGACGAGGGCACCGCGATGCTCGGCTATGCGCGCGGCGAGATCGCATCGACGCAGGCCGCGTGGAGCGCGCTGATGCATCCCGACGACCGCGCCGGCAATGACGCCGCCTACGAGCGCCACGCGCGCGGCGAGGCCGCGATCTACGAACACGAATACCGCATCAAGGCGCGCGACGGCTCGTGGCGCTGGATGTCCGAGCGCGGCCGCATCGTCGAGCGCGCGCCGGGCGGCGCCCCGCTGCGCATGCTCGGCACGCAGACCGATATCTCGGAGCGCAAGCGCGCCGAGGGACTGGCGCTCGAGCTTGCGCAGCGGCTGCACAAGATCACGCGCCACGTGCCGGGCATGGTGTTCCAGTTCGCCAGGCGGCCCGACGGCAGCGGATATTTCCCCTTCGTCAGCGAGCGCTGCCTGGCGCTGACCGGCATCGCGCCGGAAGTGCTGCGCACGGATGCGACGATCATGCTGCGCGCCACCGAGCGCGCCGACCGCGAGCGCGTGCGGGAGTCGATCCGCCGCTCGATGCAGCGGCTCGTGCCGTGGCGCTGCGAATTCCGGCTCCACCTGCCTGGCGGCACGGTGCGCTGGCTGCGCGGCAGCGCGACGCCGCAGGCCGAGGACGACGGCACCGTGCTCTGGCACGGCTACCTCGAGGACGTGAGCGAGCTCCACGAGCTCGAGCAGGCGCGCCTGGCGCGCACCGCGGCGGAGGCCGCGAACCGGGCGAAGACCGAGTTCCTGTCGCACATGAGCCATGAACTGCGCACCCCGCTCAACGCCGTGCTCGGCTTCGCGCAATTGCTGCAGATCGACGGCGCCGAGCCGCTCGGCGTGCGCCAGCAGCGCCACGTCGCGCTGATCAAGGAGGCCGGCGAACACCTGCTGGAGATGATCAGCGAACTGCTCGACCTGACGCGCGTCGAGGCGGGGCGGCTCGAGGTCGCGCTCGCGGACGTCGCGCTCGCGCCGCTGCTGCGCGAATGCGTGGACATGCTGCAACCGCTCGCCGACGCGGCGGGCGTCGCGATCGGGACCGGGGCGTGCGATGGCGCGCCGCCGGTGCGCGCCGACCGCACGCGCCTGAAGCAGGTGCTCGCCAATCTGCTGTCCAACGGCATCAAGTACAACCGGCGCGGCGGCAGCGTCGAATTGCGCGTGCGCGCCGGGGCGCGGCGCATCACGATCGATGTCGCCGACGACGGCGCGGGCATCGCCGAGAAAGATGCGAAGGCGCTGTTCCAACCCTTCAACCGCCTCGCGCAGCGCCACAGCGGGATCGAGGGCACCGGCATCGGCCTGGCGCTCAGCCGCGCGCTGGTGCGCGCGATGGGCGGCGATATCGCGGTGCGCTCGCGCCTGGGCGCCGGCTCGACGTTCAGCGTCGAGCTGCCGCCCGCGGGCGATGCACCGCGCCCGACTCGTGCCGGGGCGGATTCCTGAAAGCGAAGTCGATATGAGCGAGCGCGCCGAATTTGTCCTCACCCTGTCGTGCCGCGACCGGCCCGGCATCGTGCATGCCGTCGCCGGGCTGCTCTACGAGGTCGGCTGCAACATCATCGACTCGCAGCAGTTCGGCGACCTGCCGGCGGCCGACGATGCGCAATGCCTGCACGCGACGGGGCTGTTCTTCATGCGCGTCCACTTCTCCGCTCCCGCCGGACTCGCGGATCTCGGCGTGCTGCAGACGCTTTTTGCGCCGACGCGCGAGCGCTTCGAGATGGCGCTGCAGCTGCACGCGCTGGCCGAACGCGCGCGCGTGCTGCTGATGGTGAGCCGCGAGGGGCACTGCCTGAACGACCTGTTGTTTCGCTCGCGATCGGGGCAATTGCACGCCGAGATCGCGGCGATCGTCTCGAATCATCCCGACTTCGGCTCGCTCGCCGCGAACTACGGCGTCGCATTTCACCACCTGCCGCTCGCTGCCGGGGCGCCGGCCGAGGCGAAGGCGGCGCAGGAGCAGGCGGTGCGCGACCTGATCGATCGCGAACGCATCGATCTTGTCGTGCTCGCCCGCTACATGCAGATCCTGAGCCCGGCGTTCTGCGAATTCGTGAAGGGCCGCGCGATCAACATCCATCACAGCTTCCTGCCGAGCTTCAAGGGTGCGCGGCCCTACCTGCAGGCGCACGATCGCGGCGTGAAGCTGATCGGTGCAACGGCGCACTACGTGACCGCGGATCTCGACGAGGGTCCGATCATCGAGCAGGACGTCGCGCGCGTCGACCACAGCCTGAATGCCGACGATCTGGCCGCCGTCGGCCGCGATGTCGAAAGCGTCGTCCTCGCGCGCGCCGTGCGCTGGCACGTCGAACACCGCGTGCTGATGAACGGCCCGAAGACGGTCGTCTTCCGCTAGCCATGGCCAGGTTCCCGCCGTCCGCGATCGGCTCCGCCGAGGAGACCGAGGCGCGCTTCTACGAGGCCCTGCAGCAGGCCGACCTCGAGCGCCTGATGTCGGCCTGGGCCGACGACGACGCGGTCGTCTGCGTCCACCCCGGCTGGCCGCGGCTCGTCGGCTTGGCGGCGATACGCGCCTCGTTCGAACGCATCTTCGGGCACGGTCCGGTCGACGTCTGGCCCGAGCGTACGCGCCGGCTGCAGATCGGATCGACCGCGGTGCACAGCGTCGTCGAGCGCGTCGGCGTGCTCACCGCCCAGGGGCTGCGCTCGGTGCACGTCGACGCGACCAACGTCTTCGTCAATACCGCACTCGGCTGGCGCCTCGTCGCGCACCACGCCAGCCCAAGCACGGCCGGCGAGCCGGCCGAGGCGGCGCCGCCCTCGTCGGCGATTCATTGATGCACGACTACCGCGCGCCGCGCTGGCTCGCCGGCTCCGGCCTGGTCGGCGGCAATCTGCAGACGATCTGGCCGGCGCTCTTCGCACGCCGCTACGACGGCGCCGTGCCGGCGCTGCGGCGCGAGCGCTGGGCGACGCCTGACGGCGACTTCATCGACGTCGACTTCGGCGCCGCGGCGCCGCCCGGCGCCGAGGCACGCTGGCTCGTCCTGTTCCACGGCCTCGAGGGCTCGTCGGCCAGCCACTACGCGCAGGCTTTCGCGTACTGGGCGTGCAGCCACGGCTGGGCGTTCGCGGTGCCGCACTTTCGCGGCTGCTCGGGCGAGATGAACCTCGCGCCGCGCGCCTACCATTCGGGCGATTTCGAGGAGATCGGCTGGATGCTCGAGCGGCTGCGTGCGCGCAGCGCTGCGCCGCTCGTCGCGGTCGGCGTCTCGCTCGGCGGCAATGCGCTGCTGCGCTGGGCCGAGGAGGC
>OEIU01000039.1_pt1 | contig 115545 bp, 100 predicted proteins | sample 1539221 | NCBI WGS metagenome assembly OEIU01 (sample SAMN03792071, study PRJEB22550) | activated sludge metagenome | feature: wastewater treatment plant; material: activated sludge; isolation source: Wastewater treatment plant of a petroleum refinery complex | place: Argentina: Zarate... | reverse complement strand
TCAGCGGCACATTGCGCCCTGAGCAGAACGCCGCAGTTCAAGCACTGGGGCAGCACGACTTCGGTGTGCTCTCTGCAACCACTGCATTCGGAAAAACAGTCGTCGCGGCGGCGATGATCGCGCTTCGCGGCTGCAACACGCTGGTACTCGTCCATCGTCGCGAGCTGCTGCGACAGTGGATCGAACGATTGCAGGAATTCCTGTCGCTGACGAGCAAAGAGGTGGGTTCCATCGGTGGCGGAAAGCGCAAACCAACAGGTCGAATCGACGTCGCCGTCATCCAGAGCCTGGTACGAAAAGGCCAGGTCTCCGATCTCATTGGTGGCTATGGCCAGTTGATCGTCGACGAGTGCCATCATCTGTCCGCGACCAGCTTTGAGCTCGTCGCGCGACGCCCAAAGGCGAAGTATGTGCTCGGCCTTTCAGCAACCGTGGCAAGAAAGGACGGGCATCATCCGATCATCTTCATGCAATGCGGTCCTGTGCGTCATCGTGTCGATGCAAGGGCGCAGGCCGCACGCCGCGGCATCGACCATCTCGTGCGGACCCGGCAGACAGAATTTCGATTGGACGAAACTTCGGATCAGCGCGTGTCCATGCCGGCCGTATACGCAGCTCTTGCCACTGATGCTGATCGCAACGCGTTGATCTTCGACGACGTGTTGAAGGCACTCGAAGACGGTCGGTGTCCCATCGTGCTCACCGAACGGCACGATCACCTGGAATGGCTGCAACAGAAGTTCAGCCGGTTCGCACGCAATGTTGTCGTCCTCAAGGGCGGCATGACGGAAACGGCACGGAAGGATGCCAGGGCGATGCTGGATTCCGCAGGAAGCGACGAACGGCTCGTGCTCTCAACAGGGAGATATCTCGGCGAAGGCTTCGACGATCCGCGACTCGATACGTTGTTCCTGACCATGCCGATCTCCTGGAAAGGAACACTGGCCCAGTACGTCGGGCGACTGCATCGCAATCACCATGACAAGACCAATGTGATCGTCTACGACTACGTCGACTCCGCCGTCCCTGTCCTTGCACGGATGGCGGCACGGCGACAAGCTGGCTATCGCGCGCTGGGTTATTTGATTTCCCAAGAGGGGGCTGGAGCGGGTGATGGGAATCGAACCCACGTTAGTAGCTTGGGAAGCTACAGTTCTACCATTGAACTACACCCGCGCGGGCGGTGATTCTATGCATCCCGGCGGTTGAACGGCAACCGGCCGGACGCTTTGCGAAGGGCTTCATCGTGCGATTCGATCTGCGGGATCTGGAACTGTTCGTGGCGGTCGCGGATGCGGGAAGCATCGCACGGGCGGCGGAGCGGTCGCATACGGTCGCATCGGCGGTCAGCAAACGGATTTCGGATCTGGAAGAGAATTTCGGGACGCCGTTGCTGTCGCGCGGCGCGAAGGGGGTCGAGCTGACTGCCGCGGGGCATGCGCTGCTGGCCCGCGCGCGGGTGCTGCTGCATCAGGCGAAGCAGCTCGATGAGGAGATGCGGCGTCATGCGTCGGGCGCGCGCGGCTATGTGCGGGTCTTCGCCAATATCTCCGCGATGGTCGAGTTCCTGCCCGCTGCGCTCGCGTCGTTCGCGGCGAAGCATCCCGACATTCACGTGCATCTGGAAGAGCACGTGAGTTCCGCCATTGCAGCCGCGGTTGCGGACAACTCGGCGGACCTGGGCATCATCAGCGAGCAACCGGCCGTGGATGGTCTGACGGCCGTTCCTTTCCGGCGCGACGATCTCGTTGTCGTGCTGCAACCGGTGCATCCGCTGGCAAAGCGCAGCACGCTGAAGTTTTCGGAAGTCGCCGAGCTGCCGTTCATCGGCCTGCATGCCGACAGTGCGCTTCATCACCTGCTCACGCGCATGGCCATCGAGGCCGGGCTCACGCTGAACTCGCGCATGCATGTCACGAGCTTCGACGCCGCCTGCGCGATGGCCGCGGCGGGACTCGGTGTCAGCATCGTGCCGCGCGCCACCAGTACGCCGTACACGAAATCACTGTCGCTGACGGCCATTCCGCTGAGCGACGATTGGGCGGCGCGACAATTGTTCCTGTGCACGCGTTCCGGCGCCGAACTGCATCCGGCGGCGCGGGTGCTGCTCGATCATCTGCGCGAATCTGGCTGAAGCAGCGCCGCGTCGCTATCATCGCGCGCCCGCCGACCTGCATACGCGACATGACCAGCGATCCCGCCGACACCGATCCTCCTCCCGATCAACCGCAACGCCGCACGGTTCGCAGTTACGTGCTGCGCATGGGACGCGCGACGGCTGCTCAGCAGCGGGCAATGACGGAGCTGTGGCCCATCTTCGGTATCGAGTTCGCTGACGCTCCGATCGATTTGCCGCAGGCTTTCGGGCGCGACGCACCGCGCGCAATCGAAATCGGTTTCGGCAACGGCGAGGCGCTGCTCGATTTCGCGCAAGCAAATCCCGGCGTGGATTGTCTCGGCATCGAAGTGCATCGTCCCGGCGTCGGCCACCTGATGCTCGGCGCTCGAGCGGCATCGCTCACGAATCTGCGCGTGATGAGTCATGACGCCGTCGAAGTGCTGCAGCGGCTTCCCGATGCGTCGATCTCGTTCGTGCACATCTTCTTCCCCGATCCCTGGCACAAGAAACGTCATCACAAGCGACGCCTCATTCAACCGCCGTTCGTTGCGCTGCTCGCCAGCAAGTTGAAGCAGGACGGTCTGTTGCGACTGGCTACCGACTGGGAGCACTACGCAATGCAGATGCGCGAAGTGCTCGACGCGTCTCCGGATTTCGTCAATGTCGCAGGCGACAAGGGATTCATCGATCGACCTGCCATGCGCCCGCTCACGCGCTTCGAGAAACGCGGCCATCGACTGGGGCACGGCGTGTGGGATATGGAGTATCGAAGGAAGTGACGAAGGTCACGCGAGTTACAAAGCAGTCGCACTCACGCACTCGCGCGACATTCGCCGCCATCCTTTGATGCTCTGCAGAAAAAATGCCTCTTGAATCCGCAGGCACACAGGCATAAAACAGATCTCGCCGACAGCATCGCTGCCGACACATGCGCGCAGAAAAACCTTGCCTGCAAGGGACTGCGAATCCGCCCGAACGGACCTTGTTACGGAGGAAGTCATGACGTCGCCGAGTCCGGTTGTTGGGGATTGGTATCGCCGGATGGACGGCGCCACCTTCGAGGTCGTAGCCATCGACCGCGATGACGGCACGGTCGAAGTGCAACACTTCGACGGCACTGTGGAAGAATTCGATCTCGAATCCTGGCACGAACAGCAGTTCGAAGAAGCGAAGGCGCCCGAAGACTGGAGCGGCTCGGTCGACATCGAACCCGAAGACTACGAGAACGAACGCGAGACGACGTCGACCGGCACGTGGGCTGATCCGCTGACCAGCCTGGATCGTGCCGAAACGTCGGGTTATTCGGAGTGGCCGAGTCCGCGGGATCTGTAGAAAGCCGCGCTCACTGCTGATTCGTCATTCCGCCGCAGGCGGGAATCCACGTCTTCACTGCTCGCGATCGAGCGCGTCGACCCGTTCGCGCATGACCCAGACCATCACGAGTCCCGGCAGCGCGATCAGAAAGCTGATCACGTAGTACGCCGGCCAGCCATTGTGATCGGCGATCCAGCCGGCCGGACCGCCCAGCGTGTAGCGCGGCAACAAGGCGAAAGATGACAACAGCGCATACTGGAATGCGCTGAAGCGCACATCGCACAACGCCATGATCAGCGCGACTGAGGCGATGTTCCCCATCGAACCCGCGACGTTGTCGACACACACGGCGGCCACCATCACCGGATAGCTTTTGCCGGTGACCGCGAGCAGCCAGTACAGAAGATTCGACAGCGCCTGCAGCACGCCGAAAATCAGCATGGATCGCAGCAATCCCAGCTTCACCATCCAGATACCGCCGAGGATCGCGCCGACGATCGCGCTCGCCGTGAACAAGGCTTTCAGCACCAATGCGATCTCGGCCTTGCTGAAGCCGACGTCCATCATGAACGGCGTAAACAGTCGCAGCGCAAACGCATCACCGATCTTGAACATCACGATGAGCAGGATCAGCACGACGGAACCCGGCGTACTCAGCAGTTCGCGCAGCGGCTCGACGACGGATTCGCGCAATGTTCTGGGCGGTGCCTGACGATATTCGGGCTCCGGCGCACGCCACGTCGCGATGGCGAACGCGGCCATGACGCCCGCGAGAATCAGAAATGCCAGCCGCCAGCCGAAATACTGGGCGCAGATGAGCGCAAACGCCGCTGCAACCCAGGCCGCGGTCCGATAGCCCAGATTGTTGGCGGCGGCGGCAAGCCCACGCTCCGCAGGCTTCGCAACATCGGTGCGGTATGCATCGAACGCGATGTCCTGAGTCGCCGAAAAGAAGACGATCGCCACCGCGCACATTGCAATCGGCATGAGAGATACATGCGGGTTCTGGAGCGCGAACAGTCCGATGCAGGCCGCGATCGCAAACTGCGCGATCAGGATCCAGCCGCGTCGTCGACCCAGCAGCGGGATGGGATAGCGATCGAGAAAAGGCGCCCACACGAACTTGAACAGGTATGGCAATGCGACGTAGGACAGGATGCCGATGGTCGTGTTCGTCGCACCGCTGTCCTTGAGCCATGCCTGCAGCGCGCTCTCGGTAATCTGGTTCGGAAATCCCGAGGACGCACCGAGCACCATGATGGCAAGCATCTTGGGACTCGCCAGTACATCGCGCAGCCGGGGTTTGTCTTCGGGAGCCTTCTCAGCCGGGGCCGCGGCAGTGGCTTCGCTCATGCGCAGTGCGAGCGATTGCAGTAGATGAGGTGCATGCGGGGAGTATAGAAGTCGCGCCCGGTCCGATACTATCCGCCCTCCGCCAAACCTCGACTGCTGCCCATGTCCTCCTCCTTCATCGATCTCTGCCTCGAACTCGGCGTGCTGCGCTTCGGCGAATTCAAGCTCAAGTCCGGCCGGACGAGTCCCTACTTCTTCAATGCGGGGCTGTTCAACTCCGGACGCGCACTCGCGGCGCTCGGACGGTTCTACGCCGAGACCATCCAGCAGGCGAACCTGCAGTTCGATGTGCTGTTCGGACCTGCATATAAAGGTATCCCGCTGGTATCGGCCGCGGCCGTGGCGCTGGCGGACTGGCACAACCGCGACGTGCCCTGGAGCTTCAACCGCAAGGAAGCGAAAGATCACGGCGAAGGCGGCAACATCGTCGGCGCGCCGCTGCGCGGACGCGTGCTGATCATCGACGACGTGATGACCGCGGGCACGGCGATCCGCGAGTCGGTCGATCTGATCCGGGCGGCCGGGGCGACACCTTCGGGGGTCGTGATTGCTCTCGATCGCCAGGAGCGCGGTCAGACCGAACGCTCGGCGGTGCAGGAAGTCGAGCAGGTGCTGGGGCTGCCGGTCACCAGCATCCTCAAGCTCACCGATCTGATTTCTCACCTGCAGGCCAAGGGGGACGAGCAGCAGCTGGCGGCCCTGCAGCGTTATAGAAATGAGTACGGCGTCGCGGCCTGAAGGCCCCGAACCCCGGGACGATTGACCTGCCGCGGTGCGCCGGTCCTATAGTACCGGCCTCGCGCGAGCGGAATCAGGCCCAGCATTCGACCTGCCGCGATTCTTGAGGATGGAAACGGTGCGATTCACGACGACTCACACAGCCGCCCTGCTTGCAGCGCTCGCCTATGGCGGCACTGCGATGGCGGCAGCGTCGTCTTCCAGCCACGAAGCCTTCTACCGCTGCCGGGATGCTTCGGGTCAGACCCACTATGGCGACTCGAAACCGCCGCAGTGCGAAGGGCTCGATACCGAAGTGCTCAACAGCAACGGCATGGTGATCCGCGTCATCGAAGGCAGTGCCTCGCGCGCCAGCCGCGAACAACGCGAACTCAGCGAAACCGGCGTCAGAAAGCAGCGCGAGCAACGCCAGCTGCGCGACCGGATGCTGATCGAAACGTATCTGACGGTCGAAGACATCGAACGCCTGCGCGACCAGCGCCTGGAGCTGCTGGATTCCCAGTACCGGGTCACCGAACAGAGCATCACCAACCTGCGCGATCGCCAGAAGCGCCTCGAACAGCAGATTGCGCGCTTCAAGCCGTACAACGACAAGCCGAATGCGCCGCCGCTGCCGGATCACCTGGCCGAGGAGATGGTGAACACCGTGAACGGCATGCGCGTGTACCAGGAAACGCTGGCGAAGACGCGCAGGGAGCAGGACGGGATCAAGGCGAGCTTCAGCGCAGACATCGCCCGCTTCAAGGAACTGAAAGGGATCAAGTGATGCGATGTGGGGCCGGCTTCAGCCGGCCATCTGCGGAGAGGAAGGCCGGCTGAAGCCGGCCCCACAGGCAGAAAAACTAGCCTCTTCCCGAACTCCCGAACCCGCCCGCTCCGCGCTCCGACGCCGCAAACTCATTCACGACATCGAATTCCACCTGCACCACCGGCACCACGACAAGCTGCGCGATGCGCTCACCGGGCTGGATCGTGAACGTGGTCTGTCCGCGATTCCAGACTGAAACGAAAATCTGGCCCTGGTAGTCCGAGTCGATCAACCCGACCAGGTTGCCCAGCACGATGCCGTGCTTGTGACCGAGACCCGAGCGCGGCAACACGATGGCGGCGAAACCCGCATCTTCGAGATGAATGGCGATGCCCGACGGAATGAGCTGCGTATCGCCGGGTTTCAGTTCCAGCGGCGCATCGATGCAGGCGCGCAGATCGACACCGGCGGAGCCGCTGGTGGCGTACTGCGGCAGCGGATAGTCGCGGCCGATGCGTGGATCGAGAACCTTGACCTGAAGTCGGTGCCGCGATGTGGCGGCTGGGGCGGCGGCCCCGTCAGCGAGTGGCATGAATGGCGGGTCGATTGGAAGTCGTTGTTGTGGTGGTAGTGACGCGGCTGCGATAGCGCTCCGCGATCACGGCGACGAGCTGTCGCGCGAGCGCGGCCTTGCTGGTCAGCGACAGTTCCTGCTTGCCGCCGCGCCAGTACACGGTGAGCGCATTGTCGTCCTTGTCGAAAGCCAGACCTTCGCCGACCTTGTTGGCGGCGATCATGTCGAGGTTCTTCGAGTTCAGCTTGGTGAGCGCATTCGCCTCGACGTTCTCCGTCTCGGCCGCGAAGCCGACGAGGAACGGCGGCGACTCGCTGCGCCCGATCGTTGCGAGCACATCGGGCGCGCGCGACAACGCGAGCGTCATGTTGTCGCTGGTCTTCTTGATCTTCTGGCAGGCCACTTCGCTGCAGCGATAGTCCGAAACAGCGGCGGCAGCGATGAAAATATCGGCGTCCTTCACCTGCGACTGCACGGCCGCGAGCATCTGATCGGCAGTCTCGACCGGGATTTTCTCGACACCGGGCGGTGCTGCGATCTGCACGGGTCCGCTGACCAGCACGACTTTCGCGCCGGCCTGGCGTGCCGCTTCGGCCACGGCGAATCCCATCTTGCCGGAGCTGCGATTGCTGATGAAGCGCACCGGATCGATCGCCTCGCGCGTCGGCCCCGCAGTGATCACGACCTTGAGACCTTTGAGGCCCCCGTCGACCGGCAGCGCCGCGAAAATCTCTTCGGCGATCTGCACCGGTTCGAGCATCCGGCCGGCGCCGACTTCGCCGCAGGCCTGCTCGCCGCTCGCCGGTCCGAGAACGCGGACGCCACGACTCTGCAACAGCTTCACGTTCGCCTGCGTGGCCGGATTCGCCCACATCTGGCGATTCATCGCCGGCGCGACGGTGATGGATGCGGTCGAGGCAAGACACAGCGTCGTCAGCAGATCCTCGGCGAAACCGTGCGCGAGTTTGGCGAGAACATCCGCCGTGGCCGGCGCGATGACGATGTCATCGGCCCAGCGCGCCAGTTCGATGTGACCCATCGCGCCTTCGGCGGCTTCGTCCCAGAGATCGGTCCGCACCGGCCGGCCGGAGACGGCCTGAAACGTCAATGGAGTGACGAATTCCTGCGCGCCGCGTGTCATCACGACCTGCACTTCGGCGCCGCGGTCGATGAGGCGACGCACGAGGTCGGGACTCTTGTAGGCAGCGATGCCGCCAGTCACGCCAAGCAGAATTTTTCGGGCTGCGGTCATGGGCAGGATTATGGGCGCGGCCCGCGAACAGCCGCAAACCACCTGCGGCATACCTGCATTCCGCGGCGGCATGTTGCACGTGCATTTCGGGCCGAACGCCCGGGAATGGCGCAATTTCAGCGCATTGCCGGCGGTCAGAATGGCGCGTTGCCGGGATCCGGAATCGCCGGACGGAGAATCAGGGAATGTCGATTCGGGACTGGCCAGCCGGGGAGCGGCCGCGCGAGAAACTGCTCGAACTGGGGTCGCAGGCGCTGAGCGAAGCGGAGCTGCTGGCCATCCTGATCCGCACCGGCACGCGCGGTCGCAGCGCCATCGATGTCGCGCGGGACCTGCTGACGGAATTCGGCTCGCTGCGGTCGCTGCTGACTGCGGATCGGGAAAAGGTCTGCGCCGCCCGCGGCCTCGGCCCGGCCCGGTATGTCGCGCTGCAGGCGGCTCTGGAACTGACCCGGCGCCACTATCAGCAACTCATGCTGACCGGCTCGGCGCTCGCAAATCCGCGCGCCACAAAGGAATTCATGCGGATGCGCCTGCGCGACCTGCCGCACGAGGTGTTCTGCTGCGTCTACCTCGACAACCGCAACCGGGTCATCGCCTTCGAGGAACTGTTCCGCGGCACCATCGACGGCGCCAGCGTTCATCCCCGGGAGGTGGTCAAGGAAGCCCTGGCGAGGAACGCCGCTGCGGTGATCCTGGCGCACAACCATCCGTCCGGGGTGGCCGAACCCAGTCAGGCCGACGAACTCATCACGCGCCGCCTGAAGCAGGCTCTGGCGCTGGTCGACATCCGGGTGCTGGATCACCTGATCATCGCCGACGGGGTCTGCGAATCCTTTGCCGAACGGGGGCTTCTGTAGGCCCCTTCTGCATGAGCGGGCCGTGAACTTCCCGGCCTTCGTCCTTGCCCGGCCGCCGGTCCGCTGGTATAAAGCGCGACTCATTTTTCCCCGGCCCGCTCTCGAGTCCCTCGAGCGGCGAGCCACCCGAGGAATCGCCATGTCGAGAGTCTGTGAAATCACCGGCAAGAAGCCGATGACGGGTAACCGCGTTTCGCACGCCAACAACAAGCGTCGTCGCCGCTTCCTGCCCAACCTGCACACGCAGCGTTTCTGGCTGGAAACCGAACGCCGTTTCGTCAGCCTGCGCCTGTCGACCAAGGGCCTGCGCACGGTCGAGAAGAAGGGCATCGAAGTGGTGGTTGCTGAACTGCGCGCCCAGGGCGTGACGATCTAAGCGGAGCGAAGCACCATGCGCGAAAAAGTCAAACTGCTGTCGACTGCGGGCACCGGTCACTTCTACACCACGACCAAGAACAAGCGCCTGCACCCGGACAAGATGGAAGTGAAGAAATTCGATCCGAAGGCGCGTAAGCACGTCGCTTACAAGGAAGCCAAGATCAAGTAAGTGTCCGGCCGGAAACGGCGGCACCGAGATCGAGAAAAAGCCCGCCTCTGGCGGGCTTTTTTTTTCGGGATTTCCTTCTCCCCTGTGGGGCCGGCTTCAGCCGGCCTCTTCGGTGTCAGGTTAAGCCCTGACCTACAGGAAGAGGACAAAGAAAACCCGCCTTGAGGCGGGTTCTCTATCGAGCCCTCGAGTCGACCCGAACGTCAGGCCGGCTGCATCGCGTAGCCACGCAGGCTCGCGGCGAAATCCTGCAGCACCTTGATGCGGCTGGCTTCGGCCTGCGCGATCCATTCCTTCAGATGCGCCAGCAGCGATTCGTTGCTCATGTTCGAGCCGTTCCACAGCACACGCAGGCGTTCGCGGAACTCGTGCACCGTCTGCAGCGCATGATTGTTCGCCAGCACTTCCTTGAGCTTGGACTGCGCTGCCTGGTCGAGCAGCACCGGCTCGCGCACCAGCAGCTTCTTCACGCGGCGCGTCAGCTGACCGCTTGCGGCGGCGAGCTGCTCGCGGAACACCGGCACCGTGACGTTGCGGGTGTATTCGCGCAGCACGTGCATGCGGTTGACGATCACGGCGCGCACGGTTTCCAGATCGATGTGGCTGCGCGGTTCGACGCGCGCCGGCTCGGGCGCGACGCGGATCACCTTCGCCAGGCCCAGCGTCTGGAACACGCGGATGTAGAGCCAGCCGATGTCGAATTCCCAGCGATGGATCGAGAACTTCGCCGAGCTCGGGAAGGCATGATGATTGTTGTGCAGCTCCTCGCCGGCGACGAGGAAGCCCCACGGCATCACGTTGCGCGCCGCATCCGGGCACTCGAAATTGCGATAGCCGTAGTAGTGGCCGATGCCGTTGATGACGCCCGCCGCCATCAGCGGATTCGCCAGCATCTGCGCAGCAAGGATGATGATGCCCGGCACGCCGAACAGGAGCAGGTCGATGACGACCATCAGCACGATGCCCCAGTTGCGGTGCTTCAGATAGACGTTGCGTTCCATCCAGTCATCGGGCGTGCCGCGACCGAACTTGTCCGTGGTTTCCGGATTGCGTGCTTCGGCCTGGTACAGCTCGGCGCCTTCGAGCAGCACCTTCTTGAGGCCATGGATGACGGGGCTGTGCGGATCGTCCTTCGTCTCGCACTTCGCGTGATGCTTGCGATGCACAGCCACCCATTCGCGGGTGACGATGCCCGAACTCATCCACAGCCAGAAGCGGAAAAAATGCCGCAGCGCGGGGTGCAGATCGAGGCTGCGATGGGTGGCATCGCGATGCAGGTACAACGTGACGCCCATGAACGTGACCTGGATCATCACGAAGGTCACGAGGACGTATTCCCAGAAGCTAAGATTCAGAATTCCGTAGAGAAAATCCAGGTTCACTGTGTACCCCTGACAAGGACGCGAAGATGGATTCGCGGGACATAAGACGTAGGAGGCGCGGACTATAACGGAGGCCCCCTGACCCCACAAATGAGCGAATCCCTGCACCGCACAGAAGGTCGGGCAACCGCCCGGACGCTCATTCCATACTGTGACGGCGATCTCACCGGCTTCAAGCGCCGACCATGCCGGGATTCGCTTTGCCTGTGGGGCCGGCTTCAGCCGGCCTGAGAATGTCAGGCTAAAGCCTGACCTACAGAAAGATGGACCATGCCCGAACTACCCGAAGTGGAAACGACGCGCCGCGGCATCGAGCCCGCGGTGACGGCGCGAGTGATCGACCGGATCGTCGTGCGCGAGCCGCGCCTGCGCTGGCGCATACCGGATGAGCTGCCGGCGCTGGCGGCGGGCCAACGCGTGCAGCAACTGCGTCGGCGCGCGAAGTATCTGCTGTTCGATCTGGAGCGCGGCTCGATGATCCTGCACCTGGGGATGTCGGGCAGTCTGCGGGTGATGCCGGCCGGCACGCCGGTGCTGCCGCACGATCACGTCGACATCGTGCTCGAGACCGGCCAGTGCCTGCGCTACAACGATCCGCGCCGCTTCGGCAGCCTGCTATGGACCGAAGAAGATCCGCTGACCCATCCACTGCTGCGCCTGCTGGCGCCGGAGCCACTCTCGGACGATTTCGACGCTGCGTATCTGGCGCGCGTCGCCAGCGGACGCAAGGTCGCGATCAAGCAGCTGCTGATGAACAGTCAACGGGTGGTGGGCGTCGGCAACATCTATGCGAGCGAAGCCCTGTTTCATGCCGGCATCCGGCCGCAACGCAGTGCCGCGCGCGTGCGCAGCGACGAGTTTCCCCGCCTGGTGAAAGCGATTCGCAAGGTACTGCGGGCCGCGATCCGCGAAGGCGGCACGACCCTGCGCGATTACGTGAACCCGGAAGGCATGCCGGGTTACTTCCGTCAGAAGCTGTTCGTCTACGAACGCGGCGGAGAACCGTGCCGGGTGTGCAGGACGCCGATCCGGCAGATCGTGCAGGGGCAGCGCTCGACTTACTACTGCCCAACGTGTCAGAACTAGCGGGCCAGTCGACGCGGATGCCGGCTATCCCTTCTTCCTTTTCGCCCACGCCTCCTTCAGCGCCGCCTCGACGGCGGGGTGAACGAATTTCGCAACATTGCCGCCGAGGCTCGCGATCTCGCGCACCAGCGTGGAAGAAATGAAATTGAACTGCTCGGTCGGCGTCAGGAAGACATAGTCGACCTTGTCCGTCAGATGCCGGCTCATGGTCGCGAGCTGGAATTCGAACTCGAAGTCGGAGACGGCACGCAGGCCACGAACCACGACTCGCAAGCCGTGTTGGCGCGCGAAGTCCACCGTGAGGCCGGCGTAGCCGGTGACTTCGACGTTGGGAATGTCAGCGAGCACCGTCCGCGCCAGACTGACGCGTTCCTCCAGCGGAAACAGCGGCGCCTTGCCGGGATTCGCCGCGATGGCCACGACCACGCGCTCGAAAATATCGGCGGCACGCCGCACCAGATCGTAATGACCATTGGTAATGGGATCGAACGTGCCCGGATACATGGCGCCGGTCATGAGTCACCTTTTTCAGCAGAGTGTGCGCGCAGCAGATGATAGCCCACTTGTCCCGCCTGCTTCGTGCGATGCACTGACCAGTTGGCCGGCAGCGCCGGCAGGCCGCGATCGGCGGGACATTCGAGATAGATATAAGCGTCCGGCGCGAGCCAGCCGGCAGCAAGCTTGTTGCAGACTGCCGCAAGGAGATCGGACGCGTATGGCGGGTCGAGAAAGACGATGTCGAATGGCTGCGGACTGCGGTCCAGAAAGCGCAGCGCATCTGACACATGCGCAGTGCCGCCCGTGGCACACAGCTTTTCGAGCGTCGCCGCAATATGCCGCCCGATCGCGGGCTCGCTGTCGACGAAGTCGACACTGGACGCGCCGCGCGACAAGGCTTCGAGCCCCAATGCGCCGCTGCCCGCAAACAGATCGAGGCAGCGCGAACCGACGATCACCGGCTGCAGCCAGTTGAAGAGCGTTTCGCGTACGCGATCGGGGGACGGGCGCACCGCCTCGATGGCTGGGAAGGTGATCGGCACGCTGCGCCAGCGCCCGCCGATGATCCTCAACCGGTTCGGCAGCGGCTTGCCGGTCTTCGTGCGAGCGGATTTTCCAGGGGGGCGGCTCATGGCGGCGCAAAGCATACCCGACGCGGTCTGAACGTCCGGGCGGTACTGCTAGAATCCGCTGCCCCACCCGATCGGCGATTCTTTCCGCAGATGTTTGGTTTCAAATCGAAGACTTCCGAGAACGGCACCGACAAGGACAAGCCCGGACTGTTCCAGCGCCTGCGCGCCCGCCTCAATCGCGGCGATTCGTGGCTGACTTACGATCTCGCCAATCTCATCCCCGGCGGACGCATCGATGACAACGTGCTCGATGAACTGGAGACGCGGCTCATCACGGCAGATGTCGGTGTTGAAACCACGGAAAGGATTCTTTCGGGTCTGCGCAAGCAGGTCGCGCGCAAGGAACTGGGAGATCTCGACGCCCTGCTGAAAGCGTTGCGCGCCTCATTGCTCGCCGTCGTGAAGCCGGCGGCGGTTCCGCTGGTGATCGATCAGTCGGTCAAGCCGTTCGCGATCCTGGTGGTCGGCGTCAACGGCGCGGGCAAGACGACTTCGATCGGCAAGCTCGCGCGGCGCATGAAGGATCACGGTCTCAAGGTCATGCTTGCGGCAGGCGATACGTTTCGTGCCGCGGCTGTCGAACAACTGCAGATCTGGGGCGAGCGCAATGCGGTGCCCGTGATCGCACAGGCCGCCGGCACCGATCCTGCGGCGGTGGCCTTCGACGCCATCCAGTCGGCGAAGGCGCGCGGGATCGATGTGTTGCGGGAAGACACCGCCGGCCGGTTGCACACGCAGTCGAACCTGATGGAAGAACTGAAGAAGGTGAAGCGCGTGATCGGCCGGGTCGATCCGCGCGCGCCGCACGAAGTGCTGCTCGTGCTCGATGCCAGTCAGGGGCAGAATGCGTTACAGCAGGCGCGGCTGTTCAACGAAGCGCTCGGCGTCACGGGTGTCGTGCTGACCAAGCTCGACGGCACGGCCAAGGGCGGTATCGTGTTTGCGCTCGCGAGCGAACTGCAGCTGCCGATCCGCTTCATCGGTACCGGCGAGAGCGCCGAGGACTTCGACGAGTTTGATCCCGAGGATTTCGTGGACTCGCTGTTGAAACGCAAAGAGCAAGAATGATCCGTTTCGACCACGTCTTTAAACGCTATCCGAATGGACGCGAGGCGCTGAGCGACCTGTCGCTGGAACTGGCCAGCGGCGAGATCGCGTTCCTGACGGGTCACTCGGGCGCGGGCAAGTCCAGCCTGCTCAAGCTGATTGCGCTGATCGAGCGGCCGACCCGGGGCCAGCTGGTCGTGAACGGCCAGAACGTCAACTCGGTGCCGCGCTCGAAAATTCCTCACTATCGCCGCCAGATCGGCGTGGTGTTCCAGGATCACAAACTGCTGCACGACCGGACGATTTTCGACAACGTCGCGCTGCCGCTCATCATCGCCGGCGTGGGCGCGAAGGAAATCGGCAAGCGCGTGCGTGCGTCGCTCGATCAGGTGGGCTTGCTCGGGCGCGAACAGAGCCGTCCGCTCGAACTGTCGACCGGCGAACAGCAGCGCGTGGGTATCGCGCGCGCCGTCGTCAGCAAGCCGCCGATCCTGATCGCCGACGAGCCGACGGGAAATCTCGATCCCGACCTGTCGCTGGAAGTGATGAGCATCTTTCGCCGCTTCAACGAAGTCGGCGTCACGGTGCTGATCGCCAGCCACGATCTGTATCTGCTGGAGCAGTTTCCGGTGCGTCGCATCCGGCTGGAGGGCGGGCGCATTCAGGAAGGCGTGGCGGCCACGGAAAAGCTGCTCGATCCGGCGACGCTGATGGAGAAGCGCTGACATGGGCGCCTGGCTGACTCGTCATCTGCAGACATCGGTCGGTGCACTCGGCCGGCTGTCGCAGCACAAGCTCGCGACCCTGCTCACGACGCTGGTCATCGGCATCGCGCTGGCGCTGCCGGCGTGTCTGCATCTGTTGATCGCCAACGCGCAGACGGCGACCGGCAACTGGAATCGCGCCGTCGATCTGTCCGTGTACGCGAAGATTCCGACGTCGGTCGATGAGGTCCAGCGCATCGCGGACAAGCTGCGCAAGCGGCGCGATGTCGCTGACGTGAAAGTGCTCACCGCCGATGAAGCGCTGAAGGACTTCCGCCGCGATTCCGGCTTCGGGCCGGCCATCGATGCGCTGACCAGCAATCCGCTGCCCCACTCGCTGATCGTGCATCCCAAGGGCGAGTACGCGACGGCGACCCATCTCGAAGAACTGGCAGCCGACATCCGGGGTGAGCCATCGGTGGAAATGGTCCAGCTCGACACCGCGTGGGTGAACCGGTTGCAGGCGATCCTGGAGGCGGTACGTCGCGCGGTCGTTCTGACGGCTGCCTTCCTGGCCATCGGCGTCATGGCCATCGTCGGCAATACCATTCGCCTGGATATCCAGAACAGGCGGGCCGAGATCGAGGTCACCAAGCTGGTCGGCGGCAGCGATGCCTTCGTGCGTCGTCCCTTCCTCTACAGCGGCGTCTGGTACGGCGTGGGCGGTGCGCTCATTGCCTGGCTGCTGACGGCCGTGGTGGTCGGCGCGCTGCGGGAGCCGATCAACCGGATCGCCGGGCTCTACGGCAGTGGCTTTCAGATCGCCGGCCTAGGGTTGCAGCCGACCCTGATCCTGCTCGCTGCCGGGGTCGTCCTGGGCTGGTTGGGATCGTACGTGGCTGCCTCCCGGCACCTTCGGGACATCGAGCCGAGCTAGCTTCCTGTCATGAACTTCATTCCGCGCTGGAATGAATCGATAAATACATAAAAATCAATGATTTGATTGCCATTGCAATGGCCTCGAACGTCCCCACCCGGCACGAACCATTCCGGGCTTTAGCACTCCAATATCCCGACTGCTAGACTCGGACCCGAACATCAGGAGGGGGAATCTTCAACATGACTACCGCTACCGCGCTTGTTCGCTCGAACACTGATCTGGTACTTGCCGGTCCCGTCGGCAGCCTGGATGCGTACGTCGAGCGGGTGTCGCGGGTCCCGGTGCTGAACCGGGAAGAAGAGCTGGCGCTCGCGACGCGCTTCCAGAACCAGGGCGACCTCGATGCTGCCCGTGAACTGGTGCTGTCACATCTGCGCTTCGTCGTTCACATCGCCCGCGGTTACAGCGGCTACGGCCTGCCCGTCGGCGACCTGATCCAGGAAGGTAACGTCGGTCTCATGAAGGCCGTGAAGCGTTTCGACCCGACCGTCGGCGTGCGGCTGGTGTCGTTCGCCGTGCACTGGATCCGCGCGGAAATTCACGAGTACGTGTTGCGCAACTGGCGGCTGGTGAAGATCGCCACCACCAAGGCGCAGCGCAAACTGTTCTTCAACCTGCGCAAGTCCAAGAAGAACCTAGGCTGGCTGTCGGGTGCGGAGACGCAGGCGATCGCCACCGAACTCGGCGTGACGCCGAAAGAAGTGACGGACATGGAGCAACGCCTGAGTTCGCGCGACCTGTCGTTCGATCCGGCGCCGGATACGGACGATGAGGAAGGCTCGTACTCGCCGTCTTCGTACCTGCCGTCGCCGGAATCGGATCCGTCGATCGCGGTGGAACGCGAACAGTGGGACGACGACACCTCGGATCGCCTGGCGAATGCGCTGGAAACGCTGGATGAGCGCAGCCAGAACATCCTGCGCAGCCGCTGGATGACGGACAACAAGGCGACGCTGCATGAACTGGCCGATCAGTACGGCGTGTCGGCCGAGCGCATCCGTCAGATCGAAGCGAATGCGATCAAGAAGCTGCGCGGCATGATCGCCGAACCTGCTTAAGCCCGACGGGCGACAGACGCAATGAAAAAAGGGCCGGCTCAGCGATGAGCCGGCCCTTTCTTTTGGTGCCCTCAGCCCTTCGTGGTGACGGGGACGATCGTCAGTTCGACGCGGCGATTCGCCGCACGACCCTGCTCGGTGTCGTTCGACGCCACCGGATGACCCTCGCCGGCGCCGACGGTGATCAGGCGCGTGCTGACCACGCCATGACTGCCGAGATACCTCGCGACCGACTGTGCACGGCGTTCGGACAGCGCCTGGTTGTACTGATCGCTGCCCGTGCTGTCGGTGTGACCGGCCACTTCGACGACCGTCTTTTCGTATTCCTTCAGCACCATCGAGACGCCGTCGAGCGCGTTGTAGAACTGCGCGTTCAGATCGGAGCTGTTGGTGGCGAACGTGATGCTGCTCGGCATGTTCAGCGTAATGTTGTCGCCCATGCGGGTGACGCTGACACCCGTGCCTTCGAGCTTCTGGCGCAGCTTGGCTTCCTGCACGTCCATGTAGTAGCCGACACCGCCGCCCGCGATCGCACCGACGCCGGCACCGATCAGCGCGTTCTGGAGCTTGTCGCCCTTGGTCAGCAGGCCGACGACTGCGCCCGCCGCAGCGCCAATACCGGCGCCTTTCGCCGCCTTGCTCGTCTGCTCTTCGCGCGTGTACGGATTGACCGTGGTACAGCCGGCCGCGAAGGCCACCAGTCCGACCGCAACGCTGAGCGATGCGATTTTCGAACGATTCACGAAACATTTTTCCATAAGTACTCCCTAACCAACGAACACAAGTGCAGCCTCGGGCTGCACCACTGAATACCCACTGAACTCGATGCGCGGCCGCAGGTTCCGGCTCAGTAGCGGATGCCGAGCTGGCGATAGATGAAACTGAGCAGCCACAACGGGCCGATCATCAGGAATTGCACATCCTTGAAGAAGGATGGCTTTCTGCCTTCGTAATGATGACCGATGAATTGTCCGACCCAGGCCGCGGCGAACAGAATCAGGCAAACCACCCACAGCGACCACGGCAGTTGTTGCAATCCCAGGATGGCGAGAATGACGGCGCCGACGAACAGAATCATTCCCAGCGCCAGCGACCAGGACATCGCGAAGTAATACAGCACACCCGCGGCCAGCAGTAGCGTTCCCCAATTCAGCAGCGGCGAGATCTCTCTGAATGCCCCCGGCACCGGCAGCGACCAGAGCATTCCCACGAGACTCACGACGATCGCCGGCACGCAGATCCAGTGCAGCAACTTGTTGGTCGGATCGCGATGGCTTTCGCCGTATTCGCCGAGCCATTGATTCACCGTTCGCATGCCTGTTCCTCTCCCAGGAATCCCGCCGTCTGCACGCTACGCCGGAAGCGGTCGAGTCGACAAGGTCGGAACTCGCCATGCAGCACTGACACTTACTTGCAACGCAACATCCCGAGCGGAAATCGACCGGGTTATCATGCGCGCCCGCAGGAGAACCCCTCATGTCCGCCAAGCCTCAGAACGCCTCACCGTCCGTCGCCGCCGATCTCAATCCGGTCGATCTCTACAACGTCCGCGCGATGCTCACGGAAGAGGAACGCCTGGTCCAGGACTCGGTCGCGAAATACGTCGACGACCAGGTGATTCCGATCATCGGCGACTGCTTCGAACACGAACGCTTTCCGCGTGAACTCGTCGCCGGCGTCGCTGAACTCGGCTTGCTCGGCAGCTCGATCCAGGGCTACGGCTGCGCCGGCCTCAATGCCGTGTCATACGGCCTCATCTGCCAGGAACTCGAGCGCGGCGATTCCGGCCTGCGCAGCTTCGTCTCCGTGCAGTCCAGCCTGTGCATGTATCCGATCTATGCCTTCGGCAGCGAAGAACAGAAACAGCGCTGGCTGCCGCGCATGGCGAAGGGCGAAGTGATCGCCTGCTTCGGCCTCACCGAACCGCACGGCGGCTCCGATCCGGCCAACATGAAGACGTACGCGAAAAAGCAGGGCAAGGATTGGGTGCTGAACGGCGCGAAAATGTGGATCACCAACGGCGCCATCGCCGATCTCGCCGTCGTGTGGGCCATGACCGATGCGGGCATTCGCGGCTTTCTCGTCGAGAAGGACTTCAAGGGTTTCTCGACCAGCATCGTCAAACACAAGATGAGTCTGCGTGCCTCCGTCACTTCCGGTCTGTTCTTCGACAACGTCGTGGTGCCGGAGGAAAACGTGCTGCCGGGCGTCGTCGGCCTGAAGGGCCCGCTGTCCTGCCTGACGCAGGCTCGCTACGGCATCAGCTGGGGCGTCACCGGCGCGGCGCAGGCGTGTCTTTCGCAGGTGATCGATTACACCAAGACGCGCATGCTCTTCGGCAAGCCGCTCGCTGCGACGCAGGCCGTGCAGATCCGTCTCGCCGAGATGGCGCGCAAGATCACGACCTCGCAACTGCTCTCGCTGCAACTCGGCCGACTCAAGGACCAGGGCCTGATGGTGCCGACGCAGGTCTCAGTCGCGAAGTGGCACAACGCCCGCGCCGCCATCGAAGTCGCACGCGATGCGCGCGACCTGCTCGGCGGCGCCGGCATCAGCGTCGAGTACGTGCCCATCCGTCACGCGCTCAACCTCGAGAGCGTGATCACGTACGAAGGCACCGAGACGGTTCACCAGCTCACGGTCGGCCGCGCGCTCACGGGCATCAACGCTTTCTGATCCAGCCGGCCCGCTGCATCCCAGGCCACGATCAGGACCAGCAGCGAAGCCCACGCCCACCACCGTTCGCGACGGGAACGACGCATCGCCGCGGCGGACGCCTGCGGTCCGACCGGCCTTGCCGACTGTTCGAAGCTATCCACGTTCATTGCCGTACTCCCGGTATTCCGCCCGGGAGCCATCTCAACGCAGTCGCGAGTCCGCCGAATGTCGCGAAGAGGCAGGGCAGCGGCGGATTGTGATCAATCATGGCGGGCGCGTTCTGCTTGCCTGCCGGCGCTACACTGTGATCGTCCGTAACGCCATCGAACCGCCTCATGAAGAAACTGATTGCAATCGTCGAAGACGAACCGGCCATCCGCGACAACTACGCGGCCGCGTTCCAGCGTCACGGCTACAGCGTGCGCACCTACGGTACCCGCAAGGAAGCCATCGAGGCCTTCCGCGCGCGCCTGCCCGACCTCGCCGTCATCGACGTCGGGCTGCACGACGAACCCGAAGGCGGTTTCGAGCTGTGCCGCGAGCTGCGCACGATGTCGGCCGAACTGCCGATCATCTTTCTCACCGCGCGCGACAGCGAACTCGATGCGGTGTCCGGCCTGCGCCTCGGCGCCGACGACTACCTCACGAAAGACCTGAGCCTCACGCATCTGATCGCGCGCGTCGTCGCGCTGTTTCGCCGCATCGACGCGCTCACGCAGCCGTCGAACCGCGATCAGATCGTGGCGCGCGGACCGCTCGTCATCGACACCGCGCGCCTGCACGCGACCTGGCAGGAACAACCCCTAGGGCTGACGCTGACGGAATTCTGGATCGTGCACGCCCTCGCCAAGAATCCCGGCCACGTGAAGAACCGCCAGCAGCTCATGGACGCCGCGAACGTCGTGCTCGACGACAACACGATCACGTCCCACATCAAACGCATCCGCCGCAAGTTCCAGGCGATCGATGCATCGTTCGACGCGGTGGAGACGATGTACGGGATGGGGTATCGGTGGAAGGAATGAGACGGGCTACAGGCTACAGGCTACGGGCGACCTGTCTCGGACAGCCTGTCGCCTGTAGCCCGTAGCCTGAGCACCATGTCCCTCCGCCTCAAACTCCTGCTCGTCAGCCTGCTGACCCTGATCCTGCCCTGGGCGGGCTGGCAGTACGCGCAGCGCATGGAGTCGACCCTGCGGCGCGGACAGGAGGATTCGCTGATTCGCACGGCAGAAGTGCTCGGCCGCGTCGTCGCCTCGCAGCCGGAACTGCTGTATCGCTTTCCTGACGAATTGCGCGAGGACTTCGATCCCGCGCGGGGCGATTACTTCGCGCCGCTGCTGATGACGACTCCACTGCTCGATGGCTTTGCGGATGAATGGCCGGAACCCACGCGTTCCGTTGCAGGATTCAATCCGCGCGATACGGGGCCGCGACTCGCCGTCTTCGGTCGCTTCATGCATGTCTATTTCGAAGTCGTCGATCGTTCGATCCAGTACGAAGATCCGGCGCAGGAATCGCGCACGGATCAATACGTCAGCCGCGTCATCTTCCTGACGCGTGATGAATTCGGGCGCGAGCGCGCCTGGTCGGTGAGCGCCGTGGCTCCCGGCCCGATCATCGCCCGCTCCAGCGACGTCGGCGCGCCATGGCGGGCGTCGCAGGAAGAGATCGGCCATGTCAGCGGCGTCTGGCGCGCCACCGCGACCGGCTACGCGATCGAACTGCGCGCGCCGCTTTCCATGTTCGGCCAGCAGCTCGCGGTCTTCGCATTGAACACCGAAGGCAATACCTCGCGGCCTCCGGTTCTCGGCAAACTGCACACGGGCTCGGATGCGCTGCGCGAGCGATTGCAGCAGTACGCGCCCGACGGACTGCGGGTCTCGGTCGTCGATCGCCGCGGATGGCTGCTGGCGCGCGCGGGCACTGTCGACGCTGGCGCGAGCGCCGATTACGCGAGCCTGCAGCAGGATGACGACGGCTTTGCACGATCGATCTATCGCCGCCTGTTCGGGCGCGACGCGGTGGCGCTGTCTTACGGACTGCCGTACGGCATGTGGGGATCGCCCGTCGATGCGGCGCGCGCCGGGCGCAACGAAGCGCTCTGGTTCGAGCCGGCGGGCGGCGAACCGTCGCTGGTGCGCGCGGCCGTTCCCGTGCGCTACGGCGAGGCAACCATCGCAGCACTCGTCGTCGAACAGCCTGCCGAGCAGCTCGCCGTGGTCCGCGAGGACGCGCTGACGCGTCTGCTGAATCTCACCGTGCTGGCCACGCTGTTCTCGATTGCGGTCACGCTCGCATTCGCAGCGCGCCTGTCGCAGCGCATCCGGCGTCTGAGTCGTGCCGTCTCGACGGCGCTGACGCCGGAAGGCCGGCTCGAACCGCGCATTCCTGACACGAAATCCCGCGACGAACTCGGCACGCTGGCACGCAACTACAGCACCCTGCTGGCGCGCCTCAAGGAACACACGAGCTATCTGCAGACCCTCGGCAGCAAGCTGTCGCACGAACTGCGCACGCCGCTGACTATCGTCAGCTCGTCGCTCGACAATCTCGCCTCGGACGAATCGCTGCCCGCGTCATCGCAGGAATATCTGGACCGTGCCCGCAGCGGCGCCGGACGGCTCCATTCCATTCTCACCGCCATGTCCGAAGCGACGCGGGTCGAGCAGCTCATCGAACACACGGAACGTACCGAGTTCGATCTGGCCGACCTGGTGCGCAATATCGGCCGCGCGTATTCGGCAACGTTCACGCACGTGACCATCGAGACCCAGGTCCCCGAGCGGCGTGGTTCGTTGACCGGTTCGCCCGATCTCATCGCCCAGATGCTGGACAAGCTGATGGATAACGCCGCGGACTTCTGTCCCGCCGGCGGCCGGATCGCGCTGCGATTGCAGGCCGGCGTCGCGGACTATCGGCTGACGATGAGCAATGACGGCCCCCTGCTGCCGCCGCATCTGGATGGGCGTCTGTTCGAATCGCTGGTGAGTTCGCGCATCGCACCCGCCAGCAAGCCGCATCTGGGCCTGGGCTTGTACATCGTGCGCCTGATCGCCGAATTCCACGGCGGCAGGGCCGCAGCGATGAATCTGGAGGATGGCAGCGGCGTGGAAATCGAGATCACCCTGCCCATGACCGGCCCGATGTAGCTGTCGGCGTCGCCCCGGTTGACACTGTTCCAGTCCCATGTCGTTGTTATTCAGCAACAGTGCTTGCTAAGTAGCTGTTTCGCGGCTCATACTCCGTTCACTGGCACACCACGTGCTGGTTGAACAAGCAACTGCCCGTCCCGCGGGATTTCCGTTGGTCACGTGCAGGCGGCGCAGTTCGGCAGAGAAGCGGGGATGGACCGCAAGGGGAGACTGGATCGATAGCAACAAGCATCAGGACGATGCGCCGGGATTCCGGCACTGTGATTGCAAATTGAAGCGACAGCGTCGTTTCCGGATTTAGCCGGCGCAGCCAAACAACTCGAAGAGTCGCCGACCCAGAAACGAAAAGCCCTGCAGATGCAGGGCTTTTTTTTGCGCCGGACTTTCGTGGGCTACTTCTGCTTCCACGCTCCGCTGCTGTCCTGTACGTACCAGCCGGCGGCGGCCTTGCTCGCCCAGCGCGTCGCGAAGGTCGAGCGGATGTCGGACTCCCATTCCGGATGTCCGTTGGCGGTGGCGATTTCGCGATACAGGTTGGCGCGGTCGGCGTTCTCGTCCGCGACGAGTTTGCGCACGGCATTGCGTTCGGGGAGCGCGACGAGATTCTGATCGCGCACTTCCACCAGCCCGTCGCGGGTGAAACCGACGGCGCCGCTGTCGAGATACTTCTTCAACTGGGCGAAGCGCGCTTCCATCGATTGCGTCAGCTGGCGCACGGCCGGGGTCGCGATGTTGAGGTCGGCCTGCGATTGCGCCTGCGCGGTCGGGACCAGGAAATTCAGTACGCCAGCCGTCGCCGCCAGCAGCGTGCGACTTGCGCCGTCGACCAGCGACGAGCGCTTGTTGGAACTCGACGCGCTGTCGCCCAGCACGTCCTCGATGATCTTGTCGGCCGCCTTCTCCGCGGCCGCCGCGGGGAAGTACACATTGATCGTGACGCAGGCCGACAGCGCGAGCGTGATCGCGGCCAGCTGCAGCGGGAAATATCGGGCCATGTCGGATTCCTCGCAGGGTTCTCTTCGGGACCTGCGCGATCATAAATGAATCCGCTAGTTCACGACCGGCCCTTCGGACTGCGTGACCGCAATCAGCTGCTGCACCAGCCGCGGCCAGTCGACCCGGCGGTTGTTGGCGATGACATCGATGCGCGGCACGCCCTTGCCCTTGACCAGGTAGTAGCCCCCGTTGGGCGCTGGCGCCACGCCGTCCATCTGGCACACATCGTTCGCCAGGCGACAGGAAATCCCGAGGCGGTCGTAGTTGAAATCCTCGAAGAAGCGCAGGAATCCGCTCGACAGCGCGGCAGTCACGCCGGCTCCGCCGCCGCCGATGCTGCCGATGTTCTGCACGGCGCGCTGACTGATGCGATGCCGGGATCGATCGCGCGGTGGCGTGTAGAGATGGGCATCGAAGGCGACGGGCTGCCAGTTGAAAAGTTCGAGCCCCTTGATGTCGCCCGACAGGCGGCCGGTGATCTGGCCGAAGGAGAACGCGCTGGTGACCAGCGAAAGATCCAGGTTCTCCAGTGCGATGTTCGAATAGAACCGCGGCCAGTCGCTGAAGGGCTGTTCGAGCCGCAGATCGCTGATCTTCACCGTGCCGTCGAACACCTGCGCCTGCAGTGTCGTGCCGAGCGTCGCCATCTTCTGGCGAACGCGCAGCTTGGAGATCTTTCCGGAAATCCGCCCGCCGAATTCGGGCCAGCCGAACGCAGTGCAGAGCTGACTCACGCTGATCGGTTGAATGGTGGCGTCGATGATGAAGGCCACGTTCGGCAGTCCGGCATTGCGCACGCGAAAACTTTCGAGTTCCAGCGCGCCATCGAGAATCGGGATGCGCGTCGGCTCGAGCAGGCGCAGCTGTCGCGCTTCCGTCCGGAATTTCAGCTCGCTGGGCCCCAGATCGAGATTGAGCAGCGTGCCGCCCGACCAGCGCAGTTGCGAGGTCGCGGCGATCGTTGGTGCGTCGGCGACATCGTCGTCGTCACTGTCGGTACTGACGGACTTCACATCGAGCCAGTGCAGTTCGCCGCCCAGCTCGCGCAGCACGACATTGCGCTGGCCGTCGTCCAGCGTCACGTCCTCGAACCGCAGGTCGACTTTCTGCGGCACTCCGTCGGCAATCTCGATGTCGCCCGAAATCGATCCGGACGTCGTCAGCGATTTGAAGCCGGTATCCAGCAGCAGCGGCTGGAAATAGGCCTCGTAGGCGCCAGGGAACTGCAGGCGGGAAAGCTGCAGATGCAGCGCCTGCACAGGCTGCTCGGCGTCGAAATGCAGACGGGCGCTGCCTGCGCCCTGCGCGACGCCGCGATGATCGAGAGAGAACTGTTCGATCTCGAATGCGCCATCGCTGCGCCAGAGGCCACGCGCGGCAGCGCGGATCGGATGCGCACCGAGATCCAGAAAGATCGGTTGCGCATACGCCTGACCCGTATCCGAACTCACTTCCGCAGTGAATCGCCAGTCGTCGCGTGCGCGTGTCAGCGTTCCCTGCAGGTTCACGGAGAAATTCTCGGCGGCGAGGCTGCCCTCCTCGTTGCTGGCGGTGACATCGCTGAGCGACGCCGTCACGCTCGCCTGCTCGAGTGCCTCTTCTGATCCAGACGCAGCGACCTCGCCGCTCAGTCGACCGCTGCCCGCGAGCTGCGGCAGTGCAATGCCCCACTGGCTCGCGAGCGAAATCAGCGGTTCGACATCGACCTGATCGAATTGCGCCCGCGCCTGCCAGCCTGATTGCCGCAGCGCTCCGCGCACGGCGACCGTGCCGGCACCGACTTTCAATCCAACGACGTTCAGGTCGAGATCGCCGCTGGTTCGCGCGTAGGACACCCGCCCGGTCAACGTCTGCGTGCCGAGCACGCCCAGCGTTCCCGTAATCCTTGCGTGCTCGCATTCGATCGAATCAGTCGCGATGGCGACGACCGGGCACTGAATGCGCACGTTCGTGAAAGTCTGCCGCGGGGATTGCAGCGACAGGCGCGACACCGTGGCCGAAGCCCCGACGCCGCCTGCAGGCAGATCGAGCTGGATGGCGACGCCTTCGGCATGCCAGCCGGCGCCTTCGATGCGTTCCACGTCGACAGTCGCATTCTCGATGGCGTCGACGAGCGTAAACGCACCCAGCGCGACGACGGCGCTCAGCGCGACGGCCGGTCGAATCCGCATCGAGCGGCGATCGCGACGTAGATGACCCATCCAAAGGATGATGACGGGCGCACGCAACATCGCCAAGTCACGAAATTTCTGCGTCAGACGCACGGCAATCGCGTCGAACCAACGCATAGGCGTTTCCATCGACGCACGGGACCGAAAAATCCAAATTGACAACGCTGTCAACACCATGGGATTCTGATGCCGCGTATCAGAAAACAGCAGTCAGGATGGGGGATCGACGATGGTGGATTTGTGGCTTCGCCGTGCGCGCCGCAACACGCTGCTCGGAGCATCGATGGTCGTGACCTGCGCACTCGCGGGTTGTGAGCGCGTCCACGACGCAGCGTCGGAACCCGCCGCACCGCCGCCTGCCATGTCGCGCGTTCATCCCGATCTGTGGCCGCAACTCGCGCCGCCCGTGAAGGACGATGCCGCGCTGACGGCGCGACTCGAAAACCTGCTGCAATCGCTGTCGGTCGAAGAAAAAGTCGGTCAGGTCGTGCAGGCCGATGTCGGCAGCGTCACAGCGGACGACGTGCGCAAATATCGCCTGGGCTCGGTGCTGAACGGCGGCAACTCCGGACCGTACGGCAACGATCTCGCCCCGCCCAGCGAATGGCTGAAGGCCGCCGACGAGTTCTATCTCGCTTCGATGGACACCCGCGACGGCGGCCATGCCATTCCCATCGTGTGGGGTTCGGACGCGATCCACGGCAACAACAACATCGTCGGCGCGACGATCTTTCCGCACAACATCGGGCTCGGCGCCGCACGCAATCCCGAACTGATCCGCCGCATCGGCGAGGTGACCGCCGCCGAGACGCGCGTCTCGGGCCAGGAATGGACGTTCGCACCGACGCTCGCCGTCGTGCAGGACGTACGCTGGGGACGCTCTTACGAGTCGTACTCCGAGCGGCCGGAAATCGTGCACGAGTACGCGCGCGCGATGGTGCTGGGGCTCCAGGGCGAGCCCGGCTCGGCTGACTTTCTCAAAGGCCGTCACGTCATCACCACCGCGAAACACTGGATCGGCGACGGCGGAACGTTCGAAGGCCGCGACCAGGGCGACAACCGCGCGAGCGAAGAAGATCTCCGCGACATCCATGCGGCGGGCTACACGGCGGCGATCGACGCGGGCGCGCAATCCGTCATGGCCTCGTTCTCGCTCTGGCAGGGCAGCAAGCTTCACGGCCACAAGGGCCTGCTGACCGACGTGCTCAAGGGCCGCTTCGGCTTCGACGGCATCCTGGTCGGCGACTGGAATGCCCATGGACAGGTCGACGGCTGCAGCAACACGAGTTGCGCGGCTTCGATCAATGCGGGTCTCGACATGTTCATGGCACCCGACAGCTGGCGCGGGCTGTACGACAGCACGCTCGCGCAGGCGCGTTCCGGCGAAATCCCGATGGCGCGGCTCGACGATGCCGTGCGACGCATCCTGCGCGTGAAACTGCGCGCCGGATTGTTCGAAGCCGGCAAGCCGTCGTCGCGTCCGCTCGCCGGCGAATTCAAGCTGCTGGGCGCACCGGAACATCGCGCCGTCGCGCGACAGGCGGTGCGCGAATCGCTGGTGCTGCTCAAGAATTCGCAGCACGTACTGCCGCTGAAGCCGTCGCTGAATGTGCTGGTCGCCGGCGACGGCGCCGACAACATCCCGAAACAGAGCGGCGGCTGGTCGCTCACCTGGCAGGGCACCGGCATCACGAATGCCAACTTCCCGAACGGCGAGTCCATCTACTCCGGCATTCGCCAAGCCGTGACCGCAGGCGGCGGCAGGATCGCGCTGAGCCCGAACGGCGACTACAGGAACAAGCCCGATGTCGCGATCGTCGTCTTCGGCGAAGAGCCTTACGCGGAATTCCAGGGCGACGTCGATACGCTCGAATACAAGCCCGGCAACACGACGGATCTGGCGCTGCTGAAAAAATTCCGCGACGCGCAGATTCCCGTCGTCGCGGTATTTCTTTCGGGTCGTCCGATGTGGGTCAACCCGCTGCTGAACGCGTCCGATGCCTTCGTGGCCGCCTGGCTGCCCGGCACCGAAGGCGGCGGTGTCGCCGACGTGCTCTTCGCCAAACGCGATGGCTCAGTCGCTCACGACTTCAAGGGCAAGCTGTCGTTCTCCTGGCCGCTGACACCCGATCAGGTCACGGCGACGCGCGGCGATGCGGCACCGCTGTTCGCTTTCGGCTTCGGCCTCACCTACGCATCCGATGGCGAACTGGCGGCGCTCTCCGAGGTCGTGCCCCCTCGTTCCAGCCACAGCGCTTCGACGCGCGAATATTTTCAGGCCGGCCGTACCAGCCCCGGCTGGAACGTCGCTGTGGCGGAAGGCGACGCTGCCCACAGCACGCTCGCGACCGCGACGGGAAGCACGACGAACGGCGTGCTGAAAGTCAGCGCCATCGATCGCGCCGCACAGGAAGATGCGCGCCTGCTCGCCTGGTCCGGCCAGGGTCCGGCGACGTTCCTGATCGAACGCAGCGATCCCATCGACCTGCAGCGCGAAGCCAATGGCCAGCTCTCGCTCGTCTTCGACTATCGCGTCGACGCTGCGCCCTCGGCCGACGTCACGCTCGGCGTGGAATGTCGCGGCAGCGGCGCGGCGCGCTGCGCCGGCAGCATGCCGTTCGCCGAGCGATTGCGTTCGGCGCCGCGCGGCGAGTGGCGTCAGGCACGCGTACTGCTGAGCTGTTTCCAGCAGAGCGGCGCCGACATGCGCGCCATCACGGCACCGCTGACGCTGTCGACGGCCGGGACGCTCCAGCTCGGCATTGCCAACGTCAGACTGGATACCGGACTGCAGGACGCGGTGATCTGTCCATGAAGATGACAGCGATGGCCATTTCAGGCCTGGCGACTCCGTAGCAACGCGGGCGATTCGGCAGCCTGTCCCTGCCCTCCCCCCAGTCGGCGCGAGTCGCCCGCGTTCTTCCTTTTTTCCAGATCGTCCGTGCTCGTTACGGCTTGCAGCCGCGCTTGCCGCGGCGTGACAGTACGCGGATGCGCAAGACACTCCCGCTGAAGAGTTTCGTTCTGTGCGTCCTCCTGTTGCTGACGACGGCGTGCAGCAGCAGCTTCGTCTACAACCGGCTCGACACGCTGGCCGGCTGGTATCTGGGCTCGCTGGTCTCGCTTGATGCCGATCAGCGCCAGCAATTGCAGCAGTGGCTGACCCGGACGCTCGACTGGCATCGCCAATCCGAACTGCAACGCTACGCCGGATTCCTGCGCGAGCTGTCGCAGCAGGTGCTGCAGCCGGGCACGCCGGCGAGTTACGAACAGACCCAGAAGCAGTTCGAGCGTTTCTGGGCCGACTTCGTCGCCAAGACCGCGCCGGACGCGGCGGCGCTGCTGCAGCGGCTGTCGCCGCAACAGGTCGACGAACTGATCGGCAACATGGACGAGAAGGCACGCGAACGCGCCGGCAAGGAAGCCGGCGACCTGGACGAATGGCGCCGCGACCAGGTCAAGGGGCTCACCCGCTTCCTGAAACGCTGGAGCGGCAGCGTCTCGGACGAGCAGAAGGCGCTCATCGCGGCCACCGCGGCGCAGCTCGAACCGTCGCAGCACGAATGGCTGGCCAGTCAGGCCGCCTGGCAGCGCGATCTGGAAACCATCCTGCGGACCGACGCCGTCTCCGGCGAGAAAACCGCGCGCATCGAACAGCTCCTCACCCACGCCGACAACCGGTGGACGCAGGAATACGTCGACAAGTCGCAACGCAATCGCCAGCGCTACCTGGACCTCATAACCTCGCTCGATGCCACGCTCAGTTCCCGGCAGCGCCAGCACATGCGCTCGAAACTGCTGGAACTGGCCGCGCAACTCGACACCATCGCCCGGGGGAAATCATGAACGCACCACGTCCATTCATTGCGGCTCTGCTCACCGTCTGGATCGCTGCCTGCGGCCGCCAGGAACCGGCTGCGACTCCACCTGCGGAAGCGCCGGCCACCAGCGCAGCATCGGCTGCAGCGTCAGGCACGGACATCCGGGCATTGCTGACGAAGCCCGGCCGCTTCGCCAGCGACGCCGCCGAAGACGCGTGGCGCAGATCGCCCGAGGTGCTGGCGTTCCTGCAAGTGCAGCCCGGCATGCACGTGCTCGACTATCTGGCGGGCGGCGGCTACTACAGCGAACTGCTGTCCGGTGTCGTCGGCCCCGAGGGCCGCGTGTACGCCTACAACAATCCCGAATACGCGAAGTACTCGGGCGACGTACCTGCCAAACGCTACGCAGATCAGCGGCTGTCCAACGTCACGCAACTCGACGGCGCTCCTGAAGCGTTGACGCTCGATCCCGCATCGCTCGACGCCGCGCTGTTCGTACAGAGCTATCACGATCTCTACTGGCATCCGAAAGACGGCTCGTGGACACCGACCGATCCGGCGCAGTCGCTGGCACGCGTCGTCGCGGCGCTGAGGCCGGGCGCGGTCGTCGTCGTGATGGATCACGTGGCGACGGCGGGCAGCGATCCCGCCGCTTCCGTCGATGCCTTGCACCGCATCGATCCGGCCGTGGTGAAACGTGACTTCGAAGCGGCGGGGCTGGTGTTCGACGCCGAGAATCCGCTGTTCCAGAACCCTGCGGACGATCACACCAAGGCGGTGTTCGACGAATCGATCCGTCACAGGACGGATCAGTTCATGTATCGGTTCAGGAAGCCGTCCTGAGGAAGGTTTTTCTTGCTGTGGGGCCGGCTTCAGCCGGCCTGAAGAAGTCAGGCTGAAGCCTGACCTACAGCAGGACCCCTATTCTTCTTCCACCGACTTGTACGCCCGCGTCAGATCCTGCTGCTTGCGCGCGGGTACCGGGTCGTAGTGGCTCAGGTCCATGGTGAAGCTGCCTTCGCCGCCGGTGAGTGACTTGAGCCGGGACTGGTAGTCGTTGATCTCGGCCAGCGGCACCAGCGCGCTGATGCGCGTGCGCTGGCCGCCGAGCGCACTGTTGCCGCTGATGCGGCCGCGACGCGTGGCGAGATCGGCGGTGATGTCGCCGGTCGAATGGCTCGGCGTGGTGATTTCGACGCGCACGACCGGCTCCAGCACGATCGGACTGGCTTCGCGGAACGCATTCTGGAACGCGCGCCGGCCAGCCGCGACGAAGGCGACCTCCTTGGAATCGACGGAGTGATGCTTGCCGTCGTAGACGATCACGCGCAGATCCTGCAGCGGAAAGCCGGCGATCGCGCCTTCGGCCAGAACCTGGCGCACGCCCTTTTCGATCGCGGGAATGTATTGCGACGGAATCGCGCCGCCGACCACGTCATCGACGAACTCGAATCCCTGGCCGCGATCCAGCGGCTCGACCCGCAGATGCACCTCGCCGAACTGCCCGGCGCCGCCGGTCTGTTTCTTGTGACGATGATGACCGTCGGCGGGACGCGTGATGGTCTCGCGATAGGGAATGCTCGGCACATGCGTCTTGCACTGGACGCCGTAGCGATCCTTCATGCGCTCGAGCATGACGCGCAGGTGCAGATCGCCCATGCCGTACAGCACGGTCTCGTTCAGGCTGGCGTGATGTTCGACGCGCACGCACGGATCTTCCGCGACCAGCCGATGCAGCGCGTCCGACAGCTTCTGTTCTTCGCCGCGCCGTTCCGGTTCGATCGCGACGCCGGCCATGGCGGGCGGAAAGGCGATCGACTTCAGATGGAAGTTGTCTTCGTCATGCGAATCGTGCAGCACGGCGTCGAAGTGCAGTTCCTCGATCTTCGACACCGCACCGATGTCGCCGGGAACGAGCTGCGGCACTTCGACATGATCCTTGCCCTGCAGCCGGTACAGATGCGCCACCTTGAACGGCTTGCGCGAATCGCCGATGTAGAGCTGCGAACCGTTGCGCACCGTGCCCTGATGCACGCGAAACACGCCCATGCGCCCGACGAAGGGATCGATGCTGATCTTGAACACGTGTGCGATCACGTGTTTCGACGCATCGGGGGTGACCTTGACCCGTTCCGCCGCATCGCCCTCGCCCTTGAGGAACGGCGGCGGATTGCCTTCGAACGGATTCGGCATCAGGCGCGCGATCACTTCCAGCAGCTGCGGAATGCCGGCGCCCGTTTCCGCCGAGACGAAGCAGACCGGGATGAGATGGCCTTCGCGCAGCGCGCGTTCGAAAGGGTCGTGGAGCTGCTCCGGCGTGAGTTCCTCGCCCTGCTCCAGATACAGCGCCATCAGTTGCTCGTCGACTTCGACCACCTGATCGATGATCTCCGTATGCGCCGTCGCCACGGACGAGAAATCCGGTGTCGCCTCGCCCGGCCTGAAAAAGCAGTCGACGACCTCGCGCCCGTCGTCGCAGGGCAGATTCAGCGGCAGACATTCGCGGCCGAAGGTCTCGCGCAACGCCGCCAGCACGAGTTCGGTGCCGGCATCGCGGCTGTCGATCTTGTTGACGACGATGACCCGGCACAGATCGCGATCGCGTGCGAAGTCCATCATCCGCTGCGTCATCGGCTCGATGCCGTTGACCGCGCTGACGACCACCACCGCGGTTTCGACTGCTTCGAGCACGGTGAGCGCGCGACCGGAAAAATCGGGATAGCCCGGCGTGTCGATGAGATTGACGTGCGTGCCGCCGGTGTCGAAATGCACGAGCGCGGCATCGAGCGAATGGCCGATCTGTTTTTCCTGGGGATCGAAATCGCAGACGAGCGTGCCGCGTTCATGACTGCCGCGGCTGCGGATGGCTCCGGCCTGCAGCAGCAGATGCTCGGCCAGCAGTGTCTTGCCCGCGCCGGCCTGGCCGACGAGGGCAATGTTGCGAATGTCCGCGGTGGAATAAGCCATCGTGCCATCCTCCCGAGAATCGGTCTTCGCGCCGGTCGAGGATACGCTTTGCGGAAGCAGATGGCGGATAGCGGATAGTGACTAGAGGCCTTCCGCCTGTGGGGCCAGCTTCAGCCGGCCTTTTCCGAAGTCAGGCTGAAGCCTGACCTACAAATCTTCCTCACGATTGAGCTTCCTCCCCCTGCCCGCTTACGCTATCCGTCATCCGCTATCCGCCATCCGCTTCTCCAAATGACAACACCCAAGCGCGCCCTGATCGTGGACGACTCGAGGTCGGCCCGCGTCATTCTCAGCCGGATGCTGGAAGCCTACGAACTCAAGGTGGACGCGGCGGAGTCCGCCGAGCAGGCGCTCGAGTACCTGCGCCAGAACCGGCCGGACGTGGTCTTCATGGATCACCTGATGCCCGGCATGGACGGCTTCCAGGCCATCCAGGCGATCAAGAGCAATCCGGACACGGCGACGATCCCGGTCATGATGTACACCTCGCAGGAAGGCGAGCTGTACGTCAGCCAGGCGCGCGCGCTGGGCGCGGTCGGCGTGCTGCCCAAGACCGTCAAGCCGGGCGATGTCTCGCGGGTGCTGTACCAGCTGCATCTGCTGCCGGAGCGCCGCGAAGGCCGGTCGAATCTGTTCGAACCCGCCGAGGAACCGGTCAGCCGGCCGGCGGAACGTACACCGGCTGCACTGCGCACCGGCGCGCAACCCGCGGTGCGAGTCGAGCGCGAACTGCCGACGCAGGCCGGCGACATCGAACTGGCCGTGCGCAATGCCATCGCGCCGGCCATGCGCGAATACAACGCCGAACTGCGCCGCTACATCGCAGCCAGCATGGAAGTGCTGACGCGCAAGATTGCCGCCGAAACGAAACCCGAAGCAGCCGCCGCCGATCTGCCGGCGGCGCTCGAACCCGCCATCGCCGAACGGGCCGAACCGGCGCCGAGCCGCTGGCCGCTGATCGCAACGGCCGCACTCGCGCTGATCCCGACCGTCGTGCTCGGCTTCCTGCATCTGCAGACGCTCGAATCGACCCGTTCGCTCATGCAGTCGAACGCCCACCTCGCTTCGGTGGTGGAAGAACAACAGGCGCAGCTCGCAGCGCTGCAGCAGGCCGCACGTGCGGCAGCGGTCGCACCGGCCGCGACGACGTCAGCGAACGCCAGCAAGCGCGAAGCGGTGCCCTACGGCGAAACGCCGCTCGCCGGCAACCGGCTCGAACGACTGCGCGAGATGGTGGATTCGCTGCGCGCCGGCGGCTTCAAGGGCCGCGTCCACGTCGCCAGCTACGCCGGCGAGTTCTGTCTCACCGGCAACGGCATCGAAGGCTACTCGATCGCCGCCGACGAGCTGCCCGTGAAGCGTTGCGATCTCATCGGCAATCCCTTCGACGACAGCCTCACGGCAGCGCAGCGCCAGTCGCTGGGTTTCGCGAACCTCGTGACCAGCATCCCGCAGCAGACCGGCAATGCCCTGTCGATCGACGTGATGAACGGCGGTCGCACCGCTGCCGTGCCGTATCCCGAAGGCGAAGCGCTGGCGAAGCTCACGGCCGGCGAATGGAATCGCATCGCCGCCCAGAACAATCGCGTGGAGTTCATGGCGGAGGCGGAGTGACCTTCCTGCTCTATGGCGCGAACGGCTACACCGGCGAACTGATCGCACGCGAGGCGGTGCGGCGCGGGATGAAGCCCATCCTGGCGGGACGCTCGAAGGAAAAGATCGGCCGGCTCGCTGCCGAGCTGGACTGTCCGAGCGCCGTGTTCGATCTCGACGATCACACGGCGCTCGTGTCGACGCTGACGAAAGCGGCGGCGGTCCTGCATTGCGCCGGACCGTTCTCGGCGACCGCGCGCTCGATGATGCAGGGCTGCCTCGCCACGCACGTCCACTACTTCGACATCACCGGCGAGATTCCCGTCTTCGAACTGGCGCACAGCGTGCATGAAAAAGCCGTGCGCTCGGGCATCCTGCTGTGCCCCGGCATCGGCTTCGACGTGGTGCCGACGGACTGTCTCGCGATCCGTCTGAAGGAAACGCTGCCCGATGCGACGCATCTCGCCCTCGGCTTCGACAGCCGCTCGGGAATGAGCAAGGGCACCGCGAAAACGTCGCTCGAAGCCAGCACCGAAGGTTCGAAGATCCGGCGCGACGGCCAGATCGTCAGCGTGCCGCTCGGTTCGCAGCAGCGGCGCATCGATTTCGGCAATGGCGAGCGGCTGGCGGTCGGCATTCCGTGGGGCGACGTCAGCACCGCGTTCTACAGCACCGGCATTCCCAACATCGAAGTGTTCACCTCGACCACGCCGCAGGGACTCGCGCAGATGCGGCGCGCCCATCTGCTGCGAGGGTTGCTGCGCTCGCGCCTCGTGCAGAGCGTGGCGAAGTTCGGCATCGACCGTCGCCTGCAACCGCCGACCGAAGCGCAGCGCGTCAGCAATCCGACCTTCGTCTGGGGCGAGGCGCGCAATGCTGCGCACAAGACCGTCACGGCGCGCGTGGTGACTGCGAATGGCTACGCGCTGACGATTGCTTCGTCGCTGGCTATCATCGGCCGCGCGCTGGTGTCGGCTCCGCCGCCCGGCTTCGCCACGCCGGGCATGCTGCTCGGCGCCGATTTCGTCAGCACGTTGCCCGGTTCCTCGCCCATCCGTCTCGACGCATGACCGACAGTCTCACCGTCCCGCTCGCCGCTGCGCCGCCTTCCGATACTGCCGGTTTCAATCCACCCGCCTGGCTCGCGAACGCGCATCTGCAATCCATCCTGCCGAGCCTGCGGCTGCGGCGCCCGTGGCTCATGCGCCGCGCACGCGAACTGCTCGCGTGTTCGCAGGACCAGATTCTCGATTGCGGCGCGGGCGTGCGCCTGCTGGGACACTACTCGAGCCAGGCCAGCGCCGGCCGCGAGCCCGCGCGCGATCTGGCGGTCCTGCTGCACGGCTGGGAAGGCAGCGCCGACTCTTTATATGTGTTGTCGCTCGGCAGTTACCTGTTCGCGCGCGGCTGCGACGTGTTCCGGCTGAACTTCCGCGATCACGGGCCGACGCATCACCTGAACCAGGACATCTTTCATTCGTGCCGGCTGGATGAAGTCGTCGGCGCCGTGCACACCCTCCAGCAGCAGTTCCCCGACCGGCGCATCACGCTCGCGGGCTTCTCGCTTGGCGGCAACTTCGCGCTGCGCGTGGCGGCACGCGCGCCGGCCGCGGGCATTCGCCTGGAACGTGCGATCGGCGTGTGTCCGGTGCTCAGCCCTCACAACACCATGGAAGTGCTGGAGCACGGCTCGTTCATCTATCACCAGTACTTCATCAACAAGTGGAAGAACTCGCTGCGCATCAAGCAGCGGCTGTTTCCCGAGCTGTACGATTTCCGTCCGATCTTCGCGCAGGGCAGCATCCGCACCATGACCGAGGTGATGGTCGAGCGTTACAGCGAATTCGCCAACCTCGACGCCTACCTCACCGGCTACGCCATCGTCGATCACGTGCTGGAACGGCTCGACGTCCCGAGCCACATCCTGTTCGCGCTCGACGATCCGATCATTCCCGCTGCCGACCTGGCACACCTGGCGCGCAATCCCAACCTGCATCTGAATGCCATCCCGCACGGCGGCCACTGCGGCTTCATGGATCGCTTCAGCGCCGAGAGCTGGGCCGATCGGCAGATCGGCTCGCTCATCATCGGGTAGGAGGGAGAGGTTTCACACGGAGATCACGGAGACCACGGAGGTCGGAAAAGAAGTGAAGAGTTTCCACGGGGGAGAAGAAAGGGAACACGGGGAGCACGGGGAAAGAAAATTTCTGTTCCGGGACCCCGTGTTCCCCGTGTCCCCATTCTTCCCCCGTGGAAATTCTTCTCTCTTGATCTCCGGCTCCGTGGCCTCCGTGATCTCCGTGTAAAACCTCTTCCTCTTACCCCCGACGGAACTCGCGCAGCATCTCGCGCACCAGCATGGTCTGGACCAGGCGCGCGCCGCGGGCGCCGAGGCCGAGTGCTTCGCGGCGTGAGTTCACTTCGGTGATGGCCCAGCGCCAGGGGCCGCGCCACAGGCGCGAGGAGTTGTCGGTCAGCAATTCGCGCGCGCAGAAGAGATAGTCGGGCGCCAGTGCCTCGCACTTGAGAGCGGAGACGGTCGAGTACTCCGAAAGAATCCAGCCGACCCGGTACGGGGACACCTGGCGCAGGTGATGCACCGTCGCGAAATCCGCGGACGTGATCACGACCTGGCGCGCCACCGGTTTGAGGATTTCGCAGACGCGACGCACCACGAGTTCGTGGCCGAAGGCCCGCAGGCTGGCGCGCTTGAGCTGCACGAAGGCCGTGGCCGCGGGATGCAGCTGCAGCAGGCCTGCGGCCTGCGCGAGCGTCGGAATGCCGACGTCCGTGAAGCGTTTGCGCAAGCGCTCGTCTTCGTTGACGGCTACTTCCGCGAGTTCGCCCGAATGCATTTCCAGCGCGTGACGGTCGATGCCGGCGGTGCGCAGCAGCGTCGAATCGTGCAGCAGCAGCGGCTGGCGATCCGATGACAGCTGCACGTCGACGGCGATGTGGCGTACGCCGAGATCGAGCGCCGACTTCAAGGCCGGCAGCGTGTTCTCCGGGTATTCCGCGGCATTGCCCCGATGGGCGATCAGATCGGGAAACTGGTGCTGGATAACGGCCGACATCCCTGCCACGACTCGACTGGACCGCGCCCAGTCTATCGTGCGCGGACCCGATCCCCATCCGTATGCGTTCACCGACAGATGGCAGCAGGCGCAGGCTCTGCTATTGAAGTGCTCCAGATCGGCAAGAACGGGCTTTATGGATACAGACCTTCGCTTCCGTCAGCGGCGCACGATCTTCGCGGCGTGCCTGCTCTTGACTGGTCTACAGGGGTGCGGCGGTGGCGGCGGCGGATCGTCGCCCAACCCCCCGACTCCCCCCCCCGCCGCAGATACCGCCGCCCCATCGACACCGACGCTGACCGCGACGGCCGCGAGCAGCACGAGCATCGGCCTGAGCTGGACGGCCTCGACCGATACCGGCGGCTCGGGACTCGCGGGCTATCGTCTCTATCGCGATGGCGCGACGACGGCACTCGCTACCGTCAACACCCCGGCCACGACGTACTCCGACACGAACCTCACCGCCAGCACGGCGTACAGCTATGTCGTGCGTGCATTCGACGGGGCGGGCAACGAATCGGCAGCCTCGGCCGCGGCAAGCGCCACGACCCAGGCAGCGCCGGCCACCGGCACGGCCGGGCTCGATGCACGTCCCTCCAATACCAGTTGCGTCGCCTGGGAGAAGCCGGCGGGCGGCTCGATTCAGATCCAGCCGTTCACCAACCTCACGTTCAGTTCGTCGGTCGCCCTGCTGCAGGCGCCGAACGACAACGCCAACTGGTACGTCGTCGAACAGGGCGGCACGATCAAGCGCTTCAGCGGAGCGAGTCCCGCGAGCGCGAGCAACTACGGCAGCGTGACCGTGACATCCACCGGCGAGATGGGATTACTGGGCATGGCGTTCCATCCCGACTTCCCGACCGACTCGCGGGTGTTTCTGTCGTACACGCTGCGCGTCGGCGGCCAGCTGGTGTCGCGTATCTCGTCATTCGCGAACAGCACGGGCACGGCGCTCGGGCCGACCGAGCGGATTCTGCTGACGCTGAACCAGCCCGAGGACAATCACAACGGCGGCGACATCCACTTCGGCCCCGACGGCTATCTGTACATCGGCTTCGGCGACGGCGGCAGCGGCGGCGATCCCAGCCCGAGTCACGGGCCGACCGGCAACGGTCAGCGGCTGACGACGATGCTGGGGAAAATGCTGCGCATCGATGTCGGCAACGTCAGCGCCACGACCTACGGCATTCCTGCCGACAATCCGTTCACCGGCGCGGCGACATGCGAGGCGAACCCGCGCAGCTCAGGCACCTGTCCCGAGATCTTTGCACTCGGCTTCCGCAATCCGTGGCGCTGGAGCTTCGACCGCGGCACCGGCGACCTGTGGATGGGCGACGTCGGTCAGGGCGCGTGGGAAGAAGTGAACAAGGTCGCGCGCGGCGGCAACTACGGCTGGCGCTGTCGCGAAGGCGCACACGACTACAGCCCGGGCACCTCCGGCTGCGACACCGCGGCGCTGATCGATCCGGAGACGGAGTACGACCACTCCCTCGGCACGGCGATCACCGGCGGTTACGTCTATCGCGGTCCGCAGGCGACACCACTGAAGGGACGCTATCTGTTCGGCGACTCGGGATCGGGCCGCATCTGGGCGTGGCTGCCGGAGCGGGCGACCGCAGCAGCGCCGCGCCAGCCCACACAGCTTGCCGACACGAACCTGAGCATCGTTTCCTTCGGCGAAGGCAATGACGGCGAACTCTACGTCGTCAATTACAACTCGCTGCACCGGATAATTTTCCAGGCACCGACCGGCGGCGGCATCGTACCGACATCGCTCGCCGCGACCGGCTGCGTGAACGCTGCCGATCCGAAGCAACCGGCCTCGGGACTCATTCCCTACGACATCAACGCGTCCTTCTGGTCGGACGGCGCGACCAAGCAGCGCTGGATCGGCCTGCCCGACGGCCAGAACATCACGGTGCAATCGAGCGGCGACTGGGACTTCCCCAACGGCACGGTGCTGGTGAAGAACTTCACGCTCGGCTCGCAACGGGTCGAGACCCGCCTGTTCATGCGTCACGCCGACGGTGCCTGGGCCGGCTACACCTATGCGTGGAACGATGCGCAGACGGATGCGACGCTGGTGCAGGGCGGTTCGGTGCGAACCGTGAACGGCCAGTCGTGGATCTATCCGAGCGAAGGCCAGTGCGTGCAGTGCCATACGAATGCAGCCGGCGGCTCGCTGGGCCTCGAAACCGCGCAGCTCAACCGCGATCTCACCTATCCGCAGACGGGACGCACGGCGAACGAACTGTTCACGCTGAATCACATCCAGACGTTGACGCCGGCGATTGCCGATCCGGCGACGCAACCGAGGATGCCCGACCCGTCCGACACCTCGGCATCGCTGAACGACCGTGCGCGCGCGTATCTGCACACGAACTGCGCGCAATGCCACCGCAGCGGCGGTCCGACGCCCAGCACGATGGACCTGCGCTACACGACGCCGCTGAACCAGACGAATGCCTGCGAAGCCGCGCCGCAGGCGGGCGATCTCGGCCTCGGCAGCACCGCACGATTGATCGATCCGGGCAGCGCCGCCAGTTCCATCATCGTGAACCGCGCCAACCGCCGCGATGCCAATGCCATGCCGCCGCTAGGCTCGAACCAGGTCGACACTGCGGGCGTCGCGCTGCTCACGCAGTGGATCAATGGGCTGGCGGGGTGCTGAGCGTTCGGAGAAGAGAATGGCCGCAAAAAGGCGCAAAGCACACAAAGTTCAGAAAAAATCTCAGACAAGAATTCTTCTCTTCATACCCTTGCGTTCTTTGCGCCTTTTTGCGGCCATTTCTTGTCTTTATTCCGGCCTTGCTGCGGCTATTCCTTCCGCTTCTCCTCGTAATGCACCACCGGCTGTCCGCTGGTCACGGCCATCTCGCCTTCGATCACCGCACCTTGAGCGATGGCGATGCTGCGCGCGGCGACGGCGCCGCGGATGCGGGCGGTCTTGCGGATCTCCAGTTTCTCGGCGACCGTGATTTCGCCATGCCACTCGCCGGCGATCACGGCGCTTTTCACTTTCAGGCGGCCTTCCCAGCGGCCGCCTTCGGACAGGGTCATGGCGCCGCGGACCGTGCTGTCGCCCAGCACCGTGCCGCCGACGATCAGGTCGCCATCGCAATCGAGATTGCCGGTGATGGTCGTGCCCGCACCGATGAACGTCGGACTGCCCGAGACGCGATCGCTGGAGCGCCGGCGTGGGGTATCGGTCATCGAAATCTCCTTGGGCTACTACGGCAAAAGCAATTATTCACACGTCGACGCGATTTCTGTGCAACAGAAACGTCGCCGCCCGGCGTCAATGGCTGACGAAGCATTCGCACCGCGTCCGAAGCTGACAATCTCCGTCACCCTCAGGCATCCGGTGTTGCGGCGCTAACCCGCTGATTGGCTTGAGACTCGGATGCTGGCATATGCCTTGCACTCCTCGAGTCCGTGCGCAGAACCTCGAGCCATCTCCCGAGGGCAAGCAGGTTCGCATTCCACGCCGCCACGCGTCTTCCCCGCTGGCGGCGTTTTTTTTGGCGCCGTTATGATGGGCCCCTCACCGCTCGAGGTTCCCATGATGCGCCTGTCGCTGATCGTGCCGCTGCTGCTGTCGTTGCTCGCGCCCGTGCATGCGCAGGTCGCAGGCACGGACAGGATCGAATCGGTCACGCTGGCGAACGGCATGACCCTCCTGGTCTGGCCCGATCCCGACATTCCGAACGTGGCGCTGTACAACTGGGTTCGCGTCGGCAGCCGCAACGAAGTGCCCGGCATCACGGGCCTGGCGCATTTCTTCGAACACATGATGTTCAACGGCACCCGCACGCGCGCACCGGGCGAATTCGATCGCGTGCTCGAAGCGGCCGGCGCGAGCAACAACGCCTCCACCTCGAATGACGTCACGATCTACAAGGACTGGTTTCCGCGCAGCGCGCTGGAACTGGTGTTCGATCTCGAAGCGGACCGGCTGCGCAATCTCGCCTTCGATCCCAAGGTGATCGAAAGCGAACGTGGCGTGGTGTATTCGGAGCGGCGGCTGAGCGTGGACGACAGCAGCTTCGGCCGGCTCATGGAACAGGTGCAGGCCACGGCGTTCGTCGCGCATCCCTACACGAATCCGACCATCGGCTGGCCTTCCGACATCGAGGGCTGGACGGTCGACGATCTGAAGACGTTTTTCGCCACGCACTACGCGCCCAACAACTGCACCATGATCCTGGTCGGCGACGTGGAGCCGAAACAGGTCTTTGCGCTCGCGCGCAAGTACTTCGAAGGCATCCCGCGACAGGAACCGCCGCCGCCGATTCGCACGAAGGAACCGGAACAGTCGGGTGAACGCCGCGTGGTCATCGACGCGGAAGCGCAGACACCGCTGCTGCAGTTCGCCTATCACGGCGTGGCGGGCACCGACGCGCGTGTGCCAGCGCTCGAACTGCTGTTGCGAATCCTCACCGACGGCGATGCATCGCGATTGCGCCGGTCGCTGGTCGAGGATCAGAAGATCGCGATCTCGGCCGACAGCTATCTCGATGCCGGATTCGATCCCGGACTCGTCTGGCTGTTCCTGACGCTGCCGTCGCAGGGCGATCTGGCGCAGGCGGAGAAGGCTTTCGATCGGGAGATCGAGCGCATCGTCGCCAACGGCGTGACCGCCGCCGAACTGAATCGCGCCCGCAACCAGGTCATCGCCGATTTCTGGCGCGAACTCGCGACGATCGACGGCAAGGCCGATCTGCTCGGTTCCTTCGCCGTGATGAAGGGCGGCCACCAGAAACTCGCGGACGCGCCGCGCGCGTACGAGCAGGTGACCGCCGAGGACATCAGGAAACTGGCGACCGACTTGCTGCGGCCGACGAATCGCACGGTCGGCGTACTGCGTCCGGCTGCAGAAGAAAAGGAAACGCCATGAGCGCACGACATCGCTGGATCGCGGCATTGATGACCATGGTCGCTGCGACGCTGTCCGCCCAGGCAGCCGACAGCGGCGTGAAAGTCCCGCCCTACGAGCGCGTCGTGCTCGACAACGGCGCCGTGCTGCTGCTGATGGAACGGCACGATGTGCCGCTGATCGCAGTCCGCGCCGCCGTGCGCGGCGGTGCGGCGATCGATCCCGACGATCAGGCGGGCATGTCGAGCGTACTCGCCAATCTGCTGGAGAAAGGCGCCGGCAAGCGCGATGCGACGGAGTTCGCCAGCACGCTCGCGTCGGTCGGTGGCGTCCTGTCGGCCACGGCGCAGACGGAAAGCATCGTCGTCAGCGGCTCGTTCCTGTCGCGCGATCACGCACTGATGACCGAACTGCTCGCCGACGTGCTGCAGCGTCCGCAGCTCACGCAGGCGCAGTTCGATTCGGTGCGCGACCGGCAGATCGAATACCTGCGCGCGGCGAAGGATTCGGAACTCGGCACGCTCAGCGGCCTGTACGGCAGAGCGGCGCTGTTCGCCGGTCATCCCTACGGCAAGCCCGCCGTGGGCAGCGAGAAAGGCCTCGCCGCAGTGACGCATGCGGCGCTCGTGCAGCACTACCGCCAGCAGTTCGGTGCCGACCGGCTGATCGTCTCGGTCGTCGGCGATTTCAAGACGTCGGCCATGAAGCAGTCGCTGAGCCGCGCGTTCAGTGGCTGGCACAAGGCCGGCGCGCCGCTGGCCGCGATCCCCGTGCAGCCGCGGGCTTCCGGCCGTCGCGTGCTGCTGGTCGACGCGCCGGATTCGGTGCAGTCGTATTTCTGGGCCGGCAATGTCGGCGTCGCGCGTTCGTTCGCGGAGCGCGCACCGCTCGACGTCGTCAACACGCTGTTCGGCGGCCGCTTCACCTCCATGCTCAACAGCGAACTGCGCATCCGCACCGGCCTGACCTACGGCGCGAGTTCGCGCTCCGCCGGGCCGTCACACCCCGTTTCGTGGCCGTTAGTTTCGTCCCCCCAGCCCGCCACGACCCTCGAGGCCATCGCCCCCGCCTTCGCCGTGCTCGACCGCCTGCATTCGCAACCGCTCGATGCCGCGCTGCTCGCCTCCGGCAAGGCCTATGTGCAGGGTCAGTTCCCGCTCGCCTACGAGACGGCGGATCAATGGGCCGCGGCGCTCGCCGACCTGGAGTTCTACACGCTCGATCGCAGCTACATCGACGGCTACGCCGCCGCGCTCGGCGCCGTGAGCGATGCGGACGCGCAGAAGATGATCCGCGAACGTTTCCCTGCCAGCGACGACGTGACGCTGGTGGTCATCGGCCAGGCGGCCGCGATCCGCGACGGGTTGCGCAAGTACGGACCGGTGACGGAGATGAAGCTGTCGGACCCGGTGTTCGGACTGTAGGTCAGGCTGTAGGTCAGGCTTCAGCCTGACTCTTACTCGGAGTCAGGCTGAAGCCTGACCTACAAGCCAGCGCCGTCATACGGAATTGTGTGACGCGTGTCACATAGATAAAGAACCGCGACGGCCGGAGAAGCCGTCCGATCATGCGCCGCTGATCGTCAGATCCAGTTTTTCCGCATAAATACAGGGTTTGCGGCGGTTTCTGCCGATGCCGCTGGCAACTTATCCGACATGGACAAACCTTGGCCGGCGGCTAGACTCCTGCGAATCCGCCGCGCACAGGGTTCCTGTTCAACGTGCCGGCGGCCTCTCAATACATGCAGTACCGGCGCAGCGATTTCGATGTCACCAACACCGTGCAGGTGAGTTCGGCGGAAGCCGTTCGCCGCGCGGTCAGTGATCTTTATCGCCAGCAGTGGCCGCACTATCCGTTTGATCGCATCGACACCGCCTTCCGCGATTTCGAGCGACTCTTCAACGGCCAGTTCCCCGGCTACTACGGCTGCGACACCGTCTATCACGACCTGCAGCATTCGCTCGACGGCACGCTCGCCGTGTCGCGACTGATCGTTGCCTACGATCGCGCGCACATCGCCGAGGAACGGCTCGGACCGGAGCGCGCCATCCTCGCGGTGGTGATCGCGCTGTTCCATGACGCCGGCTACATCCGCCAGACCGACGACCAGACGCATCGCAACGGCGCCGAGTTCACGCTGACGCACGTCGGCCGCAGCGCGCAGTTCATCGGCCGCTACCTGCCGACCATCGGCATGGCGCAGTGGGTGCCGGTGGCGACCAAGGTCGTGCACTTCACCGGTTACGAAGTGCAGTTCGACCAGATCCGGCTCGACGATCATCGCGACCGCATCGTCGGCCACATCGTCGGCACCGGCGATCTCATCGCGCAGATGTCGGATCGCTGCTACCTCGAAAAATGTCGCGACCGGCTCTATCCGGAATTCGTGCTCGGCGGCATCGCGATGCCCAGCGATCCGCAGGGCAACCCGGCAGTGAAATACCGCTCGGGCCTCGACGTGCTGCGCCAGACGCCAGGGTTCGTCGAAGAAGTCCGCCGCACGCGGCTCGATGGCGAGTTCGCCGGCCTGTACCGGCACCTGAGCATTCTCTTCAACGGCCGCAATCCGTACATGGAAGCGATCCAGGCGAACCTCGACTATCTGAGCGAGGTACTGCGCACGGGAAGCTGGCCGATGCTGCGACGTGATCCGCCCTGCTTCACCTGGGAAAAGAACCCGGTGCAGAACATCCGCTCGCTGGTGCTCGGGCACATCAAGCAGGCCTGGAAAGGCTGATTCCATCGACCGGATCCCGGTCGATATTCCAATCGCGACGACGACTTCCTATTCTGGCGCTCCGCCACGCCGGACCCTCGTCATCCGATGCTCGCCACCGACCACACGCTCCTCGGACTTGCCGTCGCCGCCGGCGCGGGACTGCTCATCGGCATCGAGCGCGAACGCAGTCATGCCGACAAGCAGGAACGCAGCACCGCCGGCGTACGCACGTTCACGCTGACCTCGCTGGCCGGCGCGCTGAGCCTGCTGGTCGGCGAGGAAATCACGTTCGTCGCCTTCGGACTGGCCGTGGCCGCGCTCGTTACCGTGGGCTACCGGCACACGCGCGATCAGAGCCCGGGCATGACGACGGAGATCGCGCAGGTCAGCACCTTCCTGCTGGGCGGCCTCGCGATGCGCCAGCCGCAGCTCACGGCCGGACTCGCGGTGCTGATCGTGATCGTGCTCGCCGCACGCACGCGGTTGCATCACTGGATCCACAACACGCTCACCAACATCGAGATCCGCGACGGCCTGCTGCTGGCGGCAGCCGCGCTCATCATCCTGCCGCTGACGCCCGACGCGACCATCGATCCCTGGGATGTAGTGAATCCGCGCCAGTTGTGGGCGCTCGCCGTCACGATCATGGCCATCAACGGCCTGGGTTACATCGCGCTGCGCACGCTCGGCGAGAAGGTCGGACTGATGATCGCCGGCTTCTTTGCCGGGTTCGTCTCCAGCACCGCGACGACCGCAACCATGGGCGCGCGGGCGAAGGAGCAGCCGGAATTGCGGCGCGGCGCCGTCGCAGGCGCGGCCGTGTCGTCGGTGGCATCGGTCATCCAGATCGCGATCCTCATCGGGCTGGTGAGCCGGCCATTGCTGCTGCGCATGGCGCTGCCGCTGCTGGCCGCGGGTCTGATGGTCGCTGCCTACGGCGCGCTGTTCGCCTTCCGCAGCGCGCAGGACGCCGGCCATCCCAAGAGCATGTCGGGTCGCCCGTTCAATCCGGTGACGGTGCTGGTCTTCGTGCTGGTGATCGGCACCGCCCTCATCGTCTCGGCATTGCTGACGCGCTGGCTCGGCGGCGGCGGTCTGCTGCTGGCCAGCGCCATCAGCGGCCTGGCCGATGCGCATGCATCGGCGGTGTCCGCCGCCTCGCTCGCGGCGAATGAAAGCGTCACGCTGGACCTGGCGTCGCTCGCGGTGCTGACGGGCTTCTCGGTGAACACGATCAGCAAGTGCGTCGTCGCCTTTTCCGTCGGCGGTCGCAACTTCGGTTTCGAGTTCACGCCCGGCATCCTGCTGAGCGTCGCGGCGGCGTGGCTCACGCTGTTCGCGCAACGGCTGCTGCTCTGACGCGCTGGTCGAGCCGGACCGCAGCGGCTACGCTTGCGGCGCACCCGGCACAACACCGATTACTTGGGTCCGCATGACGTTGCAGTATCCCCAGCTCGCTGCGCGCTTTCCCCGCAAACGCGCCTTCATCACCGGCGCCGGCAGCGGGCTGGGGCTCGCATTGACGCAGGCGCTGGCGCGCGATGGCTGGGCGCTCGGCCTGTTCGATCACAACCTCTCGCGGCTCACCGAAGTCGAAGGCACGCTCTCGGGGTCCGGCATTTCCGTCTTCGCCTATCCCGGCGACGTCACGCATGCCGACGAACTCACGGTGGCGGTGAACACGTTCGCAACCGGCAACGACGGGCTCGACCTCATGATCAACAACGCCGGCGTGTCCTGCGCCGGCACGCTGATGGAAACGCCGCTGGCCGACTGGCAATGGATCGTCGGCATCAACCTGATGGGCATCGTGCACGGCAGCCGCGCAGCGATTCCGCATCTGCAGCGCAACGGCTCGGGTCTGCTGATCAATGTCGCGAGCGCCGCCGCGTTCGCTTCGGCACCGGGAATGATTGCGTACAACGCCACGAAGGCCGCTGCGCTCTCGATCAGCGAAAGCCTGTGCGGCGAACTGCGCGCCGTCGGTACGCAGGTCTCGGTCGTGATGCCGACCTTCTTCAGAAGCGGACTGCTGGAATCATTTCGCGGCAGCGATGAGCGACGCCAGCAGGCAGAGCAGGCGATGACGCATTCGACGTACACCGTCGATCAGGTCGCGCACGACGTTCTCACGCAGGCGGGCGCGGGCCGCACCTACATCGTTCTGCCGCGATCGGCGCGCTGGCTGTGGCGATTCAAGCGCTGGATGCCGGGGCGGTTTCTCAAGACCGTCGTCGCGATACGCGAGCGGATGCGGGCCACGCGCCAGCCATGACGGAAAGAGAAGTCAGAACACTCTCCCCGCCCCATCGATCGACAGCATGAAGCGGGTATAGATCTCCGGCAGTCGCGCCAGCACCTGCGGCCTGCCCTCGATCGGACTCGTCTCGATCACCTGTCGCAGCATCGACAGGCTCAATGATTCCAGCGCCGGCACGGACACCGGCGCATAACTCAGATGCCAGGGTTCGGGACTCACGCCGCCGCGATCCGTCCGATAGGGCCGGAAGAAACCGAACCGGCTCATGTGGGCGTCGAGCCAGGCGCTCAGACGGGAAAAAATTCCGTCGGCAGCGTACTCGGCCGGCACCAGTTCGACCTTGTAGCCTTCCGGAATCGCCGCGGCGTCGATCACGTCGACGTCGCTGCCCCAGTGATGACGGCTGCCGCCGGGAATCGCGGACCAGCACAGGATCGTATCCACCGCTGCATCGTCGCCGAGACTCGAACGCTCGACCGGCCGGCTGTTGCGATCGTAGAGCTGACGTTCGCCCAGCCACTTGCGATTCCAGATGAGCATCTGCGTATCGAAGTCGCGGAAGCTCGAACGCGCCGCCAGATCGATGCCGTCCTCGGCCGCTGCGTCACGCATCGAAAGAAACGATGCGACGGCCTCGTAGTGAAGCACGCAACGCGGGTGTTGCAGTTCGACGACGTGCGTGCGGGCCCGACCTGTCAGTTCGAGCTCATTCATTCGTGTTCAAACCTCCGACACTGATGAACCATTCATCGCCACGAGTATGTCAAAAAACCCGACAAGTCCGCGCGCTTCAGGGTTCGCCTCGTTCCGATTCAGCAGCGGCGATGGCGTGTCCATCGGAAAAGATCGTTATGATGACGCAAACAGCGGAAACGATCGTGCGCGCCTGCGTAGCTTAGTCGCAGGCTCATTGCGACCAAAGGCCCATGCGCGAAACGGCAGGTTTCGGGGTCAAATACGAATTCAAGTCAGCTGCAGGGCAATGAATAATCGCGGCGTCGAAGGGGCCGCCCTGACGCGGTAGATTCGACGCGCTAGACAATGGACGGCGCTGGAGCAGAGTTTGAGAACGCACGGCCTGAAGGCCAGACTACTCAGCATCGCGATCGCAGCCGGACTGTGCATCACAGTCATTCTGTTGTCGCTCGAGTATCTGGAATACCGACGATCCGTCTCTTCCATCGGTGCCAACGGCGAGCGTTCCCTGCTCGCTGCCGAGTCGCTGCGGCTCGATCAGGAAGGCCGCGCACTCGTGACGGCGCGCAGTGCCGATCTCGAAACCGCGCTGCGCAACGCCGACCGCACGCAGACACAACTCCTCGGCAACGCGCTGCTGGCGGCGCCGATCGTCACGTCGGTCTCCATCAGCGACACCGGCGGCAGCACGCTCTTCGCCGCACAGAAGAGCGAACCGTGGGTCGTTGCCCTGGTCGGCGAAGAACGGCGCCGGATCGAAGAACCCGTCGGTGCGAACGGCATCGTCCGTCTCGAAGTCGGCCGGCCCGGGCTGCTCGATTCCGCGCGCGGCCTGCGCGAGCAGCTCGAAAGCGTCGAGGAACGCGACTTCAGGAACTGGGTGTGGATCATCGGCGGCGCCGGGTTGCTCATCACTGTCGTGATGGCGGTGGTCGCCTGGCTGCTGGCGCGCCGGCTCGAACGTCCCATCGTCGAACTCATCCGCTCGGCCGAACGCATCGGCGAAGGCGACTACACCCGCCCGCATGCGATCACCAGCAGCAACGAAATGGCGGACCTGGAAATGGCGCTCGACCGCATGCGCCAGAACCTGCGTCAGACCACCATCACCAAGGACTACCTCAACACCGTCCTGAACAGCATGAACGATGCGGTGCTGGTGACCTCGCCCGCCGGCGTCATCACGCGCGCGAACGACGCCGCCGTGCGCCTGTTCGGCTATCGCGAAGAGGAAATCGTCGGCAGGCCGTTCATGACGCTGATCGCCGACAACGAGCGCGAGAACTTTTCGCTCGAAGCGTCCGCGGTGGAAACGCGCGAGACCGTCATCGCCACCGCCAGCGGCCAGACCATCCCCGTATCGCTCTCCGGCGCACCGATCGCCGCCGACGATCCGCAGTTCGCCGGCACGATCTACGTCGTCCGCAACATCACCGAACGCAAGCGCGCCGAACGCCGCATCCGCTACCTCGCCCGCTACGACGCGCTGACGAAGGTGCCGAACCGCATGCAGTTCCAGCACATGCTGCAGCAGGCCATTGCGCGGGCGCGCAAGACCGATCGCGGCATCGTGCTGCTCTACCTGGACATGGACCGGTTCAAGGAGATCAACGACACGTTCGGCCATGCGGCCGGCGACCGCACGCTCGAAGTGCTCACCGAACGTCTCACCCGCATCCTGCCGCGCGAAGCGGTGGTCGGCCGCCTGGCCGGCGACGAGTTCGGCCTGTTCATCGAAGGCTTCAGCGAAGCGGAGCATGAACGCGCGCAGGCGGCGAATCTCGCGCGCATGGTGCTGGCGGAAGTCGGCAAGGCGTACTACGTCGACGAACAGGAAGTGTTCCTGACGGCGAGCGTCGGCATCGCGCTGTGCCCGAAGGACGCCGAGAACGTCATCGACCTGATCCGCAACGCCGACGCGGCGATGTATCACTCGAAACAGAACGGTGGCAACAGCTTCGCCTTCTATTCGCCCGAGATGAATGCGGCGGCGGTCGAACGGCTGATGCTGCGAAGCAAGCTGCGTCGCGCGCTCGAACGCGACGAGCTGGTGATGTTCTACCAGCCGAAGATCGATCTGCAGGATGGCCGCATCGTCGGCGCGGAGGCGCTGCTGCGCTGGCGCCTGCCCGGTCATGGCGACATTCCGCCGGCGCAGTTCATTCCGCTGGCGGAAGAGACCAACCTGATCCTCGGCATCGGCGAATGGGTGCTGAACCGCGTGTGCTCCGACTATCGCCGCTGGACCGAACGCATTCCGGATCCGGGCCGCGTGTCGATCAACCTCTCGCTCAAGCAATTGCGTCAGGCGAGCTTCATCACGCGCTGCCGCTCGGTGTTCCGCCGTCACGAGGTCTCGCCGACCTGCTTCGAACTGGAGATCACCGAAACCACCCTGATGGCCGATCCGACGCGCACGATCAAGCTGCTGAACGAGCTGTATGCGATGGGCCTGCACCTGTCCATCGACGACTTCGGCACCGGCTATTCCTCGCTGAGCGCGCTGCAGCAGTTCCCGATCAACACGCTGAAGATCGATCAGTCCTTCGTACGCGACGCGGCCATCAACCCGGACGACGCCACCATCGTCCGCACCATCATCGACATGGGCAAGGCGCTCGAAGTCGAAGTCGTGGCCGAAGGCGTCGAGAACGAAGAACAATTCAACCTGCTGCGTGCCCGCGGTTGCCACTATGCGCAGGGTCGCCTTTTCGGCGATGCCATGAGCGCGGATGACTTCTTCGCCCTGCTGCTGGCCCAGTCCAACGGGCGATCGAAGGTCAGCAAGCTGTTTGCCTGACTCGCCCCCTCCTCCGCGAAGCGGGGGAGGGTTGGGGTGGGGGCAGCGCTTGTGGGCCGGCTTTCCCGCGGGATTTCCTTCGGTCACAAGCCGGCCTTTCTGGGAGTCAGGCTGAAGCCTGACCTACAATCCACCATCCTGTCCTTCCCCCGCTGCGCGGAGGAAGGGACGCACCATTCGACCTCCCCTCAATTTTCATGCTCACCTTCTCGTCCCTGTCCCTGCGCCGCGGCACCCGCCTCCTGATCAAGGAAGCCTCCTTCACCATCTATCGCGGCGAGAAAGTCGGCATCGTCGGCAAGAACGGCACCGGCAAATCGAGTCTGCTGGCGCTGATGCTCGGCGAACTGCAACCCGATGCCGGCAGCTTCGACCGTCCGTCGCAGCTGGTACTGGCGCACGTTGCGCAGGAACTCGATGCGACCGATCAGAGCGCCATCGAATTCGTCATGGATGGCGATGAAGAACTGCGCACCACCGAACAGGCGATTGCGCGCGCCGAGGCAGCCGACGACGGCATCCGGCTCGGCGAACTGCATGCGCGCTACGCCGCGATGGGCGGCTACGACGCGCGCAGTCGCGCCGCCCGGCTGCTGCACGGCCTCGGCTTTTCGTCGGAGGACGAGAATCGTCCCATCCGCGCCTTCTCCGGCGGCTGGCGCGTACGGCTCAACGTCGCGAAGGCGCTGATGTGCCGTTCCGACCTGCTGCTGCTCGACGAACCGACCAACCATCTCGATCTCGATGCCGTCATCTGGCTCGAAGAATGGCTGCGCAACTATCCCGGCACGCTGCTGATGATCGCGCACGATCGCGAGTTCCTCGACCGCACCGTCGATCGCATCGTCCACATCGAACAGGGCACGGCGAAGATCTATACGGGCAACTATTCCAGGTTCGAGGAACAGCGCGCCGAACAGCTCGCGCAGCAGCAGTCGATGTACGAGCGCCAGCAGCGCGAGATCAAGCACATGATGAGCTTCGTCGAACGCTTTCGCGCCAAGGCGAGCAAGGCGCGGCAGGCGCAGAGCCGCATCAAGGCGCTGGAGCGCATGGAACGCATCGCGCCGGCGCACGTCGATTCGGAATTCGAATTCGCCTTCCTGCCGCCGGACAAACTGCCGCAGCCGCTGCTGACGCTCGACGACCAGTCCGTCGGCTATGGCGACCGCATCGTCCTCGGCTCCATCGGCATGACCATCGCGCCCGGCAGCCGCGTCGCGCTGCTCGGCCGCAATGGCGCTGGCAAGTCGACGATGATGAAGCTGCTGGCAGGCGAACTCGAAGCGCGCTCGGGCAAGCGCACCGAAGCGCGCGATCTGCGCATCGGCTACTTCGCGCAGCACCAGCTGGAACAGCTCTCGGCGAGTGAATCGCCGCTGCAGCATCTCAAGCGGCTCGGCGGACCGGCAGCGGCGCGCGCGACCGAACAGGAACTGCGCAGCTTCCTCGGCAAGTTCGGCTTCAGCGGCGACCGGGTCTTCGAGGCCGTCGGTCCGTTTTCCGGCGGCGAGAAGGCGCGACTCGTGCTTGCGCTGGTGAGCTATCAGCGTCCGAACCTGCTGCTGCTCGACGAACCGACCAACCATCTGGACCTGGAAATGCGCCAGGCACTCGCCGTCGCGCTGCAGGATTTCGAGGCGGCCGTGGTGCTGGTTTCGCACGATCGTCACCTCCTGCGCGCCGTCGCCGACGAACTCGTGCTGGTGGATCAGGGCAGGGCGCGCGTCTTCGACGGCGACCTCGACGACTACGCGCGCTGGTTCACGACGCGCGAACAGGTCGAAGAACAGCAGATCGCAGAACGCGTCCCCGGCGGGAACAGCGCGGAACAGAAGAAGCAGCGCAAGCGCGAGGAAGCCGAACAGCGCAATCGTCTGAGCGGCCTGCGCGGCCAGATCGCCCGGCTGGAAAAGGACATGACGAAGCTGCAGGCGGAACTGGCGGGCATCGAATCGTCGCTGGCCGATGCGGATGTCTACCAGGAAAAGAACAAGCCGCGGCTGCTGCAGCTGCTCGACTCCCAGAAGACCCTGAAGCGCAAGCTCGACGAGGTGGAGTCGGCGTGGCTGGAGGAGTCGGAGAAGCTGGAGAAGGCGGCGGTGTCCTGAGTTCTTCCTGTGGGGCCGGCTTCAGCCGGCTCTTGCTGCCAAGGCCGGCTGAAGCCGGCCCCACAGGGAGAGGGTTCTTCATCTCCCGCCCATGAACAAATGTGGAGATCCGTCAGTATCGGCGCACGTCCCGGACGGGTTGTGCTCTACTGCCGGCGATCCGGGGGAGGCGATGAATGAATACGACAACAGGGGCGGCCGGCCTCGCGAATGCGGGTACGAAGTCCACGGGCATCGATAAAGCACACCGCAAAGTCATCTTCGCCTCGTCGCTCGGCACCGTGTTCGAGTGGTACGACTTCTACCTCTACGGCTCGCTGGCCGCGATCATCGGCAGGCAGTTCTTTTCCGGCGTCAACGAGACGACGGCCTTCATCTTCGCACTGCTGGCCTTCGCTGCGGGCTTCGCCGTCCGGCCTTTCGGCGCGGTGATCTTCGGGCGGCTCGGCGATCTGTCGGGACGCAAGCACACCTTCCTCATCACCATCGTCATCATGGGCGTGGCCACGGCGCTCGTCGGCATCCTGCCGACCTACGCGAATATCGGCATCGCCGCGCCGGTCATTCTCATCTCCTTGCGGCTGCTGCAGGGCCTGGCGGTCGGCGGCGAATACGGCGGCGCCGCGACGTACATCGCCGAACACGCGCCGCCGGGACAGCGCGGCTACTACACGAGCTGGATCCAGATCACCGCCACCTGCGGCATGATCCTGTCGCTGCTCGTGATCCTCGCCTGCCGCTGGCTGCTCGGCGAGGAGTTCGAGACCTGGGGCTGGCGCGTGCCGTTCCTGCTGTCGATCATCCTGCTCGGCATTTCCGTCTACATCCGTCTGCAGCTGCACGAGTCGCCGGTGTTCCACGAGATGCGCACCGAAGGCAAGCTGTCGCGGGCGCCGCTGCGCGAATCGATCGGACGCTGGAGCAATCTGAAGCTGGTGCTGCAGGCATTGTTCGGCGCGATGGCCGGCCAGGCGGTGATCGGCTACGTATCGCTGGTCTACATGAATCTGTTTCTGACCCAGACGCTGAAAGTGGATGCGTCCACGTCGAACCTGCTGGTCGCCGCGGCGCTCACGGCGGCGGCGCCGTTCTACATGCTGTGCGGACGGATCTCCGATCGCATCGGCCGCAAGCCGCTGGTGATCATCGGCTGCGTGCTGTCGGCGCTGACGCTGTTTCCGATCTTCAAGGGCCTGACGCACTACGCGAACCCGGCGGTGGCCGCGGCACACGCGTCGGCGCCTGTCACGGTCGTTGCGCATCCGGCGCGCTGCAGTTTCCAGTTCGATCCGGTCGGCGGCGCCCTGTTCACGAGCGATTGCGATGTGGCGAAGAGCGCACTCGCCGGCCTGCGCATCGGTTATGAGAACGAAGCTGCGGATGCAGCCACGACCGCCTACGTCAAAGTGGGCGAGCGCACGATCGCCTCGTTCGACGGCACATCGCTGTCGACGGAAGAGTTCAGGACGCGCAATGCGGCGTTCCATGGCGAACTCGCTGCCGCGCTCGCCGATGCCGGCTATCCGGCGAGCGCCGATCCGGCACAGATCCACTACGGGATGCTGTTTGCGCTGCTGTTCCTGATCTCGCTCTTCGGCGTGATGACCTACGGCCCGATCGCCGCGTGGCTGGTGGAACTGTTCCCTGCGCGCATCCGCTACACGTCGATGTCGCTGCCCTATCACCTGGGCAACGGCTGGTTCGGCGGCTTCCTGCCGAGCATCGCCTTCGCGTGCATCGCGTACACGGGCAACATCTATTCGGGGCTGTGGTATCCCGTCATCGTGTGCGTGATGACGGCGATCGTCGGGACGTTCTTTCTGCGCGAGACCCACGGCATCGCACAGGAGTGATCGGGTCGATCAGCTCATGGGCGATCAGCCCGCCGGGCGCAGGTGGTTGTCGATGAGCACGTCGGCCGCGGCGACGACGTATTTCTGCGGACCGTCGCTGCCCATGCACTGCGCCACGGAGAAGGCGCCGTCCACCAGCAGCACGAGCTGATCGGTGAGTTCCGCCGGATCGCGCACACCCTCCATCTGATCCACCAGTCCGCGGATGCGACGCTGCAGCTCGAACTGCACGCCGCTGGCGATCTTGCGCGCCGGATGCTCGGAATCGGGAAACTCGACCGTGATGTTCCTGAAAGGACAGCCGCGATATTTCGGGCTGCTCACGAAGCGCGCGATGCCCTGAAACTGCCCGGGGGGTTTTGGGGGGGGGGTGGGGCTGGGTGGTTGGTTGTTGCGGTCCCACCCGGTCCAGATGTCCTGCGCTTCTTTTTCCAGCACCGCCGCAATCAGCGCGTCCTTGGAGGGAAACCAGCGGTAGAGGCTGGTCTTCGCCACGCCGGACTGCGCGACGACCATGTCCACCCCGACGGCGCGGGCGCCTTCGCGATAGAACAGCTCGCGGGCCGTATTCAGGATGCGGTCCCGGACGCTTTCCGGCGCTTCTTCGCCCGGCTTGGCTGCGGCTGGTCTGCCCATCGTCTACCTCTCTGTGGAATGTCGGCTTGACAACGCTACAGACCTGTACGTACTCTTAAAACAGACAGGTCTGTAGCGTTTCTCAATGTAGCGTCTGAACCCGGCCAGTTCAAGGCGCATCGTTGCCGCGACGCAACATCCCCGTCGGCCGTCGCAGGCCCGGATTGCAGTGACCCCCGCAACCGGTTCCTGCGACGGATCCCTTTTTCCCTCTCCCGAGAGATACCCCCATGAACACTCCGCTGAAAATTCTGGCCATTGCCGGCGCGCTTGTGTCCCTTCCCGCCTTCGCGGCGACCGAGACCTGCCAGCCGCATGTGATCGAAAGCCCCACCCACTATCCCATCCGGTCGCAGATCCGCGGCCAGGAAGGCATCGTGTACATCGACGTCAGGATCGATGCCAGCGGCCGCGCCGCGAGCACCGAACTGCAACGCTCCAGCGGCTATCGCCTGCTCGACCGTGCCGCCCAGCAGAGCGTGAAGAACGACTGGGTCTTCGACATTTCCGACTGCGTCCGCAAGGACCTGCCTGCGACGCACCGGGTGGCCGTCGACTACCGCAATCCGGAGTACTGACCTGGAGGGCGAGTGCGTCGCGAGGCGCACTCGCCTCCTGCTCCGTCGCGGCCTACGATGCCGCTGCCGATCCCGGCAACCACACGGAGAAGCGCCATGAACCTGCGGAAAGTCTTCCTCGCCGTCGCGCTCGCCACCTTCACGTCCGTCGCACTGGCAGGTCACTGCCCGATGGACATGAAGGAAATCGATGCGGCGCTGGCGGCGCAGCCCAATCTCACGGCCGAGCAGCTGGCCGAGGTCAAGAAATACCGTGCCGAAGGCGAGGCCCTGCACAAGGCCGGCAAGCATGGGGAATCGGTCGAGGCGCTGGGCAAGGCGAAGGCGATTCTGGGGATCTGATCTGTCTGATCTGATCTGTCTGATCTGATCTGTCTGATCTGATCTGATCTGTCTGATCTGTCTGATCTGTCTGATCTGTCTGATCTGCCTGTGGGGCCGGCTTCAGCCGGCCTCTCTCTAAGGAGTCAGGCTGAAGCCTGACCTACAGGAAGAAACAGATCGCTAGCTTCCAACCACTCCTCGCGCCGCCAGCCGCTCCAGCTCCTCCTCCGACAGATCCAGCCGCTCGCGCAGCACTTCACGCGTGTGCTGACCGAGCGTCGGCGGCGCCGCCGAATACTGCAGCGGCGTTGCCGACATCCTGATCGGACTCGCCACCTGCGGCACCGAGCCCGACAGCGGATGCGGCAGATCGATACGCATCCCGCGACTGACCACCTGCGGATGCTCGAACACCTGTGCCAGGTTGTTGATCGGCCCGACCGGCACGCCCAGCGGTTCGAGCAGCGCCACCCATTCGGCCACCGTGCGCTGCTTCAGCACGTCTTCGAGCAGCGGCACGAGTTCGGCGCGATTGCGCACGCGATCGGCATTGCGACGGAAGCGCGTGTCCTGCGAGAACGGGCAACCCGCCGCGTCGCAGAATTTCGCGAACTGACTGTCGTTGCCGACCGCCAGCACGAGTTCGCCGTCGGACGCCGCAAAGACCTGGTACGGCACGATGTTGGCGTGCGCATTGCCCTGCCGCTGCGGCACCTTGCCCGAGATCAGGTAGTTCATGTTCATGTTGGCGATGGTCGCGACCTGCACGTCGAGCAGCGCCATGTCGATGTACTGGCCCTCGCCCGTGCGCGTGCGATGCGCCAGTGCGGCGAGCACGGCGATCGTCGAATACAGGCCCGTCGTGATGTCGGCGACTGCGACGCCGACTTTCTGCGGTCCGCCGCCCGGCAGGTCGTCGCGCTCGCCCGTGATGCTCATCAGGCCGCCGATGCCCTGGATGATGAAGTCGTATCCGGCCACCGAACACATCGGTCCCGTCTGGCCGAAGCCGGTGATGGAGCAGTAGATCAGCCCCGGATTGATGGCTTTGAGATCTTCATAGCCGAGGCCATAGCGCGCCAGATCGCCTGCCTTGTAGTTCTCGAGCAGCACGTCCGATTGCGCGGCGAGCTGGCGCAGCAGGTGCTGGCCTTCGGGCTTCGCGATATCCAGCGCGACCGACTTCTTGCCGCGATTGGCCGCAAGGAAATAAGCGGCCTCGTGCGTATCGTTTCCGTCGCGGTCCTTGAGATAGGGCGGACCCCAGCCGCGGGTGTCGTCGCCGCTGCCCGGCCGTTCGATCTTGATCACGTCGGCGCCGAGGTCGGCGAAGATCTGCCCCGCCCACGGGCCGGCCAGCACCCGGCTCATGTCGAGGACACGGATATGCGAAAGCGCGCCGCGCTGGTTCGATGCATTCATGCCGGCGAGTGTAGAGGAGCGGATGGAACGAATTCACGAACCGCCCGCTCTGAGCTATATAAAGAACTGTCGGTGTTTCACGGAGTGCGAATCATGCGTCCCTGCGTCGCCACGATGCTTCTGCTGGCCTGCTTCGCCGCTGCAGCCGCGGAACCGGAAAAGACGGCCGCAAAGCCGCTCGACCTGAAACTGCCCGACATCACCCGGATCTTCACGCAGGAACAGATCAACCGGATCCTCGCCGGCATACGCGATCCGGACACGATCGAAGAAGTGGAAGTGGAAGGATTGCGTCGTCGCGCCCCCGTGCCCAATACGCCCGTGATCAGCTCGCCGCTGGTGAGCGCGGGAATCTTCTCCCCCTTCTGGGCGCTCGCGCATCCCACGCAGGCCTGGCGCATCCTGGCGCCGATTCCGCCGGACCAGGCGCAGTTCATCGGCAACACGCCGCCGGATGCGTCGGACCCGTATCGCGCGCCGACACTGCCGACGTTCTGAGCAATCCCCTCCTCTTCCTGTGGGGCCGGCTTCAGCCGGCCTCTTTATCAGAAGTCAGGCTGAAGCCTGACCTACAAAGGAAGAAACCGGGCTGCTGGCAACGCCGTGGCCGCGCAGGCACCATGGCGATCACACAATCAAGAAGATCGCCTCCGTGCAATTCGATGATGACCTCGTCGCCTTCCTGACAGGCGGCATCTCGATCACGCTCGCTTCGCGCAATGCCGCACTGGTGCCTTCGACGTCGCGCGCAAAGGGATGCCGCGTGCTGCGCGATGCCGGCCGGGTTCGTGTGCGCGTGTTCGTGTCCCAGCTTCAGGCCGGCGACTTTCTCGGCGACATCCGCTCGACCGGCATGATCTCGGCCACCTTCACCGTGCCGCGAACGCATCGGACCTTGCAGTTCAAGAGTCGCGACGCGCGCATCGACCTGGTGAACGCGGACGATCTCGCCGCGATCGCGACCGCAGCCACGGCGTTCGCCGCCTGCATCGAACCGCTCGGTTTTTCGCACGAGTTCAGCGCGGCGTTCCTCGCCTCGCCCGGCGATGAAGTCGCGATCGAATTCACGCCGACCGATGCCTTCCAGCAGACGCCGGGACCGGCGGCGGGCGAGCGGCTATGACGATCACGCTCGCCGGCATCCGCGACTGTCTCGACGGACAGGTTCCCGCCGTCATCGCCACCTGCGACCTGGAGGGCAATCCGAACGGCAGCTTCGTGTCGCAGGTGCACTTCGTCGACGACGATCACGTCGCGCTCTCGTTCCAGTTCTTCAACAAGACACGCCAGAACATCCTGGCGAATCCCGTCGCGACGCTGATGGTGGTCCATCCGCTGACTGCGGCCCGCTACCGTCTGCACGCGCGTTACCTGCGCACCGAGAAGGAAGGTCCGCTGTTCGAGAACATGAAGGCGAAGCTCGCGGGCATCGCTTCGCACACCGGCATGGCCGGCGTATTCAAGCTGCAGGGCGCCGATGTCTATCGCGTCACGGCAGTGTCCGCGGTGGCCGGTCAGACGGTGCTGCCGACGCCGCCGCGACGCAGTCTGCTCGCGGCCGTGCGCAGCTTTGCCGAAGCAACGCAGCGCTGGACCGAACTGAGCGATCTGCTCGATGGCGCGCTCGCCGCGATCGAAGCGCAGCTGCGCATCGCGCACTCGATGATTCATTGGCTCGACGAAAGCGGCGAACGGCTGTATCTGGTCGCGAGTCGCGGGTATGCGCAGTCGGGCGTCGGTTCGGAAATCCAGCTCGGCCAGGGCGTGATCGGCGTGGCAGCGAGCGCACTCACCTCCATCCGCGTGACGCACGCGACCTCCGAGTACACCTACAGCCGTGCAGCGCGCGACAGCGTTCGCGCCAGCCAGCTCGCCGATCGCCTCGAAGCGGAAATCCCTTCGCCGGGACTGCCGGCGCCCGGCAGCCAACTCGCCGTTCCCATCACCGCCCGCGGGCAGTTGCTCGGCGTGCTGTATCTCGAGCATCCCGCGGAATCGCAGTTCGGCTACGACGAAGAAGATGCCGTGGTCACGATGGCTCAGCACCTGGGTCTTGCCGCCTGGATGCTCGGCCAGACCGCCGCCGCCAGCACCGAACGGCCGCGCGCGAAACGTCACGAGCCCGCGCCACAGGGCGCGACCATGGCGATCCGTCACTACCCGGCCGACGACACGCTCTTCGTCGACGACGACTACCTCATCAAGGGCGTCGCCGGCGCGATTCTCTGGAAGCTGCTGCGCGACTACACCGGGAAGTCGCGCCAGGAATTCACCAATCGCGAACTGCGGCTCGATCCGACGCTGCCGCTGCCGGATCTGTCCAGCAATCTGGAAGCGCGCCTGATCCTGCTGCAGCGGCGACTCGCGGAACGCTGTCCGTGCCTGGGCATCGAGAAGACCGGTCGCGGCCGTTTCCGCCTGCGGGTGAGCCGGCCGTTGCAGCTGCTGGAGGCTTCCTGATCATTCCCAGCGCAACGAACATTTACGCCAGCGCCCGTTCCAGCTTGTAGAAGTCGCGCTGCGACAGCAGTTCGCGCGCGAGGCCGAGCACGCCCTCGAACACTTGCGGCGGCGCGGCGCGCTTCATGCCGCCGAGCATGAAGGCACGCTCGTCCGCATTGATGTGCGGCAGCATCCAGCGCAGTCCCGCCATCGATTGCTCCGGCGTCATCGAAGCCACGATGCGATGTTCGAGATCGATCAGTTCCTGATCGCCGTACCCGCTCACCAGGAGCGCGTGATTGCTCGTCTCCTCGAAGGCCATGTGCTCGAAATTCTCCGCCACGAACAGGCCGAGTTCGAGGTACAGCTCGGTGGCGAGCTGCGAACGCTGCTGCGGCTGCGCCGACTCGATGTGTGCGACCTGGTCTTCCAGTGCGCGGATGGCCGCGACATGGCCGACGTGATCCGCGGCCGTGTGATTCGCACCGCCGGTCGTTGCCGCTTCGATCGCCGGATGCAGGAAATCATTCTCGTGCTGCAGATGTCCCAGGCACATCGCCAGCAGTCCGCGCAACTGTTCGAGCGCCTGGGCGCGCTCGCAGTCGTCGTTCGCATCCATGCGCCCGATGCGCAGCAACGTATCGCTCATGAAGCCGCGCAGGCCTTTGTGAATGATGCGATAGATGTTGTAGCGCGAAGCCATGTCGGCGTCGGGCAACGCAGCCTGAAGAACAGCAGCCATGATCGATCTCCGTCAGAGTGAACGCCGCGAACTGCGGCCATGAGAGATCGTAGGCAGATCCGCACGTCGGGATTGCTAAAAGCGGACTACGGGAATGCTAAGAAAATACTAAAGGGCCATGCGAGAATCGCCGCCGGATTTTCCGGGGTCTGCATGACCGCATCGATCAGTACCGAATCCGTTCCTCCGCGACTCCTCGAGTTCGAGGGCGCCTGCAATTTCCGCGACATCGGCGGCTACGCCGCCATGAACGGCCGCCAGGTGCGCTGGGGACAGGTATATCGCACCGGCGTGCTGAGTTATTTCACCGACCAGGACCATCCATCGCTGCTGCAGCTCGGCGTGCGCGCGATCTGCGATCTGCGTCGGGACGAAGAACGCGCGCGCGAGCCCACGCGCTGGCCGGACGCCGCCGTGGTCCCGATGATCTGGGAGGATGGCAACGCACCGACCATCCGCGGCTTCGCCGCGCAGCGAACGCGCGATGCGGCGGGCATGTACGAATCGATGCTGGAGCTCTATCGCGCGCTACCGGCGTGGATGGCGCCACGCATCCGCGGACTGTTCGAATGCATCGCGACCGGCAAGGCGCCGGTCGTAGTGCACTGCTCGGCGGGCAAGGATCGCACCGGTCTCGCCATTGCGGTCCTGCTGAGCGCGCTCGGCGTCGCGCGTGAAACCATCATCGAGGACTACCTGATCACCAACCGCGCCGGCGACTTCGAACAGTTCATCGTGACGCGCCAGGGCCAGCTCGGTCTCGGCGATGCACATCAGCCGCTGCTGGCAATGCCGGAGGACATGCGGCGCGTGCTGTTCGCAGCCGATGCGACGTACCTGCAGGCGGCGTTCGATTGCATCGACCGGAAGTACGACGGCATCGACGGCTACCTTAGTACCTCGGTACGCATCGGCGACGACACGCTCGCGACGTTGAGAAAACACATGCTCACATAACGCGAAAATGGCCGGCGCGGCTTGCCGGAATCGCCGGCCAGACCGCACAATCCGCGACAGTCTCGTGCTGCGCTTGTTCGAACAGGGAAAACCGGTCCATTCGCCTGATGCCGTCCGCAGCTCCATCGCAGAACGAAGAATCGCTGGTGTCGCGCGTCCTCGCGCAAGGCTACGGACGCCTGCGCTTTCCCGAACCGCTCGAGAGCGAATTCCGCACCGACTATCGGCGCAATGCGCTGCGCTGGATCCGCATGTGCGTGTATGTCGCCGTCGGCACGAGCATCGGCTTCGCGATCATCGATCACTGGGTGATCCACGCGCACAACGTGATTCCCGACGTCGTGCGCTTCGGCCTGCAGTTTCCGGTGCTGGCGGTCGCGCTGCTCGCCACCTATCAGCCGTTCTACACGCGCTGGTACGAACGCACGGTCCAGGTCGGTGCCGCACTGTTCGGCATCGGCACGATCCTGCTGGCGAGCTATGCGCAGCCCGACCACACCGCGCTCGTGGGTGCACGCATCCTGCTGGTGGCGTTCTTCGTATTCTTCATGCTCGGCATGCGACTCGTGCAGGCCCTGCGCACCAACGTCGTCATCCTGGCCGCGCTCATGGCCGCCGGTTTCGCCGGCCTCATGCGTCCGGAAGTCGCCACGTATCTGTCGTTCGCCCTGGTGTGCGCGATCATCATCGGCACCGCCGGCGCCTACGCACTCGAACACGCGAACCGCACGTCGTTCCTCGAACGCAGGCTGCTGGTCGAGATCGCCGAACTCGATGGCCTGACCCGCCTGCTGAACCGCCAGACCTTCGAATCCCGCGTGCGCGATACCTGGCGCCGCGCCGTTTCCGAGCAGCGCGCAGTGACGGTGTTCATGATCGACGTCGATCACTTCAAGCTCTACAACGATCACTATGGCCACCAGGCCGGCGACGAGTGCCTGCGCCACGTGGCGAGCGCGGTGCGATCCGCCGTGGGCACGCGCGCCGGAGATTTCGTGGCGCGTTACGGCGGCGAAGAGATCATCGCGGTGGTGTTCGACCGCACCCACGGCGAAGCCGACGAGATCGCGCGGCGCATCGTTGCCGAAGTCGCCGCACTCGGCATTCCCCACGAATCCTGCGACTGCACGCGCGTCAGCGTAAGCGTCGGCGCCGCGACCCAGATTCCCAGCATCGCCTCATCCTACGACGCCATCGTGCGCCTCGCCGACGGCGCGCTCTACACCGCAAAACGCCAGGGCCGCGATCGCAGCATTGCGGTCGAAGCGAGAACGGCGGCGGTGGCCTAGGAAACAGAGGCCGCAAAAGACCGCATAAAGGAAGATCGGCAAATGCCGGGTCGGCGCAGCCAGACACGTACATGTGCGACTTTGCCCGCGAGCGACGCGGCGTAGTCTGCCTTGCGTCCCGCTGCGCGCGGGAACCCGCTGCTCCGTCATGAGTTCAGTCCGGGAACCCAATTTCGGGAGATGAACATGAAAGTCAAAGAAGCCATGACCCGCGACGTGCGTCTCGTGCGTCCCGACCAGACGATCCGCGAAGCCGCGCATCTGATGGCAGAACTGGATATCGGCTGCCTGCCCGTCGAAGAGAACGACAAGATGGTCGGCATGATCACGGATCGCGACATCGCGGTGCGCGCGATCTCGGAAGGACGCGGACCGCAGACGCCGATCCGCGATGTCATGTCAACCGACGTGAAGTACTGCTACGACGACCAGTCGGTCGAAGAAGTCACGCGCAACATGGCCGACATCCGTGTGCGCCGCCTGCCCGTCGTCAATCGCAGCAAGCGCCTGGTGGGCATCCTGTCGCTCGGCGATCTCGCCGTCGACGAAAGCGCGCAGGACGAAGCCGGCGAAGCGTTGTGCGGAATCTCGCGGCCGGGCGGCGAGCATTCGCAGTCATCGGCGCGACACTGAGTCCGCTTTCTGTGGGGCCGGCTTCAGCCGGCCTTCTTCCTGTAGGTCAGGCTTCAGCCTGACCAGTTCCAGGCCGGCTGAAGCCGGCCCCACAGAAGGAATCCGGCGGGAGAGTTCATCTCCTCATCCCAGCACCTTCTCGATATCCCCCGCCAGATCCTCGGGCTTCGTCGTCGGCGCATAGCGCGATGTCACCTGGCCCGTGCGATCTACCAGGAACTTGGTGAAGTTCCATTTGATGCCCTTGCTGCCCAGCACGCCGGGCGCTTCGTCCTTCAACCATTGGTAGAGCGGGTGCGCGGCGTCGCCGTTGACGTCGATCTTCTCGAAGATCGGGAAACTGACGCCGTAGTTCTTTTCGCAGAAGGCGCCGATCTCGTCGGCGCTGCCGGGTTCCTGCGAGCCGAACTGGTTGCAGGGAAAGCCGAGCACGATCAGGCCGCGATCGCGAAAGCGTTTGTAAACCTCCTCCAGGCCCTGGTACTGCGGCGTGAAGCCGCACTTGCTCGCGGTATTGACGATGAGCAGGGCCTTGCCCCTGAAATCCTGCAACTGCACGGGTTTGCCATTCAGCGATTTCGCTTCGAAGTCGTAGGCGGTAGTCATGACTGAACCGTTGTATAGGTGGAGTAACGGGAAGGTCGGCGGGACCATTACACTCTACACGCGGAAGGGCCCACGGGTCTTTACCGCTCCCCACTCCACGTCGTTTCTCGATGCTGTCCTCCGCCTGGCACTACTTCCTGCTTTCCGCACCGCTGTTCGTCATCGTCCTGATCGGCTTCATGATCGGCGCGTGGCGATGCTGGCAGCCGCGGTGGACCAGCCTCGCCTCGAAGATCGTCTTTGCCGTGATCCTGCCGGCGATGCTGTTCCGGCTGATGAGCGATCTGCACGGCGTGCCGCCGGTCGATGCGCGATTGCTGATTGCATTCTTCGGCGGCTGTTTCGTGGTGTTCGCCATCGGGCGGATGGTGGGAGCCTGGGCATTCCGGCTCGACGGCGTCTCGCAGTCCGTGTTCGCGCTCGGCGGCATCTTCTCCAACAACGTGCTGCTGGGACTACCGATCGCCAAAATGACGCTCGGCGAAGGAGCGGTTCCGGCCGTGGCGCTGGTCATCGTCTTCAATGCCCTGACGCTCTGGACGCTGGTGAGCGTCTCGGTCGAGTGGGCCCGGCATGGCTCCTTCTCGATCGCGGGCTTCGGCAAGATGGCGCTGGGTGTCATCACCAATCCGGTCGTGGCCGGGATCGTCGCGGGCACGCTGTTCGGACTCTCGGGCTGGTCGCTCCCAGGCCCGGTCCACTGGATGCTGGACGGCCTCGCCGATCTGGCAGCGCCGGCGGCCCTGCTGGTCCTCGGCATGGGACTCGCCGAGTACGGGATCAAGCGCGACTGGCAGCTGTCGGTCGCGGTCACGACCCTCAAGCTGTTCGTGCAGCCGTGCGCGGTCTGGATCATCGGCCTGCTGCTCGGACTGCCGCCGCTGGAACTGCAGGCGGTCGTGCTGCTGGCCTCGATGGCCGTGGGCGCCAATGTCTATCTCATGGCCATGCAGTTCCAGGTGCTGCAGGGGCCGATTGCCAGCAGCCTGGTCCTGTCGACGGCGCTGGCCGCGCTCACCACGCCGCTGATCCTCGCAGCCATGCACGCGGTCACAAACCGGTAGCGGATGTCAGGAAAGCGCACGGCGCCGTGAAGAACTGTGGCCGATCAGCCCGGCGTTAACCGTTGCGTAACCTCCAGTAACGTTGAATTCGGCCGAAGTCATGCGAGTCTCGAAGGCGTTCCCCTGGAGATCTCGCCCATGACACGTTCGTCCTTCCGGCGCACGACACTGCGCTGCGGCCTGTTTGCCGGTTCCGCCCTCGCCCTCACCTCCGTTGCTCTCGCGGCCGACGACAATGAAATCCTCGACGAGGTCGTCGTCTTCGCGCGCGGCGAGGCCTTGATCGGCAAGGCCGATGCGTCCAGCGAAGGCGCGGTGGGCGGCGCCGACCTGTCGGTGCGGCCGCTGCTGCGCGTTGCCGAACTGCTGGAAGTCGTCCCCGGCCTGATCGCTGCGCAGCATTCGGGCAGCGGCAAGGCCAACCAGTACTTCCTGCGCGGCTTCAATCTGGATCACGGCACCGACTTCACCACCTACATCGACGGCGTGCCGATGAACATGCGCACGCACGGCCACGGCCAGGGCTATCTCGATCTCAACGGCCTGATCGCCGAAACGGTCGACCGCATCGACTATCGCAAGGGCACCTACCGCGCCAACGCCGGCGACTTCTCGATGGCGGGGTCGGCCTTCATGACCACCGTGAATCACATCGATCCCTTCCTGTCGGCCGAGACGGGCAGCCACGACTGGCGACGGCTCGCCGGCGGCGGCTCGTTCGATGCGGGCGAAGGCACATTCACGTTCATGGGGCAGCTCAAGACCTACGACGGTCCGTGGCAACTGCCGGAAGATCTCAGGCACGAATCGATCTGGGGCAAGTACGCACGCGATACCGCGCTCGGCGCGCTCGAACTGAGTGTCTCCGGCTATCACGCCGAGTGGGATCCGACCGAGCAGATTCCCGAACGCGCCATCGGCACCAACGTATGTCGCGACGAGTTCTGCGCGCTCGATCCGACCGCGGTCGGCGAAACGCTGCGCTGGATCGGCTCCGCGAAACTCACCGGCACCGACTGGCGTGCCTCCGCCTACGCGCAGTACTACGACTGGCACATGCTCTCGAACCCGACGTACGACTACCAGATCGACCAGTTCGATCGCCGCTGGATCGCCGGCGGCCTGTACGAACGCAACTTCGAAATCTCTTCGACGCTCGCGCTCACCGCCGGCGCCGAACTGCGCTACGACGACATCGGCAATGTCGGCCTGAATCACACGGAGGCCGGCGAGTTCGTCGAACAGATCGCCCGGCACGCCGTCACCGAAGGTTCGCTGGGTATCTACGGCGAAGCGACCTGGCAGCCGATCGAGAAACTGCGGGTCATCGGCGGCCTGCGCGGCGATTACTTCGACTTCGACGTCAAGGCACGCATGGACGGCGTCGATGCCGGCAGCGCCGACGACAGTGCCGCCTCACCGAAGCTCGGCGCCGCATGGACACTCACCGACACCGTCGAGGTGTACGCGAACTGGGGCAAAGGCTTCCACTCCAACGATGCGCGCGGCGTGGTCAACACCCTCACGCCGGTCGCGGGCATCAGCAAGGGCGAAGGACAGGAAGCGGGCCTGCGCTATGAACACGGCTCGCTGCGACTGTCCGCCACGTACTGGTGGCTCGATCTCGACAGCGAACTGAAGTTCGTCGGCGATTCCAATTCCGTCGAACCGGGCCCGGGCACCGAACGGCGCGGCTACGAACTCGTCGGCTTCTGGCGTCCGCTCGACTGGCTCGCCCTCGATGCGGTGTGGACCGGCAGCCGCGCGCGCTACGTCGACAGTCCCGGCGCCGAATACGTGCCCGGCGCCGTCGAGAACGCCGGCGAGTTCGGCATCTCCGCCGTGCGGGATCTGTGGGAAGCGAGCCTGCGCGTGCGCTATCTCGGCGAATATCCGCTGGTCGAAGACGATTCGCTGCGCGCCGATCCGGAAACGACCGTGAATCTGCGCGGCGCATGGAAGCCCGGGAAATTCGTGGTCTACGCCGAGCTGCTGAATGTCTTCGACAGCGACGGCAAGGACATCGTGTACTACTACGAATCCAACGTCGCCGGCCTCGATCCGCCGGGCGAGGCGGTCGCCGGACGGATGAGTCGTGCGGTGGAACCGCGCACGTTGCGCGCGGGGATCAAGTACCGGTTCTGAGCCGCTGTGGGGCCGGCTTCAGCCGGCCTTTTCGCAGTCAGGCTGAAGCCTGACCTACAGTCAGAGGCCGGCTGAAGCCGGCCCCACAGGAAGGAACGATCTGCCGCCGCGCCTCAATCGTCATCATCCCCATACGCGAACCGGCGCTGCTGCTTCAGCCAGCGCCGCGTCGAGGCCTTGCTGGCAAGCACGCGCAGAAACTGCTCCTGCCGCGCGATCTCCGCCCGCAGGCGCCGCGCCTGTCCCTGGATCACGTGAAGCAGCTTCTGCGGCTGGGCATCGCCGTGCTGCTCCAGTCCATGATCCATCACGAAGGCGACTTTCGCCTCCCTGAGCGTTTCCTTCGCCTTGCTGAGCTGTTCGGCGAGCAGTCTGTTGTACTGCCGCAGGCGCTGCTGGCCGATCTTCGCGATGGCGCCGGCATCGAGCTGCTCGATCTGCATCTGCGCCTCGAACAGCGTCAGCAGATCGTTCGCGGCATAGGCCTGATTGATCCGCTGCATCAGCACATTCTTCTCTTCGCGGCGTACCGGATCGGGCTCGCGATCCGGATGCACGGCGCTCGCCAGTCGCCGGTAGATCTCGCGCAGCGACTGCCGGGCCAGCTGCGCACTGTCTTCGCCGCGTCGTTTCGTCGCCGATTCGCGGCGACGTTGCGCCTTCGCATCCTCCCGCGCCGCATCCGCCGCTTCTCTTGCCGCCATCTCCCGGTACATGCGCTCGACCAGGTCCTCCTCCGAAAGGATTCCGTCATCGTCGCCGAGATCCAGACCGGTGAATTCCTCGGCCTCCGCCTTCAGTTGCTGCAGTTCGTCCTGCCTGGACGTATCGAAGTCCACCTCGCTGTGCTTGTCGTACAGCGCCTTGATCTCCGCGTCCGCGCCATTCGCTTCGAGCAGCACGTCGGCCGTACCGCGCAGAATCTCCCGCAGTTCGGCGCGCTCGACGCGCGACCACCCCGTCTGGTCGAGCAGGCGATCCACCGCGAACACGCTTTCCCTGCAGGCGCGGCTGAGCGAATCGTGCAGCGGCTGCAGCTTCTGCAACCGCGTCTGGCGGAACGCTGCAACGGCCGCCTCCCACTCCGCCAGCGTCGCGCGCGCCTTCTCGATCTGCGCAATCAGAAAATTGAATCGTTCCTGCTCGGGCGTCAGCTTCGTCGAGGCGACGCGCGATGAGATTTCCAGGGAGGTTTTGCGGGACATGCATCCAGCGAGTTGGAGAAGCGGGGCCGCATTGTCGGGGAGGGCGACTGCCGCAGCAACCGGACTCCAGCGCCGGAAACGGGAACAGAACCTTCTCCACCCTTCCACCGGTGCCCGCTGGCCATTCACCGGCAGCTTCTTGCTGAACCCCGTACGCCCCAGTTCAATAGGCGCGAGCTGAGATGGACGTATTGGCGAGCGCGTAAACGCAAGGAGAAGAACATCATGCTGTTCGCTGCAGAAACATGGCCGTTCACGGTGGCAACGTTCCTGATGTTGCTCATCGCCATCGTCGAAGGCATCGCGATGGTCATCGGCGCCAATCTTTCCGAATGGCTGCAGAACGCGCTGCCCGATCCCTGGGACCACATCGACGGACCCTTCGACAGGGTGCTGGGCTGGCTGCACGTCGGACGCGTGCCGCTGCTGGTGTTGCTGGTGCTGTTCCTGGCGGGATTCGCCGTCACCGGCTTCGCACTCAACATGGTGGTGCATCGGATCATCGGCCTGTGGATACCGCCGCTGATTTCGGTACCCCTCGCCCTCTTCGCCACCCTGCCGGTGGTCCGCATTCTTGGCGCCGGCCTCGCACGCCTGATTCCCACGGACCAGACGTACGCCGTGTCTTTCGAATCGCTGATCGGCCGCGTCGCGACGATCGTCGCCGGCACGGCGCGTCACGGCTATCCGGCCCAGGCGCGGGTGCAGAACGAACACGGCCAGAACCTCTACGTCATGGTCGAGCCGGAGGCCGAGGATGCGACGTTCGGAAACGGCGAGCGGATTCTGCTGAAACGGCGGATTTCCGGCAGCCGCTTCGCGGGGGTCGCGAATCCCTGGCCCGACCTCATCTGAAACTGCGCACTTCACCTGCCCTTGGGATTTTCGGGAGACAAACGGATGACCACCTCGATGATGATGGACAACCTGATTCTTGCAACCATTGCCTTCGTGGCGCTGCTGGTGGTGGGAATCATTTTCTCGCGCCTGTATCGCCGCTCGTCGAAGGAACGCTCGTTCGTGCGCACCGGCCTGGGCGGCCAGAAGGTGGTGATGGATGGCGGCGCGATCGTGTTCCCGGTGTTCCATGAAATCATTCTCGTGAACATGAACACGCTCAAGCTCGAGGTAACGCGCTTCGGCAAGGACTCGCTGTTCACGAAGGACCGCATGCGCGTCGACGTGGTCGTGGCCTTCTTCGTGCGCGTGGTGCCCACCAAGGAAGGCATCGCCAATGCCGCACAGACGCTCGGCCAGCGCACGATGGACCCCGGAGAGCTGTCGGCCCTGGTGGAAGACAAGTTCGTCGACTCGCTGCGCACCACCGCCGTGTCGATGACCATGCAGGAGCTGCTCGACAAGCGTCAGGACTTCATCCAGGGCGTGCAGAACGCGGTGAGCGAGGATCTGCTCAAGAACGGCCTGGAGCTGGAAAGCGTGTCGCTCACGCGCATCGATCAGACGCCGATGCAGTTCTTCGATCCGAACAATGCCTTCGACGCCGAAGGCCTGACGCGCCTGACCGAACAGACGCAGCAGCGCAGCCGCGAACGCAACGAGATCGAGCAGGACACGACGGTCGCCATCTCCAAGAAGAACTTCGAGGCGAAGCAGCTCCAGCTCGAAATCGATCGTCAGAAGCGCTTCGCCGAACTGGCGCAGATGCAGGAAGTGGCCGGACGAGAGGCCGAGCAGGCCGCCACGGTCGCGAAAGTGCAGGCCGAGAAGACCCGCGAGGCCGAGGAAGCGAAGATCGTCTCGCAGCGCCAGATCCGCGAAGCCGAGGTCGCCAAACAGCAGGCCGTGCGCCAGCGCGAAGTCGAAGCCGAACGCGAAGTGCAGATCGCGTCGATCGAGCAGCAGCGCGCCACGCAGATCGCCGAGCAGAACAAGTCGATCTCGATCGCGCAGAAGTCCGAGGAACAGTCGAAGGCGGAAGCCAGCGCCAACCTCGCGCTCGCCGAGGCCGTGAAGTCGGAACAGGCGGTGAAGACGGCCGAGGAAGTCGCCCGGGCCGAACGCGAGAAGCAGGTGACGCTCGTGCTCGCCTCGCAGGAAGCCGAACGCCAGGCCATCGGCGTGAAGGTCTCGGCATTCGCCGAGAAGGAAGCCTCGGAAGCGAAGGCCGATGCGATCCGCACGCTGGCGAAAGCCAACCGCGAGAACTACGAAGCGGAAGCCGCGGGCAAGCGCGCCCTGAACGAAGCCATCAACATGCTCTCGAATGCGCAGATCTCGCTGCAGGAGAAGCTGGCGCTGATCCAGGGCCTGCCGCGGATCATCGAGCAGGCGGTCAAGCCGATGCAGAACATCGACTCCATCCGCATCATGCAGGTCGATGGTCTCAACACCGGCGCCGCCAACGCTCAGGCAGGCGACGGCGTGCCCGGCGGCAGCGGCGGGAATCTCGCCGAACAGGCCGTCGGCGCAGCACTGAAGTATCGTGCCTACGCACCGGTGGTCGATCAGCTCATCAAGGAAGTGGGACTGTCGGGCGACGGACTCGCAGGACTGGTGAAGACCGCTGCGCCGGGTACGTCGATCGCAACCGTCCCGGTCGCGACGGCGCCGGCACAAGCCTGATCACGTTCGCTGCGAGCACGGGCGCCGAGGCGAGGGTCTCGGCGCCTGACGGTGGCAGCCTGTCGTCCGGGGATTGAGCAAATCCCGCTGTCGCCACGCGCCACATCCGCCCATAGAATCGACGCCTCGCAAAATGCCCAGAGGCGTCGTCATGACCGTAGCACCTGCATTGACCCGATGGATCGGACTGACGCTCGGCGCCATCGCGCTCGCCGCTTGCGGCGGTTCGGGCAGCAGCGACGACATGTCCGTCATCCGCATCGACGGCTCCAGCACCGTGTTTCCGATTGCCGAAGCGGTCGCGGAGGAATTCCAGCTCGCCGGCAATTCGCGCGTGCGCGTGACCGTCGGGCTGTCCGGCACCGGCGGCGGCTTCAAGAAACTCTGCCGCGGCGAAACCGATGTCGCGAATGCGTCGCGACCGATCCTCACCGAGGAAATGGAGAAGTGCCGCGCCGCCGGCATCAAGTACCTCGAACTGCCGATCGCGTTCGATGCCATCACCATCGTCGTCAACCCGGCCAATGACTGGGTGAAGTCGCTCACCATCGACGATCTCAAGAAGATGTGGGAACCGGCCGCACAGGGCCAGATCACGACCTGGAACCAGGTGCGTGCGGAATGGCCGCAGACGCGCTTGATGCTGTTCGGACCGGGCGCGGATTCCGGCACGTTCGACTACTTCACCGAAGCCGTGGCGCACAAGGCGAAGGCGAGCCGCGGCGACTACACCGCGAGCGAGGACGACAACGTGCTGGTGCAGGGCGTGGAGAACAACAAGAACGCGCTCGGCTACTTCGGCTTCGCGTACTACGCGGGCCACAAGGACCGCATGCGCGCCGTGCCGATCGAACGTCCCGACGGCGGCGGGGGCGTGCTGCCGGACATCGACACCGTGATCGACGGCAGCTACCAGCCCCTGTCGCGACCGCTCTTCATCTATGTGAAGGAGTCGTCGCTGCAGCGGCCGGAAGTGCGCAAGTTCATCGAGTTCTACCTGACCGAAGGACCGAAGCTGGTGCAGGAAGTCGGCTTCGTGCCGCTGCCGCCGGAGGCGACGCAGGTGGCACTCGATCATGTGCGCAACAACCGGCTCGGCACCGTGTTCGGCGGCATTCCGGAAGTCGGCGTGACGATTCAGGATGTGCTGAGTCGCGAAGCGACGCTTTAAGGGTTCTGCGCTCTGCCTGTGGGGCCGGCTTCAGCCGGCGTCTGGGGAGTCAGGCTAAAGCCTGACCTACAGCCTGACCTACAGGAGGAGCCAGCATGAAGATGAGGAGATTGCCGATGACCCGATCCAGCCTGCGCCGCTGCGCCCTCATCCTGATCCTCGCACTGCCGCTGTCGTCGCTCGCCGCCGAGCGCAGCATCGACGAATTCTTCGACCGCTTCACCGCCGACTGGGTGCGCGGCAATCCGGATCTCGCCACGTCGCTGCGCTACTTCAGCGGCGAGGAACAGGATCGCCTGGAACGCCAGCTCACGCCGCTGACGCGCGCCTATCAGGAAGAACGCACGCGCCTCGCACGACGAGGACTCGAAGAACTGCGCAAGTTCGACCGCACGAAACTCGACGACACGCGCCGCCTGTCGGCCGAGCTGATGGACTGGCTGCTCGAAGCCGTCGTGCGGGCGGAGCCTTACCGCGACTTCCATTTCCCGCTGCAGCAGTTCAGCGGCGCCAATGTCGATCTCATCGAAACCTTCACGCTGCGTCATCCGCTCGTGACGCCGAAGGATGCCGACAACTTCGTCGCGCGCCTGGCATTGATGGACGATCGCATGAACGAGGCCGTCGCCGAGGCGAAGCGGCTCGCCGACCGAAACCTGCTGCCGCCGAAGTTCATCGTCCAGGCCACGCTCGCCTCGATGCACACCTTCGCCGACGCACCGGTGCAGAACAATCCGCTGGTCACGGTGTTCGCGCAGAAGACGGCCAGCATCGAAGGCCTGCCGGCCGACAAGCGCGCAGCATTGCAGCAGCGCGTCGGCGAACTGGTGCAGAAGGAAATCTATCCGGCCTGGCAGAAGGCCATTGCGCTGCTCGATGCCATCGGGCCGCGCACGACGGACGATGCCGGACTGTGGCGTTTCAAGGGCGGCGACGCCGCCTATGCAAACTCGCTGCTGCGTTTCACCACCACGGATCTCACGCCCGGCGAGATCCACGAGATCGGCCTCAAGCAGGTCGCCACGATCGAAGCGCGCATGGACGAGATCCTGAAGAGCCTCGGCCGCACGCAGGGCGCCGTCAGGGAACGCATGGCGAAGCTCGAAGACGATCTGCGCTATCCCGATCCGACCTCGGACGCGGCGCGCACGCAGATCATGTCCGACATCGACGGCTACATGAAGGATGCGATCGCGCGCAGCATTCCGATGTTCGAGCGCACGCCGAAAACGCCGGTGATCGCGCAGCCGTTTCCGCGCTTTCGCGAGGCGAGCGCCGCAGCCAACTACAATCGCGCGCCGCTCGATGGCTCGCGCCCCGCCATTTTCCAGATGCCGCTGCGCGTGCAGCGCATGACCAGGCTCGGCCTGCGCACGCTCGTGTATCACGAGACCGTGCCCGGCCATCACTTCCAGATCGCGCTCGAACAGGAGAATCCTGATCTGCCGCGCTTCCGCCAGGCGCGCGCGTTGGGCGGCATCTCGGCGATGTCGGAAGGCTGGGCGTTGTACGCGGAGAAGCTCGCTGCGGAATCCGGCTGGTACGAAGGCGATCCCGAAGGATTGCTCGGGCAGTTGAGCGCCGAACTGTTCCGCGCGCGGAGGCTCGTCGTCGACACGGGATTGCACTCCAAGAAGTGGACGCGCCAGCAGGCCATCGACTTCGGCATCGAAGGCAGCGAAGTCGACCGCTACGTCGTCTACCCCGGCCAGGCCTGCTCGTACATGATCGGTCAGTTGCGCATTCTCGAGATGCGCGACCGCGCGCGTGCGGAACTCGGCGACAGGTTCTCGCTGCGCGGTTTTCACAGCGCCGTGCTGAATACGGGGACGATGCCGCTGGGGGCGCTGGAGAGGGAAGTGGAGCGGTATGTGGACGTGGTGAAGGGCAAGTAAGAACCCCCACCCTGCCCTCCCCCGCTTCGCGGAGGAGGGGAAGATCCGATTCCCTCCTCCGCGAAGCGGGGAGGGGAAGATCCGATTCCCTCCTCCGCGAAGCGGGGGAGGGCCAGGGAGGGGGCTTTCCGGACTACCGCACCGGCGCCGACACCGCCGCCCCCACATCCTTCACGAAAAACACCAGGATCTTCGCCGGCTGCGTTGCGCTCGCATTGCGCGAAACACTGTGAATGTCGGTTGGCGCTTCATAGAACGTATCGCCGACCTGCAACGTCTTCTCCTCGCCGCCGGCCACCTGCATGACCACGCTGCCTTCGAGTACGTACACGAAGGTGTTGGCATTGTGGCGATGGCTCGGCGACGCGCCGCCGGGCGCGTATTCGACCGTCAGCATCAGGCCTTCCTTGCCTGCGACGTCCGGCAGTGCCCTGGTGAACAGCGGCGTCACTTTCGCCGGCGGCGCGTCGGCTGCGTGCGCGTGCAGCAGCGTCATGGCCATGAATACCGCGAATCCCGTTCGTGCTGCGAACGACGTCATGTTCTGCTCCTGCTTCAGTTGGTGTGGGCTTTGGCCAGGCTGCCCGGCCGATAGTCGCCGGCGACGTAGCGCAATGGAATGGCGAAGCGATTCCAGCCGTTGATCTCGACGATGGCAAGGGTCAGCGCCAGCAATTCCGCTTCGCCGAATTGCGATCGCGCCTGCGCGTATACCGGATGGGCGACGTCCTGATGCTCCAGCTTCGTGACCGCTTCGGCCCAGGCGAGGGCGGCACGTTCGCGCTCGGTGTAGCAATTCGCTTCGCGCCAGGCGCTGAGCAGGTACAGGCGCTGCTCGGTTTCGCCGGCGGCACGGGCTTCCTGGGTGTGCATGTCGATGCAGAAGCCGCAACCGTTGATCTGCGATACGCGTGTGCGCACCAGTTCGATCAACGACAGCTCCAGCGTCGACTTGCGTACGACGGCCTGCAATCCGTGCATCGCTGCGGCGATGTCCTTCATCTTGTGCGGGTCGAAAGCAATTCGCTCGGTCATGCGGGTTCTCCTTCGAGGACTGACACCCTCAAGACGGCCCATCCGCTGAGGCCGTGACAGCTCACAATGAAAACGCAGCGAGCTTGTCCGGATTGCGGATGCTGAAGAATGCCTGGATGCGTTCGCCGTCCGTCTCGACCGCGATCAATGACTGCAGCCGGCCATCTTCCAGGAAGGCGATGCCGGGCTCGCCGTTGATCTGCACGATCCGATGCTCGACGGCCCGGCCCTGCGCCTGCGCTTGCCGGTAGCGGCGCGCGACCACGTACCAGAGCCTGGAGATGCGCTCCGCCCCGAGCAGCGGACGACTGACGGCCGCCGCCTTGCCGCCGCCGTCCGACGTCATCACGGCGTCGTCCGCGAACACCGCCATGATCTGCTGCCGGTCGCCGTTGGCCACTGCGCCGATGAACTTGCGCAGCATCCGCGTACGCGTTGTCTCGTCCACGACGAATCGCCGCCGGCGCGCGGTCAACCGCTCGCGTGCCCGATGCACCATCTGCCGGCAGGCGGACTCCGATTTCCCCAATGCATCTGCGATGTCGACGTAATCGTCATCGATGATGTCGTGCAGGATGAATGCCGCGCGCTCTTCCGGCGCCAGCGCTTCGAGCATCGCCATGAAGGCGATGGACACATCGCTGTCGAGCTCGGCCGCGGCTTCGGGCGTCTGCGTGTCGGCTTCGCCGAGCGGCTCGGGCAGCCACGGGCCGAAATACGCTTCGCGCTCCACTTTCAAATGCCGCAGGCGATCGATCGACAGGCGTGTCGTCGCCGTCGTCAGCCACGCTTCCGGCGACTCGACCTGCGCCGTGTCGGCGTTGTGCCAGCGCAGGTAGGCATCCTGCAGCACGTCTTCCGCATCGGCCTTCGTGCCCAGCATGCGGTAGGCAATGCCGAACAGGCGGGCGCGATGCCGCGTGAATATGTCAGCCTTCGCAGACATCGGTCCTCGATTGCATGCGTCCATCACCCGAGACGTGCGACGACGTCGAGCTGTGACAACCGCGATTGTAGGCGACTGTTGCCCGCGGCCCGCCCGTCACGATTTCCGGGCAGGTCTGCCCGCGAGGGCCTTGGCGCATCGCGTCGTTAACAAATCAGCACACTCGATTGCGGGTCGCTGGCGGCGCCATTCTTGTTCGTCAGCGCGCGGCCCACTAGCATGAGGACTGCCCCACCCAATGCAGACTCAGCCCATGAAAAGCGCACTACTCACGAAACATTCGCCCGTCGGCGCCCTCGTTGTGGCGATGAGTCTTTCGGCAATCCCGTTTGCCCCGGCCGGCGCGCAGGCGCCCGCAGCGACCCAGGGAAAACCCTGGGTCATACCGCGCACGCTCGATGGAAAACCCGACCTGCAGGGCAACTGGAGCAACGAAACCCAGACACCCTTCGAACGGATGGGAAATCAGGGACCCACGCTGACCGACGAGCAGGCGGCTGCGCTCGAAAAGCGCGCCAGGGACGTGGAGGAATACCGCAACCAGCCCACCGATCCCAACGAGAAAGCGCTCAAGGGAGGCGTCGGCAACGATCTGGCGCCGGTCGAAGGCGAACCCACGTTCGTCGAACGGATCGCGCAGGCCGCCGGCGGCAATGTCGGCGGCTACAACGGCTTCTGGCTCGATCCCGGCCACCAGGTCATCCGCATCGACGGCGTCGTGCGCAGTTCCATCCTCGTCGATCCGCCCAACGGCCGCATCCCCGCGCTGACTGCCGCGGGCAAACAGCGCATGGCGGAACGCATGGCCCAGTCGAGGAAATTCGGCGAGTTCGACGGCCCCGAAGTCCGGTCGCTCTCCGACCGCTGCCTCACTTCATTCGGATCGAATGCCGGTCCGCCGATGCTTCCGAACTACTTCTACAACAACAACTACACGATCGTTCAGTCGAAGGACACCGTCATGATCCTGACGGAAATGGTCCATGACGCACGCATCATCCGGCTGGGAGCCGCCAGGCACGTCCCGCCGCAGGTGCGCCCGTGGTTCGGCGATTCGATCGGACACTGGGAAGGCGACACGCTGGTGGTCGAGACCACGAACATCAATCCGATCCAGCTCGCGCAATCGGGCGGGCTGGGTCCCTACCGCGGAGCATCCGAGAAAGTGAAGGTGACCGAACGCTTCACGCGCACCGGTCCGGACGTGCTGCTCTACAAGTTCACGGTGGAAGATCCGGAGACGTTCACCGCACCCTACAGCGGCGAGCTGCCTTTCAACCGCATCGACGAACCCATCTACGAGTACGCCTGCCACGAAGGGAACTACGCGCTTCCGAGCATGCTGGCGGGCGCACGCGAAGAGGAACGGACGCGGGCGGAACAGAAGAAGGAATAGCGGCGGCAGCGCTCGACTGCGTCGCGAGAACGCAGCACAAGAAAACGGCGGAGCCCTTGCGGACTCCGCCATTCCCTGCTCGAGCATGAATCCATGCGGACAAGGTACCCGCACGGCAACTGCATCGGAGCGTCCGTCCGTTGGGAACCTCGGTCGCGCGCGTGACGAAAGCCTGCGCGCACTCAAGGCCTACCGGGCGGCGCGAGCCGTCGACTCAGCGACGAACCTCGCCAACCAGTACACCCAGAGTTGCGACCGAACCAACGTTTGAATGTGCCACTTGGATCACCTCCTTCAGTTGCCGTGGGCTGATTGCCGACACGCAGCCGCCCACCGAAGCCGCGCGCCGATACCGGGAATTCTATCGACGACAGCTTGCGGCGTCAGGGGAGATTTCAAGACCTGAGGCAGTCGCAAACACCAGGGACAGAGGCACCGGCGCAACCGCGCTCACTCGAACAGACTGACGATGCTCTGGTATTTCTCGATGTACCACCGGTTCTCGTTGTTGTATCTCGGGATGGTCACCGGACGGACGTTCGCGCCTTCCGCCTTCCATACGCACGGACAAGCCACCGACCTTCCCGCGGGCTGCGTGCCCGGGCGGCTCAGTTCGTCGAGCCCGACATTCATTCGACTCAGCACCCGATAGAGCTTCGTGACGTTGCGGGGACCGCCGTTGTACGCGGCGACCGGAAAGATGCCCAGCACCGCAGGGTTGTCGCGATACGCCAGGCGAATGTCCGATCGCATTCCCGCGAGTTCCAGATCCAGCAGGCAGACGGCCGCTTTCATGGCGTTCAGCAGATTCGTCGCACCGCGCTCGAAATCCGGATCGAGCTTTGCGCGTGGGCAGCGTCTGACCACGAGCGAATAGGTTCCGTTTCCCCTGCGGTCGGTGAATTGCATTGGCCCGAGCGCATTGGCGCTCGAGACGCTGTATCGATACGCCTCCTCCTGCTTGAGCCCGTACTGGCTCAGCACTTCCTCGAAGGCGAGCGTCTGCTTTCTGACGTAGTCGGTGTCATCGGTCTGCTCGATGACGGCAAGCGTGGTGATGACCTGCAGAGGAATGGCATCGGCGAGCAGTTCCCCGGGGAAAGCGGCACTCGGCACCTGCGCGAGGCGCAGTTCCTCGATCGCCTGGCGCGCCGTGGCGACCAGAAACTCCTTGCCGCCGCTGACGAAGCCCGGATCGAAGGTGTCTTCGGTGAAAGGCAGATAGACGATCGGCTTCGCGGTCTGGACGACGGCGCGCCACTGCCTGCGCTTGAGCAGGTTGTTGTCGAAGACGGGGAACTTCCGTCCGTAGACCTTCAAGGGCTCGCCGTCCTGCGAGAAGGAGAACATCAGCCGCTCGGCACCGGTGCCCTTCACGTGCCGCGCCTGGATACCGGGAGTGAGATTGCGAAAGGGCAGCGGCTTGCGACCGGGCGTCCAGTTGATCGGCGGCCGCGGCAGCTCGATGTGGGCGATGGACCATTCCTGTTTCGTATCGCTCCACAGCGCAAAGGCCACGGGACGACCGCGCAGAACCTGATTCCTGCCCTTGCCGGTGAAGACGTACTGGAGTTCGACGTCGCGGAGACGGATCTGCGCGTCGGCGACCAGATCGTGAATCACCTCGTAACGCCTGATGTTGCGACCCTGGACGATGACTTCCTCGGGACCCGCCTCGGGCTGCTCCGACTCGGCAACCGCAATCGGAACCTCGCCCTCCTCCTGCCGGGAAGCGGGAGCCGCTGCTTCGGCGGGCGGTTCGTTCGACGGCATCGCCGCCGTCGCAGGCGCGTCGATCAGCGTCGGCTCGCTTTCATCGGAGTCGCCGCCGGTCGTCGCGCATCCGGCACAGAAAAGGAACAGCAGCAGGAGCGTCAGCGGAGCCGTTTTCATCGGGCTCATGCTATCTCGTTTGGGCCAGCGCCAGGCGATGCTCAGTTTCCCGGCCTGCTCACCACGGTAAATCCATCGGCGAAGTACGGCGTCTCGGCAAAGCAGCTCGTCGGAACGCCGCGATGTTCGGTGTAGTGAAGCTGGAGTTCCTGGCCGACTGCGCCGGACAGCTTCTTTGCGACTTCTTCGTCGCGAACGCTGAAATCCCATAGCTGGGGCGCAACGCCGCCGACGACATACAGCGCGAGCTGGCCTTCGTACGTCTTGCAGATCCAGCCCTTCTTGGAAAACTTGAGCAGCACGCCGGCGCGGTCGCCGGCGGAATACGACCAGCTCAGCGCGAACCAGGTCCAGAGAATGACGCCCAGCACCAGCAGGGCAAGCACGATCCACACCGCGCGTTTGAATCCGCCGCCGCGCCGAACGGCACTGTCCGCGACCATGGGTTGTTCCTTGGTGTCTGTCGAGCCGTGAGGCGGAAATCGATGGCGACGCTGAGTTCAATTCGGGGAAGGCGATGCCGCGGGATCATACAGCGGCCCCTGCGCCGTATAAATGCGCCTGATCTCTTCGATCGTATCCGCCTGCTCCACCGGCTTGTCCGGTCGATACGCTTTCACGCGCGCGAAGCGCAGCGCGTAGCCGCCTTCGTATTGCGAACTCGCCTGGATGTCGTTGAAGGCGATCTCGACGACCATCTCCGGGCGCACGTGCACCGTGTAGCTGTCGCGATGCGTCTCGCGCGCCAGAAATTCCTTCGTCTGCCATTCGAGCATCGCGTCGGTCAGACCCTTGAAGGTCTTGCCGAGCATCACGAAGCCGCCGCTGGCCGGATCGCGCGCCCCGAGATGCAGGTTCGACAGCCAGCCCTTGCGCCGGCCGCTGCCCCACTCGGCCGCCAGCACCACCAGATCGAGCGTGTGAACGTGCTTGATCTTGAGCCAGCTCGCGCCGCGGCTGCCGGCTTCGTAGGCCGAATCCAGCGACTTCGCCATGACGCCTTCATGGCCGCTCGCCAGGGCGCGGTCGTAGAAATCCGTCGCGACATCGACATCGCGCGTCGCGAGACGGGGAATGCGGATCGATTCGGGCAGCACGCGCTCCATCGCCGCAAACCGCTCGCGCGCGGGACGATCCGCGAGACTTTCTTCATCCAGCAACAGGCAATCGAAGAAGTAGACATGCAGCGGCAATTCGGCGCGCAGCGCATCGACATCGAGCTTGCGACCGAAACGTCGCATCGTGACCTGGAACGGCAGCGGACGACCTGTTGCATCGAGCGCGACGGTTTCGCCGTCGAGCACGATCTGTCGTGCATCGATCGTACGCACGGCCTCCACGACTTCAGGAACGGCCGCTGTCACGTCGTTGAGACTGCGCGTGTAGACACGCACCTCGTCTCCCGCCTTGTGAACCTGCACCCGCGCGCCGTCGACTTTCCATTCGAACGCAACGTCGCTGCTCAGTTGCTCGAGCGCATCGGCCACGTCGGTTGCGGTCTGCGCCAGCATCGGTGCAATCGGCGACAGCACTTCGATCCGGAATCTTTCCAGGCCAGCCAGACCCTGTGTCAGAGCGACATGCGCCAGGCCACCGACATGGCCCGAATACATGGACGCGCGCCGCACGTCGGCTACTGGCAGCTTGGCCGCTTCGGCAATCGCATCGACCATCAGACCGGCCAGCGCGCCCTGGCGCAGTTCTCCCACGAGCAATCGCAGCAGGAAGCTCTGCTCGTCCGCGGTCGCGCGGCCCAGCAGATCCCCGAGTATCGACTTGCGCCGCGCCGCCGAGCCTGCGCCGCGCATACCCTGCAGCAGGGTCAGCACGTCATCTACGTCCCGCAGTGTCAGGGTGGCCGGCACCGCCGGCGCTACCTGTGCCGATGGCTGCAGCACCGAGTAGCCGACGCCGATCTTGCCCTGGCGTGTTTCTCCCGCCAGCCACAGCACACCGATTTCGATCTCGTCCGGCGCCAGAGCCTGCAGGCACTGCGCCAGCTCGCGCAATTTAGCGAGCCGGCTGCGCGTGGCGGCAACGCGGGCGGAGGCGGCAACGAGGTCGGCGAAAAGCACGGCGGTAGATCTTCGCTCGCTATTCCTTGTCGCGCTGGTACCAGCGCTGCCGGCGCTGGCCGAACTGCATCTCCAGCGCGATGCCGAGTTCGGGCGTGGCCTCGCGTTCCTCGTAGAGCTTTTCGCGCGGCCACGCGACGCCGGCGCGCAATTCGAGGAACAGCCAGTCCGGGTTGCGGAACTGGCGACGCATGATCAGTCGCGCAGCGGTGCGGGTGATCTGCACTTCATTGTCGGTCGCGCCTTCGATCTGCGCCTGCCAGGCCAGGCCCATGCGATCACCGACGCTCTGGAACAGCGTCACCTGCGAATACCATTCCAGGCCCTTGGTCTCCTCGGTGTACTTGCCGAGATTGGCCCAGCGCAGCAGGAAGCGATCGGACAAGGCACGATCGAGATAGAGCCGCGTGGTGCTGCCGAAGCCTTCGGAGTTCTGCCAGAAGACGGTTTCGCGACCGCTGAAGACATAGTGCTCCGCGAAGTTGCGCACGATCTCGTAGCGTGTGCGGGCATAGGGATCGAGCGGCATATCCAGGCGCACGCCGACACTGGCGTCGAAATCGTTGCCGGTGCGCTTCGGATTCGCGTATCCCAGGCCCAGCAGCACGCTGTCGTCTTCGAGACTGCCGAACTGCCGCGAGGGCAATGCGTCGAAGTCGTCTTCGACGTCGCTGATGTAGTCCTCTTCGCCGACGCGCCCGGCGAAGGCCGAGATCCGCTCGTCCCATTGCGGCAGTTGCAGCCGGATGCGGAAACGCAGCCGCGGATCGAAACCGTCGTAGTCGCTCCAGAGCGTACCGACGGAAAGCGTGCCGTAGGTTTCCCGATATTCCTCGTACAGCATCTGGTCGCCGAACAGCCCATCGAGCCACGCGGACGAGGCACAGGCGGCGATCGACAGCTGGCGCCGGGCGCGTTCGAGCATGTTGAGCGCCTTCTCGTCATGCATTTCCGCACAGACATCCATGGCGCCCAGTTCCTCGGCCGTGGGTTTGACGGGTTCGAGGGTTTCGGGCACGACCGGAACTTCCACCGCCGGCGGGGTGGGCGGTGCCGCATCCTCCTGCGCATGCACGGCGGCTGCCATGAGCAGCCACAGCATCGTCAGGCGCACGGCCGCACGGTGCGATCCGCTCATAGGTCTCCGACTGCGCAACGAACCGTTCGCCTGCCCATGGGAATATTCTCCTGCCCCGAGGGGCGCCCGCAGTATGCCGCGTCTTCCATGATTGCTCCTGAGGAGAATTCTGCGGATGGGCGTCGAGTTCCCGCAGGCCCGATGCGGACGATGCCTAATCGGTTGCGACGATTGATAATGCCCGTGGGCTCGTGTCTAGTGCCGCTTCTCTCCGGAAACGGACGACGATCATGACGCGTCACCTCTTCGAAGCCGAACACGAACAGTTCCGCGATTCCGCACGCCGCTTCTTCCAGAGCGAAATCGGGCCGAATGGCGCGCGCTGGCGCGATCAGGGGTTTGTCGATCGCGACGCGTTCCGCAAGGCCGGCGAGCAGGGCTACCTGCTCATGTGGGCCGATCCGGAATACGGCGGCGCCGGCGTGCGCGACTTCCGCTACGAACAGATCCTGATCGAGGAAAACACCAGGCATGGCGAAGGCGGCTTCTTCATGACGCTGCATTCGCGCCTCGTCGCACCGTACATCGGCGCCCTGGGCACGCCGGAACAGAAGGCGCGGCTGCTGCCGAAGTGCATCAGCGGCGAAACCATCCTCGGCATCGCCATGACCGAGCCCGGCGCCGGCAGCGACCTCGCCGGCATTCGCACGCGCGCGGAAGACCAGGGCGATCACTGGCTGCTGAACGGCTCGAAAACCTACATCTCCAATGGCCAGATCGGCGACGTGTTCATCGTCGTGGCGCGCACCGATCCCGAGAAACGCCACGGACTCGGCCTGTTCATCGTCGAGCGCGACATGGAAGGGTTCCGGCGCGGCCGCAACCTGAGGAAGATGGGCCTCAAGGCGCAGGACACCTCCGAGCTGTTCTTCGATGACGTGAAGGTGCCGAAGCACAACGTGCTCGGCGAACCCGGCAAGGGATTTCATTCCCTGACGCACTTTCTCGCCGAGGAACGCCTGATCACCGCCGCGGGCGCCATCTCGGTCGCACAGCACGCCTTCGACATCACGCTGCAGTTCGTGAAGGAACGCAAGGCGTTCGGCCAGCCGATCGGGACGTTCCAGCACTCGCGCTTCAGGCTCGCACAGATGCGCGCCGAGATCGATGCGCTGCAGGTGTATGTCGACCACTGCGTGCTGGAACACAACGCCGGCCGGCTGGACCCTGTCGCCGCGGCGAAGGTGAAACTGCTCACGACCGAACTGGAAGGCCGCGTCGTCGACGAATGCGTGCAACTGCACGGCGGCGCAGGCTACATGGAGGAGTATCCGATCTGCCGCATGTACACCGGCGCGCGCATCAGCCGCATCCTCGCCGGCAGCAATGAAATCATGCGCGAGATCATCGGCCGCTCGCTGGAACTCGATGATCGGAAGCTGACGAAGAGTTAGATTCTTCTGTAGGTCAGGCTTCAGCCTGACTCTCGAAGGCCGGCTGTGACCGAAGGAAATCCCGCGGGAAAGCCGGCCCCACAATTCACAGGACACGAATGCAAACATCGACCACCGACCCCGCCATCATCAGCGTCTGGCGCTGGCAGTGGCTCATCGCCCTGTTCATCGTCTTCCTGGTCGCCACGGCCACGCTGCTGCCGCGCAGCGGCAGCCTCTGGGCCAGCGCGCTGATCGTCCTCGGGCTCTCCGGCGTGCTGCTCGTCTGGCTCTGGCCGCCGACCTACTACCGTCATCTGCGCTATGGCGTCGACGCCACCGGCATCGTGATCGAACGCGGCGTTCTCTGGCGCTCGCACATCGCCCTGCCCCGCGCCCGCATCCAGCACACCGATGTATCGCAGGGTCCGCTGCAGCGCCGCTATGGCGTCGGCACGCTCAAGCTCTACACCGCCGGCAGCCGGCACACGATGATCGAACTGCCGGGCCTTGCGCATCCGGACGCCATCGCATTGCGCGATGCGCTGCTGGCGGAGAGCACGACCAGTGGCGTCTGAGACGGATTTCCAGCCCGAACTGCGCCTGCATCCGCTGTCGTGGCTGTTCGCACTCGCGACCTTCATCCGCCAGTTCATCGTGCCGGTGATCGCGTTCATGATCTTCGGTGCACGCAATGACGCGGAGCTGTGGGGCGCGCTGATTCTCGTGCCGCTGCTCGTCGGTGCGCTGTGGCAGCAATGGCTCTATCGCTACGGCTTCGGGCCGCGCGGCCTGGTGATCAAGGAAGGCCTGTTCTTCCGCAATCTGCGGCAGATCGAGTATCCGCGCATCGAGAACATCGACGTGAAGCGCGGCCTGCTGCACCGGCTGCTCGGTGTCGCGGAAGTCAGCATCGCCACCTCCACCGGCGGCAAGGCCGAAGCGACGATCCGCGTCCTGAGTCTCGAAGCGACGCAGGAGCTGCGCGACCAGGTCTTCAATCGCGGCCGGCCCGCGCCGACGCACGCCGCCCCGGCAGCGCAGGATGAAGTGTTGCTGCAACTGCCGCCCGCGGAGCTGATCCGCTACGGCCTGATCGACAACCGCGGCATGATCGTGGTGGCCGCACTGTTTGGTTTTCTGTATCAGGCGGGGACGTTCGAGATATCGCGCCAGAGCGCCGCGGTGTGGTTCGAGCAGTCGCAGTTGAGCCATCTCGCGGCGCTCGGCATCGCGATGCAGGCGGGCCTGGCGCTGGCGGGCCTCGTGACATTCGTCCTGACACTGCGACTGCTGTCGGTCGGCTTCGCGCTGGTCACGCTGTTCGATTTCACGCTGACGCGGCACGGACAGGATCTGCGCGTACGGCACGGCCTGCTCACCCGGCTCGCACTCACGCTGCGCATCCCGCGCATTCAGTCCGTCCACCAGACGCAGTCGCTGCTGCATCGTCTGTTCGGCCGCGTCTCGCTGCGCGTCGATCTCGCCGGCGACAGCAGTTCCTCGCAGGACGGCAAGCAGCAGTCGCAGGTTCGCACGCGCTGGCTGGCGCCGATCTGCACGCCGATGCAGGCCAAGGCGCTGATGGCAGTCGCGTTGCCGGACGTCGATTTCGCGGGCGAGCCGAACTGGCAGCCGCTGGCGCCGCACGCGCGGCAGCGCCTGTTCCGCCAGAGCGTCTATTTCGCGACGTTCGTCGCCGCGGCGATCACGCTCGCACTGCATCTGCTGCCCGAAGCACCGTTCGAGCCGGATGCGCGCTGGATCGTCGCCTTCCTCGCGGTGATGCTGGTGCTGGGCTGGTGGCGTGCCGATCTGTACGTGAAGCACACGCGCTGGGCGCTGACGCCCGACGCCGTGCTGTTCCGTTACGGCTGGCTGACCCCACGGCTGATCGTGACGCCGCGCAATCGCCTGCAGTCCGTGCAACTCACGGCCTCGCCCTTCGATCGTCGTCACCGCATGGCGAACGTGTCCGTGGATACGGCCGGCGGCAGTGCGATGAGCGATCGCATCGCCATCCGATTCCTGCCGCGCAGGATCGCGCGAGCGCTGGCGCTGCGGCTGTATCACTCGCATATCGACCGGGCAGGCCGGTGACGCAGGAATCGTCCCTCTTCCTGTGGGGCCGGCTTCCTGTGGGGCCGGCTTTAGCCGGCCATCTTCCTGTAGGCCTCAGCCTGACATCCGGACGGCCGGCTAAAGCCGGCCCCACAGGAAGATGAAGAAGACCCTTACTGCATCACCCGCACCGGCAGCGGCACATTGCACACATCGATGCGTCCCGCCGGCACCTTGTACCCGTCGTCGCGGCGATTGCGGCGGCGAAGGCGACGGACCGCAGAATCGAAAACATGAGGGTTGACCATTGCACTAGCAGAGCCCGATCTTCTGCGCAGTTCCGCCGCAACTCAATCACGACCTGTGATCTTCCATGTCGGGGCAGCAACGCGGGCCGTGCATGGCAGAGTTTGGCGCAGGGCATGCCACCCCTCTACGGGACTTGCTTCTCCCGCCTGAACCCCCGCATCGCCGCCGCGACCCGCACGCGCTTCCAGCGGAACGTGCCGCGCTTGTATTTCTTCAACCAGCCATCGGTCTCGTCGAGAAAGATGCTGGACTGCATCGCATCGCCGGCATCGCTGCCCGCCTGCTCCTGCTGCAGGGACTCGATCACCGAGCGGAAGTAGTAGTGATTGAACAGACGGTTGAACTCCGTGTAGTAGATGTCGGCGACGCGGCGATGGCCGCGGATGATGAGCATGTTCTCGTCGTTCTCGTTCTCCGACGCCGCGCTGAAATTCGCCGAGCCGGTGACGACGATGGGATCGTCGCTCAAGGGGTCGACCAGCAGGAACTTGCTGTGGATGAAGCTCACGTGCGTGTTGAGCCCGAGGCCGCGTGCGCTCGTTTCCTTCGCCCATTGATGCAGCGGCGTGCGCAGGAACGAGCCCCAGGCCATGTAGACGTTGTTGCTGCGATTGATCTCGATGAACGGCTGCGCACTGTTGGCCGCGGGCTGATCCTTCTTTTCCAGCAGCAGGAAGCTGATGTGGCTCTGGTCGCTGTTGTCCTTCAGCAGCTCCTTGAATTCGCGATTGACGCCGAAGGCGAGCGTCACGCACGCCTGCTGCCGCGCGGTGTCGAGCAGTTCGCCGTAGAGATTCATGGCCTTGTCGCCGCGTCGCGGACTCAGCACCGGTGTGATGCCGGCGACGATCTGCGCCTTGCTCCCGGGCACCGGCGTCAGCGTCTCGACGCGGGTCCGCAACGCCGCGTTCTTGCTGCGCACGGTTGCGGGATCGTCGCCTGACGCGCCGCCGGGATCGGTCTGCAGCAGATTCCAGTAGTCGCGAAAGATCTTCGCCACCGCCGCACTGCGCACCCAGTGTCCGACGTTGGCCTGGCCGTGAATGCCGCCGACCGACAGGTTCGTCGAGCCGGTCCACACGGCCGACGGCCGGGCGTCCTTGCCTTTGAGCAGCACCATGAACTTGTTGTGCTGGATGCTGGCCTTGCGGGCTTCGCGCAGCGTGACGGCGCTGCGCGGGATCTGCGCCTGTCGCAGCATGTCGAGATTGTCGTCGCGGGGAAAACTGTCGGCGTTCTGCTTGGCATCGAGGATCAGCCTCACGGTCACGCCGCGTGTCTGCGCCGCACGCAGTTCCAGCGCCATCGGCAGGTAGCGGAATTCATAGAAGCAGCCGAGCAGCGTGTCGCCCTTGCGGGCGCGGCGCACGAATTCGAGCAGGGCCTCGTCGAGATCGCGGCTCAGCCATTGCGCTGCTTCGACCTTCTTCTCTTCCGTGGGCTGCCGGTCGGGCGGCTTGTTGCCGAATTTTCTTTCGTAGGCCTGGCTGCTGGCGACGCCGCGATTGAAGAACACGTCGTGGCGTCCGCGCGTGAACAGCGGTTCCGTACGCACTTTGATGTGAATCGGTGCGGCGCTGCGATCGAGGCGGCGGGCCGTGCCTTTCAGCGGGTGAAAGAGGTATTCGTACGGCCGGTCCGGCTTGCCGGTGAAGTCGTCCCACACGAAGCTCTGCACCGGATGATTGAATGTGCTGACACTGAGCTGCGGTGCCGGCTGCGGGATCACCGACCGGAACACCTTGAAACCGGCCATGTAGTAGCGCTGCTTCTCGATGCGATCGATCCGCTCCACCGCGAAGCCGAGCAGTCCGCGGGTGCTGGCCTGCTGCGCGTCGATGGCGAAGGACACGGTGTTCACGCCGGTCACTGCGAACACCTGGTAACCGGCGGTCTTGCGCGACTTGAAACGCATGGCGTTGTGTCCTGATTCGAGTTGCACGAGCGTCCACCTGCACCGATGCTGCAGCCAGTGGCCGGAAGGGACGCCAACCTGACAATGCCGTCAGGAAATTTCCCCGACGGGCGGCGGGCCACGCAGAAATCCGCCGCAAGTTGAATCCCTCAATGCGTTGACCGTGGTGCACAATGGCGGTCGCGCGATCGACGGGAATCTGCAATGCCGAGACAGGTTTGTTACCGACTTCAATGCACTGCCTGGTCGGCCCTCGCGGCGGCCGTGCTGCTGACGACCGCGTGCAGCAAGCCGGCAGCGACCGGCCCCGGCAATCCGGGCGCGCCGGGCGTTTCCGCCACCGTCCCGGTGATTTCGGCACCTGTCGTCTCGCGGCCGCTCGGCACGCAGATCGAAGCCGTCGGCACGGCCCGCGCCAACGAATCCGTCGACGTCACTTCCAAGAGCTCCAACATCGTCACGGCCATCCGCTTCGAGGAAGGCGACTTCGTGCGACGCGGCGACGTGCTGGTCGAACTGGACAGCGCCGAGGCGCGCGCAACGCTGGCCGAAGCACAGGCCGCACTCGCCGACAGCGAGAGCCAGTTCAATCGCAGTCGCGAACTCTATGCGCAGCAGGCGCTGTCCGTATCGCAGCTCGATCAGATCGAAGCGACGCTGAAGGTCAACCGCGCCCGCGTGAACGCGGCCAGCGCGCGGCTTTCCGACACCGTCATCCGCGCCGGCTTCGACGGCCGCACGGGCTTTCGGCGCGTCAGCGTCGGCAGCCTGGTGAGTCCCGGCACGGTCATCACGACGCTGGACGACACCTCGACCATCAAGCTCGATTTCACGGTGCCGGAAACCTATTTCTATCTGCTGAAGAAAGGCCTGGCGGTGACCGCGAATTCCGCCGGCCTGCCCAACCGGCCATTCGAAGGCAAGGTGACCAACATCGATTCACGCATCGATCCGGTGACGCGATCGGTGACGGTGCGCGCCGACATCCCGAACCGCGACGGCGCGCTGCGACCCGGCATGTTCATGACCGTCGTGTTGCAGGGCGCGGTGGTGGCCACGCTGCTCGTGCCCGAGGCCGCGATCATTCCCGAGCAGGGACGCATGTACGTGTTCGTCGTCGATGGCGAAGTGGCGCATCGCCGCGAAGTGAAGATCGGACGGCGCCGCCCGGGTGAAGTCGAAATCGTCAGCGGCGTGAAGGAAGGCGAACGCGTCGTCGTCGACGGCACGCAGAACCTGCGCGACGGCACGGCCATACGCGAACAGGCGCAGGCGCCGTCGACAGTCAGCTCATGAAACTCTCCGAAACCTCCGTCCGCCGGCCCGTGCTGGCCATCGTGATCAGCCTGCTGCTGATCATCTTCGGCCTGGTCTCGCTCGATCGCCTGCCGGTACGCGAGTATCCGGACGTCGACCGGCCGGTCGTTTCCATCACGACCAACTACAGCGGCGCGTCGGCACAGGTGATCGAAACGAAGATCACGCAGGTGGTCGAGGATTCCATCGCCGGCATCGAAGGCATTCTCAAGATCGAGTCCGAGAGCGAGGACGAACGCTCGCAGGTGCGCATCGAGTTCGACATCAGTCGCGACATGGACGCCGCGGCCAACGACGTGCGCGACCGCGTCGCGCGCGTGCTCGGCAACCTGCCGGAGGAATCCGATCCGCCGGAAGTGATCAAGGCCGACGCCAGCGCCGAGGCCATCATGTTCCTCAACTTCAGCATGCCGGGCATGTCGATGCTCGAGGTCACCGACTACGCCGAGCGCAATCTGGTCGACCGGTTCTCGACCGTGCCCGGCGTGGCGCGCGTCAGCATCGGCGGCGGACGCCGTTACGCGATGCGCATCTGGGTCGACCGGCAGGCGCTCGCCGCGCGGCAGATGACGGTGACGGACATCGAAGACGCGCTGCGTCGCGAGAACATCGAACTGCCGGCGGGGCGGCTGGAATCGCAGACGCGCGAGTTCTCGCTGCGCACGCTGGTGGGTCTCGACACCGAGGACGACTTCCGCAATCTCGTCATCACGCGCGGTCAGGACGGTCATCTGATCCGTCTGGGCGAAGTCGCGACCGTGCAGCTCGGTGCGGAGAACGAACGCAGCGACATGCGCCTGAACGGCAAGGCCGGCGTTGGCATCGGTATCGAAGCGCAGTCGAAGGGCAACACGCTCGACATCGTGCGCGGCGTACGTGCCGAAGTGGAACGCATCCGGCAGACGCTGCCGGCCGGCGCGCTGCTCGCCGTTTCCATGGACAACGGCATCGCCATCGAAGCCGCCCTGCACGAAGTCGTGATCGCCATCGTCTTCGCGCTGATCTCGGTGCTCGCCGTGATCTATGCGTTCCTCGGCAATCTGCGCGCGACGCTGATTCCCGCGGTGACGATTCCGGTGTCGATCATCGCCTCGTTCGTGGTGATGTACGCGTTCGGCTATTCGGTGAACGTGCTGACGCTGCTGGGGCTCGTGCTCGCCATCGGCCTGGTCGTGGACGATGCCATCGTGGTGCTCGAGAACGTGCACCGTCGCACCGAACTCGGCGAAGCGCCGCTGGTCGCCGCGGTGCGCGGCAGTCACGAAATCGGCTTCGCCGTCATCGCCACGACGCTGACGCTGGCCGCCGTGTTCGTGCCCATCTCCTTCCTGCCCGGCGATCTCGGCCGCCTGTTCCGCGAGTTCGGTTTCACGCTGGCCGCATCGGTGCTGTTCTCGGCGCTGGTCGCACTGACGCTGACGCCGATGCTCGCGTCCAAGCTGCCGGCGGATGCCTTGCAGCGCGGGCGCGTCTCGCATGCGATCGACCGTTTCTTCCAGCGGCTGTCGGGCCTGTACGACCGGTATCTGCGTTCGCTGATCGCCCGCCCGTGGCTGGTGGTGGCCGCCGTCGCCGTGCTGTCGGTGTTCGGTGCGCTGACGTTCCGTTCGATTCCTTCGGAATTCGCGCCGGTCGCCGACGTGGGCCGCGCCTACATCACGATCGAAGGTCCGGAGGGCGCGAGCTTCCAGTACATGGACGACTACGCGCGCCAGCTCGAACAGATCGTCTTCCGGGAAATGGAAAAGTACGGCGACATCGAGCGCGTCATGATGCGCGTGCCGAATGCCTTCGGCGGCGGTTCCACCGGCGACGTCAACTCGGCGCGCGCCATCGTCATGCTCAAGAACTGGAGCGAACGCAAGCGTTCGGCGAGCGAGATCACGCAGTCGCTGATGGTCGAAGCACAGAAGCTGCCCGGCGTACGCGCCTCGGCGGGACAGCCCGGCAGCCTCGGCCGTCGCGGCTTCGGCCAGCCGGTGGAAGCGGTGATCGGCGGTCCCGACTACGAAACGCTGTCGGCCTGGCAGGCCAAGCTCCTGCCGCTCGCGCAGGCCAACCCGGGCCTGCGGAACGTCGACACCAGCTACAAGGAACGCAAGCCGCAGATCCGCGTGTCGGTGGACCGTGATCGCGCCGCCGATCTCGGCGTCTCGCTGGAGACGGTCGGCCGCACGCTCGAAACCGTGCTCGGCTCGCGTGTCGTCACGCGTTACATCGATCGCGGTCGCGAGTACGACGTGATGCTGCAGGCCAGCGAAGACGCGCGCCAGACGGTCACCGATCTCACGAACATCCGCGTCCGTTCGAGCCGCACCGGCGAACTGATCCCGCTGTCGAACGTCGTGAAACTCGAGGAAGTCTCCGGCGCCGTCGAACTCGCGCGCTTCAATCGCCTGCGCGCGATAGAAATCCGCGCCAGCCTCGCGCCGGGCTACGAGATCGGCGAGGCGGTGAAATGGTTCCAGGACACGGTCGCGAAGGAACTGCCGCCCGAAGCCACGCTCATGTGGGACGGCGAGACCGGCGAATTCACCCGCAGCGGCCAGCAGCTGTTTTTCACGTTCTTCTTCGCGCTCGCCATCGTGTATCTGGTGCTCGCGGCGCAGTTCGAGAGTTTCGTGCATCCGACCATCATCATGATCACGGTGCCGCTCGCGCTCATCGGCGCGGTGTTCGGCCTCAAGCTCTACGGCATGACCATCAACATCTTCAGCCAGATCGCGGTGATCCTGCTGATCGGCATCGCGGCGAAGAACGGCGTACTGATCGTCGAATTCGCCAACCAGCTGCGCGACCGCGGCGTCGAATTCACCGAAGCCGTCGTACAGGCCGCCGTCACGCGCCTGCGTCCGGTGCTGATGACGAGCCTGTGTACGGCCTTCGGCGCCGTGCCCTTCCTGCTGGCCACCGGCGCCGGCGCCGAACAGCGTCGCCCGATCGGCATCGTGGTGTTCTACGGCACACTCGTTTCCGTGTTCCTGACGCTGCTCGCCGTACCGGCGATCTATTCGATCTTCGCGCGCAAGACGCAGTCGCCGCAGCATGTGAGCCGGATGGTGGACCGGATGCTGGGCAGCAACGAAAGCACCCCGGACACCGTACGCGAATCGACGAAGTGATCGCTACGCCGAGGCATCGGCTTCTGCCCTGGCGGCAGCGCGAATGTCGATGACGAAGATCTCCGGCTGCCCTTCCGGGCTCGCCATCGGCACGATGTCGAGTTCGTACCGGCCGGGCGACAACGTTCGCGAGTCGAGATACAGCGTGACCCAGCCATCGGGCGCAGCCTCGATGAGGCTCTCGGCCACGCTACCTGCCCGCGATGTCGCATCTGCGGGTCGACGCAGCCGCAGCCGGTAAGGCGCCTGCGGCTGTGCCTCGGCAGACAACACACGCAGTTCGATCGCACCCGGCGTCGCCGGCAACGCGATGACGGCATCGGCGCGGGCCGATCGCATTCGCAGCAGCGAGTGCGAGGATGCGATCGGCAGTGTCTTTCCATGCCCGGCTGTCAGCGCCGCTACGTCCGCCGCAATGGACGGCGGACGATCGCCCACCGGGAAGTTCAGGCCCAGACCGATCGCCAGCAGCGCCATCGCGGCTGCGAGGCCGAATGCGGTGACGGCGGATCGTCGCTGGCCTGGCATCGCATGTTCCAGGTCGCCCCGCCGACGCAGTTGCCGCAGTCCCGCCTTCAGCCGCGCCGTCGCTTCGAGTTCGCGCAGCACCGCCGGATCTTCGATCAGCCGCGCCTCGAAAGCGGCCTGCTCGGCGCCGGCAAGCTGGCCGGCGAGGTAGCGGTTCGCCAGTGTCGGATCGTCCATTCGCAAACGGGCAACTGACATGGCGCGTCCCCTGCTAGGGAATGAAGGAGAACAGGTCGGCACGCGTCAGGCCGTGCGTTTCGAGCAGATCCTTCAGCCGCTGTCGCGCGCGGTGCAGCACGGAAGCAAACTGCGCAGGCGTCAGGCCCAGTTCGCGACAGATGACGTCCCTGTCTTCCTCGTCGAGATAGAAGCGCATCAGGATGCGGCGATCGCGCTCCGACGGCAGGCTGCGGATGATCCTGATCACCTGATCGAGGATACGGCTGTCGTCATCGAACCCGTCGTCGTCTTCGTCGACCAGCGTCTCGAACACTCTGGCGTCGGCGCGGCGTTCGGGGCGTTCGGCGATGGAGCGACGATGGTTGCGCAGGTGATTCATTGCGACCTGGAACACATAGCCGCAGATCTCTTCGGGCCGGTCGATCTGACCGTCGCGATATTTCTCCAGCGCGGTGCAGATCGCGTCGTTGAGCAGGTCCGCGGCGACCTGCGGATCGCCCGTGCGGCGGAAGATCAGCGCACGCAGGCCGACATAGTCGCGGCCAATGAGCGCCTCGATATCGCGCCGATCCACAGAAGTGGCGGCGCCGCGCGTCCGCTCATGGCGAGGCGGCGCATCCTGCGACGGCAGATCGGCCTCGAGCAACGTACCCGTTGCATCGAGGCCGGCTGGCTTGGCGAAGAGAAAGCTGCGCACGAGAATGGCCTGTGGATGTGAAGCGCACTACTTTCTCTGTCGTCGCCCGGGACTTCATGCCACGCCCCGAAGGGAAATCGATCTCAGCCCAGGCGCCGGGTCGACTTGCCGCGGTGCATTGCGGTGAGGATGCCGTTGTCGACCTGCTTCACCGCGGCGGCGACTGCTGCATTCGCGCACTGCCTGCGCTGCTGTTTGATCTGCAGCAGCGCTGTCCCGCGAGGCGAACCGCACATATTGCGCGCGGCCGCACGAATACGATCGTAGAGCTGCCGGGCGCCCGCCTCGCTCGACAGGTCGAGATCGCGGTAGCTCACGGTGATGCTCCTGCTTGCTGCCACGTCATCGGCAGCAGCCACGGAAGCGACGCAGGAAACTGCCGCGAGCAGTGCAACCCGCAGCGAATGTTTGAGGGAAAGCGATCGGGCGTTCATGAAGATGTCCTCCGGTGGATGTCGTCAGATCGTCAGGATTGCAGGGTCGCCACCTGGGATCTGTAGCCGGAAGGATGTTCATTGCAGGGACGAAAGTGAGGTTCCCTCCCCGCCTGAAGCGGGATGAGCACGGCGATCCGCCTTCTGCTGTGGGTCGGGCTGTGGGTCAGGCTGTAGGTCAGGCTGTAGGTCAGGCTTTAGCCTGACTCCTTATTAAAAGGCCGGCTGAAGCCGGCCCCACAGCAGAGTGCAAAGCCCGAGGCTCAGTACCCGACAGCGCGCCCCGAATCGTTGCGACCGTCGCTCGCGCCGAGTCGCAGGCCGGTTTCCAGATCGATCTGGATGCATTCGCCATCGCCGCCGAGCCCGAAGGACACCGCGTGGCCGCGCTGCTCGAGCAGACGGATGGTGTCGGGCGAGAAACGGTTGCGTTCCATGATGATGCGATCGGGCACCCACTGATGATGGAAGCGCGGCGCGTTCACGGCCTGCTGGATGTCGAGGCCGAAGTCGGCGACGCCGATGAGGATGTTCGCGACAGTGGTGATGATGGTCGGGCCGCCCGGCGAACCGAGCACCAGCCACAGCTTGCCGTCCTTGAGCACGATCGTCGGCGTCATCGCCGAGAGCGGACGCTTGTTCGGGCCGACGGCGTTCTCCTCGCTCTGCAACAGGCCGAACATGTTCGGCGCGCCGGGCTTCGAGGAAAAATCGTCCATTTCATTGTTGAGCAGGAAGCCGAGCGGGCCCGCGGTGACTTTCGAGCCGTAGCCGCCGTTCAGCGTGGTGGTCACGGCGACCGCATTGCCGTCCTTGTCGACCACCGAGTAGTGCGTGGTCTGCGTCGGCTCCTTGCCGGCTCCCTTGACGGGTTTGTCGTTCGCGTACTGTTCGAGTTTCTTCGAGACTCTCGGCCGCTCCAGTCGCGACGACACGCTGGCGCGCTGCGGGTCGATCGATTTGCGCCACTCGACCGCATACGGTTTGTCGGCCAGCTCCAGCACCGGCAGATCGCTGAACTCCGGATCGCCGAGATACTGCGCGCGATCGTAGAAAGCGCGGCGATACGACTCGGAAATGAGATGGATGGATTCGGCCGAACCGAAGCCGGCCCTGGCGATGTCGAAACCTTCGAGAATGTTCAGCGTCTCGATCAACGCGATTCCGCCCGACGACGGCGGCGGCGCGCTGATGACTTCGAGACCGCGATACGTGCCGCGCACCGGCGTGCGTTCCTTGACGTCGTAGTTCCTGAGATCGTCGACCGTGATCAAGCCGCCGCCGCGTTGCATGAACTCGGCGAGTTCGCGCGCCATCCTGCCGGTGTAGAAATCGTCCGGCGCCGCGACGATGCGTTCCAGCGTGCGCGCGAGGTCCGGCTGTCTGAACACGTCGCCCTGCTTCCAGCCCTTGCCGCCGTTCTGGAAGATGCGCTTCGAATCGGCGAACTGCGCCAGCCCTGCATCGTTCGACATCTGACGCGCATCCGACCAGTCGAGTACATAGCCTTCACGCGCCAGACGGATGGCCGGCGCCATCACCTGCTTGAGGGTGAGCTTGCCGTAGTGCGCCTGGGCATGGACGAGCCCCTTCACCGAACCCGGCACGCCGACCGCGAGATAGCCGAGCCGGCTGAGCGAGGGAACCACGTTGCCGTCCTTGTCCTGGTACATCGTCGCGGTCGCCTTGCCCGGCGCCTTCTCGCGGAAGTCGATGAACTTCGTCTGGCCGTCCTGCGTGCGGATCAGCATGAAGCCGCCGCCGCCGATATTGCCGGCCGACGGGTGCACCACTGCGAGCGCAAATCCCGTTGCCACGGCGGCGTCGATCGCATTGCCGCCCGCCTTCATCATGTCGACGCCGGCCTGCGAAGCGAGCACGTGCACGCTGGCCACCATGCCGTTCTCGGCACGCTCGGGCTGCATGCCCGCGGCGACACTGACGGTGGTCGCGACCAGGGCGACGAGCAGGAAGACGAATCGACTGCGATGCTTCATGAGATACCTGCCGGAAACGGGCTGCGAAAGGCGCAGTTCGCCACAGGGCAGCGCGGAATGCCAGCGGCGATTGACTGGATGCCGCGACCGGCGGGGAAACCCTGAAGCCCGTTCCGCCGGGCGTCCAGCCGGTTGCGACGCGAGTGCGCACGCTCGCATATCATGCGGGCCTCATGACCCCGCAGCGCTGGCAACAAATCAAGCTACTGTTCGATGCTGCGCTGGCACTGCCATCCGCAGAACGCGCGGCCTGGCTGCACGCCGAATGCGGTGCGGACATCGAGCTGCGCGAAGACGTCGAATCGCTGCTGCGCATGCACGACGATCCCGACGATTCGCCCGGTGACAGTTCGGTATCGATTGCGCCGCAGATCCGCATCGGCTCACGCATCGGCGCGTATCGTCTGATTGAACCGCTCGGCCGCGGCGGCATGGGCGAGGTCTACCGCGCGGAGCGCGCCGACGACCAGTACCACGCGCAGGTCGCGATCAAGCTCGTGCGCACCGATCACGACCCGGCACAGGTCGCATGGCGTTTCCGCTCCGAACGCCAGATCCTCGCCTCGCTCGAACATCGCAACATCGCGCGGCTCATCGACGGCGGCACGACCGTCGACGGCGTGCCCTACCTGGTCATGGAACTGATCGAGGGCGAGCCCATCGATCGCTACTGCGACACGCACCAGCTCGGCGTCAACGATCGGTTGCGCCTGTTCCTGCAGGTGTGCGCCGCCGTCAGCTTCGCGCACCAGCGGCTGGTGGTGCATCGCGATCTCAAGCCCGGCAACATCCTGGTCACGGCCGACGGCTCGGTGAAGCTGCTGGACTTCGGCATCGCCAAGCTGCTCGAGCGTGCGCCCGACGAGTCGCCGCGCGACCAGACGGCAACGCAGTGGCGCGTCATGACGATCGAATACGCGAGTCCCGAACAGGTGCGCGGCGGCGTCATCACGACCGTCAGTGACGTGTATTCGCTCGGCGTGGTGCTGTACCGGCTGCTCACCGGTCAGAGCCCGTATCGCAGCGCCACCGACACCATCGAGCGCATGGCCGAGATCATCGGCGATTCGGTACCGACCCGGCCGAGCGTCGCCGTGGGCGAAGACGCGGATCGCGCCACCACGGAACGCAACGACGAACAGTCGCTCGGCATGCGGCGCGTGCAGCGCCGGCTGCAGGGCGATCTCGACAACGTGCTGCTGATGGCCTTGCGCAAGGAACCGCAGCGTCGCTATGCCAGCGTCGATCAGCTCGCGGCCGATCTGCGCAGCTATCTGGAAGGCCGGCCGGTGCTGGCCCGCGGCGATGCCCTGAGCTATCGCGCGACCAAGTTCGTTGCCCGCCACCGGTACGCGGTCGCGGCCGGCGTGCTCGGCACCCTCGCACTGATCGCCGGCATCGTCACCACGACCTGGCAGGCGCGCATCGCGGCCGAACAGTCGCGCATCGCCCGTGAAGAAGCCGGCAAGCAGCGCGCCGTGCAGTCCTTCCTCACCGCGCTGTTCGACAGGAACACGCGCATGCAGCCGGACGCGGCCAAGGCACGCAGCATGCCCGTGCAGGAACTGCTGGTGGCCGCCGGCGATCGCGTGCTGCAGGAATTCTCGGACACGCCGGCCGTCCACATCGAAGTCATGAACACCGTGGCGCGACTGCTGCTCGACATCGACGAATTCGATCGGGCAGGAACGCTGTGGGGCGAATCCGCGCGCATCGCCCGGGAACACCGGCTCACCGATCAGGATTCGTACGTCGAAGCGCTGATCGGCACGGCAACGGCAGCGCGATTGCTCGGACGCGGCGCGGAAGCCATTGCAGCGCGCGATGAGGGGATCGCGCTGCTCGATGCGCGCGGCGATCGCGATTCGCTGCTGCGCGCAAGAGCGCTGTCGACCACCGTCGCCCAGCTCGCCACCGATCCGCAACGCGAGATCGAGCTGGTGCGTTCGGCCGTCGAACTGTTCGCACGACGCTATCCCACGCAGCCCGCCTACTTCGCCGCGGTGTACACGCTCGGACATCTGCAACGCACGCAGGGCGACATGCGTGGCGCCGTCGAACGCTTCAGCGAAGCGACCCGTATCTTCGAGCAGACCGGTTCGCGCGATTTCACCAACCTCGGCGCGAGCTATGCCTGGGGCGCGTTCTGCCGCATGCAGCTGGGTCAGGTGGATGAAGCGCTGGCCGACTATGAAAAGGGCATCGCGCTGCTGCGTCGTCACGCCGGCGGGAATTCCATCTTCACGCGCGTGCAGCTCGGACTCTATGCCGAGGCGCTGCAGCAGTCCGGTCAGCTGGCTTTGGCTCGCGAACAGTTCGACGCCGTGCTCACGCCGACGCTGCTCGCGAAACCGACGCCGGCGGAGTTCGACACGGCGGTCTACCGCGCGAGCGGCCAGCTTGCCGAAGGCCGGCCGCGCGAGGCGTTGGCGACGCTCGATCTGTTCGAACACAACTGGCTGGAGTTCGGCAAACGCTTCGTACCGAACGGCGTCGAGTGGCTGGCGACGCGCGCACAGGCACACGCATTGCTCGGACAGAAAGATGCTGCGATGGACGACCTGGCGCTCGTCGCGCAATTGCCGCCGTTCTACGGCAGCTCTGCGCAACACACCTATCCTTACGTTGCTGCAGCCATCGAAGTGGCGCTCGCTGCGAACGACACGGCGGCGGCAGAGCAGGCACGGGCGTTACAGGCTGCGACGCAACCGCCCGCCGACTTCGACGTGTCCTACCTGCAGTTCGCGACGGCGATCGCGTGGCTGGAACTGCGACGCGAAGACGCTGCCGCTGCACTGGCGCAAGCCGACGCCGGTCTTGCGCATCTGAACGAACATGCAGGCACGGAACACTTTCCGTTCCTGCGTGCGGGATTGCTGCACGTTCGCGGCGCCGCGCTGCTGGCGTTGCAGCGGCGCACGGAAGCAGCGACCGATCTGCAAGCTGCCATCGCGCTGATGACACGGCTGCATTCGCCGGAAAGCCCGATGCTGCGGCGAGCGCGCTCGTTGCTGTCGTCTGCAAAAACCGGCTGAAGCCCCTCTTGTCTCTTCAATCCTGTGGGGCCGGCTTCAGCCGGCCGAGAACAGTCAGGCCGCGACCGAAGGGAATCCCACGGGAAAGCCCGATCCACAGAAAGAATGCTCAACGCAGCTGACTGTCCTTGCTGCCGCGCCGGTTGTAGCCGCTGAAAGCCGCGGCTTCCTGATCCTCGGCTTCCTGACACGCGACGCACAGGCGCACGCCGGGAACCGCTTTCTGGCGCGCTTCGGGAATCTCCGCACCACACTCGGCGCAGTGCGCCAGGCTGGGCCCGGTCGCCAGGCGCGACTTCGCACGCTCGATGCCGTCCTTCACGGTGGCATCGATCTGATCCTGCACTGCGCCATCGCCCGCCCAACCCGTCGCCATTGCTGCTCCGCCACTTTCTCGATGTGCCGATCATGGCGGCGCGGGAAATGTTTGCAAGTCGGAGATACGACCGCGCACTGGCTCGACCATTCAGCAGGTCGTCACGGATGGATTTTTCCTGCCTTGAGAGCATTTCGGCGAACCGGGGTTGCTACTTCGCTGTTACCGGCCAGGTCTTTTTCGTTTCCTTCACACCCGCCTTGAGGATTTTCTCCAGCACGGCAATTTCCACATCCGCGAGCTTGTTGATGTACAGGCATTGCTTGAGCCCTCCCCTGTGCTTGCCGAGCTTCTTCAACAGATCCGCCTTGCCTGGAAAATCGAAGACGTAGATCACCAGATTTGCCTTTCGCGGACTGAAGCCGACCACGCAAATTGAGCCGTATGTAGTTCGCCAGTCGCAAATCCCTAAGGAGCATAGGATGACTTCTTCAGAAGTTCGCCAGCTTCCATTGCGGTCCACTGATTTACGCTGAGACTGGGGTGTTTATCCAGAAAAGCCTGCACGACCTTGAAGCCGATCGCATAGCCAGCCCACTTCGCGACACCTTCTCCGCCGAACATCAGGCTCTGCATTTTTTCTGGAGAAGTGGAGTCCAGATTCCGTCGAAGAACCTCCCAAGCCGCTTGCTCCTGTTGCTGCGTCAATGCGCTCGTCCAGGGAGCAATTTTCTGCGGGTATATCAGATGGGCAAAGGAATCGGCGCGACCTTCGAAGACGAGGTAGTCGGCCATGTCTTCGATGGGATTTTGTTTTCCGTGAAGCGCCGTCCATACGCTGTGGTGGTACTCGTGAGCAGAGGCATACTCCACCCAATCCAGCCAGTCGCCTTCCGGAAGGATCGTGAGCCAGATCTTGCCCGCGCCGGCCGTAAAGCCGCCGACACCGTGCATGTCCCGCAGATAAGTCCAGGTCGAGTCGGCCGCCAGAATGCAGGCGGTCGTAGCAGCCCCAGGAAGCAGCGATCCTGACTTTTCCAAGGCCGATCGCACGAGCGACTGGACTGATGAAGCCTGAAGAGCTGAAGTCGCTTTGAGCAAGGATTCGATATCCGTGTAAGCCCTGGCCAATGGCGGAGCAAAGTCGATGTACTCCCCTCCTTCTGCACAGCGACTCCAATAGGGATTGATCACAAGCTCGCGCCACAGTGCTCGACGATCGGCCATTGGATTTTCTGCCGCGGCCTCTGCGTACTTCGCCATGCCGTCGTAGATCGTGACGATCGCGAACTTCGGGGACTCTTCGGCAGCATGGGCCAAGCCGCCGATCGAGAACGTAATGATGAGAAGGAGTAGACGTGTCATTTGTCAGCCGCTCTTCCTATTTCCGCATCCACTCCAGAATCTCAGCAGCATGCGAGACTCTCTCCGATGCCAAGCCGTCGGCCACTCCCGCGCGATCAGCCGAACTTCTGTTCTGGCTCAACTTCCACTTGCCTGTGATAGCGCCGATCGGGATTTCGAAGCCCACGATTGCCTCCAGCATCCGCGTCACGTATTCCTCCGGCGCATCCGCCACATGCCACGGATTCTGCCGTCCATGTTCGTGAGCATGCGTCGTCCTTTCCAGGAGTTCCCGCAGCCAGTTCTGATCATGCTGCCATTCGATGCTGCCTCGAACGTGGACGATTATGTAGTTCCACGTTGGCACAACCTTTCCATGCTCCTTCTTCGCGGGGTACCAGCCTGGTGACACGTAGTGATTCGGGCCTTGAAAGATGACGAGCACTGGCGCTCCATCATTGAGCTTTCTCCAGATTGGATTTGCCCGCGCTACATGTCCTTGCAGCACACCATCGGAACCGCGGGAGGTATCGAGCACCACAGGTACGTGGAATGCATCGATACCATCCGTCGTCGTCGCCACGATACTCGAAAACGCGTGTTCGCGAATGAAGGTGTGCAAGACCTCTGGCCGTGTCTCCGTGAATTGCGATGGTGTGTACATCTCGTTCTCTTGGCAGCTAGTGCCGTGGGTAAGCCGCGAACAAAGTTGGAACCAGCCGGTTGTTGGCCCACATGCGCCCATCACCAATACAGGTTACAAGCTGATCCAACTGCCTGCGTTCAACGTAGAACCCATTCTCCAGCTTCCGCACGGGACAGAAAGAACCGCACCAACGGATGATTGCGATGCTCTCGGACAAGCTCACAGAAACGTTCTCCGTGACCTTCCGGCGCCGCAAGGACGATGGCGAGCGGGATTCGATAGTTGACGAATTTCTGCATCATCTCTCCGGCAATACCGGTGCGCAGATCAAAAAATTCGGGACCCAAGCTGGATTCGTACAGAACCAGACCCCCGTGCTCCAGACCGCACGCCACAACGTCAGAAATGTCCGCGAATGAACGAACATTGATATGGTCGGCTAATGCAGGCCCGGCCACTTGCCGTGTCATCGGATGATTCCTCTCTTTCGAGTCGGATCAGGAGCGCTCATGGATTATCTTCTTCGTTGTTCCATGAAGCTCGGCAATGCTGGCATTCCGTGCGAAAGATCAGTTCAGGCCAAGTCATGAGCCCGAGGAACCCGACCTTGGCGAAACTATGCTGACATCGAGGACATGGGGATCGGAAGAACTGATATCCGCCCCACAGCCAGGTCGTCAGAACAACCAAGACAAGAGAGAACGCTATCCCGTCTTTGATCCGGGATGATACTGGCAGAAGATCAATCAAGAAGGGAATGAACAGCAGCAACCCGGTCGCTGCAATCACCGACCTTCGAGCATTCCGCTTTCGGCGAAGGCTCTTGATGGTTATCTCTTGCATACCGCCAACGCTAGCGGTGAGCCGCGAACAAAGTGCATCGCACTTTGAATCGGGCGACCAACGGGCGCGGACTCCATGGCTTTACTGGACCACATGCCATCTCGCCGTTGCTGTGAACTCAAACAGTTCATTCCTCGCGACCATTTCATGTTCAAAGATGATCTCGACAGTGCATCCGAGCTCAACCACCTCTGAGCTCAACGCAGCTACGGTCAGACGGAGCACATCGCAAGGGTTGTGCGCATTGCCGATATAGATGCTGGCCTCTGAGTCCGGATAGTTTCGATGACAGAGATTGAGGCCATGAATTTCCCTCGGGTTGACCACCCCGAGCGCGTACCAGTCAAACACAAACGACGCATCTATCGGCTGCAACTCCCACTCTAGGCCGGAATCAAATGGTTTGAGCGGAACGGCGATCCGGTGGAACAAGGTGCGCGTCAAACCAACGCTCGGGTTCTCGAACCAATAGGTTTCCATCTTCCCCTCAAGCGGCTGAGTCTTGCGGGCGAGGTCGATGTTTCGAGCCAGGTATGCCTTCATGGTTTCGCTGTTCACGACCTAATGCCGCTACTGTGGCGCGGAAAAACCGCGGAACATCGCTGACTGCTCACGCTGGCGCGTCTTCACGCAGCAATTTGTTGGAAGGCATTCTCATGCAGCTGCCTCAGCCCACAGCAACGGCGGCGGCAGCGGTGTAGCCGAAAATTCGAGATGGATTACGCGTCGAGGCGTCGTCGAAGTTGCTTTGCGGGAAGCGTGCAGGATGAGCGGGCGGAACAATAGTGCGTCACCGGCCTGAACAACGCACAAATGCTTGCCGTTCTGCTCCGCCGTGCGTGCAGCCTCGCTAGCTCGCAGACGACCGAAGCGATGCGAGCCGGGCGAAACCCACAATGCTCCATTCGTGTCATCTGCAGGGTCAAGGTGCAGCCGTACGGTGAGCATCTGCTCTAGAACGTGCACCGGAGGTTGGACGTGCAGGATTCCTTCTTTGACAGACCATGATGAGTAGCCTTCGATCTCGCCTTGACCTGTAACCGCGATGGCCAGGTCCTGATGCCATGCCACCTGCCAGTTGGCATCCGCGCTCTTGTTGAAGAGGATCGACCGCACCAGCTTCGGTTCAGAACCAAGCTCGGACGCGACGAGCGAACGCACAGCCGCTGATGCAGCCAGCCTTGCGACACTTGGCACTTTGGCGACAAGCCCGCGAACACCGGCCGGCGATTCCACCAGACACCGTTCAATGTCCCGAATGAGTTCCTGCCGGGATTCCTCGTCCAGGATTCCCTTCACGATTGAGAATCCATTACGTTCGATGTCTATCGAGGGCATGACGTGTTCGTTCTCAATGCTTCCAACGCCGCGCGCAAGTCGCCGGCAAAGGCGCCCCGCATCTGCGAGTCGGAACCAGCGGTTTGTCAGGCAGTGAATGCATGGATGTACACCACTGCCGCCAGCGCGCCAACTACTCCGCCAAATGCTGCTGCACCGACAGGCGACTGACGCGGCCCAACCAAGCGACAACCGACTCCAACGATGGCCGAGATTCCCGCCAGAATGTGACGACAGCCTTTCATGTAACGCGATGCTGCGGCCGTGCCGCGATCACCGGCGCCTCGCCGGTGTGAGCCGGAACCAGCCGCCTGTCAGCTGAGCAGTACAACGGGCAATGCTCCAACCAACATGGCACCTATCATGAGCACAATGAAACCGAGCATCTTCATGAACGAACGAAGACGCTGTCCTCTTTCTCGGCTACGCAACAGGTAGTACGGAACAGCAAGAAAGCCGACGGCAACAACAGCGACGTTGAGAAGCGGCGACCGTCGGTACGACCGCAGCGTGCTATCCGTCCGGTACCACCAGAAGATGAGCAGAGACCCCGCAAGGGACGTCAGTACGACGGACCACTGCGGTTCCGCTATTCCTCGCGCGTCCAGGTACGAAGCCATTCCGCTAAGTGCGGCGAGATACAGGAGAAATACGGCGAGTATCTGATTTGTTTTCATATCAGCGATCCTCCCTTGAGCCCAACGCCGGCGCCAACCCATCGGCAGCGCACTCTTGCGCTACCGATCCAAACGCGACTGCGTTTCAGCAGTCGGGTTGGGTGTCATACCTGGACTTCCGTGATTCCGCGGACACCCGGGTGTGTTTCAAGAGCACTTCTTATTTTCGAGAAAAGACCGACGATCTCTTCAGCTCTTCGATCGCGACCCAGGAGACGGGCAATCAAGCCACCCTCCGCGAAGACAAATACCCGCCACTTGCTCCTGCTATCGTCTTCGCTCGAGCACGCCACGTAGAGGCGGTGCGCGGACGATTTTGCTGGAACACACCAGCCGAAGTCTTCAGGAATGACTTGATCCTCCGGCACCTTGAGCTGAGCCGCTATCCAGCAAGCCAGCGCTCGGCCATGGATTCCGGGATTCGTTTTGTCATCTTCGCCGTCCGCCACAGCAAAGGCCGTAGACTCGAATTCAAGGAGCGGGCTTTGCATCTTCATGACACCCAACGTTTGACACGAGCTGCAGGACCCGACTTGCCGGGGCACGTCAGGCCGATGGAAGGGTCAGGCATCGCGGGCCATCCCTGGTTTGCGTGCAGTATGAATTGCAACGATACCCAGAGACAGCCTCTCGAAACCAACCTCTTCGAACCCATGGCCCTCCAGCTCCAGAGCAAGCTTCTCTGCTGCAGGGAAGTCTCGAATCCCGTGCAGCAGGTACTTGTAAGCCGATGCGTCGCCACCAGTCGCTAGCCAGCCCAAGACCGGCATGCAGACAGACATGTAGAGCAGGTACGCGCGGTTCAGAAATGCCAAAGGGATGTTGGATGCTTCAAGGATGATTAGCCGACCGCCTGGCTTGAGCACTCTGAACGCTTCCTGAGTCACCAGCCTGCGGTTGCAGATCTTCATGCCGAGCGAGATTGAATAGGCATCGACGCTGCCGCTCTGAACGGAGGGCATGTTCTCGGCGTCCAGCAGCTGCAGGCTGACACTTCCCTTGTATGGCCGCAGTCGTCGCTCGGCGATTGCAAGCATCTTTGCGCTCACATCTGAGGCGATGACGTTCCTCCCTTGAGCAGGCGATAGCTGCAACACGCGAAGAATGATGTCTCCGGTGCCTGTGGCGCCGTCGAGCAGGGTATTCCATCCTTCGCTCGCGATGCGCTTCGCGACTCGCCGCTTCCAGAGTCTGTGTATGCCAAAGCTGAACACATCACATAGCTTGTCGTAGCGCGAGGCGATGCGACCGAAGACATCATCCTTTTGCCAAGCGAACTCAGCGGCATTCTGGCGTGGTGGTATTTCGCTGACTGTCATGGCGATGCCCAACGCCGCCACTGTGGCATGAGTGCCGGCGCCTCGCCGGCACAAGTCGCAACCAGCCGCCTGTTATCTCTGGCCACGGTGCTCACTGATCACCTCGATAAGTCCAACGATATTGTTGTTCAGCTCTTCCAGTTCTTCCGCTGGAACCCACCACTCGGTGTGATGATCTCCGCCCACCTTTTGAATCTCGTAGCGACGCATGAAAGAACTGCGGACCGCAAAGCGCGTAACGTACCCAACACCGTCGTCTTTTACATTCCATCGGCTCGCGATCTCAGCCGCGTACTGTTCGTTTGTGACCGGATAGAAAATGGGCTGTTCTGGCAAGCGAGGTGGCCAGCGACGAAACCCACTAGCCTCCAGGAGCTTCAGCTCCTTCGGGCCTACCGGACGATACATGGTGATCGCTTCTTCTTTCATTTCTTAGTTGGCATAACGTTTGAGTTCAGGACGCGGCCCGCCGGGGTCGTCGGCCTGCAGCGAATGGTTAGTCCCGCGCACTGAAGGCTTCATGGTACGTGACCGCACCGTGGGGCAGTGGGACCAAGCCCATACCAGCCCACCGAGCCGTCCGAGATGGAAACCGGCGATACCGCGACATGGCCGATGACTTCACCAGCCTCCACTCGGGAATGCACACGATCGAGGCGAGCGCTATCAGGCACTCGATCAACGTAAAGTTGTGAACGCGCTTCATTCTGCCGGCTAACGCTACCGCTCAACCGGAGCCCGTCTTCGGGCGATCGGCTGCTTGCTGGGCATCAGGTTCACTCGATGAATTCATCGGCATGCCGATCGCCCAACGAATCCGATCTGTCTCAGCCGCATCACTGGATTTGTCCCGTGTGCGTTCGGCAGCCTCTTCCGCCTCCTTCATTGCGGCCCGATGAGCGTACATCTCCTCCATCATTCTCGGGCCGAACCAAGCGTAAGCCGCCAGTCCCACGAACATCACGATAGTGCGGAAGAGTTTCGCTGAATCGCCAAGGATGCCCCATGCCAGGAAGTCGTTTCCGACAGCGAACAGGAACACGACGAGCCAGACGCCAGCCACCAAACGCTTTTGGTAGAGAGTTGGAGATCTCATGCCTTCACTCTGGTGGCCCAACGCCGTGGGTAAGCCGCAAACAGGTGCGAAACACCATGGGAGTCAGGTGCGCAGTGCGCGCGGAAGTGACCCACCTGTCAGGCCTTGTTGGCGCCGTAAGCCCTCCGATTCGCGAGAAGCACAACGACGCTGTAACCAAGGAAGCCGAGACCAAGCAACAGCATGAGCTTGAGCCCTCGATCAAAGAAGAGCCCATATCCGGTAAAGACAAGCCCCATGAATCCAGTGAACGCCGGAGCAACATACTTGGCCCTTTGTGCTGTGCTCTGAACCTGACTCGCTCTGGATACCATTGCCTCCAGCGCTTCGGCTCGCTGCTCGTGCGCTTTGCAAGCGAGGCCATGACCAAGATCAACCGCGCACTCGGGGCATAGACCCTTGTTGCAGCATTTGCAGGTCCCGACGGCTTCTCGATCCCTATGAATGAAACAGCGCATGTCTTTTTCCGGAAAGGTCTAACGCCGCCGTTCAGCCGGAGCCCGCCTCAGGGCGAACGGATATGAATGACCATGCTTTCATTGCCGCCTTGTTATCTACCAACCACCGTTCCCGACGTATCTCAAAAACCGGAGGCTCTTGCGAGTCGGCGGCCGAAGGACGCGAACATGAGCGGCTGGTTAGCGGTCATTGGTGCGCAACAGCTTGCTGCAGAAGTTGAATTAGCTCTTGGGCTTGTGGCCTGGAAAGCTTAACTGGAACCATGCTTGCCGCCATGGGTGCCTTTGACACAAGCGAGAGGCCCACAAAAGACTCGCCGCTTGAGGATTCGAGTACATTAACCTTCAAGTTCTGCGACGAAACCGTGCCGCTGGAAAGCGAAGCCTGTCCAATTTCGCGCGTAATTTTTCCACCGAGCAAGGCACCCGTAAGACTGCCGTTCCGGAAGTAGCGCCACGCAAAGCTAGCAACAACGAGACCGAAGATGCCGAAGAATATGATTTCAAATGTCACGGTTATCTTCCTTTTCCGCTAACGCCGCTTCGCTGTTGCAAGTCGGGTGCACGCAGTCGCACGTACTTGATGCGCTTGTCAGGCGGCTCCCGCATACCGCTTCTCCAACTCGCCCCAACCAACAGGACAAAACTCTTCTGCTTCTGGCCACTCTTTGGGGGGAACGGCCATGTCGTAGGTTTCGGTCGTGGGCAGAACATCGCCGGATAATCTCTTGGCGATGATCAGGCGCGTGCTTGGCGCTCTGATCTTATGCGCCGATAAGCCGGGCGAAAAGCAGCAGCCCGTCGCAACCGGCTTGTTATGTATGCGTCCGGCCCGCGATCAGCCACCACACGGCCGAGCCTGGAACAGCCAGCAGTCCAGTACCGAGCGCGCAACCCAGTACGGGTGCAGCGGCATCACGAAAGGTGAACGCTCCCACGTAGCAACCTGTTGCTACCGAAGGTACGGCCGCAACCAAAACGACGGCCACCGCACCCAGGCAAGCACCCGCCGTGAACCGAGCGAAAGCTGTGTAGCCGTTGGCGATTAGCCAAGTAGCCAAGGCGTGGCAGATAACGACGCCTACTATGAACAGTACAGGCGCCACAACGACACCAGAAACGTTCGCGTCGGGGTCGACGGAACTCATGTCGAGCAACACCAGAACGATGATAGGCGTAAAGAACGCCGTCGTTGAAACAATGCTCGCCAGCCACGCAAGCGTTGTTCTACGCATAACGCTCACGCTGTGCCGACTCGCAACGTCGCTTCGACGTTGCGAGTCGGCACCCGCGTGTTGTTGGACATGATCATGCGCCTTTCCTGATCAACACCCACGCTGCAAGGGCAACAGCGAGCCCGCTGACTGCGCACAGTACAACAGCCTCCGGTCCGACAACGGCTAAGCCCCCCAGGCCTGCGACGATTCCGCCGACACCGCAAAGGTTCCAGCCATTCAGAATGCCGGCCGCCTTGAGTAGTCTGTACGCCGGATAGCCCACGATCAGCACAGCCACGTACGCGAGTGGAACGCCGAATAGCACGCCGACGCAGATGCCAGAAGCAAAGAGCTCGAGGCGATCGAGATGCGGTCCGCCCTTAAGAGCCAACGCGACGACTGGAACAACCGCCCATGGCGAAATCAGAATCGCGTTTCCAGCGGAAACCTTTGGGTCATTTGCGGACATTCTCAATCAAGCCCAAAGCTACTGCTCACGCGAGCGCGTCTTCGCGCGTCGCGTGAGTAGTTTGTTCGGCGCCTCCGAGTGGGCCACCACATGAAGGTCTACTTCTCTCTAATCTTGCGACATCTCGATGTTGCACTACCGCCTGTCTACCACCGCCAGTACGGTGGCTCGCCTTTGATCCAATGCAAGGCTACAAACACTACGAGAGCAACTGCGAATATCCCAAAGAAGAGCGCTGCTTCCCTGCGCGGCAACAAGTACCAGCCGGCGATGAATACGGCGACAGGAATGCCGATCTGAACCAGAACACCCTTCCAGTTGTTGGCAACGCCCCAGCCCCATCCGGTCTTACGCGCCGGAAACCAATAGTAGCGATCCCTGTGGTTCATCCCTCGCTCCTCGCCGAACGCCGCTGGCAAAGCGGCATCACCATGCCCGGCATGACCTTGTAAGTAAGCCACATTACTCCGTCCGGGAGATAAGACCACACTACGCCAAGAATGGCACCCGACTACAAATGAAGAGAACGCGCCTCATCTATGACACATAACGCCGCCGCTGTGGCGCGGGAGCAAACGAAGCGCGCGTTGGTTACCGGCATCGGCTCCAGCGCATTGTTCGGCCTCGCATGTGAGAGCCACACAGACTAACCCTCGGGCGCATTCGAACGCTTTATCACGCGCCTCATCTCTTCAAACTCCTTTGCCATCGCTGCTTCCCGCTTCTTGGCCTCCTCAAGCGTCGGTACGTTCAATTCACGACGCAACTGGTCCGGAACCGTCGGATCTACGGGAGCGAGTTTCGGAGGTACGAAGGTACGTCGGCTCTGAAACTGCGTGCCGAAGCGCTGCGGCCTACCGATACCTATGAGAAAACGATCGAGACTCGCGGCGGCCAGCCATTTCGCTCGCTCTTCTCCCTTACTGATCGCTATCACGCATAGGTCGTGCGTGAGCAGATAGTCGTCCGGGGCCGGGGCGTGCTGAAGCACCATGGCCGCGTGGAAATAGTCCGCACCACTGCTCAGCACGCCAGCTTGGATCAGCTCCTTGACCCGAAGCTCGCGAGTCTCATCCCGCATACTTATGGCTTCCCAGTCCACACTCTTTCCAGGGACAAGGCCACTTCTGTCCGCTTGATCCTCGTCAAAAAGCTTCTTCAGCTCAGCGGCAACCGAATAGTCAAGGCCCGAGGATGTTGCACTATTTCCCTCTTGTCCTACTGCCGCACCCATTCCACACATCCCGAGAAATGCAAGCGCGACCGAAATCACTCGCGATGCCGTCATGCAGACCACCTCCCTCTTCATTCCCTTTTGGCCGAACGCCGCCTATCACGCGCATGTGTCTTCGCGCGTCACGCGCAGAAATTTGTTGGGTGGCGACGTGGCTGCGGAAACGCTGCCAACCTTGAAGGCAGCACGGAGGCAACGCCGACACCCTGCGATACCGGTTGAGCTGGCGACGGCTCGTGCGTGGTACCGACCAGGACGCACACACTGCCGCTTGCCGCTTCGGCTGGCACTGAAGATTGTGACTGCGGGCGCTGAGGATTGGCGCCTGACGCAACGAATGACAGCACAGCGGATGCTTCGCATTCTGCTGCGGTCAGACAGGGCAGATCCGAAGCTGCCATGGAAGCCTGCGGCTCGATGACGGATGGCGACATTCCGATTGTCTTCATGATGGCACTATGCCGAGGCTAAAGGCGGCTCCCGCAATGGATTGAACTCTTCTCTTATTGCAACCCAACGCCGCTGCTGTGGCGCGGGGACAGCGCTTCGCCAGTGTTGAATGCGTTGTTACGTGTCGTGCGCTGCGATCCGATGCGATGCGATAGCTGAGCTGCACGGGCTAACTTCATCCGGCATTACTCGATATCCTTTCGTCTTTAGATCATTGGCAATAGCACGAGAAATTTCCACTGTCCTGTCTTTGGCAACAGGAACCCATGCGGAAGGTCTGACGTTCATCGAGAATTGTCCGGGATCAATACCGCGATGTTCCGGACACTTTCCTGAACTTAACGGCACATTCTGGAGCAATACCACCAATCCTAGACCTGTCGCTTCTACAACATGCAGCGTAGTTCCATCGCGACTGTCGGCACGTCCGTATTCCGGATCGAGCCCTCGCGCCTTCGCAATGGTGCTGAATTCGCCGATGAACGTCTGCACAGAAGAGGGATTTACTACGACATAGATTCTTGCTCTTTCATCGAACGAGGCGCTACAACCAAATAGCTGCAAGAGCAACGCCGCAACGGCCGAGCCATACGAAGCACGTGCGACCCTACGTTGATGCCAACGTGTTGACTGAAACTCGTCCACAGATCTATGACACATAACGCTGCGCTAGGGTCTGACCACGATTGATGCATAAGCCTCCCTGTAAAATCCGAGTATCGCGTAGGGCGTCACAAGGGTGGTCATGAAGAACAGGAAAGCCTTGTGAAGCTTTGGAGGATTGAATTCTCCGATGTAGAAAGAGATATGCGCGATGCATAAGCACATGAACAGGAACACGAGGCTGCCCAGAATTGCGATCTCAACCTTGCATCGTCTATCAGCACGTGAAGATGCCAGCAACCGATCGATCTCGTCCTGCGACAGCTTTTCGATCTCTGCATCTATCTTCTTTGAGCGCGTTGTCATCTCGGGAGTTTCCCTAACGCCGCCGCTGTGCCGCGAGCAAAGGCGCTTCGCCGTTGCGATTCGGAACCAGCCGCTTGTTGGGACGCATGCACCTCACGGTTGAACCAGCCGGCGAGTGAGCGACCAACCTGCAGCCAGCAACGCCAACACCGGGACGAGGAACGCGACTGCCGCGACAAAGGACACACCAGGCATTGAGACGCAGAAGGCCACCATGAGCAGAAGCACCGTTGCAGCCCAAGCGCGATATGACACTACCGCGGCAGGCGAAAGGCGCCAGAGATCTCTCGCTGCCAACAAAGCGCTGACGCCATAAGCCAATGCAAACAGCGACAACCACCACGACCCGAGAGCAGGCGGGAAGCGTGCAGCCAACTCCGGAGGCGCTGATTTCATCAGCTCTGAACTGAGAGCCAATGGCCAAATCAACGCGTTCAGAATTCCTGCAACTCCCAACCAACCGAGAACGATCGCGAAGGTCGTTGCACCGACCGGCCTGCGCATGTCTGCTCCTTCTCTCATGCGTTCCAACGCCTGAATTAAGCCGCCTTGCGAAGCAGGTCGGCTTGAATGAATTGTTAGGCTCCATAGTTGATCTTCCACGGAACGCCAAAGCGATCGGTCACGATTGCGTAGCATGGCGAAAAGAATGTGCGCTGCGGCGCAAGCACAGCTGTGCCGCCCACTTGCAATGCATTGAAGTACGACTTGACCTTGTCTTCTGAGTCAACGCCAAGCAATACACAGAAGCCTCTTGGAATCTCATATCTATCCGAATCCACATCTGCGCCAGCCAACTCAACTCCATCTATGCAGATGTTTGCGTGAACAATCATTAGTCCATGCGCTTCCGATGAAGCAGGGACTGGCGAGTCCTTGAACCGGAGCATGGTTCCAATTTTTCCGCCAAGGTTCTCAGCATAGAAGCTAAACGCCTCCTCACACTGGCCATTGAAATTGATGTGAAACGATAAGCTCATTCGGAAGCGTCCTAGTAGTTGTCTGGGGCCTAACGCCGCAGTTGAGCCGCCGCGCGACCAAGTGTCCAGCGCGCAGCAAGCGCATAATGCAATGGCGCGCTTGCTGCGCGCACGTGACGACGGATCCGGTCGGCTCGAACTGCTTGTTAGGCGGCGCCAGCATGAGCTGCCTGCCACTTGACGCGCTCTGTATCCGAAAGCCAGAAAAAGAGCTCATTCCGATCCAGGTCGTGAATAGCCAAAGTGGGAGCTCCCCACTCCGTGTACTCCGCAGAGATGCCCTTGCTCTTGACGTGCTGCAAGACCGCAGCGCTCTGCTCGTCATCGAGCCCAATGAAGATACGCCCATGGCCGGAGCGATCGTCCGTAGGGCTCTCCCGCTGATTAAGAATAATCTGGAGCCCAAGAAGGCTTACCTGAACGACATACGGTCGGCCATTCTCCTCGTGCATCCAGTCCAAGGTGAATCCGAGCGCACTCGTGTAGAACTCCATCGCACGCGGTGTGTCTTGAACGAAGAACACGGGTCTAGCGCTGAGTTCGTGCATTGGCTCCGTCTCTCCTAGAAATGCTGGCGATACCTTCAGCGCCGCCTAACGCCATTGCTCACGCGCGTGCGTCTTCGCACGTCGGCTCTTGAACAACTTGTTAGGTTTCCTTCTGCTCCAATAGTGCAGCCGCGAAGTCCAGATACGCCCTGCGCGCCGCACAGCGTACCAAGCGCTTGGTGACACCGAGCCACAGGGAAATGAGACCCACAACAATTCCCACGCTGCCTGCGAACCGCAACGCCTTGAGGAGTTCCAGCCAACTTGACTCCGAACTCAAGAGAAGAAAAGCCGCGATCCATACCACGAGAATCAGGACAAAGAAGGCGACATACAGCAACCTCATATGGCGCCGCATGGCAATGTCAAGCCGTGAGGCGTACTCATTGTCTGGCAGTTTCATGAACTCGCGTCGCACACGCGACAAAGCAAAGGGTCTCATTCTGAAAACCTAACGCCGTCGCTAAGACGCGCGCGCGTCGTTCTTGAGCGGCTTGTTAGCAATTCCGAGCGATTGCCACTCGATGACCAAATGTCCGAGTGGGATAAGCAATGGAAACCCCACAAGCAAAACTGAAAATGGTTGCTCTGTTTCTTGCCCACCGGAGTTCAGGGTCAATACGCTACCAACCACAGTTGCGGCGGCTCCGACAAAAGAACCAACCCAAGTGAATATTGAAACATGAGCGAGGGCGCGGGCTCCGCGACGCCAGAACACAATCATCAAACGCCAACCAGATAACAATGCGATACCGGCAACTGCGGCGATCACGCAATCGATGATTCCATCATCGGCCACCGCTAGCGGAATGGCTACAGAGAACCACAACAGAAATAGGTAGGTAACGGGGACGACCAAAAAAACTGCCTCAGCAGCTAGAAACAATTTGCTCGCTCGTTCTGACATTGGATTGCTAACGCCATTCATCACACGCGTGCATCTTCGCACGTCGCGTGCATGAATTTGTTGGGCTTCCTCGGCTCATCCCAGCCACTCCGCCAGTGCGTCTGGCGATGCAAAACCGAGGATGGAAAGCCGGTCCTCGTTTGGTCCGAACGCACGTGAAAATATTCTCCGCGCTGGTGAATACAGCAGCCAATCATCATCGCGGCGGGCAATGGCGAAAATTTCCGAAGCTTCCATTTGCATCTTCACATCATACTTGTACGTCTCATCAACGATACGCACTGGAACTGGATCGATGAGACTGGACAAGAGCCCGGATGATGCCTTGGCGATATATGCGTCTCGATCTTTCGTCCACGTTACCGGCGTTCCACTGCCGCGTGACAAGGAGTCCTCAATCACTTCTCTTGCTTCCTGCTTGTTCATCGTGCCCAACGCTGCGCTAAGGCGCGTGCGTCTTCGCACGTCGCGTGCAGCAATTTGTTGGGCTCCGTGTGCTGCGCCTTGCGAACTGCCAGCCGCACCAGGTGAGCTGTGCAGACTGTGGGCGCCAAAAACATGAACAGCCAGAACGGGTCAAGACTGAACCCTGCGAACTGACCGGTCATTTCTGTCCATGTTGCCAAGACACCCAAGAACAGCAAGGGGCCAGCGACGTACCAGTTGATGGCTGGCGCGTCGGAAGAAAGCACGTAGTACGCGACACGAATCAGCGCAACAATGCCCACAAAGCCGCCGACAGTACAAAGCGCATGAATGGTCGCATACGTTGCGTTCCACCCCATAAACCACAACGGGAGCGAGAGAACTCCCCAGAAAAGAAAATAGACAGGTAAGGCGAAGCAGACAACTACTTCGGATAGCAACAGAGTCCTGAAGATGACCTTCTTCATTCCGACGCCCAACGCTGCGCTAAGGCGCGGGGGCAGGCGCCTCGCCTGACCCCGTCGCAACCAGCGGCTTGTTATGCCCGCTGAGCGGACTGATTG